>ERZ781272.245-NODE-245-length-57206-cov-5.075047_pt1 | contig 57206 bp, 63 predicted proteins | sample MGYA00375850_ERZ781272 | MGnify/ENA primary metagenome ERZ781272 (study PRJEB29790, sample SAMN06051246) | human gut metagenome | host: Homo sapiens | place: USA: Cincinnati, Ohio | collected 2013-06-21 | study: EMG produced TPA metagenomics assembly of the Gut...
AAATAGCCCCTCAAAAACAAGTAAAATAAATATAAATTCCCCACCCCACACCCCCGCCGTTACTCTTACCAAAAAGATATATACATTCCGTATTTATATCAAAATATCTGCACGCAAGTGATAATGCTTCAAGGTATGCATATTCATTGATATACGCTCCACCCATTACTCCTCGTCCTGAAGCACTAATAACAAGTAATTTTTCCGGCTGTTCTTCGAACAGATATGAATCATACCAATCATTGCTCAAACATATAGCTAATGGATAACCACCTTTATCACACCCCTCTTTTGGAAAAACAACACGCATCTCTTGAATTGTATTATCTATTTCTGACAGATAAAAAATGCTGGTTGGAGTTTTAATTGATAAAAACGGCACATCATGTCCCAACTTTTTTTGGATTTCATATATCATGAAATATTGTTCAATTTTTGTAACTAATACCCCTTTAATTTGTCTTAAGCGGCCTTGCATTTCAATATCATCCTGATTCTTTAGCAAATATTCCCGAGCCTCTTTTTCGACCTCGTATATATACTGCGCATCAACAAAGCAATCAATAATTTTACATGGAAATATCGTATAAACGATGCAGCTCTTTATCTCGTCTGCTTCCAATAAAATCCTATATTCTTTTCCCAAAGTGTAATAATTGTCTTCCGCGTTATTTATCATTCGTTGATTCACCATTATTTGAAGATGAACCGCAGTTTTCTCCATAGCCGGTCCCAATACAGTAATATTAAGATATTGATTTTCACGTCTTACAAAGACGTTATAGTCATTCTGCTCCTTCTTCTCTCGTAAACTGCAAAATATATTATTTCTTTCCCAAATATCCGCTCCATAAACCTGCAGATATAAATATGGCGGTAGAATAAATTCTTTTTGTAAAAAAAGCGAAATAATTATATAATTGTTTCCCTGATTCAAATTTACTAAAGTCATTACCTTCTCCTGTTCTTTCCAATTCATCAAAACAGGCTCTTCATTCATCCATACTCTGCTATTACCTGGTAAATCTGCATCAATATATACTTTACAATCTTTTTGGGAAAAAATTGCTGCAAATACATATGTTAATTTTCCGCTCTCAATATTTTTCAAATTATTTAGCCCAAAATTGTTAGGCTGCCCGCATAACTTTTCAGAAGACTCCTGCAAATAGCTAAATAGTTGCTTTTTTACCACGGAGGCAAGCGACAGGGAAAAAAGCTCCCTATCACCAGCCCCTGAATTTTCAAAGAATATTTCAAATTGATTTATTGCAAGAACCTGACTTTCATCATAACTATACATTTTTTTCCGGTGCTGAAAAGCAATGTGGCTCATGTGCATTATACACACCAATAGCCTGTAAATAGGAAAATGTAGTGGTAGGTCCCATATACTTCATACCCCGATGCTTTAAATCTTTTGAAATTTTCTCTGCTAAAGGCGTAAATCCTTCATAAATAACCGAAATATCACGTATGACTTTTCCATCTGAGAATGACCAGATATATTTGTCAAAAGAGCCAAATTCCTGCTGAATATCCATAAATATACGTGCATTTTGAACTGTTGCCGCAATTTTTCCACGGCTCTTTACTATTCCGTCATCTTTAGTCAATCGTTCTATATCCTCTTCTGTATATTGAGCAATTTTTTTATAATCAAAATTATCAAAGGCACTCCTAAATCCACTGCGCTTTTTTAGTATGATAACCCAGGATAATCCAGCCTGAAAAGATTCAAGCAAAAGCATTTCGAATAAATATGAATCATCATGTGAGGGTTTTCCCCATTCCTCATCGTGATATCTTAGTGTAGCAGAATCAACCCATGCACAACGCTTTACATTATTTTCATTCATCTCAACATTTTCTCCTTTACTGAATAATAGTTTTTCCCGGTTTCCGCCAATAGCTTTGCAGGCACATTTATCCAAATAGCATATATAATAAATAATGTCTTTTACCCACCTCCTGCCGTAAATTTATTGTGCTATTTCCAAACATCCCGAAACTCTTCTTTCATGATTTCAAAAATTTCTTTTGCTCTTTCCATGATAACCAAGTGTGTTGCTACTGGCAGAATAACCAGCTTTCCTTTACGAAATTGCTTGAATGCCCATTCCGACTGATCAATTGATGCTACATGATCATACCTGGATGTAATTAACAATACAGGTATATCTATATCTTGTATAATCTCAGATATATCATAATCGTATTGCCGTATACACATTTTCAAAAAAGATATTGCCCATTCCTCATGATCATACTGTTCTAAAAAAATATCATGCCATACTTTTGGAACTCTTTCTAAAAGACTCTCATCCTGTTCTGAGTAAAAAACACTTTCAGATATTAGTTTTAAGTAAATTGATAGTAATTTGGGGCGCCCCTTAATGATTTTCATAACTAATTCCGCATTTTCCTGAAACTTATTTCCTTTCCGCTTATAACCCGGAAACGGAGCAAAATCACCTGAAATGACAGTAATAGTTTCAACTTTATCAACATACTTATGTGCGTATATCATCGCGGCTTTCACACCTGAGCACCACGCAATGATATGAAATTTATCTATTTTTTCAGTTGAAACTACCTTTTCTAAATCTTCTACCTGAGAGTCTATACAATATAATCCCTTTTCACTTTCTGCTGAACTTGCTCCGAAACATCCGGGTATTTCCCATACAATAACCCGAAAATATTTACTAAGATACCGAATAAAAATATTCCAGGCTTCATAATGGGCGCCAAACGCATTTATTACTATCAGAGTTCTGATCCTTTTTTCTGTGACATAGTATGTCAGTTCTTTTTCATAGACGCTCTTGATAGATTTCTCCATCATATTCACACTTGGAGGCAGGATGTCCATCTTCATTATACATCTTTCTATTCTTTTTTGAAGCCAATGCTTCTGACAAATACAACCGTCCGGAATTGCACTTTCCCCCAAAAATTCCCATTCTAAATTTGGAAAATACGAGGTAAGCATTTCCTTAAAAATGCTGTCAACTATCCTTTCATTACCTTTCACTTTTTTGTAAACAAATTGACTATATCCATTTAACCTGTTAAATAAATCAAGTATTTCTTTTATAGAAAATTCATTTTTTTTACTAAATATGTAATTGATCTGTTTTTCTTGTTTTTCCAGATAAATAATGGACCTGACGATATCATCTAACGGTGTAAAATAAACACGCAAGCCTTCAACGTCAACCTCGATTGGATGCTTATGTAAACTATATCCTCTGCTTAGTATCATGCTTTGGAATTGGTATACCTGGTACACTATATCTTCCACAATACTATTATTTCCTGATTTGGCCAAATCCGGAATAACAAATATTTTATTGCTCCTCAATTCTCCACCAGATAGTTCCACATCCGCCGATGATTTTTTCTTCATATACATACGGTTGCAAACAATTAAGTTAACTTTACATAAAAGATTCTTTGAGCATCTGTTAATAAGGTCCAAGTATATATTTGTTCCTGTTTCTTTTGCATAATACCATATTGTGCATGTTTTTATATCCTCTATAAAAGCATAGATGGTTGTAAGATCAAAATAGTCACATACCTTTATATTTTCCAGATGTCTAGTGTCTTTTTCACAATCATATAGAGAAAATTTATCAGTTATCCATAGAATGGCTTCTCTTTTTTGCAAACAATACACGATTAACTTTGCAAACTTGTCTACTGGTCCTAAAAAGATATTTTTTTTCATATTATCTCCGATTCATGATTATTCCGGGGTAACACCGGACAGACAAATAGTGTTACAAAACCACTTTTTCTAAAAATTCTATACTATTTCCATCCGGATCTGTAAAAAAAACAATTCTGCTTGTACCTAATCGGGGGCTATTTACATAAAATACATCAGAACATGGGTAAATACCTTTTTGAGCCAACTCATATATTTTTTTGTCTAATGACGGAACATATATTGATATAGTTGATTTGTTCCTTATCAAATCATTTGTACCTATCCCTGATGGATATTGAACAAGTTCAATCATCGCACTGCCATATTGTATTTTAAGTAATAGAATACGATATCTATCATACAGGTTATTAGAAACAAAACGTACCAGCTCCCCCTCTACCCAAAAATCATCCACCACTGTGTAACCAAGTCCCTGAACATAGAATTTCACGGATTCCTCTATCGACTTTACAAATATATCTATATGCAATAACATAATTCATTTCTCCAACATAAAATATACGTTTGGCGAAATTCCTATCTTACCCAAATCCATATAGAGTTTGAGTCGTATATATTCAATTTTGTTGCTCATTTCATGCATAATTTGCAAGTTCCAGTAAGAATTGGCTATATCTACTGCTTTTTGCTCATCCCAACCATACTCAGCCAAATCAACAAGTTCTAAAAATCCTTTTGTATTATGTTTGTTTACTTTTTCGATATTTTCCCAAAAAAGTTTTTCTGCTGCTTCAACTATTGGAACAGCTTCATTATAATGACGCTTAATGTGATTTAGCAGCTTAAATTCTTCCCTAATTATGCTGCCGATTTTCTTTGCATAAAAATATTCTTTCGAATCCTCATTTCCATGAAATCTATAATATAGAAAGTCCGATAATTTACCCACAGAATCACATTCATACCGGTATGCATATGGATTAGATGCATCCGAATCAAGTAATAATCCATCAGATTTAACTTTATCCAGCATATCTGAAAAACTTGTAATCCCACACCTCTCAACAAAATAATACAACACTGAGCCATATTTGGTATTATACAGATATTCTGCATTTTTTCTCAATTTTTCAAAAGTAGAATATGGATTAAAATTGATGAATCCTATATCAACTGCTATTCCATTATGCCTGAAAAACTCAATAACGTTATAGTTGTCTTCTACAGAAGCTCTTTTACGATAAAGCAGTAAATCTTCCTTATTACCGGACTCAATCCCGATAATTGTACCAACAAGCCCTGATTTGCGCATAATCTCAATGCTTTCCGGTGTAAAACGCTTATACACTTCAGCGCGAAAATATGTTTCATAGGAAATATTTACTTTGGAATCAATAATACCCTGTGCAATCTTAAGCATTCTGTCTTTATCGCCCGGTGCATGATCTTCAAAACTATTGTCGATAAACCAAAATCTATTAATTCCATGCTCTTCTACCAGTTGTTTTACCTCACCTACAATATTTTGAGGACTACGCCCACGCCAGCAATTATTACGATTCGTTCCCCAAAAGTGCCTGTGCCAGCAAAAGCTGCAATTTGCCATACAACCTCGTGAAGTCGAAATATATGCATACCGCAGCATATTTCTCCCCAGCAAATCCCGTGCTGCATAGGGCAATTCATCTAAATCTGCAATTAACGGTTCTCTTTCATTGGCAATGATTTCTCCGTTTTTCCGGTATACCAGACTCCTGATATTTTCAACTGTTTTTTCCCCTTCAACTGCTCTTGCAAAATTAACAAAAGGAATCTCACCCTCACCTACTATTGCATAATCAAAGCACTCATATTTCTCCAATAGTTCTTTATATGCCAAGGTAGGCCAATAACCTCCCAGAACAAAAATAGTATTTGGTAAATGTTCCTTAATTACCTGACATGCTTCACTAACCACATTTTCTGTTGTGGAGTACATCGGAATGCCTATGATGTCTGGTGAATAACTGTATATTTCTTCCATATTCAGATATGTCCGACTCGTATTAATTATCTTTACGTCATATCCTTCCTTGCGTAAGCAGGCACCAATAGAACAAATACCTAATTCTTCGGTTATTATTGCATTTTTTTCTGTCAATATACTTAATAACAGCACCTTGAAATTCTTCTTCAAAATACAATACACCTCTCATTCCTTTTTCTGTTAACCAGATTAACCATGTTTTTTACAGTTTCAAAGTTATTTGGATCTAAATCCTCATCCTCTATTCTAATATTAAATTGCTTTTCGAGAAACAGAATCACCTTAATTATGCTAATTGAGTCAATAAGCAATGATTCAATCAACTGCTGCTCTGGCTGTATTTCATTAACTGTAAATATGATATTGGAAAGTAAGTAGTCAATAATTTGTTTTTCTGCGTTCATTTTTCCTCCATTCTACACATGTGAAAACTCTAAATGTGGTAAAAGTTCTGACAAAATATCTTCATATCGATCAATAATCATTAGGTGCGTAGCGGCCGGCAGGCATACGTGCCTGATATTTTTATTTTTTCCTGCAGCCCATACTGATTGTTCCGGACTAGCCGTTTGATCTCTTTCTGCCGAAAGGAGTAATACAGGAGTCTCTATTTTCTCTATTTCCTCTTCTATTGTATGCTGATAATATTCTACACACATTGCAAGAAAATTTCTCATCAATTCTTTAGATTCAAAGGCATACAAAATATAAGGTCTTACTTTATTCGGTATAATAGAAAACAAAAACGCTTCTATGGCTGCAGGACCCCTTTCTTTAATATCCTGAGCATATGTAATTTGATTTGTAAAAAGATTTTGATTAATAATGTTCATGTAAAAATCAAAAATCCGATCATTATCCTTTACTAAAGAATAAATTTCCTGCACACTCTTTCTAAATTTAGAATGATGCATCTGACTTCCTGAATACGGTGCATATTCTCCCGCTATTATTGTTTGTGATATAATATTATATTTTTTCATATTATCAATCATAATTGCCTGTTTTGCACCTGAGCACCAGGAAATAATATGTATGCTTTTATTCTTTTCATTATCAATGATCGCACATAAATCATCTACTTGATCATAAAGTCCCATAGCTTTATTTTCTGAAAATAATGGTTTTTCATATTCATGTACTCCACGTATTTCACTAATAATCACTTTATATTTTCGAGTTAATTCATACAGCATATTCCTCCATACATCTACTTTGACGCCATATGCATTAATTATCAGTATGACTTCTCCTGCCCCGGCTGTGAAATACGTAATCTCTCTTTCATTCACATGCACACTTTTTTTTATTAACTGAAATGAAGTACACATCCTGTTTTCATTTTGAATAGCACATACTTCTTTTTTTATTTTTTCAAAATTCAAATTACTGTTGTTGATGTATGGGCAATAATGCAATATCAAATCATTAAGAATATTATCAACAGATGACATTCTTTCTTCATCATTAGCTGCAACAATAGATTTATCCGTTATATGTAGTTTGTTCACTAACTCTTCAAGTGAATGGTAAGACATCTCCACACTATCGGATTTACCACTTAAATGATCTATCCAGGACAAATAATCGAATTCTATCCAACCTCTGTTACTACAGGCAATATGATATCTTTCCCTCTCCGAGTATCCGACAAATCTTTCACTAACAAACTGAATGTATTTCCTTATTCGTTTGGTTATACTTTCTTCGACGCTTATATTCCACGGAAAATCAATTACATATGGTGCAAAATATTGATACAAAGGAATATTTTTTTCAACGCTAAGTGTATTCACTTTGCTATAATATTTTTCCCAGTTTTTTCTTTTATCCCAGATTCCACCAGCTAAATGCTTTTTATCATAATCCTCCCGTATATCATTTCCTCGAAGAATAATATGTATTGAAATCGCAGCACCCTTGGATAATGCTTTTCCACAAAAATCATATAAATCTATGTAACGTTTATCCATATTATTATCAGATGCCAATGCTCCTAATATGTCATAATATATCCAAATTTCAATTGCTTCTCCTTCATCCACGTGCTCTATAATCCGACTATATTCTGAAAAAAATATATTCCTGTTGCTATCCTGCTTGAAATACTCAAAAGGAAACACCACACATTTTTCTCGTATACGCATAATATCTGAAAATATTTTTAATGCATCTGATGACAAGGTTCCTAATATACATATCATTTTTTCCATATTCATTATTTCCTTTACCAGATTACTCCTGAAGGTTACTTTCAATTGCATCTACTAAAAAAGATATGGTTGGCGTCTTAAAAAATTCCATATAGTCAATTTCGACACCAAACTGTAAGAATATTTCGGCCAGCAAAGTCATCACTCGTAAGCTATCTCCTCCTACCTCCATAAAACTGTCATGTCCGGAAAGCCGAGTATGAATAATATTCTCGATAATATCCCCGACTGCGGCTTCAAGCATAGACTCGTCCCCATTTCGTAAAGCATTCTTTGCTTTTGGTTTTGGCAACGATGTTTTGTCTACTTTTCCATTTGCCGTCAGCGGCATCTTATCCAAAGAAATATAATATGTTGGCAGCATATATGTTGGCAGCATTGTTTTTAAGTAACTGATTAATTGATTTTGTAACTCTTTGTCGATTTTATCTTCATCCCAAACAATATATGCAACCATCTCATCGTATCCATTGTCATTATGAACCAATACTATACAATCATTCACATGTCTAAAATTCATAATTACATATGTTATTTCCATTAGTTCTATCCTATGGCTACGTATTTTGACCTGATCATCTTTCCGCCCTGTAAATAAATAATTTCCATCAGATAGTTTTTTTCCCATATCACCTGTCCGATAAAATCGAATACCCTCATTGGCTTCTCCTTGTATACAACTTAAAAATGCTTTTTGATTTAATTCAGGCCTTTTATGATATCCTCTAGCAACCCCCTCTCCCCCAATAATTATTTCACCTTCTTCACCATCCGCAACTGCATTCAATTCTTCATCAACAATTACTATCCTGTTTCCACTTATGGGTTTTCCAATATTAGAGTGACCAGGCGCGTTATTATTTACTTTTGCTATAGTCGCATCAACACAACACTCCGTAGGTCCATACATATTATAAACGGCAGTATTCTCAACTTTATTAAGGCATTCCCACAAGTCTTCAGATATAGCCTCGCCACCTACAAGCACAGCCTGTAAACAGGTACATTTACTAAACATATCTTGCCGATACAATAGCTTCATTTGAGATGGAGTACAGTCAAAAATATTTATTCCTTTTTCCTTTATAAACCTGACTAACTTTGATATAGTATGTCTGCATTCTTCCGGCACAATGTGAAGACAATATCCCTTTAGTAAGCAAACCAATTGCTGAACCGAAGCGTCAAATCCAAATGGGGCATTTATCGAGACCTGCATTTGATTGTCATCTTGATCAAGCAAAGAAAATATCTCTTCATCCAATCCATGAAACAGGTTTGTTATTGAATGATATTCAATAATTGTTAATTTGGCTTTTCCGCTTGAGCCGGATGTATATATACCATAAGCAGCACTCGACTTGCTTATTTTCACTTCCAGGGCATTTGAATCCTTCCTCTCCGTTTCTAATATTCTTTCTACTACATATGAATCACAGCCAATATTACCTAAGTAAGGTTTCAATTCTTCATCTGTTAAAATAAATGGTGATTCTATATCAGCTAACATATAGTTAAGTCTCTCCACAGGGAACAGTTCCCCACCCGGATTCAGGGTATCCGGATCAAGTGGAACATATGCATTTCCTGATTTTATAATACCAATTAAAGTGACGACATAATTTACAGTCCTATGCTGAAAGATTCCAATAAAGGTTTCCGGGCTAAGTTCCCTTTTAATGATAAATGAAGCTACTTTATCAGATAACTCGTCCAATTCTCTGTATGTCAATTTTTTATCCTCGCAGCATACAGCCAACCTTTCAGGATATTTCATAACAACTGCCTGAAACATTTCAATAAACGTATTTTTACATTGTATATTATTCTGATTACTCATAGTTATTTATGGTGCATAAAATAAATATGTACCTCTCCTTTCTACTATAGGTCAGTTTCTCCTTGCAAACTCGATGTTTTCTTTTCACTTTATGATATTTGCCAAGCTAAGCTTCTAAAATTTCTTTAATGTCTCATATAATTCTGTTTGCACATATTTCTCAGTTGATCGTATTTTTTTCATTACCTCAGACAAATTATTTTTGTTAACTTCTATTCCTTCCTGTTTCTTAAATATATTCATACGCAAATATGACCATTCTTTGATGACACAATCAATGCCTGTACAAACCTCTTTCTGAATATTCCGATACATATAGCGCCACAATTTAAAGATATTAATTATTTCATTGATTATTTTTACCGCATAATCACTTTCCAGATCATTTATGCCTAAAATATAATCAATTACTTTCTCACCGAACAATATCCGAACATTCATATTGTTTTCCTGATTACTCAGAAATGTAGTAATGTAACAAGACGCAAGCTTCTTATAAAGTAATGCATTTTCTTCTGAACGAACAACTTGAAAATAACGATAATCCTTCCTCCCTTCCCTATGAATATAATATTCTTCAAAGCCATTACTGGCCTGGACTAATTCAAATAATGGACATTCCATTTGCCTATAATTTAGGGTATTCATACTACTTTGCTCTATAACGGTTACTATAGTACCATTTATTCCGGTAACCAATACACAATGGTCATTATGGATTTTCCGGAAAGTATCTTTTCTGATTGTCTCACTGTAGCAATCCACAAAAACTCCTGTTGGCATTCCATTCCTAATTCCCCTGATTATATCGTCCTTAAATCTTTTCATATCAATAAAATAATTTATCTGTACCCCCATACAGCTCAAAGCATCTTCAAGAGATAAAATAGGAGTATACTCTATAGAAATCGTATCATTAGTATTATTCTCCACAAAATTAATGGACCAGTTTCTTAATATTGGAATAATTGATATATTCATATATTCCAATATTGAGAAAAGTATATTATAGAAACAGTCTATTACAAAGAAATTATTAAACGGATGCATATCCAAAATGTTATTTTTATTATTCTTCATTTTGCATTTTCTCTATAATTTGATCAATAGTAGGATTTTCCCTGAAAAATTCATAATCAATACAAATTCCCAAAATATCAAGCATCGCAATCATTTTCATGGCCAAAAGTGAATCTCCTCCTAATTCAAAAAAATCATTTGATAAATTATTTGACGATTCCGGCAATATAGCTTTCCATACGCCTTCGATTTGAACTCTTATACCTTCCTCCTTTTTTCTATATTCGCAGCATAATGCCTTTTTATCAATTTTTCCATTTGTAGTTAACGGTAATTTTTCAAGATAAATAAATTTTTTAGGTATCATATAATTGGGTAGCGTAGTTGACAATTTCAGTTTTATCAAATCAATTTCTACACTGTCTCCACAATAAAAACAAATAAGCTTATTTGAATATGATTTGTCACTTTCAGCAATAAGTGCAAATAAAGCATTAGGAGCATATTCCGCCAGAGCCTTTTCCACCTCATTTATTTCCACTCTTTTTCCATTTATCTTAATCTGGTCATCTATTCTTCCAGCATAGACAAGCAGTCCCGCTTCGGTCCATTTTCCTAAATCTCCTGTATGATAAATTCGTTTTTCAGTTTTCCTGCTAAATGGCATCTTCAGTTCAGTTAATTCTGGGTCATTAATATATCCATTCATTAGTCCGATTCCTGATATACAAATTTCTCCTAAAACATCCGGCGCTTCAATTCTTCTGTCTTCTATCATGACATCAACGGACATGTTTGTAATTGGACCTCCTATATACGCCTCTAAATCTCCTTTTTTAAGTATATGAAATGTAGAATATACCGCCGCCTCGGTCATTCCATACGTATTTACTATCCGGGCTTGAGGTAATAAATCATAAAATTCATTTACCAAATTCATATGAATAGCCTGCCCTCCATTTAGTACCCATCTCAATTTAGGTAAAGCCCCTATCCCCCTATGCAGCCTAAGATAAGATAACAGCATTTGCAAGTGTGGTGGAACAAACTGAATAATCGTAACATCACACAGCTTATAAAATAATTTTTCCATATTGTGTATGTCATTATCACCAATCACCTTCGCTGTTGCTCCACAGATTATCGGTAACAATAATTCAACAATAGAATCTGTAAATCCAATCGAAGTCTTTAATGCTACCACATCTTTATTGTTAATACTAAACTGTTCCTTTATCCATTTTATGGTATTTGTAATAGCCTCTATAGTAATTTCTACGCCCTTAGGGCTTCCACTCGATCCTGATGTGTAGATAATATATGCTATCATCCTGTCTGTTATATGGTTATTAAGTATTCCGTCTCCGTTTTCCAGCATTCCGGAAAACAGGAACGTAGGAATACTATATGAACTGATCCGTTGATATGAGTCGGCAATGATCATCCCACAATTAGCATCTTTCAAAATCAGTTGCTTCCTGTCATACGGATATGATGTATCTATCGGCACATAAGTACATCCACTTAATAATATTGCAGCGAAAGCAACAATTACAGCCCAATTACGCTCCATACAAACTGCAACGCGAAACTTCTTATTATGAGCCTTTTCCTGCAAAATTATATTTTGTAATGCAATAATCATAGTTTTCATTTCTATGTAGGATATTTTTTTTTCATTATCATCAACTGCTATTTCATCTGCAAAATGTGAAAAAGTATACTCCATCATGCTGCTCAATTGACATTTGGATTCATTATTTTTAATTTTGTTTTTGCTATCCATTTTTCTTCCTTTGCCCGTAATTTCATTACTGCATCTCATAATTGCACTTTTATAATATATATCTATTATTTGTTATTCTGCTTTGCTCAACAGTTTTCTATATACCTCGCAGGTTTCTTTCAGTTCTTCATGTTTTCCGTTTGCAACGATTCTTCCTTTATCCATTACTAAAATTAGATCTGCATCTTTTACCAGTGACAACCTATGAGTGACAATAATATATGTCTTGTGCGAATTCTTTAAATACTTCATAATGCTATCCATTAGTTGGACACTTAACGAATGAGGAATACTTGCGGTTACCTCATCAAACAAATAAAAATCTGCTTTAGACAGTAATATTCGGGCCAAGGCGATTCTCTTTCTTTCACCGCCCGATATATTTACCCCATTATCAACTAATACCGTTTTGTATTTGTCTTTCATACTTTCTATTTTCTCGTGGATAAATGCTGCCTTACTTGCCGCAATCATTTCCTCATTCGAAATTTTTCTTCCTATACAAATATTATTTTCAACTGTATCTGAAAAAATAAAGGAATTCTGATGACAAATTGCAACTCTTTTTTGCCATTCTGCTTTACTATACATTGTCAATGGTTTTCCATTTACTAGAATTTCTCCTTCATCTGGTGAAATTATTTGAGCAAATAAATTAAGTAATGTCGTTTTCCCGTTACCACTCTCCCCAACTACCCCTATCTTTTTTCCACAAGGAATCGTAAAATTCAAGTACATTTCACTTCTTGTATTATCTGTATATGAGAATTTTACATTTTGAAATTCTATTGAATTTATAACCGGAATTTCACATAAGCCACCAGCACCTGAATTCGTCTCACAGACATTCTTTATTCTACACAGTTTCACGTATATTTCTGCAAAACTGCTTAACCGGCTAAAAATATTTTCAATTGCCAGAAGAAACATCTCAATCACTCTATATATGGTAACAAAAAGTGCTACTGGAATTATTCCCGCAGAAGTTATTGCTGCAGCCGCAAAAAGGATACACAGTTCTATTGCCCACCTAATTACATTGTTTATAAAATACTGATTATTTCCAATAATGTTTAGCCTAATCACACTCCTATAGTATTGTGCAAACTTCTTTTTCCGTCTTTTTTTCTCCCACTCCTGACTATTATATGATAATATTTCTCTGCTTAATGTACTGGCTTCTTCGATTGCCTGGTGCAACACAGATACTTCATCCATATAGTCCTTTTGCGCATTTGCCAGCTTTATGGTAAATCTTTTCCCAATTCCTATATATAGAACACAAAGAAATATAATAGCGATTGTCATTAAAATATTTACCGATGCAAAAATACAAACTGCCCAAATAACCTGTACAATATTGGCTATTCCAATGATTCCATCAACAATTGCATTTGCAACTTCTGATAAATTTTTAGTTTGGATATCTATATACACTGTTTTTTCTTCTTGCTCAAACTGTTGCTTAGAAGTAAAGTATAGTGCATTAGAAACAAGTGCCGAGAAAGTACTCGTAAAAGGCTGAATAATTTTGACCATTGAATAATACTCAACCCCTAGCGGCAGCACTAAAGTAGTAAACAAAACCAAAATATAAGTCACAAACATTATTTTATCAATTGTCGCCCCTGATCCTAGTCTCTCTAGTATTGTTTGTAATAAAATTATCTCTGTATATCTGAATAAAACTACTATAATAGACAAAACCGACAGGAGTAAAATACGCGGCAACAAATTTGGCATATTTTTCTTAACCCAAAATAGTAATACATTTTTCTTTTTATGCATTTTTTATAAATCCTTTTTTGGCTAACTTATTAAAAACAGTTCCTTCTTTATTTATTTCACCAAAACTGCCATCCTGTACAACTCTCCCCTCATTTATTACGATAATTCGCGGAAACTGCTTAATTACCGAAAGTCGATGTGATACCATAAGCATTGTCTTATCTTGAAAAAATGTAAGCAAATTGCGCAATATAACATCTTCAGTTTTATAATCAAGCGCACTGGTTACCTCATCCAGTAATACAATATTCGGGTTCTTAAGGTAAATTCGTGCTATTGCAAGCCGCTGTCGTTCCCCTTCCGATAAATTGTCTCCTTTACCAGATAGATATGTATTTTGTAGTGCTTCCCTATTTGGAAAAATGTGTTGCAGTTCTACCAGCCTGATCGCCTCCATTACTTTTTCTTCAGAGGCATCAGGCGATGCAAACTGTAAATTATCCCAAACCGAAGCCGTAAATAAAAGTGTCTCCTGGAATACAATTCCTATATATTGCTTAAGTGAATATAATGAATAATTATCTATGGAATTACCATCATACAAAATCCCCCCTGATTCAGGGTCATAATACCGCATTAGCAATTTAAACAGAGTGGTTTTTCCGCTTCCACTTTCTCCTACAACAGCAACATGCTCTCCTTGATTACTTCTGAATGATATTTTTTTAAGTATAGAATTATTGTCATATGAAAACTCCACATTTGAAAATGTTATGTTTCCGGCAATTCTATTATTTATTGCATTTTCACTTTCACATATTAATGGCTGCAGGCCAAAAAAATCATATGGCTTTTCCGCACTTGCTAAATAACCAGATAAATCTACAAACAAATTGGCCAGTTTAACTAATGCTTCTATACTTATCAGCAGATACATATATATAGCAATAATTTTTCCTGTTTTAATCCCATTATTTTCTCCAAAGAAAAATGCCCAGGCAAAAAATTGTGCACACACAATTAACTGTAATAAAGATAAAACAGCCGCTACTTTCTGCTTATTAACCAACAGTTTTTTTCTAATAATTAATAAGCTTCTTAATGCCAATTTATTTTTATTATTCATCCACTTGTAAACTTGATTAACCATTACCTCTTCTCTTGACTCAACCCAATCATATATCTGTTGATAAAATCTATTTTTTTGTATTGTCTCATCCTTTCCTGCCAAATATATTTTTTTGCTGGACAAAATCACAAAAATAAATAGCAATATGTAATCAGTTGAAAGCAAAAGAGCTAAACCCATAGGAATATTTGCAAATATTTTATACGTTGAAATCAAAAATAAAAACAATTCACTTACCATTGCCGGAAAGCAGTTTTCGTAAATAAAATAAATTGACAAAACATTTTCATAAGTCTCTGCCAGCCTTTTTCCCCTTGGAGTTTTTTCAAAATAGTCATACCCCAGCTGCCTGGCCTTATCAACCACACGATATTGAATATCACAGGTACCTTTTTCACAAAAAACCATTTTGCATAGCATGTACATAAGCCTTGACAAAATTGCTACTAATAGGAAGAATACTATTTCTATTCCTATTTGTAACAGTTCTCTATTGTTGAGTATGGAAATGTTATCAACGAAACACTGTATGTACTGCGGAACAAGCAATATACAAAATTGCTGAACAAATACAAAAACAACAAACATCACAACATAAAAAGTGTATTTTTGAAGAATAAACGACATGCACCACATAAAAACTTTCAATAGTTTTCTCATTGTGATAACTCCTTTTCTACTTATCAATATACTCCGGTAAATTCCGCATTGATAAATTGGCCCGCAAATCAGCGTTATTTTCAAATACATGCATCAGTTTCTTCATGTTAGAAACATATTCTGCATCAACATCAGTCAACTTGGCATTGACAAGTTTCCGAAATATATCACAAAAAGTAAGAAATTCTTCAACTTTTGCCCCCTGTGATAAATAGTATCCTAATGACCACAAATTAAAAGACAACGACGGCATAAACCTTGATTCACTTATTTCCTGAATGGTATTGGATACTATCTCACTTGCTCTTAAAGAATCCATATCTTTATGTTTCCAACTGTATCCATATCCTTCTAGCCGATAGTAATCCTTTTCTTTAGCAATAGGCACAGACTTTTCGTAAAACCAAACCTGCAAGTCATAAAAAGTTGGCTTTGTCTCACGTATAAAATTTATAGTATCTTTAACTGTTTCTTCTGTTTCTCCTGGGAACCCGATCATCACAGATGCATAGCTGATAATATGATTTTTGTGTAGTTGCGCTATACCCCACCTCAATTTTTCTGCGGTCACTTGCTTATCCATATTTTTTAAAATTGTATTATTACCCGATTCTACTCCCAGAATCACTCCTGTACATCCGGATTGTTTCATTAACTCATATGTTTCCTCATCTGAGTGGGATATCCGAAAAAAGGAGAACCACTTAAAATCATATTTATTTTTAATCATCATTTTGAGCATTGCCTTAAAGCGCTCCAAAGGAATATTTAGTGAATCATCAATAAAAACAAGATACTTCACTTTACATTGTTTAAGATAATTAAAATTTTCCTCTACGCTCTTAAGTGACATAAACATTTGATTCCCACCTAAAATAGGGTATCTGCAAAACGCACAATGTAACGAGCAGCTTAAGGCCGTTTGCACATAAACAGATGGTTTCGGATACTCCGGATAGAATGTCATCTCTTTTACAGGGTCTTCATCCAAACTGGTATTTTCTGCTCTTTTCTCTGTATGTATGTATTTTCTATCTCTTTCATATATTATGTTCGGAATAGAACCAATATTTGAGTTTTTATCCCTCAAGGCCAAGCATATTTCAAGTAACGCTTTTTGCCCCTGGCGTTCATGAATATAAATATCTGCACCTATTTTACGTAAAATAAAATTCTTTTGAGCAGTCGTGTATTCATAATTAATGCTATTGATAAACGGACCGCCAACAATTACCTGTGTATCTTTATTATATTTTCGAATAAATTCAATTACTTCCCTAATAGGTGCCGGGTCCACCTGACAAGTAGATGAAATCCCAACACACAATGGTCTTTCATTTTTTAGTAATAACTTAAGTTTTTCTTTATCATGGTTAAAATTATTCACTCTTGCGGTTTCCACACCTCGTTTATTTAAATAATCCGCCAAATAATGAACTGCCATGTTGGGCATCCTATACACAGACAAGTCACACTGAACACCCATTGAAGTTGAAATGCTCCTATTAACTAATTCGGAAAATTTCAGATACTTCCCTTCACAAATCGCAGAACGTGATAGCATATGATTATTAGAAGCACTTCGCTCCTGATAATTACCAGTTCGCTTAACGGTAGCTTCCATTTTTTCATCATTAAATCCAATAACTATACATTCTATTGACATACCTTCCTCCCTAATTCAAACTAATACTAAATTTTTCTCAACACACTGTCAGGAAAATTCTCTTTTGAATTATCCCTGTTAACTATACATGATTCCCTTTCCTTTACATATAACTATAGTTGCTTATTGTTTTTTCAACAATGAATAATAATTCCAAAAATAGAGGTCTTTTGCTCCTACAGTCATGAAATACATGCCATCCGTTTAAATAGCATAAGGACAATAGAACAGGATTTAAACGTACTTATGCCGGAGACTTAAAAACTGTGCGGATTTCAAATCTCTGGCTTTTTCTTTTTCCGTATAGTATAATAGAAGTATATTATACTCATACAAAAAGGAGCAGCTTATGGGTAAAAAAGTATATCCTGATTGGGTACAGGTTCACAAAGTCCAGGGAACAACCATCAAAAAAGTAGGAACAAACTACTACCTTTACAAACATACTTCCAAAAGAGTGCCTGGAAAAAAGTATCCGCAGCCTGTGGATACATATATCGGAGTTATAACCAGAGAAGGTGTCATTGAAAGCAGAAAGAAAAAACTGTCTCTTACCGAAGCCGAAGTGAAGGAATATGGTTTTTCAAAAGCCATTTGGCTGTTATGCCCGGAAAACTGGAAGAAACCACTGGGCGTTGATTGGGAAGATGTCCTTTTCATCATCATAAAGAAATGGTCGTCAGAATCTTACCTGGAAAAAGAAAGAACCATAAAAAACGAGGAAGCTTTTCATTATCAGCTCGCAACCCAGATGGGCAGTCTGAGCCAGAAAATCTATAAAAAATATGGCGTCGGCCTTTCAGAATTAGAACTGCTGAAAACCATTTATCTTGTATATCTGGGAAAAGAAACTGTGGTATCAAAAATAAACGAAGGGCAAAAACATTTGTTGGATAAAATAGGGATAAATCTGGAAATGTGATGATAAAAGATTTTAAACGAATCCCTGCTGGAATCATATAGCTTCTCTCTTCCAAAAGCATGAAATAGCAGTAGATTTATTACTCTTCGTCAGTACATTGACACTAACTACGGGTCAGTAACGTAAACACGATAATAATCAAAAAACAGAATTTTTGTACATAATAATTACGTACTATAGATCGTTTTTCAAATCATAGAATTATAATATACTAATATAGGGTGATAATTATGGAAAATACACATGAAGGTTTTACAAAAAAAACTGGCTATAGGATAATGAAAATCCGTTTAGAAAGGCACTATTCACGAGAATATTTAGCTGAGCTAGCCGATATTTCGCCTAAGTTTCTTTATGAAATTGAAATTGGAAAAAAAGGATGCTCCTCATATATACTATATATGCTGGCACGCTCACTAAATGTAGATATTAATTGTTTATTATTTGACGAAAATGAAATGAGTAATCCGGATTTCTACATATTATACAAACTACTCGATAAAAAGAAAAGGGAAAAAGTTGATCTTGTCATCAAAAACATTCTTGAATTGACTAACGGAGTTGATAAATAATAAACTTTTTTCGTAAAAGTAACTACCTTCTTTAAATAACAATTTAATCGTTTAGGGGGGATAAACAAAAAACATATTATTTACATAATGTGCTTACCATCACATATCAAGTTATGACAGCAAGCACCTTCATTTATGTAAACTGCAATATTAATGTGTGACATCTCTCTTATATTCATTTGTCTACACATTTTCTACAGTTTTAAAATCCTTTGTTCCCCTAGTTGGCTATTTGTAGATAAGATTAGTCATCTAACACCACATCCGAAAATTATTTTGCACTAATCACTCTATTTTAGTAAAATCAATTTCATAGCGTGTTCCATGGGATAATAATATACCTTCCGTAAGTTGGATCTGGAGTATACATGTATTAGGATCATTCTCATCTGTATGTCCATTATAATACCATGATGAAAATACATCCCTCAGTTTTGAAGCAAGCTCTTTATTTTGTTCGGCACACGGATGCCCAAGGTTTTTGCCAATACCATGAGCTGTAAACCATTCTCCACAAATTGAAACAGTCGGATTTTTCTGCATTTGCTTCATCTTATTGGAAAGAGCATGTGTAATAACATAAAATGAACTGTTTGCATAATATGAATTCACAGCACGAACATATGGTATCGTATCATCTGCAGTAGCTAGCGCAATAAGTGTATCATGACCAAATCGTTCATTCATAATTTCCAGTGCTTTTTTCAAATAATTTTCATCCATAGCTTTAACCCTCCATTCTTTTTGTTAACTAATTGTATCACAATTATACAATAACTACAACTCTATAAACACTTGAGGCAAGTTTTTTCATGGATTATCCGGTTTGGGGGCCGGGCGATGGCTGTCTGCGTTACCGCACCAATCGCATCAGGATAAATTTATTAACTGCTTGAGGCAGGACACAGTAAAAAATAAGTTTGCCCCCATAAAACCGAGTCTGTTTGACCAAAAACTAATTTTCCAATAGTCTTACTCTGTATTGTTTTCCAGTATTCTAACTAATTTTGATAATGTATCTTTTTCTTTTGCATAAATTTCTTCTAAATATGTTATTGCATTTTTTATATATTCATTCTTTTCTCTGAAGGAATACTTTATCAAAACATTTAAACATTTTTCTGAAAGCTTCACAATATCCTGATATGCATCCAGCGCTGTAATATCATCAATGTAATTAGCATCTATTAAATACTCTATCTTATACCTTATATTAATTTTGTGATTGTACAAAAAATAAATTTGACGTAAATCAAGATACTTTTCTTTGGCGAGATTTTTTAAAAAACAAATTAGAACCTTTATACCTTCAATTCCATATACAATGTTTTCATCACTTCGATAACTATTCCAGCATAATAATCTTTTTTCTCCTTTATAAAACGTTGTCGTATTCAAATAATCTTTCAAGGTATCAACGAAATTAGTTATATTAAAATCATATTTAAAATTTTCTCTATATTTAAAGTAGCTGATTCGCTTTGTATCAAAATAACTGTGATCAGGAGAATTCACATTTAGATTTTTATATGATAAAATTATTTCGGTATATGAATGCGTTAATATGGAATATTTTTCTCCCCTGATGTATCCTGTCGAGTATATCAACTGCTTGTCATCATCGTATCCATAAATAAATATATCATGTATTAAATCCTCGTTTTGAGAATATACATCCAAATATTTCAGATTAACAAACATACAAAGGTAAAAACCTTCATTTATTTTTTTTTGTATAAATTCGATTATATCACATACTTCGGAAACCGGAACGGAATAACAAGTATAAGGAAAATTAACTATGTTCTCCGGCTGAAAGCAATTTATCGCAGAATTATAAGTAATATCAGAGTAAAAATAATCAGAAGTCACATAATCAAAACTGTCATTATACCTTGTAATATAATTCAAATAATTTTGAACCAACCATTTTTTCCCTTCAGGATTATTCATGCATATTGAAGTTGTACACGCATAACCATTATAGACATCAACCAGTCCTTTTTGAAATTCTAATATTTTAACCATTTTTCCTCCACTTAATTTTTCTCAATAATAAATATCGGTGTGACATGATAGGCTATTGATCTAATAGCTATGCAAGCAGCAGTTTTCGATATAAGCATTCATATCTTTTTATCATTTTTCTAACATCAAATTTTTCTTTTGCATGCTTTGCACATCTTTGTCTCATTTTCAAATATGTCTTTTCATCCATACTAAAAATATATTGAATCGCCTCACAAAGACCTTCGATGCCACACTTTTTAATAATCCAATCGCCTCTGAATTGTTTTTCAGATAAATTAACTAATAGTCCTGTTTTACCATCTTCAATAATTTCAGGCGCCGCTCCTAAAGCATAGCTAATAACAGGTGTTCCGGCTGACATGGCTTCAATAAACGTTAATCCGAATGGCTCTTCCCACTTAATCGGATTAATCAATATTTTTCCGGAACGATAAAAAAGTATTTTTTCCTTTTCACATGTAAAATGTGATTGTTTCATTATATTATCATTTAGGAGAGGTTCAATAACTTTTTTATAATAATCAGCACTCTCTATAAGTCCAACGTATCTAAGCCTCTTTTTCATCCGTTTTGCAGCATTAATAGCATCATCAAGCCCTTTGGGAGAAGCTGGATTAATACGTCCTATCCAAATTAAGTCCTCCGTATTATTTTCTGTACCATATTGTTGAAATGCATATGTATCAATCCCATTCGGAATATACGCTGACTTAATATAATCAGGCAAAAACTGCTGCTGGAATTTTGAGGCAACCGCAAAAGCAACATTACCAGAATAGAGATATTTACATAATTTTTCTGAGCGATATATGCCTTCTATCGGCATATGCAAACTTGATACTACAGGTTTGGAAAACATTTTATGCATTGCTAAACTTAAAGAACATGACATATTATCATGAAAGATGTCAATTTTATCTTCATATTCTTTAGCAACAAGCATATTTCTAATATGATAAATATTTTTTAACTCATCCCAAGTATCAGTACCAAAGTTTTTCTGTAGGTTCCACAGATTTTCATCAGTGGTGGAAACAATTTTTACTCCTTCAATAGAAGAATCCCCACTGCCAAATAAATAGACCTCATGTCCGAGATTAGCTAATTGAAATGACAAATTTGCTGAAAAAACCTCTGTTCCTCCCCTTGCTAATAACGTAGTACTTTTATCGTTTACAGAAATAACACCAATTTTCATATACATATCTCCCTGATTCTACTGTGCAGTATTATTGCTTTACTTTTTAATTATCATTAAAATTATGATTTAAGCTTTCTTCCTACATAGTTCCCGGTATTTTTCATAATGTAAAAACAGCTATTTGTTAAATAAAAATCAAAAATAGATGCCGCTATTTTAGCTGAGTCTAACTTAGCTCATTATAGTTATACCGAAAAACTCATAGAAAAAGGAATACATGTATTATGTGAAAATCCGGTTGCATTTAGGGGGGGAAGGAAAGAATGGCGGGACTCCGCATTTCCGAACTCTGCGGGCTGACTGGTGCCAGAAACACAAAGCGGGAGCAACCAAATTACAAGGAATGAGAAAGTGTGTGGAACGTCCAATGACGGAAAGAACCTTGAACAGTTCATATTTATTATATCACACTCAAGGTTCAATTTCACCATCTTTTTTTGTTTTATTGCATCATAGTGCCAAGGTTGTCAATGACATTACTGTTCACTCCCAATGTCATGATACCCAAGTCAAAACATATTATTTAATGTCTGACCTTTCGGATTGAACCTTGATAATTATGCTGCTGTTTTACATTATAAGCGCCGCTTCTCATACTTGACCACAGTCTATTCAGAAAGGCAGCCTGCATCCATAGTAAGAGCCACCTTTCTGATAATATCTCCCCTTTCCAGGAGTATCTTGTATCACACTTTGGGACATTTTCATTTGTAGTATACCAGGACACCATCCTAAACGGCTCATAATTTTTTTTCTAAATAAAATCTTTTTTTAAATAAAATTCACTTGTAAAACTGCTCTTGCCGATGTATAATAGTTGACATGCAGATATAGTTCATCGGTAGAACACCAGCTTCCCAAGCTGGGGAGGCGCGTTCTTTTCCCGTTATCTGCTCTCACAAAAGCCAGGAACCGCTGATAGAGCGGAATCTTGGCTTTTGTTTTTGTGGTGCGGTACTGAAATGGTACTCAAAATATTATCTGCTTACCAGCAATACCCCAACGCCGCATACTCTGTGGAGCTTGTCCAGGTACGGTTAAAATGTTCCACACCATTCCCCTTCAAGGCTTTACTGTAAGTATCACCATACATAAGCGCCTGCAGTACATTGGCCCTCCTCGGCTCCCTCATGGCTCTTAATGCCTTGTGTTGGATATCACTGGCCTGATTCACAGTGCAGCCAATCCTCCCCCCGGCCTCTTTTAATGTCTTCCCTTCCTGGTACCTCATCCGGATCACTGCCGGCTGCTGCCCTGGAAGTTCATCCACCATTCCCCACAAGGTCTCCCGGATCTGCTCCTGCTGCATCCTCTCCAAAATCTCCCCTTCCGGATCCTCCTGGCCTGGCAGCAGGTCATACATGCTTCCGTCCTCACCTTCCCCGATCGGCACATCCAGGCTGCCCATATCATCCATGAGCATGGCCTGTTTCAGTTCCTGAAGGTGGTCATAGCCAATGCCCAGGTAGTAGCAGGCTTCCCGATCCGTTGGATTGCGTCCGAACTGTGAAAGAAAGGCAGCAGTCAGCTTCTTGTATCTCCCGATCTTTGTACGGAGATTCACCGGGATCCGGACAACGCTCCCACAGTCCTCTATATACCGCTGGATAACGCTCCGGATCCAGAACCCTGCATAATTGATGAACGGGACACCTTCGTCCGGGTTATAGCCGTCTACGGCTTTGCAAAGGCCTATATAACCCTGCTGTAGCAAGTCCTCCATATCCTCATAGCCCTGGAAGCGCTTTGCAATGGCTGCTATGAACCCCTGGTTCTGCTGCCAGAGCTGCAGCATATTCTCAGTCACATCTATCCCGGCCCTGATCCGGATCACTAACTGTTCATTGGTCATGGTATCCACTCCTACCCCCATCCAAACAATCTCTGTACCTTCTTTTTCGGTACTTCCTCCGGCCTTACTTTGTCCGGAACTTCATCCTGCTTCACAACTTCCTCCGGAGCTGCTTCATGTCTCACGTCAGTCCTGCTTGGTTCCTCATCTTCGTTCCAGTCCTCGGCAGCAAGGTCATTTAATGCAGCAAGGAAATCATAACCAACCGTCCCGTCCTGGTATTTTACCTCATATTTTGACTTGTCCACTCCCAGGGCTTCCATGAAACCGTCATCATCATCCGGAAACAAACCGAATTGAAAACTCCCCTTGATTGCCCTGGCACGTTCCAGTAATCTTTCAACGTCTCTCATTGAGTTCCACTATCTCTTCCAGAAGATTCTCCAGCTCCTTTATTTTCTGCTGCTGTTCGTCTATCCGGATAGAAGCAAGTACCGCATTACACCCGACTATCAGGGTGTTTCCTGTCTTGCTGTTCATTTCCCCGTTGGCTACCATGTTCATGATACGGGTCACTGTCCGGCGCACTTCCTGCGGTGTCCCTGTCTTAAGCCTGATCTTACTCACATGGCATCACCTCGGCCGCTTCCTGTCTGATCGCCGCAAGGTGTATTCTTCTTTTCCGACTCCACAAGCACACATCCCTCAAGCACCATAGCTTTTTCTGCATGCGTCAGGGAAGGCAGCCCCGGAATATCGCCGACCCTTGTCCGTTCCTCTTTATAGATCACCATGTCATCATCATAAAGCCTGTCATCTGTCGTTACCCGTCTCTGTTTGTCCATTCTTTCATCCTTTCTTATTGCAAAATACCCAGGCAATCGCAAAGGAAAGCCCGGGTACCTCGATCATGCCCCTGTTGTCTGTGTCTGGTAATAGATTGCCTTTTTCTTGTTATCCAGGACAAAAGCATCGTAGCAGATACGTCCTTCTACCAGGGCGCCGCTGATCCCAGGCGGATCCACGTGGATCTTGTAGTCCTCCAGTTTGGTAGGTGCCACACATGCACACGGATGCACCAGCATAAAGCCAAAGTCCTTCGGGAGACGGTTCGCCGGAACCTTTAAAACCAGAGCCCCGTCCAGGTTGGCGATCACGCCGCGGATCCGCATATCATTGCCGATATCGGTTTCCATGGTAATATCCTTGCACTTTTTCATGAGGACGTAAGTATCCGGTGTTACTACCAGGACACGGCCTTCTTCCGGTACTTCCGCATTGTCCAGGGTATTCCCGGCTTTCAGAATTTCCCCGTAAATGTTCTCAGGTGTCAGGGCAACGGCAGCGGGCTTTGTCCCTGCTCCGGCGGTGATAACGCCATAAACATAGGTGTCCACTTCCGGGATGACCTTTTCCCGGTTCTGTCTCGCCAGTGCGGAAGCGGCAGATAACTGCTGTACCGTCTCATCCGTATCCAGCTTATCAATTGCGAAAGTAAACGAACGGTCTTTCTTAAGGGTAAATTCTTCCGTAGTGGCGTCCAGGCCTGCGATCGGGCCATAACGGGAAGGGTTCTCCCCGGTTCCGTTCCTGTCATAGTCATTCATTGCGGAAGTTGTAACTTTATACACCTTCACGGTATGCGCTCCTGTCCAGTCAAAATCCTGGTTTGTCAGAAGCGACTTTTTACTCTCTTTGGTAAACTGTTCATCCACATAAGGGACAAACTTTGTGACTAAATCAATTGCCATATATTCTCCTGTTCTACATGCTACCTAAGCCCAAAAGCATCCCGGAGCCCGTCCACTGGTTCCTCCAGTGAGTTCGGGCGTGCTTTCTTCGGCAGCTTTCCGCCTACCAGAAAGCTTTCAACCTTCTTCTGCACCGCTGCTCTGATCACAGTCTCCAATGCTTCTATGGACTTGTCACATGATTCTTTGTCTGTATAATTTAAAAGCTCCAGCGCCTCCATCGGCAGTCCTTTTTCTGCAAGGGCACCCTTTGCATCTACCTGGAGTTCTTTTATTGTCAGCAGCCTTTCCCGTTCTGCAAGATCTGCCTCCCTCGGATCATCCCCGTTCAGGAGACTGGAAAACTTCTTTCTCTCGCGGTTCAGGCGTTTTTCTACAATCTTATCCACCTCTTCCTGGGTGAATGTCTTACCGGCTTCTGCCCCGGCGGGCTCTGCGACTTTCTGCTGCCCCGTGGTATCCACGTTCTTTTCTTCATTTCCCGGATTTTCTCCGGTGTTCGTTTCAAACATAGCTTTAACCTCCTGTTTATAGTTTCAGTAACTTTTTAAAGCACCGGGAGAGTGAACATCCAAAAGCTCTCCCGTCTCATGGAGAAGAAGATATTCAAGCAAACAAAAAGGCGCGGGAACAAGAGAACCCATTTCTGGATCATCTTATTTCCCACGCCGATATTTCAGGCTTCCGTCACTGGCAGTTGTGCCGGGGTACTTCAAATATTCTGTTTGCTCAACACATAGTATAGCAGAAGGGGGCGGGGGTATGCAAGCATTTTTCCAGGATTTACGCCGGATCCCGGCAAACCTACATGTCATTTTCGTGGCATAAAACCGGGGCCGACATAGCAGAAACGCGCTGTAAACCGGCCCCTAAAATCACCTGATTGTTATGTATACTCGTTTATTTGTCCCCTTCTTGATCTTTGCCGTCTTAATGGCCGGGTGCAACAGCTTCAGGATGCTTTCAATCTCCTGGGGTGTCTGGTAGGATATCCTGATCTTAATCATTCAGACACCCCCAAATTAACCAATAAGCCTATCATTGATCCGATCGTTAAAGATATCGTTCCGGCTTCAAGATAATCCATAGTCGTGAACACTACCAAACAAAGAAAACTTAATATTATCGCCCCGGCATCAGAAAGCCCTGCGTTTATACCGAAAATTATTTCTTTTCCTGTGATTTTATTCATACTGCACCGCCCTTCTTCTTAATTGAGAAATATGCTTTTATAAATGAAGCCGCTGAATGTAGTTCCTTGGAATCCCTGTATGAAATTATGTTATTAAGTATTGCAATCACATCCCACTCATTATCTGTCAAAGTTTTAAACTCGTTTTCATCATACTCTCTTCTAAGGATATCTGAAAGTATACACATCTCTTTCAATGCCACGCTATCTTTTATTGCATTAACGTTTTCAATAATAGCCTGCCGTAGTTCTCCTTTATATTTCGGCTGCTTTTTTGTATTATTCATAAAAAACCTTTCCTTTCTGCCGGAAAGTGTGCTACTATGTAATTGCTCCTTTCAAAATACCCTGCCCGGGAATTGAAATAGAGCGCGCATGGCTCCGGCTATGCTGGCCCCTGTGTAAGGTTGTGTTTATACAGGGGCATTTTTAATTTTCTCCATGATCTCTGATTTCTGCTGTGTTCGGATCCGGCTCCGGATGCTTTCCTCCGGAAGCATCAGCCTGTATGTGGTGGATTCTATACGGTCAATGATGCGCTCGTCCATCTTTAGGAATCCTGCTGCCGTGTTGCTGGTATAGATCGTCACCAGCCTGTTGTTGTATCTGGCGTTAATCAGTCTGTAAAATACCGTATCGATCCATTCCCTGGACATCTGAACGCCGATATCATCAATCACTAAAACTGCTGCCTGGTAGAGGTTCGTAAGCTCTTCCGGCTCCGTCCCCTTGTAGGCCTGTTTGGTCAGCTCCAGAAGGTCAAGGGAATTAATGAACTTAATGGTAATAGCGTACCGCTTTGCCAGTTCATTCAGGATGCAGCAGGATAACATTGTCTTTCCGCTGCCTTTTACGGATGATTCTATGTACAAGCCCATTCCTTCTTTCCGGAACTGCTCAAACTTTGTAACAAATCGGTTTACCGTTTCCCGGAGTTCCGACACATTCTCATGGTACAGCGTCCAGTCAAAATCTTTCCCGGTGAGGTTTATAAACTCAAACGGCATCATTGCGCGGACTTTCCGGAACTCTGTTTCCTCCTTCGGAATTGTTTTCCCAGGGATGAAGAACATCCGTCCTTCCGTATCTTCCAGGAGATTAGCACCGTCATAAGGCAGCAGGCGTATATTGTCCAGTTCTGCGTTGGAGAGGTTCTGCCACGAACTTCCCCTTAATGCGTTCCGGATGTATGCCCTCCGGTCAATAACCTGTTCCGGTGTCATCTCCGCTGAATAATGTGTCATGGGGCCGGTTCCTTTTACCCGGAATTCTGCAAATTTACCTTCGTCCATCTTCACACCCCCTACTGGAACGGATCGTCAGGCTTTGGCTGGCATCCTTCCAAGAATTTATAATACTCTGGTTTCTCCCTGGTTCCCTGCCGGGTCTGGTCTGCTTGTCCGGAAGTGGTTCCTTGCTGCCGGTATCGTCCACCCTTGTCCTGTTCTCTGGAAAGCCACGAGTCAATAAATCTGGTGATTCCTCTCCGGGTTTTCCTTCTCTGAGGATTCGATTCCAGCCATGAGCGCATTTTCAAAAGCTCCTGTTTCACATCTACTGCCGGATAAGCTGCCGACCATGTTTCAATCCTGGACAATGGCACGTCATACGTTGTTTTGTCATTCAGGGGCAGCAGGAGCCCTCTCGGATCTGGTGCCTTTTCTAAAGGCTCCGGACATATAGTCTTTTTATTATCCTTTACTATACTATCCTTACCTAACCTAACCTGTGTATCCGCTTCGGATACTGTTTGGATACATTCTGTATCCATTGAATATATACCATCAGATAACGAGAGCTGTTGAATTTCCTCAGTGTACTGCGTTTTTTTATATCTGTCTGACTGGATATAATTGTTCTTCTTCCAGTGCGTAAGAACAATAACACCGCTCTCAAACGGAATCACATATCCTTTAGAAACCAGCACTCTCAGATCATCCGTGGAACAATTTACAATTTTTGTGATCTTTTTAGGAGCTGATACGAAACCATCATCATCAGCCCGCATCCCTAAATGAAAATATAGCGCCTGCGTTGTGACTGGCATATCGAGAAATTTATCTGTATCAACTACATCCATGCTAAACATTCTCCTACTTGCCATTATTCTCCTTTCCTACCGAAACGGCATTTCATTTTCGTCAAAATTAAGCTCATACTGCTCATCGGGTGCAGGAGGCGGCACTGTCTCCATCTTCCGGAAGGCACTCATTGCCCTCTGGTACTGTTCCTGTGTCAGTTCATGAATACTCTGGACCCTATACCGTTCCCGGACTTTCGCCAGGTCCGTTCCTGTCCTTTCGGCTTCACTGCAGAGCTTTTCAATGTCTGTCTTGCTTACCCCCTGCTGCCTTGCCTGCCCTCTCTGCTGCCTGGGTTTTGCTGCTGGCTTTTGCACCGGCACAACCGGGGCTTTTGGCTCCTGGGTATCCGGATCCTTGGAATCGTCAATACAGAACAGGCCGTTTAGAGCGTACTTCCTTGCGTAGCTGCTGCAGGAACCTGTGATCTGTGCCGCGTCCATCTTTGGCTTTTCCTCGTTCTCCCTGGCGTAGGCCGTGTTGGTGATCCGCTCCGGGCTTTCCGTATCCTGGAAGATGGCGGTTGCTTTAATGTAGAACCTGCTGCCGATCTGGACAACTTCGTCCCCGGTCAGCAGTACGGCCCTGACCTCTGCCAGCAACGGCTTGATCGCTTCCTGGATATCTTCACAGCTCCGGTAATGGAAATCACCGAACTTGTTATACTGGCTCTTGGGGGCCTTTAGGTTCCGCTGGACGTGCAGCAGCTTTTCATGAACATTCATCCGGCCTCACCGACCTTTACACCATACAGGCATTTTTCTTCAAAGAACCTGCGGTTCACCTTTCCGGCAATGGTTATGTACCCCTTGGCATTTAACTGGGCGTTCAGTTCCCGGATCACGCTGTAAGCCTTGCCCTCTGACACGCCCATGATCTCCGCCACTTCCTTGGCGGTCACAAACTGCCTTGTCATTCCTCTTCACTCCTCTCTACCAGTTCCAGCACACGCCAAAAGCCTTTCAGCCCTGGAAGGGAACCGTATAAGCCCCCGACAGTAAGCGGACGGTTCTTTATAATCATCCGGCAGCGCTTTCCCTGCTGCCCTGTGTAGGGATCCTCTTTGATCAGTCTGTACGTGTACATGGAATCTACCTCTCTTTCTCCGGCTTTAAGAACATCTTTTCAATGCGCCTTTATTCAAAATTACCCTTTAATATCATAAGGCTATAATTTCTACATTGAATAAAACCATGTAGACTATTTCAATAACAGTGTATTAGAATTAATCTTTATTTCCGGCTTTCTGCTTTGCTCTCATAGCTTTCATTCTTTCAGACCGTCTTGTCCTTTCTTCTTCTGTTATTTTTGTCTCAACATCTTTAGTTCGAAGGGTAATAAATCTCTTGGGAAAAATATAATCTTTTGCAATGACTTCTCCCTGGTAAGTCTCTTGTCTTCTAACCTTGAAGCTTTCCGGATACTCTGCTACCAGCTTGTCCATCTTTCTAATCCAGACCGGATCCGCTGTGTACAGGTTCGCTTCATCCCCTGCGCGGTCAAAATTAATAATTACTTCCTGCTCTGCTGCTGATTGATGATAATTCATGTTTTCCTCTCTTTCTCCGGCTTTTGCGCCAGCGCAATTCTTCAAACCATTTCACACCCTGCCCGGCATGGTTTATTCAATGATTTCTGTTACATCTACGCCAAGAGCATTAGCAACTCTTCCGGCCGACTTCGGCGATACGCTCTTACTGTTCAAGATCGTGTAAAAGCGATTCCGGCTAAATCCTGCTTTCTCACAAAGGGCAGCAATCGTTATCTGCTTTCTTGCCAGAATGATATTTACCTTTTCTTTGCTTACCGTCATTTTCTCACCTCCAGAATATAACAAATGTGATTTTTACATTGACAGATTATCACATATGTAATATTATGTCAATAGCAAATGTGATTTTCTTTACCATTTTAAATACATTTGTTATTATAAGTGAAAGGGGGTGATTGAATGACCGTAACCACAGGAGAAAAACTATATAGACTCAGAAATAAGCTTGGTATCTCACAAAAGGAATTTGCCGACAAAATTGGATCATCTCAAGCTGCTGTAAATTTTTGGGAAAATGGCAAAAGAGAACCCAGAACCATTCATTTACAACAAATATGTAAAGCGTTCAATATGACACTAGACGAATTAATGTATGATACTCTATCTGCTGAAGAATTTGAGCAAGAGTATACTGAAAATTCTTTTTCTCTAACAGAAGGTTCTGCGGCGGAAATACTGAAAAATTTATCAAAATTAAATGATACTGGTCAAAATAAATTAGTTGATTACTCAAAAGATTTAACCAAAATACCAGAATACCAGAAAAAAGACTAATTGCGCCAGCGCAAAAAGCCTTTACACCATGACAATATAATATACTTACCCGGGGAGCCGTTGAGGCGTTATGTCAGCCGCCGGACGCAAGAAAGGAGGCTGGTGCTTATGGTTACATATTCGGATCTGATCCAGTTTGTGATTATGCTTTGCGCTGTGATAACTCTTGTTATTTATTGCACACGCAAAAAGTAGCGCCCCTGCTCTGGTAAAGTAAGGCGCTACTTTTTGTAACAAATTATTTTATCCGGCGGTCAGGTGTACGCTGGCCAACGGCTCCCTTGTTAAGTATATTATATGTCAATCCAATTTATTTGTCAAATTCAACTTCCAATCATTTCACACCCTGCCCGGCCAGAATGAAAGGAAGATGAAACCATGCCGTCATACTATGACGAAAAAACAAAGACCTGGTACTGCAAATTCTATTATACTGACTATACCGGAACGAAAAAACAGAAAAAGAAACGTGGCTTTAAACTGCAGCGTGAAGCTAAAGAATGGGAACGTTCATTCCTTCTCAAGCAGTCTGCAGAGCCAACCATGCCCTTTTCTACCCTCTGCGATCTGTACCTTGAGGACAAAAAGGAACACAATAAGCTGATTACCTACGAGACTAAAAAGAACCGGGTGGAGAAATGGCTGCTGCCATATTTTGAAAAATGCTCTGTGGATTCTATTTCTGCAGCAGATATCCGGAAGTGGCAGGCCGATCTAAAAAGCTCCATAAATGCCAATGGTCAGCCACTTTCCCCCGGCTACATGCAAAACCTTGTCACAGAGCTGTCCAGCGTATTCAATTTTGCTGTTCGTTTCTATGGCTTGTCGGTCAATCCCTGCAGGGTGGCCGGGAACACCGTAGGCCAGAAGCAAAAGAGCCTGAATTTCTGGACAAAAGAAGAATTTGATCGCTTTATAGATACTTTTGAGCATTCTGATCCGTACTACACCGCTTTTCTCATACTCTATTACTGTGGTTTGAGAATTGGAGAGCTTGAAGCGCTGACAGTTGCCGATATCGATCATGAAAGAAATACCATAGCCATAAACAAAACCTACCACCTGATCAACGGCGAAGGTATTATTACTACTCCCAAAACTACCAAGGCCAACCGGACAATCTCTATCCCGGTTTTCCTCTCAGAATGTATTCAGCGCTATAAAGCCATGATCTATGGCATCACACCGGAAACACGGCTGTTCATGGCCTCTCACTCTTCCTACGCCAGACAATTAGAGAATCACACAAAGGCAGCAGATGTGAAACGGATACGCTTGCATGATGTCCGGCATTCCCACGCTTCTCTTTTAATCGAAATGGGATTCTCCGCCCTGCTGGTATCGGAACGCCTAGGACATGAGGATGTATCTACCACACTAAACATATATTCGCACCTATTCCCTTCCAAGCAAACAGAAGTTGCGGAAAAGCTTGATAAATTATGTGAAAATAATGGATACTGAGTGGTACTGAAATGGTACTAGAAAAATGAGTAAAAGAAAATAACTGCTTCAAATCAAATAAATTTCAACGTAAAATCAATAAAAAACAGATAACGGAACCGCAAAAAACGCCCTACGCGATTCCCGTTATCTGCTTATTATAAAGGCTGAAGGTTCGGATTTCCGCACTTTCAGCCTTTTACTTTTCTCGTTCTATTTTTTAGGAAGGTCTGTTCTTAAAAGCTTCCTATCCAAACGCTTTTATAAAACGGACTCCTTCACCCGCTTCACCACCGTTTCTGGCCTTCCTGTACGCAGCCATACATTCCTCCGTCCATGGACCTCCGGAAAATAATTTTTCTTCCAGGCTTGTTACAGGCATCACACCCATCAGGGAATTTGTCACAAAGCATTCCTCCATCTCCGCAACCTCATCCCTTGTCAGCACACATTCCGTCACGGAAAAATTCTCCTTTAAAAAACGGCGCAGAATTCCCGGCAGCAACCCGCAGGAAACGGCGGGCGTATAGAGCCTGCCCTCCTTTGCAAAAAAAATATTAGTGGCCGTCCCCTCACAGATCTCACCCCTGCTGTTCAGAAATATCTGTTCATCAGCCCCCAAAGAAGCAGCTCTTCGTTTCTCTAAAATGCAGTCTCCGTAATTCATTGTTTTGTGATACACCAATGGAGACGTTTCATTTCGATAGACACTACTGTATACCAGCCGGAAGCCTCTCTCCAGCATTTCAGGTGTATAGGGATTCGGACGAGTGGTAAAAATACAGTTTTTTTCGGAAACCATAATTTTCAGGGCAAAGTGATCGGCATTCTGCGAAGATAGAAAATGCATGATCTCCGCCTCCGTAACAAGACGTGAAATTCCCAGCTCATCAAGCGATTGGTGAAGACGCTCCAAATGCCATCCAAGAAAAAGCGGTCTCTTGTTTTCCACGCTGACAGTCTCAAAAAGTCCCAGACCGAATTGATACCCCTCATCCAATGTAATCTGCATGTTATTTCCTCCCATTTAATACATAAAGAAGCGCCCTTGCCTTCTGAATGGTTTCCTCATATTCAAATTCCAGCTCTGATTCATAAGTAATCCCTCCGCCTGCACCAAGATGATAGATGCCGTTCCGGTATAAGGCCGTCCGAATTACAATATTAAAGTCACAATCTCCATCCAGGGATAAGTAACCCATAGAGCCCGTATAAAGGTTGCGCCTGCTGTGTTCCAGCTCATCGATCAGTTCCATGGCGCGCAGCTTCGGCGCTCCTGTGATCGAGCCGCCGGGAAAAACAGCCTCCAGAAGATCCATAACCGTCAGCTCCGGACGCAGCTCTCCTACAATGTTGGAGATCAGATGAAATACCGTCGCATAGGCTTCCACCGTAAATAATTCCGTCACCCTCACACTTCCCGGAATACAAACACGGTTCAGATCATTCCGCTCCAGATCCACAATCATCAGAAGCTCACTCTTATCCTTCCCTGATAATTCCAGTTCTCTTCGAAGAGCTGCATCCTCCTTGGGCGTGCTGCCCCTCTTTCTGGTTCCCTTGATCGGACGGGTCTGCACCCTTCTGCTGCGCATCTGCAAAAATCGCTCCGGAGAGGCAGATACCACCTGGAAATCTCCATAATTAAAGTAGCCGCCAAAAGGAGAGGGATTGCTTCTGCGAAGTCCCTGAAACATCTCATACGGATGCATGTCGCTTGCAATCTGCAATTGCTGCGTCATATTGGCAATATAAATATCTCCCTCAATGATATATTGGATCATTCTCTGAACGGCCGCCATATAATCCTCTTTCGTAAAATTCGCCCGGACCCCCTCTGGCAGGGAAGGAACAGGGTCAGCGAACACAGCCTCTGCCAGTGTCTCTGCCCTGCGTACAAGCTCCCGGAGTTCCCTCATGCCTGCTTCACAATCCTGCCCATGGCCGTTGGCAGCCAGAAACATCCTGTGCTTAACGTGATCTTCAATGATAAAGCTGTCATAAAAGATCAAAATACTATCCGGAATATCCACATCCTGCCCATGCTGTGATCTTACTTGTTCTTTTTTCCTTCCATAATCATAAGAAAAATATCCCACAGCTCCGGATACCAGAGGGAGTTCCGTATGATTTTCCTCCTGATTTTCCCTCAGATATCTTTTTACATAGGTTTCAAAGCTTTCCTCCGCCACTTTCCCATTAATGGTAAACTGTGCGCCCTTCACCAGCTTCAAATACGGATGTAATGCAATGATGGAGTAACGGCCAAGCTGATTTTGCAGAGAAGAATCCAAGAATACAGCGTCATCTCTGTCATACACCAGTGAAAAAATCCGGTCAATCGCCGGGTATTGTTCAAATTCCTGTATCAACTGCATGTTGTTCCCTCCATTGTTCACAAATTTTATGAAAATTCATCAGCAGCTCATGTCCATACTGGGTCAGTACTGCTTCCGGATGGAACTGCACCCCGTAAACAGGCATTTCTCTGTGCTCCAACCCCATGATCACTCCCTCCTCGCTCCATGCACTTACCCTTAAACAGGATGGAAACCCTTCTTTGGATACGATCAGAGAATGATACCGTGTCACCTCATATACAGCGGGCAGTCCCGCAAACAAGCCTGTACCATCATGCCGGATTTTTGTGACTTTTCCATGCATGGGACGGCTCCCCTTACACACCTTCCCTCCAAATGCCTGTCCCAGGGTCTGATGCCCGAGACACACCCCCAATATAGGGACTTTATTCTGAAATTCCTGTAAAACTCTGTGGGATTCTACGGCATCCTCAGGCCGTTTCGGACCCGGAGAGAGAATGATTCCCTGCGGCTGCAATGCATAGATTTCGGACAGCATGATCTCATCTGCCCGCCTGACCAGAACCTCCTGCCCGAGCTCTCTCATATAAGCGGACAGATTATAGACAAAAGAATCGTAATTATCGACCATAAAATACATAAAAACAGACCTACCTCACTTTCTGCGAAATTCACAGTCGTTATCCTAAAGTGAGATTAGGTCCGTAACCTGTATGATTTGCATTATAAAGAAAACTTAAGGAAATGTCAAATCCTCATAATCAGAATATCTCCCATAAGATACTCGGCTGCTGTAAAGAAATGTACGCATAACATCCACGGGAATCCATTCCTACCGGCTTTTGCTGTGTTCATTCTCCTTACCGGTGAAGTTCACTATCACCCGTTTTATAGATAACCGGTATGCAGTCGGTCAGATTATAGACACGTTGCAGGAAATGAATTTCAAAAAACACGAAGGAATAGACTGCCAGCCGGCCTATACACGCACGGAACTGACAGATGCATTTATGGAAGTATCCGCAAAGTGGTCGCTATAGTGGAAATCCAGCAATATTTTCATGTCAAGCGCCCTTGCTCTTTTTGCAGAGTGAATCAGTCCCGCTGTATCTGCATAACCAAGCTTGACGACCATTCCGTCTGGCTTTGTCCATTTAAAATCCGAAGGCGGCTTTACGAACGCTCTCAGCCTGACGGCATCTGGCTCAACAAGCCGATGTCCGCACCGCAGATAATTATATTTTCCGCGCTTTTCATTTTTTGTCTCCTTCCTCCTTCTGTACTTCAATTTCGATGTGCTGTGTAGCACATCCGTCCGCCGTGATCACAGCCTTTATCGTTCCTCCCTCCTCTCCTGCGCGCAGGACAGCCATTGCATACCCATCATAGGTTTCCCATTCCGCATCATCGTAGCTTCTTATGGACTTAGGATCGGCACTTCCGAACGCCTCCAGTCTTCCGGCTCCCTCCACGGAGACAGTAATTTTTTTCGATGCAAAAAGATTTTCGATTCCGTCTTTGTCTGTCAGTTTTATGGTAAGGAAAGCGAGGTCTTCCCCGTCCGCGCGCAACACCGTTCGATCCGCTTTCACGTTGAGCTGTATATCTTCTCCTGCTGTTGCAAGTATAAATCTTCCGGTTTCCTTCCCGTCCTTATAGCTTACCGCCAAGAGTTCTCCTGGCTCATAGGACAGCTCATAGGTTGCCGTAAAGTCATATTCTTCTCCTGCCGGTTTTCTTCCCAGGGAGCGTCCGTTTAAGAAAAGTTCCACTTCCCCGGAATCCGCATAGATATCCACAATCGCAGGCTTTCCTTCATATCCCGGCCAAGTCCAGCTTGCAACGGTATCCTTGTGCATCCAGGGCGTTTTCGAGCATGTCATTCCATACCGATTTAAGCGCTCCACCCCGATATAGGGCTCTTTCCGGAGTCCGTACACGATCTCGCGCAGGTAACTGAGGGGACGCCGGTATCCGATCAGATCCAGGTCACCGATATAAGCAGTACGCTCCGGGTATACACTGGAAAAGTTCGCAGTGCTGTCATAGTGGAAGATACCGCAGCCCGCCTCGCCAAGATAATCATATCCAGTCCAGGTGAAATCACCGATTACATGCGGATACCGCTTTACAATTCCCCACAGCCGCACGATATCCGCCGGATACGTTTCAGTGCCGAGAACTGTCTTGTTCGGATGCAGTTCATGCTCCAAAATATGTCGGCCCGTCATATAATTCAGTCCAATAATATCGCTGGCGGAAGAGCACCCCTCCAACGCCTCGGTTAGAAGAGGATGTGTTGAAAAATACTCCCCACGTTCCCCCTCCATAAGCCCCATAAAGCTATTGAAGGCATTGCTGCCGTCCTGATTTCCGTCCCCTTTGGTCGGAAGGCTACCAAATTTCACTGAGACATCCTGCATAATATCCCTGAGTCGGTATCCGGCTGTCATCAGACCGCTCTGAGCCATCGTCGTGTAGCGCGTATGGTCAAGTGCACGCAGCTTATTGCAGATTTTGCGGTTGATCGCCGCCCCTGCTTCAGATCCTGCTTCCGAAATCTCGTTTCCCGAACAGTACAGGATTACGGACGGGTGGTTATAATCTTTTGCCACCATCTGTTCTGCCACCTGTTCCCAGCAATTTTCAAAATGCAGGGCGAAATCAGCGGGATTCTTGTGAAACGTCCACATATCGCTGATTTCATCCATCACCAGTATGCCGTAGCGGTCGCACGCATCCAGCATCGCCTTGCCCATCGGGTGGTGCGAACTGCGGATACTGTTAAAGCCTGCCTCCTTTAACTGCCTTATACGGCGCTCTTCCGCACTTTTTAAGGTAGCCGCACCCAGAATGCCGTTATCATGGTGAATACATGCTCCGCGCAGTTTTATTTCTTTTCCATTCAGCCGGAGTCCATGTACGGCATCCAGAAGCAGCGTGCGGATACCGAATGTCTCTGTTGTCTCATCCAGCACTTCCCCAGTACTTTCCACCTCTGCCCTGCACTGGTAGAGACTGGGCGTGTCACAATTCCAGAGCTGGGGCTTTTCAATGCAGATGATATGATGCGACATCTCCTGTGTATCCGGGTAAAGAATGACTTTCTGCCAGTCTGACGCAACTGTTTTCCCATCCTTCAGAAGAGAGATATTTACATTCACGCTCTCCCTGATCCGGCTGATACTCTTAAGCTGCACGTCAATCTCTACAATTGCCGACTCTGTATCTGCAGCCAGCGTGGTGATCCTGAGACCGTCTGCGGGGACATGTATCCTGCCCCCAGTCATCAGTCTGACATCTCTGTATATCCCGCTCCCGGTATACCAACGGCTGTTAGGAGACGTGCTGTTTGCTGCGATTACCTTGATTTGGTTCTTGTTACCGTAATTGAGAAATGGATTTAATTCCACGTAAAAATTAGAATATCCATACAGGTTGGTCGCAGCCAGTGCTCCGTTGACATACACCATCGCCGTCTGGTAAACACCTTCAAATTCCAGAAATACCTTTTTCTCCTTCCATTCCGCAGGTACGTCCAAAGCTTTCTGGTAAATATATTCCCCACCCGGATAGAACCCGCTCTGTGCGCCGCTCTCCACTTCCGGTGAGCGCTCCTCATGAATCATCGCGTCGTGCGGCAGATGTACAGTATGTATCTCGTCCGTCCCCAGAAATGCCGCTGTGGCCGCACTACTTCCACCTTTTACAACACGCCAGTCTCGATTGAAATTCTCACGTATCATGCTTTCTCTCCTTCCAAATGTGCTTTGTCCCATTCTCTGTTTGCCTGCTCAACTTTAAGGAAGTAAATTAATATCGCCATAATAACACCGAAGATCAGCGGAATTATTGCGTACATAAAAAAGATCATATTGACTGCGCCTGCACTCTGAACCTCTGCGGTGCCGTCAAAGTTACCAAGTGCCAGAAGCCATCCGACGACCGCACTTCCGATACCCCCGCCCAGTTTTACGCCGATGGACGAACAACTGAACATCACGCCGTCGATTCTTGCCTTCTGTGTCCGCCAGGTATAATCGCTCGTTTCCGCAACCAGTGCATTGAGTGTTCCGGTGAGCGGCCCTCCGGCCATATTCCGCAGGAATGTAGCTATAAGCATCACCGGGAGATTTTTCGTCACCGCACCCGCGATAAAGACGATACCCATGAGAAGCGTAATGATACGGGCATATAAATTCATTTTCCACATGCTTCCGAATTTCTTTACAAGCATCGGTGTCATGGTCAGAATAATCATGACCGGAACGAGCTGGAACAAGGAAAAGGTTCCCAAAAGCGCCGGATTGCCCATATAATAGGTCATAAAGTAAATTGCAGAACCCTGCGTGATTCCACTGTAAACATAGTTTGCAAGGTACAGCCCGAGAATAAGCAGATAATATGGATTTTTAAACAAAAGCTTTAATGCCGTTCCAAAACTGACCGTATCCGCTGTTTTTTTGTTTTCTCCCGACGAAGTCACATTCTCGTCCGGCACCTCTTTTACCATAAGCACACTGAATGTGTTAACAACAAGTGCTATGATTGCAAAAATTAAAGCGACCGTGCGCCAGCCTTTTGTGCCGCCGCCGAATTGTTCCACAAGACCCATTACACTGTAAGATACAATCAGTGTGGTAAACGTCGCAAAGATAAAGCGGATGGAGCCAAGCTGTACCCTCTCCTGTCCGTTTTTGGTAATCTTTGCCGCCAGCGCAGCGTAAGCGATGCTGTTTGCTGTGTAGAATATTGCGTTAAATGCCGTATAAAACACGAAGAAGTAAGCATATTGCATGGTTTGGCTCGTATCGGGAATACAGAATACCAGAAACAGGCATGCAGAAACACCAATCTGTCCATAGAGCATCCACGGACGTGCCTGCCCCATCTTACTCTTTGTCCGATCCATCAGTCCCCCGAAAAAGATATCCGACACACCGTCCAATAGCTTTGATAACATCATCAGTGTACCAATTACCGCACTGCTTAACCCCACTGCATTTGTAAGGTAAATCATTACAAAACTGGAAATCAGCGCATATCCGCAGTTTGATGCCATATCGCCGGAGCCGTAGGCAATCTTCTGATACCATTTCAAATATTTTTTTTCACCCATAAAAATATCCTTTCCTCTTTACTTTTGTTGTGATAATGTATATACTTTATCCTGATACAAGCATATTTTAGTCACTTTTACCAAATGTAGCAATATCACAAACGGTTGAACACTTACATTTTTAGTGTCAGATTCGTGGGCGTTTCATTAAATGCAGGATGGTATGGAAACCGAGGAGGCATCCATGAAAGATAAACAGATACGCTCTGGAAAAGAGAGCAATATATTGGAAATATACGGCTTAAACAGCGAAATCGATTCTTATTACGATATGTCTGCACCGTTGCAGTTCACGCTGACTTATTGCAGCGGTCTCTCCGATAAGGATTATTATAATATCATATCGGTAGCACCCGACAGGGACTACTTCTTTTCGTCATACATTGTGCCCGACTTTCACGCCTTTAACGCCCGCGCTCCACACAGACATTCCTTTTTCGAGTTTCTGATCGTTCTGGAAGGAAGTATTGTACAGGTGCTTGAGAACAAAGAATACCTGTATCCGGTCGGTACCTGCTGTCTGCTCAACCAGAATGTATTCCACGTCGAGAGGTACATCGGGGAGGCAAAGCTTTTCTTCATCGGTATGTCCGTGGATTTTATCCGTGAACTGCTCACAAACCAGACTGCCCTTTTCCAGAAGGAAGCGGATGTGGGTGAAGATTTTATTTTTCAATTTTTGGGTGACAACATCCAGTTAGAAAAAGGGAAAAATTTTCTGGATTATCTTCCGGTCATTGAGGACGTAAAAAACATATCATTCCTACACAGTATTACCGATCGCTTGCTTCACACGATGATGTTTCCGAAATTCGGCTCCACTTATATCATCAAAGGATTGATTTGCCAGTTATTCCAGTACTTAGATGCCAGGGAAAGCTATCGTATTAACAATGTAAAGCTGAATTCCAGTTCTGACCAGCTTCTGTTTTCCCGGATCGGGCATCTCATGGAAAACACAGATGGCCGCATGTCCAGGTCGGTTCTCGAAAAAGTGCTGTGCTACAGCGGCAATTATCTGAATACGATTGTAAATAAATATTCGGGTATGAATCTCCACGACTACGGGATGACATTTACCCTAAAAAAGGCCGCATTCCTTTTAGAGAACACCAACCAGCCCATATCTGCAATCGAATCGCAGTTAGGTTTTACGAACCGCACGCATTTTTATAAAGTTTTCAAAAAGAAATACGGAATAACACCGGGAAAATACCGTAGCAGGCTGAAAAAAACAGCTCATGAGCCATAACAGTTCATGGGCTGTCCGAAAACATATTATTTGGCTTCCTTATAATACTGTCGGTTAGATATGCCCCTTACGGAACATATCTAACCGACAGTATTATACCTGACAGTTCCGGCTTCTTTTGCTATTCGACCTGCAACTGATAATTAACAGCGTTAACAATTTTTGCCTGAATATTCTTTATTTCAGCAGTTTTCACATTACCGGTTCTATTATATCAAAGGAATGCGTGATTATTGAAAATCAGAGTGCTGGGAAACATCGACGAAAGTTAGTCCCGGAATTCGCAAAATTGACGTTTATAAACTAATTTCAGCATATGCACACGTATTGTGCTATCGATTTTTAAATAAAAAATGACGGAAATGAGAATGAGATTGATAATGCTTAATACACTGTAAATACCGCTTTCAAAAGATGACACATGGGGAAGTATGAATGCGATTGCGCTGATACCTATTGCAACAGGTATTGAGGTTTTTCTTTTTATGGTATGTAAAAGAAGCCCTCTGCAAAGAAGTTCCTCATACACTCCCTGAAACACAAACCCGCCAAAAAATAATGCTATGAGAGGAAAATCAATGTTTCCGAATACTCCGTGATACCGAAATCCACCAAAGGCAATAATTATAAATACCGGTATCATCAGCAAGGGGAGTGCAGTCAACATTCCGACAAAGTAACTGCCAAATTTTTTCGTGAGTCCAATCTCTGAGAAGCTCTTTTTCTCTATCAGTTTCCAATAGAGAAGGATCAAAGCGACAATCATAAAATTATAAAAAACAGACCATTGCAACTTATCAATATCACCCTCCCACACACCTACCTCGGCAAGAAGTGAAACGGCATCTTCCTCATTTAATACGTCATTGTTGTTCAGTATCTTTTTTCCACTGTGTCATATCTTTTAAATTCCGTTCCGCCCCCGCCAATATTTACTCCGTTATAAGCAATAAAGTTTGATGCAATCTGAAAGTCTGAATCTGTTTCCACAATTTGAAGTTCATTATCATAATACCCAACAAGCACCGACTTCCCACTTGCATCTGCAATCAGATAATGGCACGCAATATCGCCCGAAAAATAGATATTATATTGTTGGAGCAGTTCAACCGCTTCTTCTACCGTCGCCGCCTTATCTAATACTATACGCATTGCCGTTGAACTGTTCAGCGTTATCTTATGGCTGTCATAAGGCGGTTCTGCTTCGGGAAGTGAAAGCGATGCTATGACAACACCTTTTTCATTCATGCCATCACAAGGCAGGTATGGCGCTGCCAATGCAAGAAACCTATTAAAAACAGAACCTTCTGGCAAAGAGTCCTCCGAATATCCAATGAAAGACAGATTAACAGTAGAAATAGAAGCATACCCATTCTTCGGTTCGGTATATACCTGTAAAACTGGCGAATAACTATAATCAAAATTTCGCCCATACAAAATTTCGTCTTGTTCATTTTTTACAACAAAACATGTACAGCCGCCGCCCGTTATACCAAGGTCAATAGAAAGCCCTTTTAACAACCTCTTTACCACAAATTTTTCAATGTCCGCATCACTCTCCGCACCAACTTCCAGAAACTCATCAAAACCATAATCACCATAATAGGTCATCTGATATGCGCCACAATCGTCAATTTTCGTTATAGAAAAAAGTGTTCGTAATTCATTCCAAAACAGAATAGCGGCTCCTATAACCACTACAAGCAAAAATACCGCTATTCCAATAAAAAAATATCTCATAAATTTCTTAATATTCCCATGTGGCTTGTCGCTTATATTATTCATAGTGTACACCTAAAAATTAGTGATTGCTCACAAATTCATCGGCTCTGCGTCTGTGCGTCCGGCTCTATGATAATATGCTGTTCTTCCCCAAAAACGGGAATTTCTAATATCAATCCTCAAAAATTCCAAAAAATGATGTTATTTTCCCGTAAGTATATTCTCCCTCAATCACGCCAAATTCAGGGTCATAATATTTACCCTCATAGAACAATACCCAATGAGTATAGCCACCGTTTGCGTGAACGGTTAAAATGGAATACTTATAGGGGTTCGGATTTTTCTTTGATATACGGATATTCTTTTCCGCATGGCGGATATTGTATTTGTCAAGTATTTCTATAAGCTGCCCAATACTGGTCGAACCACTTGTTTTCATATCCTTAATCACATCATTTATGTCCTTACCTGCAATCATTGCAATACATGCCTGTCCACAAGTTTCAAAAGTTGGTTGTTTAATCAGTTCCATATATCTTCCCTCCAATAAATTTGCAATTTTATTCTTCCTGCAAACTTCCCGACAAATTAGAATTCTCAAATCTTTACAAAACAAATATTCCAAACTTTTTGTGTAATGTAAATATATTTTCCATCTGCTGTTTCGTATATATTATAGCCTGATACAATATCCTTGTTGTGTTTCTGCATAATATCCGCATAACCATACGCTGTATTTTTTAAGCGTGGAAAAGTTATTTCCGTCTGAAAAATATCTGTCAGGGACAAACCGTATTTTTCTCCTAATTTCTGAAATTCATCTTTTGTATAATATTTAATATGTCCGTCTGGTTTCATACGCATATATTCATCAACAAAACGGGAAGTGTCATTTTCATTCGGAGTAGGGTCTGCCACCAAAAATTTGCCATTCCTTTTTAAAACTCGTGCTATTTCAGAAAAAGTATATTCAATGTTTGGAAAGTGGTGTAATGCGTATCTGCTGACAATCACATCAAAATAATAGTTGTCAAAAGGAAATTCGATGCCCCCATAGGATACAAAGTTGATATTTCTTAACCCCTGTTCTATCGCTTTCCTGTGATTTGTTTTCAAAGTTTCTTCCACAATATCTAAGCCAATTATTTCAACATCTTTGTATTCCCTCGCAATTTCAAAAGAAACATACCCTGTCCCTGTACCTAAATCCAAAACCTTATCATTTTTCTGTATATGCAGTGTTTCGATTATCCGCTTTAGATGTTGTATATCCTGCGTTTGTCTATCATATAATTTTCCCTCACAAAAACTTGCTTCAAATGCTTTTTTGGTTGTCTCTATATTCTTTTTTTCGTTCATTACTTACCTCACAACAAAAATTTACAACTTCCTGCTAATTGCAAAAATAATATCAATCGTTGGATGCGTTCCTATTGTTTTTTCTGTATGATACTCATATTCTATATTAAGTGCTTTGTAAGGATTTTCCAAAATCCATTTAGTATAAAAATAGCGTTTTATCTCACCAATAGAAGCTCCTCATAGGAAGCCCATTTTAGGTTTCACTGTGATTTAGGCGTAGTTTCCCGCGGGGAGTGTATAGCTCTCTAAGTTGCTATCAGCAATATTTCCACCTATAAACATTTCAAAACCTCTGCTTATCTCGTTATAATTTTTAGACAAAACAAAACATGCTAACGCCATCATTCTTCAATTCTGGCTTATACTTTGCAATAATCGGCAACAATATAATACATTGCCTTGCTGTAATGGGTTTAATATTATAGGCAATCCGTGTAAGCCCTCTTGTTCGGATATAAGAATTATCATTGTCAGGCATATCGCTTAATCTATCCATATAAGGATGAACACAATCTGTTTCTTTACTTTCTTTTTGCAATTTCTGCAATGCCTTGTATGCAACATTGTTATTTTTATTGAATGATAATTCAAATGTTTCTGCTATATCAAGTGACACACTATCCTCCTTTGCAGATTATGCTTTAAAGAATACATATTTACACTCTGAATAGTAATTCAGCATCCCCAAAACTGATAGAAGTGCCAATATAAAACACTTATTACCAAAAGTATTCCGCTTGCTTTTGTAGCAGTAAATCCAATTTTCTGCCACAGATTATTCTTGGTGTTTCCCGTATTCTTCACACCAAACCACCCAACCAGCAACATCACCATTTCCATAAGCGTACAAAGGATAATCAACACACACTTTACAACAACCAGTGTCTTGACTAAATTACCGCCCATCAGCGGTGGGACAATAAGCCAGTAAATCAATATGGACGCAAGCACCATAAACAGCTCCGCCAATAACTGATATATTTTCATCCTCCAAATCTCCGTATGTTTATACTTGTGCAGCGTTATCCCATGCACAATAAGCATAATCAGCACCCAAAAAGAGGATATTACAAACAGGAAGAAAAAAATAATCTTAATGATAAAAAACGCCGTATTCTCTTTTTGGAAGTCCATGCCCGTCATATGCTGTAATGCAGTTACATTTCCGTCCTTATTCCTTTTTATGTGCAGATAGGTTTTCAATCCGTTTCCATCGTCCATGATGCAGGCGTTTTCTGAAATCTGCGTAATACTGCCTGCCATAGCAGCCTGATAACAGCTTTCGGTTTCTCCTTTTGTAACAGGCAACAGACCGCTAATCATACTGAACAGCTTCATAAAACTCTTGCTGTAATTTGCCCTGCTGTTACAGTAAATCCCCGACAAATCGTCATAGCTAAAACCTGTTTCCGTCCTGCAATCCCCGAAGATAAGGCTCACAAGCCCATAATTATAGGTGGTTTCTCCTACCTCGTTCGTCATTACCACAAGCCCTGTCCTGTTTTCTCTGTCAAGTACCAGATTTGCGGAAAAGCCTGTGGTATTGCCCGCGTGACCGATCAGGCGCACACCGTATTCCTGCGAAAACAGTCCGTGGCAGATTCTCGGTGTATCTGTCCCATCATAATAGAGTGTAGGGGAAAGCATCTTGGCAAGGGTATCGGCTTTTGTGAAAAGCGGACAATCCTCGCTATCTGCAAGGAACGCTTTGGCAAACCGCACAAGGTCACTCATTGTTCCTGTTGCCGCCCCTGCGGGATAAAGCAGAATATAACGCCGACATGCTCCATAATCTTCATATTCTCCCTGCACATTGTAGTAGGCGTTTGTTAAATCCCGTCTGCTTTCCACCCATTCATTATCACTGCAATCGGGAAGTATGGAAGTCTGGTTCATGCCGAGGGATTCGAAAATATTCTGATGCACATATTCCGCATAGTCCATTCCGCTGACACATTCCACAATATAAGCGGCAAGAGCAGCGCCCCAATTTGAATAGGAAACGGTTGTGCCAACCTTGTAAATCTGCGGCGGTGCCGCCCAAAGCAGAGCATCCCTTAAACTGATAATGTCTTTTTTATCCAATACCTCCACATCCCATGTGGTTTCCTGAAACCCCGCCGTATGATTCATCAGGTGTGTCATAGTAACAGGCTCATCATAAGAAAGATTAGATAGAAATCCGTCTGGAAGATAGTTTCTGACATCTTCATCAAGGTCAATTTTTCCCTGCTCATAAAGCTGCATGACACTTGTCCAGACCAAAACTTTGGAAATTGACCCCCACTCATAAACGGTTTCTTCATCTGCTTTGATATTTTCGGCAGTATTAGCCTCACCGTATATAACAGAAGCAATATCCTCTGTTTCATTGAAGTATGCTACCGAAACCGATGAAGTAGTATCCTTTCGGACATCTATGTACTTGTCAATTTCTTCCTCTAACTCCGTGCAGGCAATGCCGGACGGCGTTTCTCCTGTATCCTCTGCGGCAAAAGCAGTTGTTGCTCCCGACAAAAGAAACAACAGCAACGCCAACCCGCTTGAAATCATTTTTCGCATCATTTTCCTCCAGAAAAATTTTGATAATTTGTTTACCCCTATAAAATAGGAATTTATACTATTCTAATATGGAATAGTGGATTCAGCTACCATTCCACCGATTAAGCCTAATTTTTTTCATGAATATATCCTCCTCAAAATACGGATTTATTTCTACGCTACGGAATATATTTTTCATATCGGCATTGCTCAACTACTTCGCTTCCTAAAAGTGTAATTGCCTTTTCAGGACAGGAGCTAATGCAACGGTAACACATCGTACATTGATTTCCTGCAACAGCTATTCCATTTTCTATATGAAGATTTCTCATAGGGCATAGATTTTCGCATAAACCGCAGCCGATACATTCTGCTCCGATTTTCAGCCCAGCAGCATAATCCTTTGTTTTCCCATAGCACCAAAGCCTTTGGCAGATAAGCCCCGCAATATGGTCATAGAAATAAATACCGTCGTGTGGATATTTCCCGTTTTTTATCCTCGTGGCGGTTTTTTCGATTTTCTTATCTGCCGCTTTCACAATTTTTTTATTCTGCTCAACCGACTTTTTTAACAGCTTCACATCACAAACCGAATCGGGCATGCGGATATGTAACCCACCAACCACTTTTGCACCATACTTTTTTAGCAGCCGTGCGGAACAACCCGCCCCGTCGCCGCTAAACAACCCCATTGTGGCAACACACAAGACTTTTTTCCCTTTCCAAAGCTCTGAATGGTGTCTGATAAAATCCCTTACCATAACAGGCACATTAGAAAACTGAACAGGATATGCCAGGATTATAAAATTATGATGCTCTAATACTTTCTCTGCATTAACATTCTCGATAGGAACAGTCTGTGCTGTTTCATCTAACGAATGTAACAGCTTTTCTATACAATGCTTTGTATTCCCTGTTCCACTTAGATAAATACCAACCATTAAATTTACCTCACCTTTTTTACAAACAAGAAACTGTCTCTTTATACACGGACTGCTATTTCCAATGCAATTTGGAGTTTATCCACATTATGATTGGCATCAGAAAGCGTTCCAATGGTATAGCTGTCTTCCGAGAGAACATCGCCAGTCACGACAAAGGTGTACAATTCCAACCCGTAAAAATCGCAGACTGACTGTACTCCCGCAATCTCCATATCCACGGCAATACAGCCCTCTGCACGGCGTTTCGCAGCGTTACCTGCAGTCTCGCGCATGATTGCATCTGTAGTCCAAATGCGCCCCTCCACAAACGGAATATGCAATTCCTTAAGAATTGCGCTCACAACAGAACTGTTTCTGACTGCAATGTAATCTGCCGGAGACGCATAGTGATAGCTTGTCCCTTCATCGCGGTACGCCTCTGTAGGAATGACGAAGTGATTTGCAGTCGTTTCCTGAGCCAGACTTCCCGAAGAACCAAACATTACAAATTTTGTCGCACCTGTTAGCCAGTTTGCTTCCATAACACAGTGGGAAGCACCCGTAGAACCGACCAAAGACAAGTAAAAGAGGATTTCATGTCCTTCATATTGAAAAGAATATATTGGAGTCTCGCCATTGGGAGCTTGCATATCCGCAACCTTTTTGCAGGGATATGTCGTAAGAAGCGTCTCGTATATCACTTTTGAAAACGTAACAAGGCATATGTCCGCAAAGTGCCTCTGCTCTCCATAAAAGTCCTTCAATGAGAGAAGCGGTCGGGTCTCCGTGTCAAAAGAATCTGTTATCATTATACTACCTCCATAAACAGTGATTTGTTTACCACTATAAACCGCCGATTGCTCACAAGTTCATCGGCTCTGCGTCTGTGCGTCTGGCTCTATGATGATATGCTATTTTTCCAGATAGCAAGAATTTATAACAAATAACCCATAGCGATAAAAAAATAGCTATACAAGTATCGCCTGTTTAATCTTAAATACATTACACCGCAAAGAATAGAAAAGATTATCGTAGAAATTCCATTCCATATTTCAAGTCCCACTCCTCTTGACACAAAATGAAACAGTCCCCATGTCGCTGCTAATATGATACCGCCGAAAGGAATTGAACTTTCTTTTTTCAAAAGAGTTTCAAATGCTTTTTGTCCATATATGATAATTAAGGTAACAAGCATTACTTCAAATATGTAATATAAGTATTGTGAACAGAATTGAAATACATCTTTACCCCGAGCTTCTCCGATTACTTTTAAGGTATGCCAATCGACAAAAGTAATAATTTTACAACCAATGAAACAAACAAATGTTACTATCCAATTTTTCAAAGAAATCGTATTCTCTTTGTTTTCTCTTGATGGAAAACGATAATGTTTTCGGGAAAGATACAGGATTATCCCAATGAAAATTGTCCACATAAAAGCCATTATGATACAATGGACGCTTCTTTGGTATGGTGTATAATTCCATATATCTACATGCAAAAATATGAATTCGATTACAAATATTGACAGGTATTCAAGCATAAATGCTCCAAATGAGAGCAGGCTCATCCATAAATATTTTGTCCATCGTATCTCTCCAACCATTTCTTCACCTCATCAAATCATGATTTGTCGCTTTACCAGTCAATTTGACATTTTCGTTTCAAGCTCATTAACAACCGTTACCTGTAAATCTTTTGCTTCAATCAAACTTTCCTGCTTGCACTTCGGGCAGTAGAGGGGGAAGTTTTTTAGCTCCGTATCTTCCCGTATCTGTACCCTCGTTTTGTTTCCGCAGACAGGGCAGCGTATCCATTCTGTTTTCTCCATAGAAATCCTCCTGCCTTACTTCGCCCTCGTCTTTTGCTCCAGTTCCGCACCATAACGGACAACCATAGCAATTAAAATCAAGCAGATACCAAATGTAATGCTGCCTGCATCATCAAATCTGTTCCATTCTGCCAGACCGATTTTTTCATAGATACCATCTATAATCCACATAGATATGACAGACAACACAATCTCCATAATTCCAAGCCGCTTGATTCTGTCTGCACCTGCGTTTGTAAATGGCGTGCCCTCTTTCAGCTCCGCCGTAAAATAACGGTAGGCATATGCTGTGAGGATACCGCCAAACAGTAAAGACACAGCAGCAACGGTCAAAGTCCCTACAAGCTGTCCTTTGCTGATTTCAGCCGTAACTGATATAAAATGAAGAAATTGATTTTCCATATTTGCCACATCTGTCGCCACAAGAACTGCCCCTATTGATGCTAATGCCACTCCCACAATAGCAAATATCAAAATTATTTTTGAGAGTATCTGCAACACCCTCATTCCTTTTTGGATTTTTTCTAAATTACTCATTCTTCTATTTTCCTTTCTCCTCTGTCATTATTTTTCAAAAGTCTTTCAGCAGCCTTATTTCTTATCAATACGGCAATCGGTGTAATTACCAGATACAGTACGGTCAAAATTACAAAGAAACCTATATCCGCATCCAAAAACACATAGATAATATTAAAGCCAAAGTGCAGCAATACCGAGTAGAGCAGATTGTTATGCCGTTCCAGAAAAATATTCATCAGCACGGTGATTGATGTAATGACAACAATATTGGAAATGACATAGGGGATTGCCCTCCAGTCGGTAAACTCTGAATCCACCACCCATAACAGGGTATGCCAGAAGCACCATACCAAGCCTTGGCAAACAGAGGATTTAAGGAAGCCGTACCTCTTGTTAAATTCCTCCCGCATAAAGCCACGCCATCCCAATTCCTCGCCTGTCGGACCCGAGGTAAAGGACAGAAACACACTGAGGGTAAGCGGTGTTGTTCCGAAGTTGATATAGGACATCATTGTTCTTCCCTCTATACAGGAAAAAATAAAGAGCGACAACAGACTGATTCCAAACACAAGTGCAAAGGAGAACACCAATAACAACGGTTTGATTTTTCCCGAAAAACATCTTTTTACAAAGGCTTTTCTTGTTTCGTCGGGTCTAAAGTGTTTCCAACCAATGAAAAGCAGGTAGGTCGGAGACCATGCGATAAGGTTGCGGACAATCCACATGATAACAGGCGGTGCTTGAAAGACAAGACTTGCCGTTCCTGCCACAAAAATAATGAGTAACCAGACAAGGATATAGGAACTGATAATATATTTCTTCAGATAATTTGTTTTCATCTCGTCAGCTCCTTTCCCTGTCTGTGCAGATGACAAGCTCGCTCTTGATGCCGTTCAGCTCAATGATATTTTCCGCATCGGGCGTATCAAACCTCTCCGTCTGTTGTCCGTCTTTCTCATAAGTAATGCTTGTTCCAATACCTTTTGTTACAGCAGTAAAAACCGTATCCTCCGGAATATAGATTTTTGAGGTTGCCGACACTTGGTTGATTGCCACTTCGCCATTTAACGAATTGCAGACCACATTCAAATCAAGGTTACAGTTTATTTCTACCGTCCCGGAAACATTATCCAAAACAACGCTTGGTGTCTTTACATCAAGCTCTATACTGTCACACTCCAGAGAATGGATTTCCACCGTTTCCGCATTGACCGCACATTCAATCTTGCCGATATACGGTGACGGGAGCTGAACAAAAATGCTGATGGCTTCTTTTGCTGTAGCTTCTAATACACCGTTCCTGCGGTTTACATCCACATCAATCCGTTTTCGGATGTCGTCAATCTTGACCTTAAAATCATTCTGAAGCGTGGAGAGGGTATTGGATGCCAGACGGAGACGGATTTTCTCACCCTCATAACCTGACAGAGTGAATTGCTTTGCACCGCCGAACTTCATGTCATAGCGTTTCGGCTCGTCAATATCGTACTCCGTAACGCTCTCAAAAAGATAATCTGTCGGTTTCTTCGCTCCCTTTTCATTTGAGAGCAGCTCATCAATGGAAATGTCGAACAGGGCAGAAATCGCCATCATATTCTCAATGTCGGGAATGCCCGCATCGGTTTCCCATTTCGTAACCGCCTGTCTTGACACGCCAAGTTTTTCCGCCAACTGTTCCTGCGACATACCCGCCTGTTTGCGGATAATTTTTAATTTCTCTGCAAATGTCATATCCGTGACCTCCTTGTTTGATGTACCCATTATAGAAAACTGCATTTTACACCACAAGAAAGTACAGATGACATTCAGAAAATTTCTGCTACTTTGCGTGGCATTTGCGTATTTTAAGCAAAAAACAAGCCTGTAAAGTTTACTGCGCCCTGCGCTGGAAAGCCTTTAGTTCCTCTGTCAGTATCATGGCTTTCTTTGATTCGGTAAGCCATTCAATCAAATGTACAAGGACATAAACCACAGCAATACTGACGCCAACGCAAATAAGCAGCAGAGGCTTCATTGCACGCAAATTTTCCAGACCAAATCCAAAAAGAAACAAAATAATCTCTATCAATGCCAGTTGAATTGCTTTGCGCACGATCATCTCTTTGACAGAAAGCTCTCGTGAGGAATATGTGACCGCAGCCGGAATCAGAGAAAACGCGGCATAAATCATAGGTGCCAAAAAGGCGTCATACCCGAATCTCGCATCCGGACGAAACAGGCTGCCCAACAGGAAGATTACAAAATTCACCAGCGTGGTTATAACGAAAAAGTCCCTTGCCATTTCTTTTATATATTCCTTTTTGTCCATGCTATCTTCCCTCCCGAAGTGTTTCTTTTAATGCCGGTACATATTTTCTCGAAATGATGATCTGCTCCCTGTTTTTCAAAAGTGCCAGAAATCGTCCGTTCATGGCAGGCTTGATGGATTCCACCTTCATGAGATTCAGTAAAACGGATTTTGACACCCGCAGAAACCTTTTTGCAGCCAGCATCTTTTCCAACTCATAAAGTCTCTGCTTTGCCTCATAGACCCTGTCCTCGCAATAGAGGAAACACCGGTTGTCTACCGATTCAATATAATAAACTTCAGAAACCGGGACTTCGTACTCATTGCCGTCAAAGCACCCGGAAACCTGTCCCTGTCTTGACTTCACGAAATCCACAATATCCTGCACGCGATCGTCGATCCTGTGGCAAAAGATTGTCACAAGCTCCGGCTCATTCTCCGCGATTTTACTTACTCTGATATCCATAGCATTCTTATTCATACCTTTCCTGCAATGCCAGTTCACCTTCACCCTTTAAATAGCAATCGTAAAACTGCAAAACAATCTGATTCATCTGACGGACACAACTCTCACTGTCAATGCTTCCGGTTCCCAACAGTGACGCCAACGGCGGTGCAAAAAGCGGAAGGTCTGTGAAGTTCATATGCCCGCTGCCCTTGAACCAGGTGTTATTCCCATCCAGGGCATTTTCCAGTACGAACACATTGACATAGCCATTTCCACCTTCTTCCGAAGCTTTGTGATGTTCCTCGTTGTCTATGGATAGAAGCGGAACCGGGTATGGTTCCTCTATAAACACATAGCGCCCATCCTCAAAGGCCAATTCCTCGCCGAGCATGGTTCCGTCCAGATCGATGACAGCTTCGATGTCATCTCTTGCTCTTCCGAGACTGACCGATGCAGCTCCGCCAAGGGAATGCCCCATCAGCCCGATTTTTTCACATTCCACCAGAGACAGCGCGTGGAGAACCTCTGCGCTTTCCTCCTGTTCTGCGATGTGCCACGCCTCCGTCAGAGCTCCGTCTCCTGCTGTGTCCTTAATGGTATCCAGTACAAAGCTCATATCCTCTGTACGAACAGACAGCCACTTTGAAGATATGGCAAGGATTTCATTTTCCGGCACTGAGTCGGTGTCTACTTTTTGAACCTCTTCAAGAAACCCCTTATCCGCAAGAATCGTCTTGCCATCTGTGTCCTTCGTAAAGAAGGAGTGGTAGGGATGGTCAAGGCTCACCACCACATATCCATGACTGGCAAGCTCCATATAGGTGGACGTGTTGCTCTGATAATATCCAAAGGCACCATGAGAAAACAGCACAAGAGGGAATTTCCCGCTTTCGGTATCCGGATAGTAAAGATAGACAGGCACCTCTCTGTTGGATCCATCCTGTTCAAAGTTCTCTGTCCTGCTGTCATCTACCAGTATGGCCTGTGCAAGTTTCACATCATATTCTCCGGTAGTCTCAAGGCCGTCATAGCCAGAGAACAGAAAAGCCGGGATCATCGCCAAAAAGAGCAGAGCCATTGACCCCAGCAGCCTCCAGATCAAGCCGCCCGCCCCGAGTGTTCCTGCCGCCTTGCCCCTTTTGCAGAGCCAAACAATAGCGGCCAGCAGCATCCGGATTGCCAGCAATACGGTGTAAAGTGCGAAGCGGAAGCCTGTGTTTACACCGGGGAGGAGGGTAAACAGCAGGAAGCTGACCATCTCGGCAATTCGCATAAACATCCGGCGGGTGTACCATTTCCTCTTGTCCCGACCATCCATGACCGTATAAATTGTAAGGGCAATCTCTAATACAAATAAGAGTAACAAAAAAGCAAGTTCCATTGTTAGGCATCCTCTCTGTAATTGATAGGATGACTATAGCGGATATTTCGCTGCCTTTCAAGAGCTCCGGATGCAAGATGCAAAATCAGGCTGTAAGATACACTGAACGTCTTCCCATATCTGCAACCTTGTTTTATTTCCGCAAACAGGGCAGTGTATCCATTCTGTTTTATTGTGCATATCCATACGACACCTCACTAATCACTCCGTCAAAGTAGGCAAAATCGCCATCGGGATAATTCCAAACAGCTTGAAATTTAGACGGATATTTTATGCCGCTTGCAACAGTCTGATATTCGCCACACAAAGCAGACCAAGGAACATACTCCATGCTCCCGTCGGTTCCTGCAACAGCCCTGTCATTTGTGGTAAATGAAATCATTTCGTACTGTTCATTAAAAGCAAAGATACCGCTTGCCGTTTGCCCTTTGTAACTGATTGTTGCCCGCACTTCAAAATTGTTTATTTCTTCAAAAGTGATATAGTCTTGTAATAGAGTAGTAGGGGCAAATAAACTTTCTGCAAGAAAGGTCGCCAAACACGCCTTATCCATATCTGCACCTGTCTGGTCGAAAAGGGTAATCGCTTTGGCAATCACGCCTTTCATACCCCCTGTGCCGTTTTGGTAATAGTCATATCCCTCAAAAGGAATACCGAACATACTGCTGTCTATGAGTGCCATTCTACAAGGCTCGTTTATAAAATTGTACTGTGTATAGTCGATTGTCAGAGTAGGGAGGTTTTTGCCTTGTGAAAAATCAACATTGTTGTATTCCATTTTCAGATAAGACATTTTGGGCGTTCCTATATATCCGCAATGTTCTATGTATTTCTGGATTGCTGTTGGACAATGGGCAAAATCCTCTTTTTGAAATATCCCGCCTGCCTCAGACAAATGATTATTAGCAAACAAAGTCGATACATCTTTTTGGAAATCACTTTTTACAGGCGAATATGGAATATGAAACCATACCATCATTGCTCCTGCTAAAATAAATAAAATGCCAATCGCAACAAACATTTTTCTTTTCCTCGCTTTCCGCTTCATTCTTCAAGTTCCTCCGCATATTTTTCTACTCGCTCCATACCTGCATACAGTTTGGTATAAAGATAAAAGAGCTGTTCTATTTCCTGCTCACTAAAATCTGCAAACAGTAAGGACAATGCCTGTGAATGCCTTTCGCCTATTTCTTCCGCATATTTCGCTACTTTATCAGTCAGCTCAATCCGAATAGAATTATTACCTCCTAATAGCAGACGAACAAAACCTTTTTTTCAAGTGCTACTGCTAATTTTTTTACATTCTGCCTTGAACATCCCATTAAATTGCCTATATTGGTTAGCGTTCTCGGCTCTGGACAGCATTCCGTCATAGCAAGCAGCAGCCATTGTTTCATTGAAATTTCTGTTTGCAGTTTTTCTCCTGCTGTCTGCATACGATTTTGCAAAACAAAAATGCTTAAAAAAATTCCTTGTACTCTGTGTGGTGTGTCACAACCATAGCTTTCAAATAATTCATTCTTCTTCATATATTTCCCTCTGAGTAGTAACAAGTTCCTGCTTTCAATTATAGTAACTTGTTACTGTCTTGTCAAGGACAGCCTAATATTGTTTCCAATAAAGACATATTTCAGATTTTTAACTTCCGCAAGCAAGAGATTACACATTGTTTAATAAGAGCTGTCACTTCTGTAAAATATAATGGAAGCATTATACAAGTACAGGTACAGGTGGTGAGCTTATGGTCGAAAGAAACAACAATTTTGATTTCGACTTTACGCCGATAGGACAGGCTATCAAGAAAGTCCGTGAAGCCAGAGGAATGACAAGGGAACAGCTTTCTGGGATAATCGGTTTTGCTCCCAGACATATTCAAGCAATCGAAAATGAGGGGCAGTATCCGAGTATTGAGCTGTTTATTCAGCTTATCACGATGTTCGATGTGTCGGTTGGCGAGTACATATTCCCAAACGAAGAAGTCAAAAAAAGTTCCGTCCGCAGACGCTTAGACGCAGAGCCGATGTACTGTGAGTTTCCGCACAAGTTCATCTGCTCTGCATCTGGCTCTTTGACAAGGAGTATCGACAAACCATTTCTTGACTTTCTATCTTTCTTGGTCTTTACTCTTTTTCTCTAAAAATGAAGAACGGTCACGGTCTTTTTCAAACTGATATTCTGCAATATGCTCAAAGTCATTATTTAAAACATAATAAACTTTGTTTTCGTTAGCTGAATATACAAAAGAAACTCTTGTTGCCCATAGTCCTTCTTGCTTTACAGATTTTAATATGTGGAATGCTTCAACAACAGAAAAGTTATCCCCACATTTTTTAAGCTGTTCATCAGCTCTTTCAAATCTGTCATCACCAGATACGATATAAGGTTTGGTTATTTCGGGTCTTAATACAGAATAATTAGTAATAAGTGAATATTGTGCCTGTT
>ERZ781272.247-NODE-247-length-57082-cov-4.421713_pt1 | contig 57082 bp, 60 predicted proteins | sample MGYA00375850_ERZ781272 | MGnify/ENA primary metagenome ERZ781272 (study PRJEB29790, sample SAMN06051246) | human gut metagenome | host: Homo sapiens | place: USA: Cincinnati, Ohio | collected 2013-06-21 | study: EMG produced TPA metagenomics assembly of the Gut...
ATTTTTGACAATGCAGGTAGGCGGCCGTACCGTGAAGCTGGATGTGAGCCGTGAGGAAACCTTCTGTAATACCAGAAGCCGCCATTCCATTGAATACGACCTGACAGCAGGTGTGGACAAAAATGGGCGTCTGGTGTCAAAGGATATGAAAGCATATTCGAACCAGGGCGCTTATGCCTCCCATGGCCATGCAATTGCGGCCAACGGACTGACTGCATGGAGACTTCAGTATGCCTGTCCGAATATCAGCGGTGAAGCATATACCGTATATACCAATACTCCTGTGGCAGGGGCCATGAGGGCCTATGGGATTCCGCAGGCTGCATTTGCCATAGAGTGCTTTATGGATGATATTGCAGCCGAAATTCATATGGATCCGTTGGAATTCCGCTATAAAAACCTGATACACGGGTATTATGAGGATGCTTATCTGAAACCGATCGCTGCAAATACCAATGGTATTTTTGAATGCCTGAAAAAGGGTGCGGAGTATATTCACTGGGAAGAGAAAAGAAAATTATACGAAAAGCAGACAGGCAGCATCCGAAGAGGTGTGGGAATGGCATTGTTTGCTTATAAAACAGGGGTATGGCCGATATCTCTGGAAATTGCGGGTGCACGCCTTGTCATGAATCAGGATGGCAGCATGCAGCTACAGATCGGGGCGACAGAGATCGGCCAGGGCGGGGATACCGTATTTTCCCAGATGGCTGCGGAAACCCTTCATATGGATGTCAGGGATATTCATATCGAGACCATGCAGGATACGGATGTGACACCATTTGATACAGGCGCCTATGCTTCCAGGCAATCCTTTGTCACAGGAACTGCAGTCCGCCAGTGTGCGGAGCTGATGTATCAGAAAATTCTGGATTATGCGCAAACGCTCCTTCCGAAGGAGACCAGGGAGCTTTCTTTGGATCAGGGCTGGATTTATGCAGGAGAAGATCAGGTGCTTTCTCTGGAGGAGCTTGCTCTGGAGAGCTATTACAGCCTGACAAATTCCGGAGCAATTACAGCAGAGGTTTCCACACAGGTGAAGAAAAACACACTTGCTACAGGCTGCTGTTTCGCAGAGGCGGAAGTGGATATCAAGCTTGGAAAAATCAAAATTCTTAAGATTGTCAATGTGCATGACAGCGGAAAGCTTTTGAATCCCCAGCTTGCAGAAATGCAGGTACACGGCGGTATGTCCATGGGCATGGGCTATGGGCTGAGCGAACAGATGATTTTGGATGAGAAAACGGGAAGACCGTTAAACGGAACGCTGCTGGATTATAAATTAATGACCACCATGGACACACCGGATCTGAAAGCGGACTTTGTGGAAATGGACGATCCTATGGGACCATATGGAAACAAGGCCCTGGGTGAGCCTCCGGCAATCCCGGGAGCACCGGCGATCCGAAATGCAGTCCTTCATGCCACAGGTGTGGCGTTTTATGAAAACCCGCTGACGCCGCAGAGACTGATCGACGGATTCCAAAAAGCGGGATTGATTTAGAAGGGGGGATTGCACATGTATGACATTGGATGTTATTATCATGCGGAAACAGTTGAAGAGGCCGTAAAGCTTTTGAAGGATCATCCGGATGCAAGGGTGATTGCAGGAGGAAGCGATGTGCTCATTAAGATCAGGGAAGGGAAGATGGCGGGCGTCTCTCTGGTGTGCGTCCGTGGTATCAAGGAAATCCAGGGTATAAAGAGGCTGGATTCCGGTGATATTTATATTGGTGCGGGAACGACCTTTTCCCATATCACCAATCACCCGGTGATTCAGGAATGCATTCCTGTACTGGGAGAGGCCGTAGACCAGGCAGGAGGTCCGCAGATACGAAATATTGGGACAATAGGCGGCAATATCTGCAACGGAGCTGTCAGTGCAGACAGTGCGCCAACGGTGTTTTCCCTGAATGCACTTCTGCATATTGCGGATGGCAGGGGAGGCAGAACCGTGCCGGTCAGAGATTTTTATCTGGGACCTGGCCGTGTGGATTTAAAACAGGGAGACGTACTGACTCATGTGATCATTCCTGCGGAGGAATACCGGGGATACTGCGGACACTACATCAAATATTCCATGCGCAGTGCCATGGATATTGCGACACTGAGCTGCAGCGTGGTCAGCAGGGTAAATATGGAAAAAAACATTCTCGAGGATGTCCGCATTACCTTTGGTGTGGCGGCGCCTGTGCCTTATCGCTGTGTACATACGGAGGAGGCGTTGAAGGGAATGCCGGTTGGTGAAGCGCTGTATGCAAAAACAGAGGAGCTGGTGCGCAGGGAAATCAGCCCAAGAGATTCCTGGAGAGCTTCAAAAGCGTTTCGTCTGCAGATCGGAGGAGAGATCGCGAGACGTGCGTTGATTCGTACGATAGAGCTGGCAGGAGGTGAGCGGTCATGAAAAAGGAGATGAAGCTGGTACAGTGTACCGTAAACGGAAGAGAGATCGCAGAGTATGTGGATGTTCGGGAATCTTTGCTGGATATGCTGCGGAACCGGCTGGGTCTGACCTCCGTAAAAAAGGGCTGTGAAGTAGGCGAATGCGGCGCCTGCACAGTGATCATAGATGGAGAGGCCATTGATTCCTGCATTTATATGGCTGTTTGGGCAGAGGGTAAAAATATCCGTACACTGGAAGGTCTGGAGAAAAACGGGGAGCTTACCAGAATCCAGGAGGCATTTATTGAGGAAGGAGCCATCCAGTGCGGCTTCTGCACACCCGGGTTTGTTATGTCTGCCACCGTGCTGCTGGAGCGTGGAGAAAAGCTTACCAGGGATGCGGTCAAAAAGCACATGGCAGGGAATCTCTGCCGCTGTACGGGATATCACAATATTGTGAATGCAGTGGAAAAGGTTATGCATGAGCAGGAAGAAAAGAATGCAGCCTCTGGAAAGGATCTTTAAATACGGAGTGAGAGGATAAATGAGCAATGAATCAAAGGAACGTTATTGTCGTGCGGGGCGGCGGTGACTTGGCGAGCGGTGTGATCCACAGATTATACCGCAGCGGTTACCGGATACTGGTTTTGGAAAGCAAAAGACCCAGTGCGATACGCCGGGAGGTTTCCTTTTGCGATGCGGTTTATGATGAAACTTCTGTTGTGGAAGGTGTTGTATGCCGCAGGATCGCTAAGGTGCAGGAGTGCAGGGATGTATGGGAGGCAGGAGAAATTCCGCTTCTGACAGATGAGGACGGAAGTGCTGTTTCTGTATTGAAGCCGGCAGCAGTCGTGGATGCCATTCTGGCAAAACGAAATTTGGGAACCAGCCGGGAGATGGCGCCTCTTACCATTGCACTGGGACCTGGCTTTGAAGCCGGGAAGGATGTGGATTTTGTAGTGGAGACAAAGCGCGGTCATGATCTGGGCCGTATCATTGAGGAAGGATATGCATTTGCGAATACCGGAGTTCCCGGCATGGTGGGCGGTGTGAGCAAAGAACGGGTCATTCATTCTCCGGCAGCCGGGATGATTCGTAATCTGGCTCAGATTTCCGATTCGGTAGAAAAGGGACAGATTCTTGCAGTGGTAGGAGAAACACCGGTAAAAGCCACGATTACGGGAGTTCTGCGGGGAATTATCCGGGAAGGCTATGAGGTCTTTGAGGGAATGAAGATTGCAGATATCGATCCCCGCAGAGAGGAAACAAAGAATTGCTATACAATATCTGATAAAGCGCGCTGTATTGCAGGAAGCGTGCTGGAAATACTGCTTGCGAAGGGAGTGCTGCCCTGATGAAAGGCTGTGAAAGCTATCTTGAATTACTGAAGCTGAATGTAGAGGAGACTCCGGTTATTGCGGTTGTGGGAGGGGGCGGAAAGACCAGCCTGATCTTCCGGCTTACAGAGGAACTGACAGCGAAAGGAAAGCGTGTGATTATCACGACGACGACACATATGGCCTACGAACCGGACCGGCCCTTTGCAAATGGCGGGGATAAGGTGCTCGTAGAGAAAAATTTGCGGCAATTTGGTTATACTGTGGCTGCGGAATGGACACAAGGTGCGGTGAAGGTGGGGAGTCTTCCGGAAAAACAACTGAGGGAATTAAAGGATTGCTGTGATGTATTCCTGATTGAGGCGGATGGTTCGAAGCAGCTTCCGCTGAAAGTGCCGGAGAATTGGGAACCGGTCATTCCCTCCATTGCGGATCTGGTAATCAGCGTGGTGGGGCTGGATTGTCTTGGAAAACCGATCCGGCAGACTGCACATCGTATGGAGCGCACTTCGGAATTTCTGAAGAAGAGCCTGGATGCGCCCGTGACACCGGAGGATGTGGTGAAAATTGCTTCCTCTATCTGCGGATTATTTAAAAATGTGGAGGACAGGGTATACCGGGTCTATCTGAACAAGGCGGATATTCTGCCGGACAGCGAGCCAGCGGAAGAAATACTGAAAGGACTTACAGAGCAGCATACAGTGGCTGCTTATGGAAGCCTGAAAGAGCAGGAGGGGATCGTGTGAAGCTTGGATTGATCATGCTGGCGGCCGGAAACAGCCGCCGCTTTGGTTCTAATAAACTTTTATACGAGATTGAAGGAAAACCAATGTATCTGCGGATGCTGGAACAACTGATAAAAGTGAAAAATCATTTTATCTCCTGTAATCTTACTGTGATAACCCAGTATGGGGAGATTGGAACAAAAGCCGAGGAGCTGGGCGCGCAGGTACTTTACAATCCGCATCCGGAAAGGGGGATTTCGTCTTCCCTGAAAATCGGTTTAGCTGCGAATCAAAATGCAGATGCCTGTCTGTTTACCGTGACCGATCAGCCATGGCTCACTGCGGAAACCATCATAGCTCTGCTGGAACACTACCGTGCTTGCGACTGTCAGATTGCCTGTGTCTCCCATAACGGAAAGCTGGGAAATCCCTGTGTTTTTTCAAAGAAATATTATCCGGAGCTACTGAATTTAGAAGGAGACACCGGAGGTAAGCGTGTGATACTATCTCATAGAAAGGAAGCTGTGACTCTGGAAATAGGAGATGCAAAGCAGCTTTTGGATATGGATGTGCGCTGATATCTGATTTTGTAAAGTAAAACAGCTTATGAAAATTTGTGTTTTCAGCGTCCTCCTCAACCAGGCGGACAGCCTCCTCAGAAGGGGATGTGATGACCGTGTGATGAATGATTGCTGCAAGAGGCTTTTATATCATCCTGGACCCGCTTTTTATTTTTGCCTTTCACATGGGAGCCCAGGGTGCAGCGCTGGCAACGATCTTATCACAATTATGCTCTGCAGTCTGGGTGTTGAAATTTCTCACGGGTCCGAGGACGGTGCTCCATCTGAAAAGAGAAGCGCTCCAGCTTCAATGGAGGCGTGTAAGAGCCATCTAAGAGAAACGGTAATAATGAAAACCGGGAAGACCCGGAAACAGATAAACAGAGGAGACCGGATACTGTATGGAATACAGTACCCGGCGTATGAAATGACTTATAAGTGGATTTTGGTTCCGGTCTTACCCTGAATGCCGTCTTTGGCTTTTTCCAGAAGAGTAATCATAGCAGTTCGTCCGGCACCGGAGCTGGCGAAATCTACAGCCGCCTGTACTTTCGGAAGCATAGATCCTGCTGCGAAGTGTCCCTCAGCAATATACTGTTTTGCTTCGGAAACAGTCAGGTCATCCAGCCATTTTTCATCTTCCCTGCCGAAGTTGATCGCTACTTTTTCAACAGCAGTCAGAATGATCAGCATATCTGCATCCAACTGCTTTGCAAGCAGACAGCTTGCGAAGTCTTTGTCAATAACAGCAGAAGCACCTTTCAGGTGATCTTCCTGCAGGATAACAGGAATTCCGCCGCCGCCGCAGCATATGACGATCTTGTTGGCATCTACCAGGCTGTTGATGGCATCCTGTTCTACGATTTCCATTGGCTTTGGAGAGGCAACCACTCGGCGGTAACCGCGGCCTGCATCTTCCTTCATGATATGACCGTAAGCCCTGGCTTCATGTTCTGCTTCTTCCCTGGTCATGAAGTGGCCGATTGGTTTGCTCGGGTTTTCGAAGGCAGGATCATCCGGGTCCACACGGACCTGAGTAACAACTGTGACAACCGGTGTACGCATGAAGCCGCGTTTGCGAAGCTCCTCACGGAGTGCGTTCTGCAAATCATATCCGATGTATGCCTGGCTCATAGCAACACTTACAGAAAGAGGCGTGTTAGGCTGCTGAGGGTCTTCTCTGGTAAGTGCAGCCATTGCATTGTTGATCATGCCGACCTGCGGACCGTTTCCATGGACCACCACCACCTGATGTCCTTCTTCAATTAAATCACAAAGTGCTTTTGCGGTAGTTTTTACAGCTACCATCTGCTCGGGGAGAGTATTGCCTAATGCATTGCCGCCGAGAGCAATGACAATTCGTTTTCTTTTATACATCAGAAAAATCCTCCTTAAAAAGCAAGGGGCCGTATCTGTGATACAGCCCCGGGGTATCGCAATTATTTCAGAATTCTTGGAGCAGCTTTTACTTCCAGTTTTTTGAGAACATCCTGAATGTTTTCAAATTTGGAGAGCATGATCATTGCGGCAATGACGTATGGCTTGTAGCTTGCTTCTTTATACAGCGGGATTCTGTAGCGGTCAAATACGCTTGCATCCACTTCGCCTGTCTCACAGCTTACGCCTGTGATATCGGCAGGCAGGCAGTGCAGATAGAGCGCTTTGCCATCTTTGGTCGTTTTCATCAGCTCTTCTGTGCAAGCCCAGTCTTTGTGCTGTGCATTCTGAGCCAGAAGCTCTTTTTCCAGTTTGTCGATACCGTCGAAGTCGCCTTCTCCGTAAAGGTTGGTACGTTTTTCCATAGCAGCGAACGGAGCCCAGCTCTTCGGATAAACAATATCAGCATCCTTGAAAGCTTCTGCCATATTATTTGTTTTTGTAAATGTACCACCGGTAGCTTCTGCATTTTTCTTTGCGATTTCTTCCACTTCCGGCATAACGTCATAGCCCTCCGGATGAGCCAGAACAACATCCATGCCGAAGCGTGTCATCAGACCGATAACACCCTGCGGAACAGAGAGTGGTTTTCCGTAGGAAGGAGAGTAAGCCCATGTCATGGCGAGCTTTTTGCCTTTCAGATTTTCTACGCCGCCGAATTCATGGATAATGTGCAGCATATCAGCCATACACTGAGTCGGATGATCCACGTCACACTGTAAGTTTACGAGAGTCGGTCTCTGCTCCAGAATGCCGTCTTTATTTCCTTCGGTAACAGCATCCATGAATTCTTTCTGGTATGCATGGCCTTTGCCGATGTACATGTCGTCGCGGATACCGATGACATCAGCCATGAAGGAAACCATGTTAGCGGTTTCACGAACCGTTTCGCCGTGAGCGATCTGAGATTTCTTTTCATCGAGGTCGGATACGGTCAGACCGAGCAGGTTGCATGCGGAAGCAAAAGAGAAACGGGTACGGGTAGAGTTGTCACGGAAAATAGAGATTCCAAGACCGCTCTCAAATACCTTTGTAGAAATGTTGTTTTCTCTCATAAAACGTAATGCGTCTGCCACAGTAAAGACTGCTTCCAGCTCCTCATCCGTTTTGTCCCATGTCCAGAAGAAATCATTATTGTACATTTCCTTAAAGTTCAAGCTGTTCAGTTTGTCAATATAATCCTGTAAAGTTTTCATGATATCATTTTCTCCCTTATATTAAATATTTGTTATTCGGCTTATGTTTTTGGCCCGAGAGGTGTGCAGAGGGGCCGGGCTCAGGCCCCCCCCTTTGCTGTTTATTTGCAGTAAACAGTCGGCAGAGCAGCATAAACAGCAGCGCATCTTACCAAATCATCTTTCCATGTCTTTTCATTCGGCGCATGGGCCTGCGCTTCGGCGCCAGGTCCAAAGCCGATACAAGGAATTCCGTTACGCCCCATGATGGAAACGCCATTTGTAGAAAAGGTCCATTTGTCAGTCAGCGGACGGGCTTTTCTCATTGTCTCTGTCTCAGCATTTCCAAGACGTTCTTCTCCGTAAAGGCCTTTGTATGCTTCTTCAAGAGCTGCAGTAACTCTGTGGTCCTTCGGAATGACCCATGTCGGGAAGTAGCACTCGATCGGGTATACCAGTTCAGTCCAGGAAGGACGGGAATATTCATACATGGAAACCTTCACGTCATCACCGTATTTCCGTACTGCCGGAAGTGCACGGATTTCATCCAGACAGCTTTCCCATGTTTCGCCGGCAGTCATGCGGCGGTCAAGAGAAACTGCACAGGAGTCTGCAACTGCACAACGGCTTGGAGAGGTAAAGAAGATTTCGGAAGCGGTAACTGTACCGCGTCCTAAGAAGTTGGCTTCTTCCCATTCCGGATTGTATTTTTTATCCAGCATTTTTACAAGGCCCCTGATTTCCGTTCCGTCTTCCGCATCGTTTTCGTTCAAGGCACGTACGTCCTGAAGGATGTCAGCCATTTTGTAGATTGCGTTGTCGCCGCGTTCCGGAGCGGAGCCGTGGCAGGAAACACCTTTTACATCAATGCGGATTTCCATACGTCCGCGCTGGCCTCTGTAAATTCCCCCGTCTGTAGGCTCTGTGGAAACAACGAATTCCGGACGAACCTTGTCCTCATTGATGATGTACTGCCAGCAAAGGCCGTCACAGTCCTCTTCCTGAACAGTACCTGCAACCAGTACCTGATATTTGTCACTGAGAAGCCCAAGATCCTTCATGATCTTAGCGCCGTAAACGCCGGATACGATACCGCCCATCTGGTCGGAGGTTCCGCGGCCGCCGATTTCTGTTTCGGATTCAAAGCCGTCGTATGGGTCGAATTCCCAGTTGTTGATGTTGCCGATACCAACAGTATCAATGTGAGCATCAAAGCCGATCAGGGTTTCACCTGTTCCCATGTATCCAAGAACATTTCCCATTGGGTCGATTTCTACTTTATCAAAGCCGACCTTTTCCATTTCCTCCTTGATTCTCATAATGTGACCTTTTTCGCCGCAGCTTTCCCCCGGGATTTTTACCAGATCTCTTAAGAATCTGGTCATATCTGCTTCATAACCTTTTGCTGCTTCGTTGATTTTTGCGTAATCCATGATGATTTCCTCCCATTCATTGATATTATGTAGATGCTTGCCTTATTTTTTATTTGCTTAAAGATTCATCTGTTCCGTATAAGCCGTCCCAAACGATTTCGCGGTAGCGGACCGGATCGGTGTCACCCTCTGTAGAGATAACCAGGATATTGGAGTTTTCATCCAGCTTCAGGGCCTCCTTTAAGTCCTTGGCATCTTCGTCGTGGAGAGCAGTGAAGCAGAGGCCAAGCGGTACGGAACCGGATTCACCGGAGATGATGTGCGGATCGTTTTCCAGTGGGTTTGCATAAATTCTGGTTGCTTTGGCGCTCATCCAGTCCGGACAGGAAGCAAATACGGCGGCATGGTTTTTTAAGATATCCCAGCCAATGGTATTTCCTTCACCGCAGGCAAGACCAGCCATGATCGTCTGAAGATCGCCGGTTACATTTACAAGGTCTCCTGTTTTTGCTTCGACAGAGCGGTAGAGACAGTCAGCAGCGCTTGCTTCACATACCACCATAACCGGAGGATTCTCTCTGTATTTGTTTGCAAAGTATCCGACAACCGCACCAGCCAGGGAGCCTACGCCCGCCTGAACAAATACGTGAGTCGGACGGTCGGTGCCATCTTCCTTTAGCTGCCGGTCAGCTTCCATAACCATGGTGCCGTAGCCCTGCATGATCCAGGAAGGAATTTCTTCATATCCGTCCCATGCGGTATCCTGTACGATGATGCCGTGTTCTGTTTTTGCGGCCTGGGCAGCAGCCATTCTTACACAGTCGTCATAGTTGACTTCCTCAATCGTAACAGCAGCGCCCTCTTTTGCGATGTTGTCAAATCTTGTTCTGGTGGTTCCCTTCGGCATACGTACAACTGCTTTCTGTCCAAGTCGGCTGGCTGCCCATGCAACACCGCGTCCGTGGTTTCCGTCAGTTGCCGTAAAGAAAGTTGCCTGACCGAATTCTTCTCTTAATTTGTCAGAAGAGAGTACATTGTATGGAAGTTCGCTGATATCGCGTCCAAGCTCCTGTGCAATGTAACGGCCCATGGCGTAAGAGCCGCCCAGCACTTTAAATGCATTCAGGCCAAAACGATAGGATTCATCCTTGCAGTAGATATTTCTTACACCCAGGTATTTTGCCAGGGCGGAAAGCTTCTGCAGAGGAGTTACTGTATACTGCGGAAAACTCTTGTGAAATTCGTTTGCTTTTTTTACATTGGCTTCGGACATCAGCTCCAAATAAGCGTCATCGGATTTTGGTACCTCATTAACGGTCCATTTTAATCCTTCTGTCATAAGACAACCTCCTTAAAAAAATTATTTTGAACTAATAATTATTTCTTTTTCTGATATTATCATACCACAAAAAAATGAAATTGCAATAGCAAGATACAAAAATTTTTAGGTTTTTCAAAAAATATTTAGGCATGTTGAAATGCTAAGTAAAATATGCTAAAATTAGCATACATTTTTTGTATGATAATAATAGGATTCGTAGGAGTGAATACGAATAGAAGGAGTATGATTATGGCAGTATTTCAGGCATTCCGTGCGTTAAGGCCAACGCCGGAAAAGGCAGAGCGGGTGGCGGCGCTTCCCTATGATGTGGTGAGCAGGGAAGAAGCGCGTGTGCTCGGGGAGGCAAATCCGGAGTCCTTCCTTCATGTGGACCGTGCAGAAATGGATTTAAGCCCGGAAATCGATTTGTATGATGCCAGGGTATATGAGAGAGCAAGGGAAAATCTTCTGAATATGGAAAAGGACGGAATCCTGGTGCAGGATGAGAAGCCCTGCTATTATATTTATGAGCTGACCAGGAAGCAGAAGACCCAGACAGGAATAGTGGGCTTAAGCTCTGTCGATGATTATCTGGACGGAGTTGTGAAAAAGCATGAGCTGACAAGAGAGGACAAGGAGCAGGACAGGATTCACCATGTAGATGTTTGTGATGCGAACACGGGGCCGATTTATCTGGCATGCAGATATACGGAGGAGCTTCTGGCACTTCTGGAAAACTGGAAGGGTGCACATGCTCCTGTCTATGACTTCACAGCGGAGGATGAGATTATCCACCGCGTTTGGGTGATCGGGGGAGAGGATGAAATTCAGAAAATTCATCGGGAATTTGAAGGAATTTCCTCTGTATACATAGCAGATGGGCATCATCGCGCCGCATCCGCAGTAAAGGTGGGCTTAAAACGCCGGGAGGAGCATCCGGAGTATACAGGAAAGGAAGAGTTCAATTATTTTCTGTCTGTGGTATTCCCGTACGACCAGTTGACCATTCTGCCGTATAACCGTGTTGTGGAGGATTTGAACGGATTGGATGAAAAGGCATTTATCGGCAGTCTGAAGTTTCATTATGAATTGATGCTGATGCCCGGATTTCCCTGCAAGCCTGTGGAGGAACACTGCATGGGTATGTATGTGGGCGGAGAATGGTATCATTTGAAGGCATGGAAGGATCTCTATGAAAAAAAGGATGTGGTGGGACAGTTAGATGTGTCGCTGCTGCAGGATAAGGTATTGCGTCCGATCCTTGGAATTGATGATCCGAGAACGGATGCGAGAATTCATTTTATCGGCGGAAGCCATAAGCTTACTGAGCTTCAGGAGCTTGCAGATCAGACAGGAGGTGTGGCGTTTGCCATGTATCCAACCTCTATGGAGGATTTGATGGCTATTGCGGATGAAAATAAGCTGATGCCGCCCAAATCCACCTGGTTTGAACCAAAGCTTCGAAGCGGACTTTTTATTCATAAGTTGTCATAAAGAAACCGGTAAGATCACACTTCTGTGATCTTACCGGTTTCTTTGGTGTACCGGCAGTATTTGCCGCTGCCGGAAATAAACGGCTGATAAGTATTGTTTTTGACATCTTTGACATAGACGATGCCTGTAGCGATCATCTGTACCAGTGAGAAACGTTCGCTTAAGCTGGATATCCATTCATAGGTTTTGTTTTTGGAGGAGTCCGCCATGATCAGATTGTAGCCATCCTCGCAGGCTTCCAGAGAAAAATAAACTTTTTCTGCTTTTTTGGGATCTGCAAAAACCTGACTTTCGATATAAGAAGAAAAGTTTTCTTTTACAAATGTACGGAAGGTCCTGGCTGTATAGGTGATGCCGGAAACCTCATCTGTAATCTTATCTCCGCGGTCGAGTCTGGTTTTGATGACACGAAGAACCTCGATGGTCCAGTTAATGAATGAAATACTGCTGTATTCCATGGATTCCAAAAGTGCACAGATGAGATTTTTGGATAAAATGTTTGAACGGGTAGCTTCATTGTATAATTCTTGATTCATAACGTCCCTTCTCCTTTTTGTATACTTGCCCGGTACGGCGCTCATGAATTTTAATAGGATTCTTCATGAAAATTTCTATATTTATTATAATTCTCCCCAAAGCAAATTGCAAGAAAAATGAATAAGAGGAAACCGTTATTGTCCACAGCGTTATGGTTTATATATATTAATAAAAAGGTAATATTTAAATAATATTTCAATAATATTTCAATTTTCGTTTATTAGAATAAATGAGGAAATAGTTGGACAGGAGAAAAAGATATGAATCATTTAGAAGAATTAGAGGCTGAGGCCATTTATATAATGCGTGAAGTAGCTGCGGAGTGTGATAAGCCGGTCATGCTGTATTCTATTGGCAAGGATTCTTCCGTGATGCTGCATTTGGCACTCAAGGCATTTTATCCGGAAAAGCCTCCTTTTCCATTCCTGCATGTAAATACGACGTGGAAATTTAAGGAAATGATTGAGTTTCGGGATAAAACGGCCCGGGAGCTTCAGATTGAAATGCTGGAATACATCAACGAGGAGGGCGTCCGGCAGGGAATCAATCCCTTTGATCACGGAGCCGCTTATACGGATATCATGAAAACGCAGGCACTGAAACAGGCTTTGGATAAATACGGATTTACTGCGGCATTCGGAGGCGGCAGAAGGGACGAGGAAAAATCCAGAGCAAAGGAACGGATTTTTTCCTTCCGTAATGAAAATCATGCCTGGGACCCGAAAAATCAGCGTCCGGAAATGTGGAGGCTGTTTAATACAAAAATCAATCAGGGAGAAAGCATCCGCGTCTTTCCGCTGTCAAACTGGACGGAAAAGGACATCTGGCAGTATATCAAACAGGAGAATATACCAATCGTATCCCTTTACTTTGCAAAGCCAAGACCGGTTGTTGTACGTAACGGCAACATCATTATGGCAGATGATGACAGGATGCGGATAGAGCCGGGCGAGAAGGTGGAGACAAAGATGGTCCGTTTCAGGACGCTGGGCTGTTATCCCCTCACAGGCGGAGTGGAGTCTAAGGCCACAACTCTGGATGAAATTATTGAGGAGACACTGGCTTCCGTAGAATCGGAGAGAACCAGCAGGGTTATTGATTCGGATGGCGGCTCTGCGAGTATGGAAAAAAGAAAACGTGAAGGGTATTTTTAAAATGAATAATGATTTACTGAAATTTATCACCTGCGGAAGTGTGGATGATGGAAAATCCACACTGATCGGACACATGCTTTATGATGCGAAGCTTCTTTTTGCAGACCAGAAACGGGCTCTGGAGCTGGATTCCAGAGTTGGTTCCAATGCTGGAAGGATTGATTACTCCCTTTTGCTGGATGGACTGATGGCAGAGCGGGAGCAGGGGATTACCATTGATGTGGCCTACCGGTATTTTACGACGGAAAACAGAAGCTTTATTGTGGCGGATACGCCGGGGCACGAGGAATATACGAGAAATATGGCGGTAGGAGCTTCTTTTGCGGCACTGAGCGTCATTCTCATTGATGCCGGCAGGGGCGTTCTTCTTCAGACAAAACGCCATGCCAGAATCTGTGCGCTGATGGGAATCAAGCATTTTGTTTTTGCTGTCAATAAGATGGATCTCGTTAATTATGACAGGAACCGATTCAAAAAAATAGAAAAAGATATTCGTGTTTTGATGGCGGAATTTGACTATCATACGATAAAGATCATACCGGTATCAGCAACAGAAGGCGATAATATTACCAAAAAGTCAGGAAAAATGCTGTGGTATACAGGCCCTTCCCTGCTTCAGTATCTGGAAACGGTGGATGTGACTGAGGAAGAGGCAAACACGGGCTTTGTGATGCCTGTGCAGCGTGTGTGCAGGCCGAATCATGAATTCCGGGGATACCAGGGACAGATCGCTTCCGGTACGGTATCTGTGGGAGACCGGGTAACTGTACTGCCGAGCGGAGAGCAGGCAGAGGTGGCTTCCATACTGCAGGGAAACAGGCGTGTGGAAAAAAGCTCCAAAGGATATGCGGTTACGGTTTCTTTTTCTTCAGAGGTGGATGTGTCCAGAGGCTGTGTGCTGGAAAAGAACTGTGAGCTGACGGTTGGTTCCATGTTTGCTGCGACCATTCTCTGGATGGATGACAACAGTCTGACAGCCGGAAAGAGCTTTCTGTTAAAGCTGGGCACCTCACAGGTTCCGGCTACGGTTATGGGTATCAGATATAAGATCGATGTCAATTCCGGAGAGGAAGTGGCGGCAGCTTCTATCTGCAAAAACGAGATTGCATATTGTGAGATATCCGTAGGAACCGGAATTGTTTTTGATGAATTTTTCAATAGCCGGGAGCTGGGGGCATTGATCCTGATCGACCGGGTCACAAATATGACTTCTGCCTGTGGTGTGATACTGCATGAAATTACCGGACAGAACAACCTCACCTGGCATGATATGGATATTACCAGGGCGCTTCGCGAGGCACATTTAGGACAAAAAGCATTTACTGTCTGGATGACGGGACTTTCGGGGGCCGGAAAATCCACCATTGCCAATGAATTGGAAAAACGGCTGTTTGCTATGGGCAGGCACACCATGCTTTTGGATGGGGACAATGTACGGATCGGCCTGAACAAAAATCTGGGCTTCAGTCAGCAGGACCGTATTGAAAATATCCGGAGAATCGCAGAGGTATCCAAGCTGATGAATGATGCCGGATTGATCGTGCTGACTTCCTTTATCTCGCCTTACCGCAGGGACCGCAGAAATGCCAAAGAAATCATTGGCGGCAGCTTTGTGGAGGTATATGTGAGCACGTCGATTGAGGAATGCGAGAGAAGAGATGTCAAAGGGCTTTATAAGGCTGCAAAAGCTGGAAGGATTGCGGATTTTACAGGAATTACCAGCCCCTATGAGGAACCGGAGCATCCGGATGTTACCGTGGATGCCGGCAGGTTTACGGCAGAAGAGTGTGTGGAGCAGATCATTCACGCTCTAAAGCCGCTTTTGGGTTAATGAGATAGAGAAATAATGAATGGAGAATGTTTATGAAAACGCTGTATGTACATGTGGGTACACCGAAAACGGCGACGTCAGCAATACAGAAGTTCTGCTGTGATAACCGGTCGGTATTGGAAGCAAAGGGATATTGTTATCCGGAATTTCCATGGACCTATCCTCCCAAAAGCGCCAACAGAAACGCCTTGTTTCTCCAGAGTGCCGTTCGGGATGCCTCTGGCAGGCGAAACCCGGAGGAGGAAAAGCGGCGTGTCCGTGAGGGGCTGGACATGGTGGTCAGGCAGTTTGCAGAGCATTCCTGCGTAGTCCTGTCCGATGAAGGACTGTGGCAGCCGATGTATGACAGGCGGAAGACCTTGTGGCAGGAGCTTGTGGAGGAAGCAAAAAAGAGCGGTTTTACGGTAAAGGCGATTGTATACCTGCGCAGGCAGGATGAATTTCTGAGTTCCTGGTGGAATCAACTGATCAAAATGCGCCGCCCGGTTCCGGGCAGGCATTACGAGACAATGACCTGGGAGGAATACAGAGGAAATGTCCCGGACAGTATGCAGTTGGACTATTATGGAGCATTGGAACGGATTTCCGCAGTAATAGGCAAAGAGAATGTGATCGTGCGCCGCTTTGACAAAAAGTATTTTTACGGCGGAACGATTCAGGCGGATTTTCTGCACTGTCTTGGCCTGGAGATGACAGAGGAATTCCGAATCCTTCAGGAAAACGTAAATATGCGTTTGTCCGGAAATATGCCGGAGATAAAAAGAATTCTGAACACTATGCCGGAGATGAATGCCAGAGAAAACTGGTTTTTCTGGCAGGCGTTGTTGTCCTGTTCCGATATATCGGAGAAGGAATATAAGTGCAGCATGTTTTCCCCTGAGGAAACCGCGGAATTTTTGGAGATATACGAAGAGGGCAATCAAAAGATCGTACAGGAGTATTTGCTGGAAGGGGATGCCCCGCTGTTTCATACGGATATTAAGGATGTTCCGAAGTGGGAAAAGGATAATCCCTATATGCAGGCGGATGTCATCCGTTTTATTGGAGAGACAGACCTGCTTTTGTTTAGAAAAATAGAAGAGGAAAACGCAAAGCTTCGCAGGGAGCTGAATGAGCTGAAGGATATGCTGAAGCATCCGGGCAGGGCTGTTTTTCGGAAAATCAAAAAAGGGTATGTATTTTTGGTCCGTTGCTTTACAAAAAGTCAGAATAATGTTTGATAAAAGCGGGGATAATTTTCTTGAATCATAAATATAAAAGGAGTTGAAAACGATCAATGATTGAAGCAGATACAATAAAGCTGCTGCGGGAATGTGATGCGGGTATTAAAATGGGTGTTTCATCTATTGATGATGTTCTGGATTATGTGCACGATGAGGCATTCCGCAAGTGCCTTGCGGAATGCAAAGACAAACACAACAAGCTGAAAGAAGAAATTCAGATCCTTTTAGATAAATACCATGATGACGGAAAGGAACCCAATCCGATGGCAAAAAGCATGTCATGGATGAAAACAAATGTGAAACTGGTTATGGATGAATCGGATGAAACCATTGCCGATTTGATAACAGACGGCTGTAATATGGGGGTAAAGTCCCTTAACAAATATCTGAACCAATACAAAGCCGCCGACGAGAAAACGAAGGACATTACGAAGCGGCTGATAAATCTTGAAGAAAAACTTGCCGTCGACATCCGTCGTTTTTTATAAGTACAAAAAAACAGCCATTGATATCCGAACCCTCCTGTGGAGACGGGCATCAATGGTTGTTTTTTGTTAATTTAACAGATAGATGGAAAGGTTTAAGTACCCCGCAAAGGTTACCCATAGCAGATACGGAAGCATCAGATACCCGGCGGGTTTTGATATTTGACAGAACAGAACGGCTGTTATAAGAATCAGCAGCCACAGCAGTACAAGCCAGAGAAAGGCAAACAGGTACAGCCCCAGATTGAAAAAGATAATCGGCCAGAAAAAGTTAAATGCAAGCTGAATTCCGTATACAGTCAGAGCAGTATCGTTTGGTCTGCCGGACGTGAGCACCAGATACGATGCAATTCCCATAAGGATATACAGGATGGTCCAAACCGCCGGGAACAAAAAGCCCGGCGGAGCCAGAGCCGGTTTGCTGATTGCTTCAAAGGTTTCCATGCTGCTTCGTGTCAGAAGCGAGGATAAGCTGCCGACGGCAAGCGGTATGGCAAGACAGGTAATCAGGTTCTTCCATTGAATATTCAAAAAATCACCCCCTACTACTGTTATGCTTTGATCCGCCTTTTCATTCCGCCCGGCTTTTCTTATAATGTCACCAGGAAGGTTGTCGTACCGTTCTGGCAGCTTACGCTGATTTTTCCGTGGTGGCGCTCAACAATTGAATGGGCAATGGATAATCCCAGACCATAATGGCCCTCCGAGGTGCTGCGGCATTCATTGGCACGATAGAAACGCTGGAAGATTTTTTCCTGGATTTCTTTCGATATAGCTTCTCCGGTATTGGATACGGAAAACACCGTTTTTCTGTGAACGTGTCCTGCCGAAACACAAATATGCCCTCCGGACGGGGTATAATGGAAAGCGTTGTCAAGCAGGATAGAAAGGAGCTGCTGTATCTGCTCCCGGTTTCCGTGATATGTGATATTTTCGGCAATGTCTGTTTCGAAGGTAATCCGGTTCTCATAAGCAATGCTCTCGAAGGGAAGGGCAATGCTCATAAGGGCCTGGGAAAGCGAAAAAGAGCTGAAATGGTCCGGAAGTGCCGTATTCCCGATACGTGCAAGGGTGAGCAGCTCGTTGACCAGAAGGCCCATACGGTTGGCCTCAGAACGGATGTACTGAAGCTGTTTATTGCCGCCGATTTCACTCTCCAGCAGATCCACATTGGAACTGATGATGGTAAGCGGCGTTTTTAATTCGTGTCCGGCATCTGAGACAAAGCGCTTCTGTGCCTCCAGGGCCTCCGATACGGGAGCAGTCAGCCGTTTGGACAGGGACGCTGAGAAAAGCAGCAGAAATACAAGGCCAAGTACGCCAAAAATCCCCGAAACAATGATAAGGTTCTTGGAATTTTCAAAAGCATATTCATTATCCAGAAAGAAGATCACGGAGTTTTCCTTAAGAGCGCTTTTGACATAGACCAAAGAACGCTTATGTCCGCTCCAGGAGTGGGATTCCAGAATCTGTTCCGTATAGTCTAAGAGCTTTTGGTCTGTATAGCCGTTCAGCTTATTGATCAGTATTCGGGAATCTGCATTTTTTTTATTCAGAATGGTACAGTAGTTCAGATCCTCAAGCCTCGGGTTGACAGGCGGATTCGCACAAAACTCTGCTATGCCGATCTGTTTTAAGGAGGAGCGGAACTTCCGTATCTGGTGATCAACATTGAAATTGTAGTTCAGATAATTGATGATTACCAAAATGCTGATAAAAATAATACTCAGAAGAAGCATCAGGATCATCATCAGATGTTTGCGGAGCTTTTTGATCAATTTTCTGCCTCCATAGTATAACCGACACCGCGGATTGCACGGATATGTGCATTGGAGCCGATAAAGGTGATTTTTTTTCTCAGAAAGGAAATATACACTTCTGCATTGTTGTATTCTGCATTAGAATCATATCCCCAGATTTTTCTGACGATCTGTTCTCTTGAGATGATCTGTTTCTGATTGGACATCAGGTATTCCAAAAGCTGGAACTCTTTTCCGGAGAGACGGATGGACTGTCCGTTCCTTTCATTGCTGAGAGTACAGGTACTCAGATCCAGTCTCAGGTCTAAGCAGGTGAGAGCGGAAGCGCTGTCGGTACTCTGTCTCCGGGAAATTGCCCGGATTCTCATTAACAGCTCCTTAAACTTGAAGGGCTTAGTCAGATAATCATCCGCCCCATATTCAAAGGCCAGAACCTTATCGTCCAGCTCTGATTTGGCAGAAAGCACGATAATGGGAAGCTTGTTTTTATCCCTCCTCAGCTTTTCCAGAACCTGGAAGCCGTTTAATTCAGGCAGCATCAAATCCAGAACAGCAGCATCATAGATGCCTGTAGATGCCTGTTCGTAGCCTTGTTTGCCATCATAAGCAATATCTACGAGAAAATGCTCTTTTCCGAATTGGGATGCCAGGGTATCTGCGAGGATAAAGGAATCCTCCACCACCAGAATACGCATAAATAACCTCCAAAACTAAAATATCCGGGCTGCTTTACAGTCCTCTTTTGTTCATATGATATCATAAAAAATAAGAAAGAGGAAACTAAAAATTACAAAAATATTAAGAAATGTTGAAATCCGTAATTGCTTGAAAAAAATTGCCGGATATTGTATTCTGAAAAGAGAAGATTTGGAGGGATGCTGTATGAAGCTCCAGGAGGAATCGGAGGAAAGGAAACGGATTTATGAGCGGAGAAGAACGCAGACAGGAAATTATCAAATTTATCACAGGCAGCAGGAAGCCGGTTTCCGGAACCAAGCTTGCCGATCAGTTTCAGGTGAGCCGCCAGGTGATTGTTCAGGATATAGCGCTTTTGCGGGCGGAGGGGAAGGAAATTCTTTCTACAAACAGAGGGTATATCTGTCACGGGACGGCATCCTTTGTCAGAATATTTTATGTGCATCATGATGATTCGAGGATTTTGGAAGAACTGAATCTGATCGTGGATAATGGAGGAAAGGTACTGGATGTGTTCGTGCAGCATGAGGTATACGGAGAACTGCGTGCAGAGCTTTCAGTGGATTCCAGAAAAAAGGCGGCGGAATTTCTTCATGAGATAGAAAGCGGTAAATCCAGTCCCCTGAATACGATCACCTCGGGATATCATTATCACACGGTGGTGGCAGAATCAGAAGAGATTCTGAATGCAATCGGGGAAGAGTTAAAAATAAAGGGCTTTTTGGCATAAAACAGCATGAAATAGTAAGCGAAAGGGAGAATGTCATATGGGATTGATAAAGGCAGCGGCAGATGCAGCCGGCGGAGCATTTGCGGACCAGTGGAAGGAATATTTTTATTGTGAAGCAATGCCTTCGGATGTTCTGGTAAGAAAGGGGCATAAAAAGGTTTCCGGAAGATTTTCCAATAAACACGGTTCTGACAATATTATCAGCAACGGCTCCGTGATCGCGGTGAGTGATGGACAGTGTATGATGATCGTAGAGCAGGGAAGAGTAGTAGATGTCTGTGCAACGCCCGGGGAATATATTTATGATCTGTCTACGGAGCCCTCGTTGTTTTACGGCGATTTGGAAGAAGGGATTTTGGGAGTATTCCAGAGCATCGGAAAGCGATTTACTTTCGGCGGGGAGCCTCCCAAGGATCAGAGAGTTTATTTTATCAACACCAAGGAGCTGGTGGGTAACAAATACGGCACACCCAGTCCCATCCCCTTCCGGGTGGTGGACAGCAACATAGGACTGGATGTGGATATTTCCATTAAGTGCTTCGGTGAATACAGCTATCGGATTGCCAATCCGATTCTGTTTTATACGAATGTGTGCGGCAACGTAAACGAGGATTACAAAAGAGAAAAGATAGATGGGCAGTTGAAGAGTGAACTGATGACGGCGCTGCAGCCGGTATTTGCAAAAATATCAGAAATGGGTATCCGCTACAGTGCGCTTCCCGGCCATACGCAGGAACTTGCAGAGGTGCTGAATCAGGTGCTTTCAGAGAAATGGGGCGGACTTCGCGGTATTCAGATCGTATCCCTGGGCGTTTCCAGTGTGAAGGCGTCTGAGGAGGATGAGGCGATGCTCAAGGAGCTGCAGAGGAATGCAGCCTTTCGGAATCCGGCTATGGCGGCAGCACATATGGTGGGAGCACAGGCATCTGCTATGCAGGCGGCGGCTGCGAATCAGAATGCAGGCCCTGCCATGGCGTTTACAGGGATGCAGATGGCCGCCAATGCGGGCGGGATTAACCCCCAGGAGCTTTTTGCCATGGGACGGCAGCCCATGCCTGCTTCTGCAGGACAGCCGCAGGCCTCCCAACCGGCGGGGTCTGCCTTCTGGACCTGCTCCTGCGGCACAAAAAACACCGGAAAATTCTGCAGCGAGTGCGGCAGTCCGCAACCGGTGGGGCCGTGGACCTGCTCCTGCAGTTCGGTAAATGCCGGTAAATTTTGTCCGGAATGCGGGAAGCCAAGACCGTAAATGCAGGAGGGATATGGAATGGATGTTTTGAATTATCAATGCCCCAATTGTTCGGCAGGCCTGACCTTTGACAGCAGGACTCAGAAAATGGTATGTGAATACTGCGGAAGCTCTTTTTCCGTGGAGGAATTGGAGGCTTTGAAGGAGAAGGATATCCAGGAGTCCATGGAAGCGCAGAAAGAAACGCAGGATGACGAAAATCATTGGGAGGGATTCGGACCGGAGCAGTGGCAGGCCAGCGATATGCAGGGGATGAAGGTGTGGAATTGTCCGGCCTGCGGGGCTGAGATCATTGCGGAGGAGACAAGGGGGGCCATGAAATGCCCTTATTGTGACAATCCAATGGTGATACCGGAGCAGTTTTCAGGCATGTATCTGCCGGATTATGTGATTCCATTTAAAAAGTCCGGACAAGAAGCATTGGAGGCGCTGAAAAAGCACTACATGGGTAAGCCGCTTCTTCCAAAAGAATTTACTGACCCGGGCCATATGGAAGAGATTCAGGCAGTTTACGTACCGTTTTGGCTGTTTGACCTGGAAGCAGGGGGTGATTTTCGATATGAAGGAACGAGGACACGCTATTACGAAGATCACGATTACCGTTATACGGAAACCAGTTTCTATGATATCCTCCGTGTCGGAAATATGAAATTTATGAAGATACCTGTAGATGGCTCAAGGAAGATCGACGATACGTTGATGGAGGCAATTGAGCCGTATCATTATGAGGACTTACAGCCTTTCCAGATTTCTTATCTTTCCGGTTATCTTGCGGATAAATATGACGTGGAGCCGGATGAGCTGACAGACCGCCTGTATACGCGTATGGAGAAGAGTGTGAAGGAGGGGTTCCGAAGCACGGTAGGTCCGTATGAAACGCTGAAGCCCAAACGGGAAAAAATAAGCATTGCAAAAAGGAACAACGTAAAGTATGGGCTTTTTCCAGTGTGGTTCCTAAATACAAAATGGAATGGGAAAACATATTCCTTTGTGATGAATGGACAGACAGGCAAGCTGATCGGAGATCTGCCGGTGGGAAAGGATTTAGTGAAGAAATACTGGTTCAGGGTGCATATCCGGCTGACTCTGATCGGAGCGGGGCTTTTGTTCCTGGGTCGGTTACTGGGGGTGATATAATTGAAAAGATATTGTGGAACGCTGGCTGTAATTTTACTTTGTATCAGTATTTGGCTCCCGGCGGCCGTTTTTGCTTCCGGTGAATCCTCATGGGTTTATGATGAATATGATCTGCTGGATACTGCGCAGGAGGCGGAGCTGAATGACGAGCTTTTAAGGCTCCGTGATACATATGGTTTTGAGGCGGTGCTCCTTATTTCCAGGGATATCGGAGAGGAAAAGGATGACCGGATGTATGCTGCGGAATTTATGCAGGATCACAATATCGGATATGGAGAGGAGCATAACGGAATGTGTTTTCTTCATCAGCCGGATGCCAGAAATGTCACACTTGTTTTCCGGGGGCCCTGCCAGGAGATTTTTAACGATAAAATACAGGATATTTTTTTGGATGATTGTACGGCGAAGCTGAAAAAAGAGGATACCTTCGGCGCATACAAGGTTCTTCTTAGGGATCTGCGCAATAGTCTGGAGCGGATAGCAGAAGGAAAGAAAATTCGTCCTATGGATGTCGGGGGCAATTCAACTGTCGTGGAAATTTTATATTGTTTTGGGAAGGCGTATGTAAGCATGGCAGTTATTGCCTGTTTTGTAGTCTGGTACCAGAAGCGAAAAATGAAATCAGCGGTGCCTGTGCCGGATGCGAATTATTATATTCCGGATGATGGCTTGAAGCTTCGGCTCAGAGAGGATGTGTTTGTACGTATGGTGACGACCAGAACCCGGATTCCGAAGGACGACGGTTCGGAATCGGATGATTTTTGGGGAGGTTCTCACGGAGGCGGCTTCCAAAGCAGAGGAGAGTCCTTTTCCGGCTCCGGCCGGAAGTATTAAACAAAAAAGAAATTCAGACGGTTACTTATGCAGACATAGAACGAAACAGCCGTTGTCCGTTTTGGGGCAGCGGCTGTTTCGTTATGCCTGAAAGAATTATTTATTGACATCAATATAGCTGTACAGTGTGTACTTGGAGATGCCGAAGTAACTGGCAACCTTATCTCCGGATTTGGTAATGAGGAAAGCACCGGAATCATTCAGAAACTGAATGGCTGTTACTTTATCCTCTTTGTTCATCAGTGCCACAGGCTTGCCCACCAGTGCCACGGATTCTTCAATCAGATGCTCCAGGAGGTCATTGACATTGTGGGTGATCTCCTTCGGTTTTTCTTCCTTATCCACAGGGGTGACGAGAGAGTGCAGGGCACTTTCAATCATGGTTAGCTTGGTAATGTCATAATTAATGCCGAATACATAATGCAGACTGCCGTCATCATCACGGATGTAGGAGGTGCTGCATTTCAAAATTTTGCCGTCTGAGGTTTTCATCAGATAGCCTGCATGATCTTTTGGCTCTTCTTTGTGTTTGTTCTGATGACGGATTACATCGAAGACTGCATTGGAAGGACCGTCACCGATACCGCGGTTGGTTACGTGTCCGTTTTCGATATAAACGATGGAATGTTCCGGGTCATTGGTTTTCAGGTCATGGATAACAATTTCGCAATCAGGCCCGAATTGAGAAGCAAGATCCCGGGCAATTTGTTTCAATACGGTAAGGCGTCCCATTTTTACTCCTCCTTAAGAATAGTGTAGATTCCATAGATATATCTTAATATAGCATAAAAATGCAGAAATAGAAAGAATTTTTCCAAAAAATTTATGTCAGGCTAAAAGAAATTTTGAAAAATATCCGGGAACGGTTGAATCGGGGAAAGAACGGTGCTATATTGGTAAACAGAAGCAGAATTTTCAAGAAAGGAGAAGGGTATTACCTATCGTTCGGCGCGCCTGCCGCGCCAATCATGGTAAGCCTTAACGGGTATGAAGTATTTATTGAAAAATGGAACTGTGGTATCAGGTCAGAGCTCCCAAAAGCTGGATGTATTGATTGACGGGGAAAAAATACAAAAAATCGGTGCGGCGCTGCCCACAGAGGATGCAGAGGTGATTGATGTATCCGGGAAGCTGTTGTATCCGGGGTTTATTGATGGGCATACGCATTTTGATCTGGAAGTGGCCAATACGGTAACTGCGGATGATTTTGAAACAGGAACCAGAGCAGCCCTTATGGGGGGGACGACCCTTGTGATCGATTACGCTTCCCAGGATAAAGGGGGCGGAACTTTGAAGGAAGGGCTAAAGAAGTGGCATAAAAAAGCAGATGGAAAATGCTCCTGCGATTATTCCTTCCACATGTCTATTGTAGAGTGGAATGAGGAAACACAGAGAGAAATCCGGGATATGATCGACGAGGGCGTCACCAGCTTTAAGCTGTATATGACCTATCCGGCGATGATCGTGAATGACTGCGATCTGTACAGGATCATCAAGAGCCTGAGGGAGCATGGCTGCTTTGCGGGTGTCCACTGTGAAAATGCAGGCGTGATCGATGCGCTGGCTGCAGAGGCAAAGGCAGAGGGGCGTCTAGGACCGGAAAACCATCCGCTGGTACGGCCGGATACCATGGAAGCGGAAGCGGTGCATCGTCTTCTGGTGATTGCAGAGGAAGCGGAAGCACCGGTTATGGTCGTACATCTTACCAACAGAAAGGCATATGAAGAAATTCTCCGTGCACGGGAAAACGGACAGGAGGTTTTTGCGGAAACCTGCCCGCAGTATCTGCTGCTGGAGGACAGTGTTTATTCCAGACCGGATTTTGAGGGAGCGAGGTTTGTCTGTGCACCGCCGATCCGCAGGAAAGAAGATCAGGAGTGCCTGTGGGAAGCCCTGGCCGAGGATCAGATACAGACAGTGGCAACGGATCAGTGCAGCTTTACGCTTGCGCAGAAGGCTATGGGAAGGAACGATTTTACAAAGATACCGGGGGGACTTCCGGGTGTACAGACCAGAGGAACCTTGCTTTATACCTACGGGGTACGTACCGGAAGGATTACCAGGGAACAAATGTGCAGACTGCTGAGCGAGAACCCGGCAAAGCTCTATGGCGTTTATCCGCAGAAAGGCGTGATCGCAGAGGGCAGCGATGCGGATATTGTTGTGCTGGATCCGGAGAAAGAAAGTGTGATTTCTGCAAAGACGCATGCTTACAATACGGATAATAATCCGTTTGAGGGCTTTGCTCTGCATGGCGGCATTGATAAGGTATTTCTGCGTGGAACCCTGGCTGTCCAGGAGGGAAAGCTTGTGAAGGAAAAGCTTGGGAAATATATTTTCAGGGGCAAAAGACAGGCTTTGTAAGAAATCCCCGAAAGAAAAGGGAGATCCGGATTGGACCCGGATCTCCTGGTATGCCGCAGGAAAAACCTGCGCCGTTTTTATAGATTGATGCTGATATTCTGCTCTGCAATGCTGTGCTTCTTTGCATATCCGGTCAGAATCAGTGTCAGAGCACCGTCACCGGTTACGTTACATGCGGTACCAAAGCTGTCCTGAAGAGCGAAGATGGTAAGCATCAGAGCGGTACCTGTTTCATCGAAGCCGAGAACACCTGTAATGATACCAAGGGAAGCCATAACTGTACCGCCCGGAACGCCAGGTGCACCAATTGCGAATACACCGAGGAGTACGCAGAACAGGATCATGGTTCCCAGGGAAGGAACAGAGCCGTAAAGGATTTTGGCAATGGTCATGCAGAAGAATACCTCTGTCAATACGGAGCCGCAGAGATGAATATTGGCAAACAGCGGGATACCGAACTGAACCATATCCTTACGGAGCGGTTTTGCCTTGCCTGCACACTGAAGAGCAACGGCAAGAGTCGCTGCGGAGGACATGGTTCCCACCGCTGTCAGGTAAGCCGGTCCGTAATGTTTTACGATTTCCACAGGATTTTCTTTGGAATAGGCACCTGCAAGTACATACAGCAGGGTCATCCAGATGAAGTGTCCGATCAATACGATCACGATAACCTGAAGGAATACAGGAAGCTGTTTGGTAATAGATCCTTCATAAGCCAGACCGCAGAATGTGAAGGCGATGAAGACCGGAAGGATGGGGATGATGATCTTGGATACCAGGGAAAGGACAATTTTCTGGAATTCGTCCAGTACGCCGGTTATTAATTTTGCTTTGTTCCAGGTTGCCGCAAGACCGATCATAACCGAGAATACCAGGGCGCTCATGACAGGCATGATCTGCGGAATCGCAAGCTCAAATACGATGGGCGGAAGCTCTTTTAATCCCTCAACATCCGTTACAATAGAAAGATGAGGAATCAGGGTGTAGCCGGCCGCCATGGAGAATAATGCTGCCCCGAGAGAGGAAGCGTAAGCAATGACAATGGCTACCGAGAGTATACGGGATGCACTGCTTCCAAGCTTTGTAATAGATGGTGCAATAAATCCGATGATGATCAGCGGTACACAGAAGCTGATTACCTGGCCGAGAATGTATTTCAGAGTTACGACTACGTTTAGGATTGCCATGGTAAGGCCGGAATCGTCCGTAGAGTTAAATACAAGACCCAAAATGATACCAAGTACAACGCCGACCAGAAGTTTAAATGGCAGGCTGCTGAAAAAACTGTTTTTCTTCATATGAAAATCCCCCTTCGAAAAGTAAATTTTATGTTAATTTATTGTATGCAGGCAAAAGGCTAACAATCCTGATCAATGTTTATACGGTCGATCATAATGTTAAGAATTTCCGTATCTGTGGCACGCATGCCGACACGGCCGATATAGCCCATGCTCTTGATGGTTTCTTCCACATCGCCTTTGATGATTCCTTCGCCGGGAAGGAAGCTCTTGTTCCGGATGCTTAAGTGGAAGGCCATAAGGGCGGCGTCTACGGATGAAGCGATTTTTGCTGCGCAGGATGGTTTGGCTCCGTCACACACGATACCGCCCACATTGCCTAATGTATTGATAATGGTCAGAGACACCTGTTCGTAGCTTCCTCCGTACATATATGTAATTCCTGCACCGGCGCCGCAGGCTGCACTTACTGCACCGCAGTAAGCAGACAGACTGCCGATATAATATTTCTGATGAATGGCAATCAGATTGCTGACTACCAGAGAACGGTATAATTTTTGTTTGGAGACCTCCCATTCCTCCGCATATGCAATGACAGGAAGCGATACGGTTATTCCCTGATTTCCGCTGCCCGAGTTGATAACAACCGGCATGGAGCAGCCTCCCATACGTGCATCACTGCCTGCAGCAGCTCTTGCACAGGCGCGGGTGGTCACGCTTTTGCCCCATACATGCATCAGCGTCTTGCCGATTTGGGCACCGTAATTGTTATCCAGGCCCTCCTGGGAAATTGCGGTGTTCATTTGAATCTGGCGTCCGATCACCTCTTCAATGTCTTCAATTTTGACTGTGTCAGCGAAGTCCAGGATATCCTTTACCGTCAGGATGGATTTGTCAATTCCGGCGTCTTCTGCCTCAGCCTCCACAGGCAGATCAAGAAGTACTTCCCCGTCCTTCACAATTCTGGTGATGTTGGTGTGCTGATTGACGATCATAACCTCCGCATAGTGGTCGCCTTTGATGACCTTTGCTGCAATGTAAAGATTTGCCACTCCCTCCGTTAGGGTACATGAGCAGATGTCCTGTGCAACCAGTTCCTTTGCCCGGGCAATGTGCTCAGGGGTGATTTCTTCCAGAACCTCCAGGGCCTTGTCCGCATTGCCGCCTACTGCGCCGAGGACAGCCGCTACGTCAATTCCTTTGAGACCGCCGGAATTGGGGACTGTCACACCCTTGACATTCTTGATGATGTTGCCGCTTAAGCTCATCTTGATCGTATCCGGGAAAGCTCCCAGGACCTGACAGGCTTTTGCAGAGGCATAGGCAATGGCAATGGGTTCCGTACAGCCAAGTGCGGGAACAAGCTCATGCTTCAAGATGTTTAGATAGTTTGCATAAAGTGCAGAATCCATCTCATTTCTCCTCTCCATTTTTATAGTACGGCGCACTTATGCAAATATTATAATATAATTCGATATAAAACTCAATATTTATTTAATATTTACAAAAAATATTTGGTTTGGTATGATAAAAACAATGAAAATGCTGAATTTTCAACGGGAAATTTAACGATTTATCACAATGGCGTTTTAACACAATAATGGAAGAGAGGACAGAAAAATGTATCAGACGATATATGAATTATTGAATAAAACAGGGCTGATAAAATCAGCAGTTATTTTAAATGGCAGGGAGAGAGGGCAGAGATGCATTTTGAACAGGGAAAACTGCATTGTACGGTCCGGCCCGGAAATGGACTGGAAACCGTATCTCCATGCGATTTCCGCGGAAGAAGAAACGAAGGTGATTTCCGTAGGCGGTACGAAGATATTAGTAGAGCTGTTCGAAAAAAATCCGCGCCTTGTGATTCTCGGGGGAGGTCATGTTTCCTGTCCTGTGGCACATATCGCCAAAATGCTGGACTTTCATGTGACGGTTATGGATGACAGGAAGGAATTTTTGACAAAAAAACGATTCCCGGAAGCAGATGAACGGATTTATGGAAGCTTTGAGGAGCTTTCCGAAAAAATCCCGCCTTATGCAAATACCTATTATGTGGTGATCACCCGGGGACATGAAGGAGATGCTGTTTGTGCAAGACAGATTTTGAAGCGTCCGTACGTTTATTTTGGGATGATAGGAAGCAGGACAAAGGTAAAGCTGACCAGGGAAAAGCTTTTGGGAGAAGGTTTTTCTGAGGCACAGATGGATTCCGTTCATGCGCCCATTGGACTGCCTATAGGCGGGCAGCTTCCGGAGGAAATTGCCATCAGTATTATGGCAGAGATCGTACAGACGAAAAATCTTCACTATAGGGCGTTTACGGATGAAAAGGTAGCCGGTGCAGTGGCTGCGGGCGGACACGGTACGATGATGACGATCATAGAGAAATCCGGGTCTTCTCCAAGAGGAGTCGGAAGCAGGATGTTTCTGAAGGAGAATGGAATGTCCTACGGAAGCATCGGAGGCGGAAGTGTAGAATACGAGGCCATGAAATATGCGGCGATGGTGAAAGGTACGGAAATAAGAGAATATCATCTTTCTGTCAATGATGACAGAAATTTGGGTATGATCTGCGGCGGAAGCGTTAAAGTGCTTTTCGAAAAAATTTAGATAAGAGGATATTGTTTGAAATATCTGACAATTTTTAAACAATGGTTGTTCTTTGCAGGAAAGAATGATATGATAGAGATACAAACAAGTACCGGACTTTTAAGGGCAGCACCTGCGGAGGATGGACAGTCAGAGACATATTACGGAGAGAACTGCGGCATATGAGCCGCGGCTTCTTTGCATATGAGCCGGCGTCCACGGGGATGCCGGTTTTGTTGTCTGCCCGATAGGAGGAGACAGAAATATGGAGACAAGAATTGCAGTGATCGCCATTATTGTGGAAGATCGTTCCAAAAGTGAAGAGCTGAACCAGCTCCTGCACGCGTACGGCGAGTATGTTGTGGGACGTCTGGGGGTTCCTTACCGTGAAAAGGGGGTATCTGTCATCAGTGTTATCCTGGATGCGCCGCAGGAAAAGATCAGTGCTCTGTCAGGAAAGCTGGGGATGCTCGGGGGGATTACCAGTAAAACCGTTTATTCCAGGATACCGGAGAAAAGAGTATGAAGCAGTTGATAGACAAGCTTTGCCGGACCCAGGCGCTTACGGCGGAGGAGTTTCTCAGGCTGCTTGTTAACCGGTCGCCGGAGACGGATGTTTATGCAAGGGAGCTTGCCTGTCAGATGCGGCAGAAGGTGTACGGCAATAAAATCTATATACGGGGCCTGATTGAATTTACCAGTTATTGCAGAAATGACTGTTATTACTGCGGGATTCGCAGAAGCAACCGGGAGGCGCAGAGATACCGTCTGGATGAGGAGGATATTCTGGCCTGCTGTGATGCCGGATATCGGCTGGGATTTCGGTCCTTTGTCCTTCAGGGCGGGGAGGATGCTTTTTTTACCAAAGACAGGATGACAGCGCTGATACGGAAGATAAAGGAAGGATACCCGGATTGTGCGCTGACGCTGTCTGTTGGAGAAAAGCCATTGGAAACCTACCGGGCATACCGGGAAGCGGGAGCGGACAGATATCTGCTGCGTCACGAAACGGCGGATGGAGAGCATTACCGGAAGCTGCATCCGCCAAAGCTGTCCTGTGAGCATCGTAAGGAATGTCTGCGGAATTTAAAGAGTCTGGGCTATCAGACCGGTGCCGGATTTATGGTAGGCTCGCCGCATCAGACGGCCGAAACTCTTGTGAAGGATTTTCTGTTTTTGAAGGAGCTGGAACCGCATATGGTAGGGATCGGGCCGTTTATTTCCCATAAGGATACTCCGTTTGGGAGAGAAGAAAACGGAACCCTGGAGGATACGCTGTTTTATCTGGCAATTCTCAGGCTGATGCTGCCGAAAGCCCTGCTTCCTGCCACAACGGCTCTTGGAACCATTCATCCCAAGGGCAGGGAGCTGGGGATTCTCTCAGGCGCAAATGTAGTGATGCCGAATCTGTCGCCGGTTTCCGTACGGAAAAAATATATGCTCTATGATGGAAAAATCTGTACAGGAGACGAGGCAGCAGAATGCATGAGCTGTATGAAGCGCCGAATGGAACGAATCGGCTGTCAGATTGTGACGGACCGTGGAGATTACAAGGGATAAGAAAGAGAGGAAACGAAAATGTATGATGTTCATTCAACCAAAGCGGCAGAGTTTATCGATCACCAGGAAATCCTGGATACTCTGGAGTACGCCAAAGCAAACAAAGGGAATAAAGAGCTGGTGGAAGGCCTGATCGAACGTGCCAGGGACTGTAAGGGGTTAAGCCACAGAGAAGCGGCGCTTCTTCTGGAATGCGATGATCCTGAGCTGGTGGAAAAGATGTATGTGGTGGCAAAGGAGATCAAGCAGAAATTTTACGGCAACCGTATTGTTATGTTTGCCCCCCTGTATCTGTCCAATTACTGTATCAATGGCTGTGTTTATTGTCCATATCATGCGAAGAATAAGCATATACGCCGCAAAAAGCTGACACAGGAGGAAATCAGGGCAGAAGTAATCGCCCTTCAGGATATGGGACATAAACGGCTTGCTTTGGAAACAGGTGAGGACCCGAAGAATAACCCGATCGAATATGTGCTGGAGAGTATTAAGACGATTTACAGCATTAAGCACAAAAACGGAGCAATCCGTCGTGTGAATGTCAATATTGCCGCAACAACGGTGGAGAATTACCGGAAGCTGAAGGAAGCCGGAATCGGTACCTATATTCTGTTCCAGGAAACCTACAATAAAGAAAGCTATGAAGCGCTGCACCCGACAGGACCGAAGAGCGATTATGCGTATCACACAGAGGCTATGGATCGGGCTATGGAGGGCGGTATTGACGATGTAGGCTGTGGCGTGCTGTTCGGTCTGGATACGTATCATTATGATTTTGTGGGACTTCTGATGCACGCAGAGCATCTGGAAGCACGTTTCGGAGTAGGACCTCATACCATAAGCGTTCCCCGTATCTGTCCGGCGGATGATATTGATACGGCAGATTTTGCCAATGCTGTGCCGGATGATATTTTCCGGAAGATCGTAGCTGTCATCCGTATTGCGGTTCCGTATACCGGTATGATTATTTCGACCCGTGAGTCACCGAAATGCAGGGAAAAAGTCCTGGAACTCGGTATTTCTCAGATCAGCGGAGGCTCCAGAACCTCTGTGGGCGGCTATGTGGAAGAAGAGCAGGAAGAAGAAAACTCCGCGCAGTTTGACGTCAGTGACAGAAGAACCCTGGATCAGGTTGTGAACTGGCTTCTGGAGCTGGGGTATATTCCAAGCTTCTGCACTGCCTGTTATCGGGAGGGCCGCACAGGCGACCGTTTCATGTCTCTTGTAAAAACCGGTCAGATTGCCAATTGCTGTCATCCGAACGCGCTGATGACACTGAAGGAATATCTGGAGGATTATGCTTCTTTGGAAACAAAGGCAAAAGGTCTGGAAGTGATCGAACGGGAGCTTCAGAATGTAGAGCGTGAGAAGACCAGGGAGATCTGTGCAAGACGTCTGAAAGAGATTGAAGAAGGAAGCCGGGACTTCCGTTTCTGAGGATAGAGCTTAGGCGACAGGATAGGATAGAGCTTAGGCTGCAGGTTATATTGCGAAGGCCATAAAAAGTACTTGCATAGAATGCCTCAAATAAGGTATAGTTGTTGTGTATGGCAGAATAAAGAATTTGACAAGACAGCAATGTGCTTTCAAAGGAGGAAATATTATGAAGAAATGGAGACTGCTAATTTTGCTGATGGGACTTGCTCTTTTTGTTCCAGGATGCGGTTTTGCTGATGGAGGAGAGGATTCTACAGTCGTTGTGATCAAGGCAACGCCAACCCCGGAACCCACCCCGACCCCGATTGCAACGCCGACTCCGGAAGCGACCCCGACTCCGGCGCCTGTATATGAGCAGACAGCCAGCGGTGTCAATATTGAGAAAAAAGAAGGAACCTATTACGCAACAGCAGATGTAAATCTCCGTGTGGACTGCAGTACGGAAGTGGACTATATCCAGGGTGTTGCAGCAGGTACAGAGCTTAAGAGCACGGGTGTCAGTGAGGATGGCGCATGGATACAGGTAGACTTTAACGGACAGGTCTGCTACGTAAAAGCGGAATATGCGTCTGCCACACCGCCGGCGGGAGATACAGCGGCAGCAGAAACAGAAGCTGCAGCGCAGTAAACCGGATAAAGAATAACAAAAAGGAAAGTTCTATGTGAATGAGTAATCTTTCGCATAGGGCTTTTTCTGTTTCCTCAAGCATTTCTGCTTTTTCGGCGTCCGTATAGCGTTTCCGGGAGCCTTTATTTTTTGGCATCTGTGCTTTGTTGAAAATCCCGGGTATTTTTGCTAAAATCAAAGTCGGCATATTTTCCTGTTGATGACTATGGAGCGTATGTCAGACAATATCAGAATTCCAACAGAAGGGTGTTAAAAAAGGATGGTGAAATTCTGCGTTAGAGTACCGGCTGCTGCTGGTATTTATCAGTAATCCGAAGATGATTATTACGCGGGGCCGGCTGCTGAATGAATTGTGGGATAGCCCTGGAGCTGGAAGCAAAATATACAAAAGAAGAAATTTTCGAGTTAAATGCCAATACGATCTATTTCGGCAGTGGCTATTATGGCATTTACCAGGCATCTGAGTGATATTTCGCAAAAGAACCGGCAGAGCTGACTGATTATGAGGCAGCTATGTTAGCGGGAATTCCGAATGCACCGTCCTCCTATTCCCCGGATACCAATGAAGAGCTGGCCGCGCAGCGTGTGTAACAAGTGCTTCGCAGCATGGTGCGGCATAAGCTCATCACAGAGGAGGATGCCCTGGAGTGCTTTTGGCAAAGCCCCGGAACACTGCCATATAATACGGCATGCAACGGAAAGTAGCACGAAAATATTTGAATGTAAGCAAATGTTGCTGGCGCAGCCCGTTTTCTTTTATTATTCTTTTTTATAACAAAAATAGAAAGGCGGGCGTGTTATGGATAAGCAACCGGTCATATCAGCAAAACATCTGAAAAAATCCTTTGGTAAAGGCGAAAGTGTCCAAACTATAAGGATACGGCTGCCCCTGAGCGCCGACTTCTTATCATGGGTAACCATCACAATGCTTTGCCCCTTGTTACATCCCCAGAGACATCTGTTTATGCCAGTGAAACGATTTATGACATTGACTGTGAGAAACATTTTGATATCAGCATCGGAAGCACTGCTGCAATCATACTATCGTCGGGAAAGGATGAGAAGCTGCATGTAAAGCTTTCCTCCGCAACTCTCGAAACCCTTAGCAGTTCCTTTAAAATAAAGCTTGACGAGAAGAAAAACAGGTTAGATGTAAACTGTATCAATAAGGATAAGATAAGCTGTTTTGAGGCAGAGGAGTCTCTGACCGTGGAAATTATCCTCCCGGATAAATATTCCGACCATTGTGAGATACAAGCCTCGGCTAAGCTTCTTGAAATAAAGGGACTTCATCTGCGCCGTTTAGAGTATGACGGTGATGCGGAACGTGTTTTGATTTCTGACAGCAGTGGAAGTCTGGAGTTTACTGCAAAGACGGATTATGATATTACCATCGATAAAATCACAGGCAGATTGGATGTCAATCAATGGAAAGCGAAAGCTGTAGTCCATATTTCGGAAGAAAATTTAGTGGATGTTCTTAACAAGGGCAGAAAATGCAATGTTTATTACATGAAAAAAGGCAACCGCATAGAATATGAGAATCCTGTCGACAGCGAGAGCGAACTTAGTATTTCCGGAGTATTTTCGGAGTTAGTAGTCGATTTATGCACACGCCGTCAGGCAGGCAAAGAAGGATTGTGCCGGACTTCCTGACCGCGTGGAAAGCGGGGCATGAAATCTTTCCCCTGTTTGCAGTTTATATGGTCAAAATTAAGGAAAAAGCTGCCTTTTTATCATGTGACAGATTGGACAGACCGCATAAAATGGGAATTGTTTGAGAAATTGACAGATAAAATATATACTATACTAGTTATTATTGCATTATACTTATTGTACATAAAGGTTCCTGTTATAGATGGTTTAGCTTAATCTATAAATATTATAAACTATGTAAAAGTTAAGAGATTATAAATCAATCTTAAGTGAAAGAGATGAAATTTTAGTAGATAATAATTGTGAGAGCTTTTTAAGAGATAAATTATGTTGTATTATGTTTTGATTATCCCAAAATGCATCTTTTGCATAGCGCGGAATAATATGGACATGAAAATGGGTACCTTCGTCCATAACACGTCCATTATTCATTATAATTGACACGCCTAAAACATCAAAGTTATTTTCAATGATTTGAGATAGATATTGTTCAAGCATAATAAGTTCAGTAAGTATTGTGGAAGGAACATTTTGAATGTTTTGATAATGTTTTTTTGAAATAATTAGTAAATGGCCTGTTTGGATAGGATTTATATCATAAACAATAAAAAAATTGTCTGTAGTGGCAAGAATTTGTTCTTTTTTAATTCCATGGCAAAAAACACATTCCATAATAAATATCTTCCTTTCAAAGTTTGTATTTTATGTACTAATGCAGGTCTTTATTTGGATATAGTATATCACATTAAAAAAATAAAACCGTTGAAATTTATTTATTATATTTTACAAAGAGGGCAAAGTATTGAATAAAATTAAAATAAATGTAAAAGCAATTAGAGATAATCTTAAAAAAATTTCCGGAGTAGTTCAGTTCGTAATAAAATCTAATGCATATGGTTTTGGTAATGAACTTATTTCATATGTGGAAGATTTGGTTAACAGTGTGGTGACAACCGATTACTATTTGCATATGCGTAAATAGTTTTAAAATTTTGAATAAAATTGATAATTATGAGAAATGTTATATGCGTATTGATCCATACTTAGGATTACATGGATTCGTGGAAATTCGAGGAAACATTCGCTTTGATAAATTTTTATTACATATTAATGAGTTTCTAGAACCATCTGAGCTTAAATTATTTAATTTCATATTATGTTTTATACAAAAAAACGGTTTTCGCATATCTGTTGGTGGGAGTGCTATTTTAGACATTATTTATGATGTTGGCAATAGACAGCAGAAGACCAAATGATTGTGAAGAAATCAGGGATATTGTAGAAGAATTTTCAGGGTCTTATTACACACAGCAAAGTTCAGAATATTATAATTGTCAGGACAGTTTAAGTAAAAAGTTGGATGATGTAAAAAGGGGTTTAAATACAGATTTTTCAATAGAAATTTTAAATTTTATTGTAGAAGAAATTTTGGAGTTTATAGAAATATCAGAAATAAAAGGGCATTATCCAGCATATCAGCAAGGAGATTATTTTAATAACTGTATTAAAAATTTAAAGAACTATTGATTAAAGAATTAGAAATTGCATCATATAGTTGGCAGATCGCACTGAAAAATTTTTGTGGTAAGCACTCTATTCCTATTATGATAATACATTAAAATAAAGGTCTTGAATATTCAGTGGTAAATTTTATTGGATTAGTAGACAGTGCATTTTGGAATTTTAAAAATTAACCAGAAGAAGATAGATGTGCTTTTTTCGTATGTGACAGGTTCGAAAAACCGCATAAAATGGGGTTGTTTGAGAGATTGGCAGATAAATATATATTGAAAACATATCAAATGTATGCTATATTATATAAAGATATGTTATTATATAACTCAGAAAGGAAAATATATGAATTCACCGGTGTCAGCAATTGGAAAGAGACTGAAGGAAATTCGTGCAAGCAGGGACCTGAGCCTAGATGATGCAGCGAAGCTTACAGAAGTTAGTAAGCCTATGCTGGGGCAGATTGAACGAGGGCAATCCGTACCGACAATTACAACATTATGGAAGATTTCAACCGGGTTAAAAGTTCCTTTGTCCTCATTTTTAGAACAGCAGCAGACGGAATATTCTGTGATTGCTATTGGAGAAAAAGAGCTTATATCCGAGGACAGCGGCAGAATGAGGGCATACGCTTTATTTCCGTATGATCCCATTAGGAATGTAGAAATCTTTTATATTGAGTTTGATGAAGGCTGCAGCCATAAGTCGGACAAGCATAATGAGGGCGTAGAGGAATATGTTTTTGTTTTTACAGGGAAATTACAGCTTGTTATAAACGGGGAGGAGATTGTCGTAGGTGAAAAGCAGGCAATTCGTTTCCGGGCTGACATTCGCCATGCGTATCATAATCCTTTTGATGAAAGGTGCACAATTTATAACATCATTTTTTATCCCAATGACTCATGGAGGTCACAAATATGTATGAATTGATACAGGTTTCGGACAGAAGCTATTATATCCAAGGCCCTGCAAAGATCGGGCTTGTAAAGCTGAATGATACGGAGGTCTGTTTAATTGACAGTGGGAACGACAAGGATACAGGGCGTAAAGTCAGGAGGATTTTAGACGCTAATGGCTGGCGTCTGACTGCTGTTTATAATACCCACTCCAACGCTGATCACATTGGCGGCAACAAATACTTGCAGGGGCAGACCGGATGTAAGATTTATACACAGGGGATAGAATGCAGCTTTACCAGACACCCGATTTTGGAGCCGGCTTTTTTGTATGGTGGATATCCCTGTAAGGATTTGCGGCATAAGTTCCTCATGGCACAGGAAAGTGATGCTGAGTATTTGACGAAGGAGCGTTTGCCGGAAGGCTTCCAGATCATCGATCTGCCCGGACATTTTTTTGATATGGTAGGATTCCGGACACCGGATGATGTAATTTATCTTGCAGACTGTTTGTCCGGCAAAGAAACATTGGATAAATATCAGATTGGCTTTATCTATGACATTGCCGCCTATTTAAAAACTCTTGAAATGGTGAAATCGCTGAACGCGAAAATATTTGTGCCGGCACATGCAGCAGTAACAGAGGATATTGCTCCACTGGCACAATACAATATAGATAAGGTTTTAGAAATAGCAGAACGGATTTTGGAACTTTGCAGGGATCCGCTTTGTTTTGAAGTCATTTTGCAGAGGCTGTTCGCATTATACGGTTTGCAGATGAATTTTGAGCAGTATGTGCTTGTGGGCAGCACAGTACGTTCTTACCTTGCGTGGCTGAAGGATACCGGAAGAATCAGCGCCCGGTTTGACGACAACATGCTATATTGGGAGAGAATATAGGGCGGGCTGCATATCCCGTACGGGGCGGCAGGAGTTTTAAATCTGTACTTATTAAAGATTTAAAACTCCTGCTGTTGTTTTAGAATTCAAATTGTAAAGGCTGCAAAGAACCGTTTCATAAGCGCAAGGACAGGGATTTACTTATGTATATGGTATGATAAAAAATTAATGAGGACATACTTCATATTTCACAGAAGTAATGAGGGTGCCTACTTCGATGTACCCACAGATTGAGCATTTTTTGGCATTATAAGTATAGACGGTACAACTGCCGCCAGCATGTGAAACATGTCTTTTCTGAACGCCTGTCACAAAAGAATGCGAACAGCTTCGTGGGGTAATCGAGGATGTATCCGGTGCGATAACAATTCCATTATGAGTTATAAAATAGCTGCTTATTTCACTAAATAAGAGTTCATCCTCTGGTATCTCCAGTTTAAATTCGCCCGCAGTAAATGAGTCGTTGTCAGAGATAATATCATCACTGCATGCTATAGCTGCAGGTTCCTGATATCCTGCCGCTGAAACAACGCTGCTAAAAGTTGTGAATATCATGAATGCCAGTAAAACGGATATCCTTTTTTTGCTGCAATTTCTTAACATAATTAATCTCTCCTTTGTCAGATTTTTTGAAGGGTTACTAAAGTTTGAAATAAAAGGTGATTTGATATCTGTGGTTTTCCGTCCTGTTTCATTTGAATTAATAATGAGATGACCATATAATTTTATCTGACTTTCATTTAACAGACAGGATACTTTATAATCACAGTCTAATTCGGCCATTGAGTTAAGTTCCCGTGAAAGTAAATAAGGAAATAACAGATACCAGTGAATGATAATCACAATGTTTCCCAATATTTGTATAAGAGCATCACATTTTTTTATGTGGATGTACTCATGCATCAGAACCAAGCGGATATTTTCAGGCGGGTATCCCACAGGAAATACAACGATTGGTTTAAGAAAACCCAATGTAAACGGAGTAAAGTCACTGTCCATCACCTGAATCCGGATATGTCGTTTTAAAGACAGCTCCTTTCGTACATTTTCACAATGCTCAAGAAGCTCGGAGCCGGGCTGAATGGAATTTACCAGAATTCTTTTTCGTTGTACATTGTAGTTTCTATAATATATTACAAATAGTCCGATTGTTACACAAAACCAGATTATGCCTGCAATTAAAAATATCATTTTGTATTGAGGAAAAACCATGCGGCCATTGGAAAGCTTTTGAATGTATTTTCCCATATTTAGCGGAACCTCAACATTTTCCGGCCGTTTTAACGAAAAAAAACGGTTATCATCCGGCAAGAATTTAAGAAAATTTTTTATTTCGTTGGAAAGCAGAGGAACCGGTAACAGATAAAAGAAAATAGATAGTTTTAGGAGGCGGTACATCCATGTCGGGTATTTGTAATGAAGATGCACTTTATAGCGCAGGAGCAGGTATATTCCAAAGGGAATCGTACCGCCTAGCGCCATAAAAAAAATAAGATTATTCATCCCAAAAAACCTCTAATTCTTTCTTTTGCTCTGGTGTCAGGCTGGGTTTCCCTCCGGAGATGGTCAGCATCAGATTCTGCAGAGAGCCGTCAAACATTTCATTGATGAAACCATCCATCCAGAGCTTTCCATATTCAGCCTGGGCCATAGAGCGCTGGTAGTAGAGCTTATGTCCGATTTTTCGTGTGCGGAGTGCTCCTTTTCTAACCATACGGGTCAAAAATGTCTGAATTGTGTTGGGCGATAATTTTTTTTTACTTATAAAGTTTTGGTAATATTCAATTACTTCTGCAAGAGTATATTCCCGGTTATCTTTCCAGAACATCTGCATTAAGGCGTATTCTGACGTGGATAAGTCATATTTGCAAGGCATAATGTCCCCCCCCCTTTCCTATTTGTATTTTTATACCTACGTTGATGTTTGTAATTTCATTATAAATTATTAATTGTGATTTGTCAAAAAAATTTATAATTCTACAGACAACGATTGTGTCTTATTCCGGATAGACCAGTCTTTCCGGACGAATGTCATACAGAACTTCATCCAGATATTTTTTAGCCAGGTATTTTGCCATACCGAGGTTCATATCCAGATAATTTCCGCAGTCCTTGGCAGAAGCGCCCGGGATATCTCCGGCAAAGTCACGGATGAATTCAAAGGTTTCTGTCATAAGCGGGACAATATCTTTGGACTCGTAATCTCCGTTTAGCAGCAGATAATTTCCGGTGCGGCAGCCCATAGGGCCCCAATAGATCATTTTGGGCCCGAATTCCTTGTGGTTGCGCAGATAAGTGGCAGCCAGATGCTCGATGGTATGCAGCTCTGCCGTATTCATGACAGGCTCCTCGTTGGGGGAGGTCATGCGGATGTCAAAGGTGGTGACAACGCTGTTTCCCACCAGGTCCTTACGGGAAACATAGATGCCTGGCTGGAGCTTTAAATGGTCTATGGTAAAGCTTGCGATTTTTTTCATGGTTGATTCCTCTCTTTCTGAACAGATGGTATGATATCTTCAGTTATTTTAGCAGAGATTCAGGAAAGTTACAAGTAACATGAATAGCGGAATGTCCGGGAGGTTTTGTCTCTGCTTCCGCTTACGGAAAACAGGACGTGGACAAATGAATGCAATTCCAAATAGTCTGTGCATCAATCCTTTTGCTCGTTAATTTCCGGCGATTTCGGGTGGAATATATCTCTTAGCCGCTGATTGACTTTATTTCTATAGAATGTTAAACTGTTTTTGAGAAATGACGGAATATTGGAGGAGAAATTATGATCAACGGGAAGAAAATATTATTCAGTGGTATGCAGGCAACCGGGAACCTGACCTTGGGCAATTATCTGGGGGCTTTGAAGAACTGGCTGACTTTAAGTGATGAATATGAATGCTTTTACAGTGTCGTGGATATGCACTCGATTACCATCCGGCAGGACCCTGCGGAGCTTCGTAAAAGAGCCAGGAATTTGCTGACTCTGTATATTGCGGCAGGTCTGGACCCGGAGAAGAACTGTATTTATTATCAGTCTCATGTATCCGGACATGCGGAGCTTGCATGGATTCTCAACTGCTATACTTATATGGGAGAGCTGAATCGTATGACGCAGTTCAAGGACAAATCAGCGAAGCATGCGGATAATATCAATGCCGGATTGTTCACGTATCCGGTGCTCATGGCTGCGGATATTCTGCTTTATCAGGCAGATGTGGTTCCGGTAGGTGTGGATCAGATGCAGCATCTGGAGCTGTCCAGGAATGTGGCGGAAAGATTTAACAATATTTACGGAGATGTTTTCACAGTGCCGGAGGCCTATATCGGCAAAGTCGGCGCCAGGATCATGAGTCTGCAGAATCCCTCAAAGAAAATGTCGAAGTCCGATGAGAACCCGAACGGCAGTATTTATCTTATGGATGATACGGATACAATCATGCGCAAATGCAAGAGAGCCGTGACAGATTCGGAGGGATGTATCTGCTATCGTGACGAGCAGCCGGGAATCAAGAACCTGATCGACATTTACAGTGCATGTACAGGCAAAACTCCGGACGAAACAGTCAAAGAGTTTGAGGGCAGGGGGTATGGTGAGCTGAAGCCGGCGGTAGGAGAGGCTGTTATCAGCGTTCTGAAGCCATTGCAGGACGAGTTTGCAAGACTCAGCAGGGACAAAGCTTTTATTGACTCCATAATCAGAGAAAACGCAGAAAAGGCGAATTATTATGCAGCAAAAACTCTGCGCAAGGTGCAGCGTAAGGTTGGTTTTCCGGACAGAATCCGTTAAATCTGAACTTTCTGTGAAAAGAATTGTAATTTATACGGAAGCATGTATAATGAATGCTTAACAACCAGGAAATGGGAATGCAGAAACGGAGGAAATCAAATGAAACATAGGTTTTTGGCAATGGTATGCGCAGGTGTTTTGACCGCTGGCCTTCTTACAGGCTGTACGGGCAGTGAAGAAAAAGAAAATACGAAGACAGAAGCAGAGGATACTGCGAAGACAGAAGAAGATACTGCCGGGGAAGAAGATACAGAAGCAGAGGTATTGGAGGAGGAAGATAATGCAGTGCGGGAGCCGGTAGATGAGGAGACTGCAGAAGCCGCAGGGTTTACGGATGGAGATGAGGATACGGATGCAGAAGAGGCGGATAAGGAAGAAGCCGGAGAAACTGTACTGGATACGGATGCAGCCTTAAGCGGCAAGCATCATGTACAGATCAGCATTAAGGACTACGGCACGATAGAGGTTGAGCTGGATGCGGATACTGCTCCCATCTCCGTAACAAATTTTGTGAAGCTGGTACAGGAAGACTTTTATGATGGATTGACTTTCCACAGGATCATGGATGGCTTCATGATGCAGGGCGGAGACCCGAATGGCGATGGAACCGGCGGCTCCGAAGATACGATCAAGGGAGAGTTTTCCAGCAATGGTGTGGAGAATGACATTTCTCATGTCAGAGGTGTGATTTCCATGGCACGTGCCACTGATCCGGACAGCGCAAGCTCTCAGTTCTTTATTGTACAGTCCGACAGTGATTTCCTGGACGGGGATTATGCGGCCTTCGGACATGTAACAGAAGGCATGGAGGTTGTGGATACGATCTGTAAGGAGGCAGAGCCCGTAGACAACAACGGCACGATCAAGGCTGAAGAGCAGCCGGTCATTGAGAGCATTCAGGTTTTGGATTAAGCTGTTTTGGCAGCCGGAGAGAGTCTTCGGCTGCCAAAGTATTTATAGCTTGATGACCAGTACAGGAATGGGTGGATGATTCGGCCGGTTGTAGTAATCGCTTTTGATGACCAGATATTTCCCGGAATCAAGACCTTTCAGCCAGGAGAGAACGGCATCCCGTTCTGCGAAGCCGGAATCTCCTCCGCTGTAGATACAGAGTGACAGAAGCCCGCCTTTTTTCAGCAGGGTAAGCGCCTGTTTCATAGCCTCGATGCTGGTGGCGCTTTGGGTCGCTTTTGTATGGTCACCGCCCGGCAGATAGCCGAAATTAAAGACTGCACAGCTTACGGAATCCGGCTGTGCATATGCGGAAAGCCTGGCATGGGATTCCAGATACAGCGTATAATTAAGGGGAGCGTTTGCAGCAAGCAGGCGCTTTTTTGTGTTTTCCAATGCTGTTTCCTGGATATCAAAGGCAAGCACATGCCCTGCTTCGCCGCAGAGCCGGGAGAGGAGAAGGGTATCATTTCCGTTTCCCATAGTCGCATCTATACAGATATCCCCTGGCTTTACCTGTTCTTCAATAAAACGGGCGCACCATTTGGTGATTTGATAATTTTCCATAAGAACCCTCCCAAATTGTATGATGCATTCTATTATATAGGATAGGAGAAAGGAAATGGTGTATAAAAATACAAACACAGAAAAAATCCGTTGCATTTTTATAGTGGATTGTTCTATAATGGAGCAGATATGAAGGCTGTCAGAGCAGGGAGGAAATCCGAATGTTAAAAGGAAAAACCGTTCTTCTGGGCGTAACCGGAAGCATTGCGGCGTATAAAACAGCATATCTGGCAAGTGCGCTGAAGAAGCTGCATGCAGAGGTTCACGTGCTTATGACAAAGAACGCCACAAACTTTATCAGTCCGATCACCTTTGAGTCTCTGACCGGCAATAAATGCCTGGTAGATACCTTTGACAGAAATTTCCGGTTTCAGGTAGAGCATGTGGCGCTTGCCAAGCAGGCAGACGTCGTGATGATCGCGCCGGCCAGCGCCAATGTGATTGGGAAGCTTGCACACGGAATTGCGGACGATATGCTGACAACTACCGTTATGGCGTGTAAATGCAGGAAATTTCTTGCGCCTGCCATGAATACCAATATGTTCGAAAATCCGATCGTGCAGGATAATCTGGCTATTCTGGAACACTATGGGTACAAGGTGATTGCGCCTGCCTGCGGATATTTGGCGTGCGGAGATACCGGAGCCGGGAAAATGCCGGAGCCGGAGACTTTGCTTCCGTATATTCTCAGGGAAATTGCATTTCCAAAGGATCTGAAGGGCAAAAAAATCCTTGTAACAGCAGGGCCTACCCAGGAGGCGATTGATCCGGTACGCTATATCACCAATCATTCCTCAGGGAAAATGGGCTATGCACTGGCAAAAATGGCAATGCTGCGCGGCGCCGATGTCACGCTGGTCAGCGGACGAACGGCAATTGAACCGCCTCCCTTTGTCAGACTGATTCCGGTCACGACAGCCCGTGAGATGTTCGAGGCTGTGACTTCTGTAAGCGCAGAGCAGGATATCATCATCAAGGCGGCAGCCGTGGCGGATTACAGGCCATCCCGTGTCAGTGAGGAAAAGGTCAAAAAGCACGATGGAGAGATGAACATAGAATTAGAAAAAACAGATGATATTCTGCAGTATTTGGGGGACCATAAACTTCCCGGACAGTTTTTGTGCGGATTTTCCATGGAAACCCGGAACATGCTAGGTAATTCCAGGGCCAAGCTGGTGAAAAAGCATTTGGATATGGTTGCTGCCAATAATCTGAAGGTGGCAGGCGCCGGATTCCGGGGCGACACCAATGTAATAACCCTGATTACACAGGATGAGGACGTTTCACTCCAGCTCATGAGCAAGGAGGATGCAGCCAATGCCATTCTGGATAAAATTATTTCTCTTACAGAGGAAAATGAAAAGTAACCCGTTCACCAAGGAAGCGGGTAAATAAAATTTTCCATGCCCGCTGTTCCAGCACCGTATTGTATCCCGCAAGGGAATGATAACAAGGAGGATCACAACATGAAAACAAATCAAAAAACAACACAGCTCACAATGCTCGGTCTGATGACTGCAATTCTTCTGCTGATGGCTTATACCCCATTGGGTTATCTGAACATCGGCCCTCTGGCAATTACTTTTAATGTAATTCCCGTTGCAATCAGTGCCATTACCTTAGGACCTGCAGGCGGTGCGGTCGCAGGTGCCGTCTTTGGACTTACCAGCTTTCTGCAGTGTATAGGAGTTGGCGGTACAAGTGCCATGGGTGTCGTGCTCTTTGAGATCAGCCCGGTTCTTGCTTTTATCCAGAGATTCGTACCGCGTGTACTGGACGGATTCCTGCTCGGCTATATTTTCAATGGTGTCCGCAGACGTCATAATATTTATGTTTCCTGTGCAGTAACCGGATTTTTTTCCGCATTTTTAAATACGGCTTTCTTTATGCTTGCTCTGGTCGGACTGTTCGGCAATACGGAATATGTACAGGGACTTATGGGTGGAAAAAACGTCATTGTATTTATCTGCACCTTTGTCGGCATCAATGCGGTCTGTGAAATGCTGTCAGCAACGATTTTGACCGGCGCAGTAGGGGCTGCTTTATATAAAGCCAGATTTATTCCTGCCGTAAAACAGAAGTCACAGACTGCCTGACTGAAAAATAACAAAACCGGTAGCTGCATAATTTGGAGGAGCTTATGATTTTAGCAATCGATATCGGAAATACCAACATTGTGGTAGGATGTATTGACAAAGAAAAAACATATTTCATAGAGAGGCTTTCCACTGTCCGTACGAAGACAGAGCTGGAATATGCCGTGGATCTAAAGACGATTTTGGACATCTATCATATTAAGCGCACGGAGCTGGAAGGCTGTATTATTTCTTCCGTAGTGCCGCAGATCACCAACATTGCGAAGCTGGCTGCCGAGAAGATTCTGAAAAAGGAAGTCATGGTTCTGGGGCCCGGAGTGAAGACAGGACTCAATATTATGATGGATCATCCGGGACAGCTTGGTGCGGATCTGGTGGCGGATGCGGTTGCCGGACTTTCTGAATATCCGGTTCCTCTGATCATCATCGATATGGGAACTGCAACGACTGTATCAGTGGTAGATGAGAAGAAGCACTATATCGGAGGAATGATTCTTCCTGGCGTGCAGGTGTCGCTGGATGCGCTGACTGCCCATGCTTCTCAGTTGGGCGGAATCGGCATTGATGCGCCGAAGCGGATCATCGGCAAAAATACGGTAGAATGTATGAAGAGCGGAGTGCTCTACAGCAGTGCAGGTGCGCTGGATGGAGTGATTGACAGAATTGAATCAGAGCTCGGAAAGCCTGCGACGGTACTGGCAACCGGAGGCCTGGCGAAGAAGATCATTCCTTACTGCAGGAAGAAGATCATTCTGGATGAGGACCTGCTTCTGAAAGGGCTTCTTGTGATTTACGAAAAAAATAAATAATATTTAGGGAGAGATATCTGCTCTTCCCCGCATCAGCCTGCGGGGAGGAGCTTCTTCTTTTTATAAGCATAATAAATGATAAACAGAATTGCTGTGGTAATCCAGGTTACCGGATAATTGATAATAACCATATTCAGAGAAGGATGCAGCGGCACCACAAAGAAAATCCACGCGATCCTGAGAAAGCAGACACCGAACATAGTCAGAAGCATCGGGATAATGACATCGCTGACTCCCCGGAGTGCACTGGACAGTACCTCGGTAAAAACAAAAACCGCATAGCAGGGCGTGATCAGCCTCAGCATGTCGGAGCCAATCCGTATTACATTTCTGTCCTCCGTAAAAATATGAAACAGAGGCTGACGAAGCACAATCAAAAAGGCAGTCAGAAAAATGGATACCACAAAGTCCATTCCCATGCAGACATAAACGCTCTTTCGTATCCTGTCATATTTTCCGGCTCCGTAATTCTGACCCACAAAGGTTGTAATTGCGACTCCGAAGGCGCCGCTTGTCATCCAGAATATAGCGTCCAGTTTCCCGTAAGCAGCCCATGCTGCAGTCGTATCCGTACCGTAGACGTTTACCGCAGCCTGGATGATGATATTGGATAAGTTGTACATGACGGACTGGAGCCCTCCCGGAAGTCCTACATAAAGCTCGTTTTTTAAAACCCTTCGATGAAAACGGATTTCCCGCAATTTAAGCTGATAGATGTCATCCGATTTCATAAGTGCCCTGGTAACCAGAAATGCGCTGAATGCCTGAGCAATGACCGTTGCAGCGGCCACACCTGCAACGCCGAGATGCAGGACGAAAACCATAAGCAGATCCAGAGCAATGTTCAGAAGACAGCAGATGATCAAATAGCAGAGCGGCCTTTTGGAATCACCCAGTGCCCGGAGGATACCGGAACCGATATTATAAATAAACATAAAGAGAATGCCGGCGAAATAAATCCTCAGGTAAGAAGCGGAAGGCGCAAGCAGCTCTTCGGGAGTATTCATTTGTCTTAGGAGTACAGGAGAGAGCAGAAGCCCGGGTATCATGATCAGAATGCTGCCTGCAATGGAAAAGGCATATGCCGTATGAATACTTCTGTTGAGATTTTTCTGGTCTTTTGCTCCGTAAAACTGCGAGATAATGACGCCTGCACCTGCACTGAGCCCTGTAAAAAAGCCAACCACCAGGTTGACGATCTGTCCGGCAGAACCGCCGACACTGGCAAGGGCTTCCTTCCCTACGAACCGTCCTACGATTACCATGTCAACAGTATTATAAAATTGCTGGAAAAAGGTCCCCAGTAAAATGGGAAAGAAAAAGAAGAGAAGCTGTTTCCAGATGACCCCTTCTATGATTTGATTTTCGTTATTTGTCTGTGCTTTCATTTTTAAAGCTCTCCTTATTACAAAATGCCTGTGAAAGATCATCCGGAACCGGGGCTGTGAAGAGGAGTGATTCGCCGGTTACGGGATGAGAAAATTCCAGTTGGTAGGAATGCAGCGCCTGGCGGCGGATTTTGCTGTATTCCGGATAGTACAGATAATCTCCGGGAAGGGGATATCCAAGGTATTTCATATGTACCCGTATCTGGTGGGTGCGCCCTGTTTCCAGCCGTATTGCCAGCAGCGAATAACCGTTGTTTACGGCAAGGCGTTCATAGTGCGTAACGGCTGCCTCTCCGGTTTCAAAGTTGACTTCACGTTCGATTGCAGAACCGCTCTTTCGGGCAATCGGCGCAGAAACAGTTCCCTGTTCTGGCGGAACGCCATGAACAACGGCAAGGTATGTACGGTGTATCTGACGGTTCCGCATCTGCCCGGAAAGCCGGGCGGCGCAAAAAGCGTTTTTGGCCAGGATCAGAGCGCCCGTGGTATCCCGGTCCAGCCGGTTGATACAGCGGTAAACAAAGGCTTCCCCCATAGAGGCATAATAATAAGCGACACCGTTTGCCAATGTATTTTCATAATTTCCCTGGGAAGGATGGATGGGCATATCTGCCGGTTTGTTTAAAACCAGAATGTCTTCATCTTCAAAAAGGATTTTTAAATCCATGGGTACGGGCAGAATGTGTTCGGATGCTCCTGTCTCCAGCAGCCGGATGCAGAGGACATCCCCCTCCTTCAGAAGCGTACGGCCATAACCCCGCTCGCCGTTTAAAAGGATTGCCTCCGGGTCTGCTTTCATGGACGAGAGGATGTGTCCGGTAAAGCCCTGGCTGCGCAGGAATGTAAGAATCTGCATTCCTGTACAGTATTTTGTAATATGGTAAGTAAAAAAACGATTCATAGCTTTCGTATCCCGATTGGGAAACCTCCTGTAAGGCTTCCTATAGAATAACAGACTTTTCCGGGAAATACAAGAAACACAGGTAAGGAATAAATACAGGAAACACAGGCATGGAATAAATTGACTTTTGTCATACAAAATTATATAATAGGTTGCGAAATGATTTTAAAGAAAAAGCATCGTCAGGAAGCAGGCGGAAATCCTGCGCAAGTCCGTTACTGTGAGAGCCAGATACTGGATGCTTTTTGGGGTTCGGAATGACCTGCGGCAACCGGGAAATTCAGATTTTTTGGAGAGTTTTGTTGTCATGACAAAGCTCTTTTTTGGAGGAAAGCATGGGGCAGAAGACCGGTCTGGAAGACTGTTATGTCATCCGCAATCAGAAGAAAATGCGTTTTGGTTATACCACAGGCTCCTGCGCCGCAGCGGCATGTAAGGGAGCTGTTCATATGCTTTTGGGAGGCGGGACATTAGAACAGGTGGAGCTGATGACGCCCAAGGGAATCCTGCTTCATCTTAAGCTTCATGATGTGCAAAGGGAGCAGCATGCAGTATCCTGTGCAGTGAAAAAGGATGCGGGGGACGATCCGGATACCACAAACGGAATCCTTGTGTATGCCCGTGCGGAGAGGCTTGGGGACTGTCCAAAAGCCGATGAGGATGAAACGTCCTCCGCACGTATTCTGATAGATGGAGGAGACGGCGTAGGGCGTGTGACAAAGCCGGGGCTCTCGCAGAAAGTCGGGGAAGCGGCAATCAATCCTGTGCCCAAAGCCATGATTCTTAAGGAGGCCAGGGAAGCAGCCGGTCAGTACGGCTACGGGGGCAGACTGAAAATTACGGTTTCTGTACCGCAGGGGGCGGAGATCGCAAAAAAAACCTTCAATCCCAGGCTTGGGATCGAGGGCGGTATTTCTATTTTGGGAACCAGCGGAATTGTGGAGCCCATGAGTGAAAGAGCTCTGATCGAGAGCATTCGCGTGGAAATGAAGCAGCACGTAGTCCGGGGAGAGGAATATCTTCTGGTCACTCCGGGAAATTATGGGGCCGAATATCTTCGGGAGCATATGCGGCTGCCCTTTGAAAGGAATATCAAATGCAGCAATTATGTGGGAGAAACCATTGATATGGCGGTGGATATGGGAGCAAAGGGAATCCTGTTTGTTTCCCATATCGGGAAGTTCGTAAAGGTGGCAGCGGGGATTATGAATACCCATTCCCACAGTGCGGATGGGCGCATGGAGGTGCTTGCCTCCAATGCCATACGTGCAGGAGCAGACTTAGCGTGTGCCAGGGCAATACTTTCCTGCAGCACCACGGATGAGGCATTGGGTATTCTTGAGAAGCATGGTATCCTGAAAGAGACCATGAAGGAAATTACAGATAGAATACAGTTTTATCTAAACCACCGTTCTTATGAACAGATTCTTCTGGGAGCTGTGATCTTTTCAAATGTACAGGGATATCTTGGACAGACAAAGGATGCCGAAAAGCTGATGCAAAGGCTTTCCGATCCCGGTTGATCTGCCGTCGGGCAGACAGAAAGCCATAATATTTATAAATCCAATATAAATCAATAAAAGGAGTTACTATGAGAGGAAAATTGTATGGAGTAGGAGTAGGACCGGGAGACCCGGAGCTTCTTACCCTAAAAGCACTTCGCCTGGTAAAGGAGGCGGATATCATTGCAGTACCCGGAGAGAATCCCAGGGAAAGTGTTGCTTATCAGATCGTAAAGGGCGCATATCCCCAATTGGAGCAGAAGGAGCTTCTGGCAGTCCCCATGCCTATGACCAAGGACCCCATGAAGCTGGAGGAATCCCACAGTAAGGGAGCCGAACTGGTTCGGGCAGAGCTTGACAGGGGGCGGCAGGTTGTTTTTGTGACACTGGGAGATCCGACTGTGTATTCTACTTATATCTATATTCACAAACGAATCTGTGATTTGGGCTATGATACGGAGATTGTCAGCGGTATCGCCTCTTTCTGCGCAGTGTCAGCCAGATTAAATACCGGGCTTGTGGAAAAGGCAGAGCCTCTCCATGTAATTCCTGCTTCTTATCAGATTGAGGATGCAATGAAGCTTCCCGGAACGAAGGTTCTGATGAAAGCAGGCAAAAAAATGAAGGATGTGAAAGCTCAGATGCTGGAAATGGGTGCGGAGGGCATGATGATCGAAAACTGCGGAATGCCGGACGAAAAAATATATCACAGCATTGAGGAAATTCCGGAAACGGCGGGTTATTACTCATTGATCATTGTAAAAGAAAAAGGAGAATAGACAATGGTTCATTTTGTGGGAGCAGGACCGGGAGCACCGGATCTGATAACAGTAAGAGGAAAACAGTACCTGGAAGAGGCGGATGTGATCATTTATGCGGGTTCTCTGGTAAATCCTCAGCTTTTGGAATATACGAAGGATGTCTGTACGATTCATAACAGTGCCAGGATGACGCTGGAAGAGGTCATCTCTGTAATAGAAAAGGCAGAAGCAGAAGGAAAGACCACAGTGCGCTTACATACAGGAGATCCATGTCTGTACGGGGCGATCAGAGAGCAGATGGATATTCTGGATGAAAAGGGGATTGCCTATGATTCCTGTCCGGGTGTAAGTTCTTTCTGCGGGGCAGCAGGTGCGTTGAATCTGGAGTATACGCTTCCGGATATTTCCCAGAGCGTCATCATTACCAGAATGGAGGGAAGGACCCCGGTTCCATCTAAGGAGAGCATTCAGTCCTTTGCGGCTCATGAGGCGACTATGGTGGTATTTTTGAGTACCGGAATGCTGGAAGAGCTGAGCCGGAGGCTGATTGAGGGCGGTTATCGGGAAGATACGCCGGCCGCAATTGTGTATAAGGCCACCTGGGAGGATGAGAAGAAGTTTCTCTGTACGGTGGGTACTCTGGCGCAGACAGCAAGGGAGCAGCAGATTACGAAAACCGCGCTCATGATCATCGGAGATGTGGTCAAAGCGGCGCATTATGACCGTTCCAGGCTGTATGACCCCGGATTCACGACAGAATTCCGTAAGGCAAGCAAAGAAAATGAGAATGCTTGAAATAAAGCTTAGAAAAGGCAGGCTTTCATGAAAATTTCCATGATCTGTTTCAGTCTGACAGGACAGCAGACGGGCGAACGTCTGGCAGAGGGACTGCGTGCAGGGAAGCATCAGGTTACCCTGGAATGGAAAAGTAAATATTTGCCGGATTCGATTTCCCAAAATACCGGGAGCTGGGCGCGGCAGCAGTTTTTGCAGTCAGATGGGATTGTTTTTATTGGCGCCTGCGGAATTGCAGTGCGCAGCATTGCACCTTCGGTTGCAAGCAAAAAATCAGACCCCGCAGTGCTGGTGATCGATGAGTGCGGAAAATTTGTGATCTCTCTTCTTTCCGGTCATTTGGGAGGAGCCAATGCACTTGCACTTGAAGCAGCAGAGATTCTGGAGGCGCAGCCGGTTGTGACAACGGCTACGGATCTGCATGGCAGATTTGCAGTGGATGTGTTTGCAAAGCAAAATGGCTGTGCACTCTTTCATATGAAGGCTGCAAAGGAGGTCTCCGCTGCTCTTCTTGCAGGGAAAACAGTTGGATTTTACAGTGATGTACCCTGGGAGGGAGCGCTTCCCAAGGGGCTGGTTCCCTGTGACAGACAGGGTCTGCCGCTTGGGAAGGAGATCGGGAGGCCGGACCTTGGCATTGCAGTCAGCATTTTTGAGGAATGCCTTCCGTTTGCTTCGACTGTCCAGGTAGTGCCCAGGATCGTGGCCCTTGGACTGGGCTGCCGCAGGGGAAAGGATGCGGAAGGGATTTTAAAGGCTGTGGAGGAACGGCTTAAGGAAAGCGGCATTTACAGAGAGGCGGTCGTATGTATGGCGAGGATTGATTTAAAAAAGGATGAGCCGGGTATCCTGGTATTGGCAGAAAAGTGGAAGCTTCCGTTTGTCGCCTTTGGGGAGGAAGCGCTGTTGAAGGTTCCGGGAGAGTTTACGGCTTCTTCTTTTGTGAAGCAGGTGACCGGTGTAGAGAATGTCTGTGAGCGGAGTGCGGTCCTTGCCTCCGGCCGGGGAACACTCATTCAGAAAAAAACAGGAAAAAATGGTGTGACGACTGCTCTGGCAGTACGGGATTGGAGGATACGCTTTGAATAAAATATATGTAGTTGGAATCGGGCCTGGTGCTTATGAGCAAATGACAGGGAAAGCAATCCAGGCATTGCAGGACAGTGATGTGATTATCGGTTACACGGTGTACGTGGACCTGGTAAAGGAGCACTTTCCGGGCAAAGAGTTTATGACCACACCCATGAAAAAGGAAGTGGACCGCTGCGTTCTGGCTTTTGAAGAAGCAAAAAAGGGCGGAACGGTGTCCATGATCTGCAGCGGTGATGCAGGCGTATACGGAATGGCAGGACTGATGTATGAGGTCGGCGTGAATTATCCGGAAATTGAGCTTAAAATCATCCCTGGAGTGACCGCCGCAGCCGGAGGTGCAGCAGTTCTGGGAGCTCCGTTGATCCATGATTTCTGTCTGATCAGCTTAAGTGACCTTCTGACTCCCTGGGAGAAGATCGAGGCACGGCTTCTGGGTGCTTCACAGGCGGATTTTGTCATTTGTCTCTACAATCCTTCCAGCAGAAAGCGCCATGATTATCTTAAGAAGGCCTGTGATCTGATGATGCAGTATAAAGCTCCGGATACGGTCTGCGGGATTGTGTCGCAGATCGCAAGAGAGGGAGAGACAGCGAAGGTCCTGACCTTAAAAGAGCTGCGCGACACACCGGTGGATATGTTTACCACCGTCTTTATCGGAAATTCTCAAACGAAGGAGATCGGCGGTAAAATGGTAACGCCAAGAGGTTATCAAAATGTATAAAGTTCTTGTTTTTGCGGGAACCACGGAGGGCTATGCCATATGCCGGTTCCTGTCAAAAAATCATATTCCGGTTTATGCCTGCGTGGCAACCGGCTATGGAAGCAGGTCCCTGAAAGAGAGCGCTTATCTGAAGGTCAGTGCAAAGCGTCTGACAGGTGAAGAGATGGAAGCGCTGTTTCATGAGGTACAGCCGGAGCTTATTCTGGATGCAACGCACCCTTACGCGGCTGTTGTGACGGAGAACATCCGGGAAGCCTGTGCACATGCGGGGCTGCCCTGTCAGAGAGTGCTCCGGGAGGAGGGCCGTCAGACAGAGGATGCTGTCTATGTGGAAAGCATGGAGGCAGCAGCAGAATATCTGAAAGGGACAGAAGGAAATGTTCTTTTGACAACCGGAAGTAAGGAGCTGAAAGTTTTTACACAGCTTCCGGATTATCAGGACAGACTTTACGCCAGAGTGCTCTCTCTGCCTTCTGTTATGGAAGCCTGCAGTGCGCTTGGCCTGGAGGGAAAGCACCTGATCGGTATGCAGGGTCCTTTTTCTATGGAAATGAATGCGGCAATGCTCCGTCAGTATGATTGCCGTTATCTTGTAACGAAGGATTCAGGCAGGGCAGGAGGCTTTTGGGAGAAGATCGAGGCTGCGCTTTCCTGTGGGGCGGTTCCTGTGATCATCGGTCGTCCGCTCATTGAAACCGGCATTTCCCTGAAGGAGTGCAAAAAGCTCCTGTCCGAGAGATTTGGCATTCGGTCGAAGCCGCACGTGACGCTTCTCGGGATCGGTATGGGAAGTGAGGGTACGCTGACTGTAGAAGGAAGACGTGCCGTTGACAGAGCAGACCTTCTGATCGGGGCTTCCCGTATGGTGGAGGCGGTAAGAAAGCCGCATCAGGATGTTTTTATGGAATATCGAAGCGAGAAGATTGGAGAGTATATCAATCTTCACCGTGAATATGAAAATATTGTGATAGTCTTATCGGGAGATGTGGGATTTTACAGCGGTGCCAAAAAGCTTCTGGAGCTTTTGGGAGAGGAGACGGAGGTGCTCTGCGGAATTTCTTCCGTTGTTTATTTTATGGCGAAGGTGGGACTTTCCTGGGACGATGCCAGGATTGTCAGTGCTCATGGAAAAAGCTGCAATCTGGTTTCACTGATACGCCACAATCCCAAGGTATTTGCCATTCTTGGAACAAGAGATGGAGCTGCCAGGCTGGCACAGAAGCTGGTGTATTACGGCATGGGGGAGGTCCTGCTTTATGTGGGCGAAAACCTTTCTTACGAAAATGAGAAGATTTTTGTGAAGCCTGCGAAGGAATTGACGGATTATGAGGGAGATGCCCTGAGTGTTGTCTGTGCATATCACGCAGCGGCAGTACCGATGTCTGCAACTCACGGTGTGAGGGATGAGGCTTTTATCCGGGGAAGGGCGCCGATGACAAAGGAGGAGGTGCGCACGGTATCTCTGGCGAAGCTCGGGCTTACGGAAACCTCCGTCTGTTATGATATAGGGGCAGGAACCGGCTCTGTGTCTGTGGAAATGGCACTTCGCGCTGTAGAGGGCAAGGTCTGTGCCATTGAAAAAAAGGAAGAGGCTGCACAGCTTCTGGAGGAAAACAAGCGAAAATTTGCGGTGGATAATCTGGAGGTCATCCGGGGAACTGCGCCGGAAGCACTAAAAGAGCTTCCAACGCCGACACATGCCTTTATCGGCGGTTCTTCGGGTAATCTGAAGGAAATTGTAGAATTGCTGCTTCAGAAGAATGAGAATGTTAGGATTGTGATCAACTGCATCACTCTGGAAACAGTTGCGGAGGCACTGCACACGATCAAAGAATTCGGCTTCACGGAGACGGATATTGTACAGATGAGCGTGTCCAAATCCAGGGAGCTGGGGCGTTATCATATGATGATGGGAGAAAATCCGATCTATATCATTACCTGCCGGAAATACACTGTTTAGAAGAGAGGAGAACATCGGATGAAGATTCCAAGAATCCTTTTGGCAGCAGGAGCCAGCGGAAGCGGAAAAACCCTGATCACCTGCGGACTTTTGCAGGTATTGGCAAACCGGGGCAAAAAAGCGGCATCCTTTAAATGCGGCCCTGATTACATTGACCCTATGTTTCACAGCCGTGTGATAGGAACAAGCTCCGGAAATCTGGACACTTTCTTTACTTCCAGAGAACGGACCCGGTATCTGCTTGGCATCAATGCCGCGGATTGTGATATCGCGGTTATGGAAGGGGTTATGGGATATTATGATGGCGTCGGAGGGATCACCTCCCGGGCAAGCGCTTATGACCTGGCAGATGCGACGGATACCCCGGTGGTGCTGATTGTGAACAGCAAGGGAATGAGTGTTTCCCTGGCTGCCTATGTGAAGGGCTTTTTGGAATACAAAGAAAACAGCCATATTCAGGGTGTGATTCTGAATCAGATGTCTCCGATGCTTTATCCGAGGATGAAGAAGCTACTGGAAGAAGAGCTGGGGATTGCCGTGCTTGGATATGTGCCGAAGGCGGAGGAATGTGTGATTGAGAGCCGCCATCTTGGGCTTGTACTTCCGGAAGAGATTCCGGAATTAAAGGAGCGCCTTTTAAAGCTTGCGGAGGTCTTGGAGAAATCCCTGGATATAGAAGGGATTTTGGCATTGGCCTCGAAGGCCGGGGAATTGCGGGCACCGGAAGAGCTGTACAGTGAAGACCCGGTATTTTCCTACAGAGCTTCGAAGCCCATACGCATTGGAGTGGCGGATGATGAGGCTTTCTGTTTCTTCTATCAGGATAATTTCCGCCTTCTTCAGGAGATGGGGGCGGAGCTGGTGCATTTTTCTCCTCTTCATGACGGACGGCTTCCGGATGGGCTGGATGGACTTTTGCTTTATGGCGGGTATCCGGAGCTGCATGGGAAGGTACTGGAAGAGAATGTATCCATGCGGGAGGCGCTGGCAGCGGCTCTGCGCGGGGGAATGCCCGGTATGGCAGAATGCGGCGGATTCATGTATCTTCATGAGGAAATGGAAGGAATGGACGGCAAAATGTACAAAATGGCAGGTGTGATTCCCGGCAGGGTATTCCGGACGCGGAGGCTTGGACGGTTCGGGTATGTTACGCTTACGCAGAATCCAAAGAGTATGAAACCAGAGACCGCTCACGAAGACGGCAAAGCAGCGGATGCAGCAGGCCCGGAGCAGAGGTTTTTCGGCTCAGAGCTTATGGGAGAAATTCCTGCCCATGAATTTCATTACTTTGATTCTGCAAACTGCGGGGATGCCTTTTATGCGTCAAAGCCCGGGAGCGGCCGGGGCTGGAACTGCATGCATGCGGCCGGGAGACTCCTCGCAGGCTTTCCGCATCTGTATTATTACGGGAATCCCCGGGTTCCGAAGCGGTTTCTGGAAAATTGCCTGAAATATCAGGAGGAACGACAGGCTTCAGAAACAGAAGGAGAATAAGATATAAGACGAAGAGGTAAGGCAAATGAACCATACGATCG
>ERZ781272.249-NODE-249-length-56432-cov-9.945368_pt1 | contig 56432 bp, 54 predicted proteins | sample MGYA00375850_ERZ781272 | MGnify/ENA primary metagenome ERZ781272 (study PRJEB29790, sample SAMN06051246) | human gut metagenome | host: Homo sapiens | place: USA: Cincinnati, Ohio | collected 2013-06-21 | study: EMG produced TPA metagenomics assembly of the Gut...
GCAGTGATGGATTCACATATCTTGGGGTATGTTGATTTAACGCGATAATCACATTTCAAAATACACCTACGGCGGTCTCCGCCGCACAAACAAAGCGCCCCGAAAGGGCGCGCGGCCAATGTGCCGCGTGCCCTTTCGGGGCGCTTTGTTTGTGATATGCGGGGACAGGATACCGTGAAAAGGGAATCTTAAGAAAACGCGAGACAGCGTGGTATGGAAAGGTTGAGAAATGCTATCAGCGCGGAAGGATCACTTCCGCATCTTGCCTGCAAACTCCTCGCGGAACTGTAGGGCATGGTTCTCGCCGGGCTTTACCACGCACAGCTCGGCGGCATAGGCCTCCTGTGCCAGAGAAGCCCGGACGCTCTTGGCCATCAGCTCCCGGAAGGGCTGAACGAAAACCTCGCGCCACATCCGGCGGTGCATGGGCTCCAGGCAGAGGATGGTGCTCTTGGCAAACCGCCGGGCACGGTCCATCAGCTCCTCCTTGGGGACGATCTCGTGCCACAGGCCCAAGTCAATTCCCTTCTGGGCGTCGATGGTGGTGCCGTTCAGAAAGATCCCCTTAACCCGGTTGCGGCCCACTATGTAGCCCACCAAATCGTTCAGGCCGTCGGCCGGGATGCAGTGGGAGCCGTGCACGTGCTTATCCACATAGTAAGTGTCTGGGGAGACGAAGATATAGTCGGACATCAGCCAGATCTCCGGGTGGAAGCTGCAACCGCCGTTGATAGCCGCAATGACCGGTACGGGGATGTCGATAAACGCATTGAAGATCCGGGTCTGATTCATCCACCACCAGTCGTAGGTGGCGCTGTGAGGGTACTGCTTCTGCCCCTCTGCCAGGGCCTCGTCCCGGTCGGGCTCGTTCAGAAAATCTGCGCCGGTGCCGGTGAGGATGATACATTCATTCTCGGGGTCGCGCTGGATATCCAGCGCCAGCCCCACCAGCCCGCTGTGTACGGACTCGCTGAACTTGCAGGGGCCCTCTCCCCAGTGGAGCTGGACTTCCAGGATGCCGTTTTCATCCCTGCGGAGCCAGGCCAGCTCCTCCCACTTAGGCGCATAATCCTCCAGATAGGTGTGGAAGGGCACACCCAGTTCAAATTTGTGTGCGTACTGCTGGTTTGCCATATGTGCTTCTCCTTTCGTCTGATAGGGTTTGTAGAGTTCACGCCCGCGGGACTCACGGGCCCAAACCATATTGGGCATTCAGCAAAAGGAGCGGCTCCGGCCAGTCAGGCCGGCCGGAGCCCGCACGGTATAGAGGGTATTAAACGCTCTCGGTGCGCTCCACCTTCAGGTAGGGTCGCTGCGAGGCCGGCAGAGGGGCGGTTTCTCCCTTCTTTCCGATGTAATTGCGCAGAATGCCCAGACCCTCGGCCTCGAATTCGATGACTCCGCCCTCGGGAATCCACTTTTTCAGTTCGCAGCCCGCGCCGAATGGCAAGGTGCCGCTGGTAAAGATATCCCCGGGAAAAACGGTCTGCACCTGGGTCACGTACTGCACCAGATGCTTCAGCGGGAAGTACAGGTCCACCATGGTCTGAGACCACACCTCGCCGTTGACACGGATGGTGAAGTGGGCGTTATACAGGTCGTACTCGTCCCGGGTGACGATGCAGGGTCCCAGCGATGAGGCGTTGTCCTTGCACAGGCTGGGCCCCAGATTGATGCTCATCTCCCGGTTCTGGAAGTCCCGAGTACTCCAGTCGTTGTAGAGGGTCCAGCCGTAAATATAGCTCTCCCCCTCCTCCTCAGCTACATTCCGGCCGCGTTTGCCGATCACGGTGGCGATTTCCAGCTCATAGTCAAACTTGTCGGTGAGAGCCGGCCAGGGCACCAGTTCATCGGGTCCGTAGATCTCGGTGGTGCCAGTCTTATAGTAGGTGGGCAGATTGTACCACTCGTCGGGCAGCTTGGTCAGCGAGGGCTTTACACCGCCCCAAGCGGCGGTGTCCTGCATGGACTTGATACCGTTGAGCATATGCTTCTCACTGAGGGAGAAGCAGCGGATGGTGTTGGGCCGCGGGATAGGCGTCAGCAGCCGGACAGCGGCGGGGTCGTAGACCGCGGTGAGGCCGTCCACCTTCTCCGTGCCCAGACCGGCGGCAAAGTCCAGCACCTCATGGCCCTTTTTCAGCGCGTCCTCGCCGGCGCGGATGAACGCCAGCATGTCGCTGGGGCAGTCCCGCTCTGCCTGAGCGTAGGCGAGGTCTACGCCCTGCTTTTTTAAGAGCAGTTCCCGGCCAGCCGCTAGATCCACAAAAAAGCCGTCCTTACGGATCGCGCCGACCCGCCGGATCTCCCCCACAGGGGTATCGATTGCAAATGTAATGAGCTTCATGTTTCTTATCCTTTCCTCCGATGCAGCGCTGGGGTATACGCCCCCTGCAGGGCATTACATCTCTTTGTCCACCATCTTCACGTGCCCGTCCTCCGGCTTGGCATCAGTACGTAGCTCAGAGGAGTAGCACTCGTGGCAGAGACTGGAGCGGATGTCCTTGGTAAATGCCTCGCGCAGAGGCTGTGTGATCTGCTCGCGGGTCATGCGGCGCACGATGCGGGAGGGCACCTTCTGCAGGAACTCCCGGGCAAATTCCCAGGCCCGCTCCAGCTCCTGGCCGTGGGGCACCACCTCGGCAAAGATACCCAGCTCCTTTCCCATCTTGGCGTCGATGACCCCGCCGTTCAGCAGCATAGCACGGCCCGCATTGGGCCCCAGCAGCTTTTCGTAGAGGATGTTCACACCGTCGATGGGGGCGCAGCCTGCGTCCTGCAGGTGGCGGTCCACCGTGAAGGTGTTGTCTCCGGCGATGATGTAGTCGGACAGCAGCACGGACTCGGGATGGATGGTAAAGGGGCCGTTGCAGGCACAGATAACGGGCACGGGGATGTCCAGCCAGGCCAGCGGCACCCGGGTGGCGATCTGATACCACCAGTCATAGGTCACGCTGGTGGCGTAGTCCACATGTTCAAAGGACATCTCCTTGTCGGACATGGACAGATAGCTGTCACCGGTACCGGTAATGATGACCAGCTCGTTTTCCGGGTCATGGCTGATGTCGAACAGCAAACCCAAGTACGCGGCGTGGATAGCCTCGCAGAACAGGACCGGGCCGTCGTCGGTGTGGAAGCGGACCTCCAGAATGCCGTTCTCCCGGCGGAGGTGAGCCATGCCGTCCCATTTTTCTGCGTACTCCTCCAGATCAGTACGGAAGGGCTTCCGTTTGTCATACTTGTAAGCCATTATTTTCTTCCTTTCCCTATGTAGCGTGTCGGATCGGCGGGGGCCTCAGCCCACCGCGTCCGGGTCTTTCTTTTTCAGAATGTTGACGCCCAGCGTGCAAGTGATGAAGGAGAGCACGGCGCAGGCGGCCATAAGCCAGCCAATGGTGCCGCCCACGGAGCCCGTCTCTTTGATGGAAGCCAGCATAGTGGTGGTAATGGAGGAGAACAGGTACTGAACGAAGCCCATAAAGGCGGCACCGGTGCCGGTGGTCTTACCGGAGGCGTTCATCACCAGAGACATGGCCACCGGGAGGGTGATGCCTTGGATGAAAGGGAATACCCACCAAACAAATTGGAGCATCTGCCAGGTGGCAGAGCCGGTCATAAACATGATGCTGATGAAGGCAGCAAACACGAGCTGCAGGACGTTCAGGGAGCGGACCAGCGTACCAGGGGCCACGCGCTGAGAAAGGACCCGGCCAAGGGAGGCGCCCACCACCATGGTAGCAGCATTGATGGCGTACATGTTGGCATAAGCGCCGTTGTCCATACCCAGTTCGGTGACCATGGCAAAGGAGGCGGAGCCGGCATAGCAGAAGAAGAGGGCCATGTTGAAGGCGAAGCACAGGGTGAAGAGCACATACTCAGGGGTCAGCAGGCAGGACTTGATCTCCACGCCCATACGCTGGAAGCAGCCCTTGCCGGACGTGGTGGAGGTCTCCTCCACAAAAATCAGCATCAGAATGCACAGTACGCCGCAGATGATGGCCTGCAGCCAGAAGATGGCGGCCCAGCCAAAGGCGTTGCCCACCCATTTGCCGGACAGGGGCAGGATGATGGGGATGGCGCCGGAGAACACCTGCATGAAGGTCAGAGCCATGGCCGAAGCCTTGCCCTTTCCGGCATCCCCGCCAGTGGCCCGGGCGGCGTTGGAGGTTGCCGCGCCGCCGAAGCCCTGGATCAAGCGTGCTGCGATCAGGCCGCCCAGCGCGTGGGAGTTGGCACCGATGACCGCACCCACGATGCAGATAACAAAGCCCAGGAGCATGGTCTTTTTCTTACCGATCATATCGGAGATGGGCCCCACCAGCAAATGGCCGATCATCATACCGTAGAAGAAGCCGGAGGTCACCATCAGGGTGCTGTTTCCGCTGGCCAGCTCCTTTGCGATGGTGGGCAGTATCCAGTTGATGGTATCCATGTGGATGGCGCCCATGGAGAGCATAAAGCCGCAGATGATGGTCATCATGGTGCTGTATTTGCGCACGTTGTTTTCGCCGTTTTGAAGCGTGGTTTTTTCAGACATTTCTTCTCACCTCTCTAATAATTTGGGAGCACGCGCAGGTCTGGACCGGATCGATTCCCCCTCTTCTGATATACTGCTGAGCTTTTTTCTCCTTACAACAAGTTCCGCATTCGGAATACTTAATGTATACATTATGTATATCACAAGTATGTTTGGAAGTCAAGTCCTTCTGCAAAATTCGGAATTCTGTCGTTTTTGTCGATAGAATATTGTATCTCTCTACAAAAACTTAAATTTTTCCCTTTTCTGTTTGCTATTTTTTCTTTTCCATGATATAATGTATAAAATATGTATACACAGAAATTTTTCTTGGGATAAAGGATAGTGAGATAAAACTATGGCACGTGCAGGTTCCACGGCAAGCAAGCGCGACCAGATCTATGAGAGCATCAAGTCCGACATCATCAGCGGCAAATATCCCGGCGGCACCTTCCTACTGGAGAGCGAGCTGTGTGAGGACTTTCACGTCAGCCGCACCCCCATCCGGGAGGCTCTGATCCGGCTGGCCCACGACCACATCATCGAAATGTACCCCAAGCGCGGCGCTTTCGTGCCCCAGGTCACAGTCAAGGACATTCTGGAGCTCTACGAGCTGCGCATCGCCAACGACGGCGTGGCCGCTTTTCTCTTCACCGAGAATGCCGCCGAAGAGGTAGTACGGCAGATGGAGGCCTCGGTGCTCCGGGAGGAGGCCCATCTGGAACATGAGAACTACGCCGGCGAGGTAGAAGAGGAGCTTCTCTTCCACTCGCTCTACATCAGCAACTGTGGTAACCAGCGCATGATCGATGTCATTGAGATGGTCAACAGCCAGATGCTGCGCATCATGACACTGGCCGCCGACAAAAACGGTATGGAGCACATGTATGCCAGCCTGAATTATCACAAAAAGCTGATCGAGGCTGTGCGTGAGCACGATCCTCACCGGGCCAGGGCCATTGTGGAGGGCCACTGGCTGACGGCCAAGCGGGGCTTGAAGCAGCGCTATATTGAGGGCACTCTCTCCAACCGCCTGTGAACCTTCCCCCATATCGACAAAAAGGGGCGCCGCAAAACCGTGGTTTTGCGGCGCCCCTTTTTATCTCTTTTTGTCCCAGTAGCGCGCCATCTTGCTCCTCCCTCGGTCACCCAGCCGTTGGTGCAGCGGTCGCGTCAGCAGCGCCACCAGCAGGCAGGCCAGCAGCAGATAGGGCAGGCATCGATCCACGTTCCAGCTCCGGTAGAGGGAATGGTCCGCCGTGCCGATCACGGTCATCCGGCCCAGCCGCGGCCGGGCCACCGTGCCCACCTGTCCGGCCAGATAGGCCGCCGTCAGCTCCGCCTCCCGCCCCAGGACGGTCTGTTGGCCCCCGCCGGGCAGCGTAACCCCTAGCGTGCCGTCCAGCAGCTCCGCCGGGGCCGCCAAGGTGAGTGTCCGCTTCTCCGCCGGGTCCAGCTCCGTCCCGTCCTCCAGCCGAATTTCCACCATACGGCGGCCCGGGACCTGAGAGATGTCATAGGTGAAGGAGAATCCCGATGCCTGGGGGAAGGCGTCGGAGCCCCGCGCCGGATCGATGCGCTCCGCCCCGTCAATGGCAGTACCGCTCACAGTCTGTTCCATCAAGTCATAGAGCTCTCCGGCCGTAATCGTGACGGATACCACCTGACCATCTACGGCAAAGACTTGATAGACGTCGGCCAGGGTGATGGTGCCGCCGGGCAGGCTGTTTCCCAGATGTCCCCCGCAAGCGATGGCCACGTCGGTCTGCCCCGCCTGTCGGAAGGCATCCGCTGTCAGATCCCCCAGGGCCGTCTCCGTAACCCTGGCCCCATAGGACTGGGTAGTAGCCCGGGGCGTCATGGCTCCCTCGCTGACGGCGACCACAACCGCAGCGTCTGCACCCTCGTATACCACCGCCTCCGCCGGCGCAGCCAAAAGGCCGGTCAGCGCCAGCAGGACCAGCAGCCAGCCTGCCCGCTTACGACCCATGGATCTCATGGATAAAGTGGCAGGCCGTCAGATGGTCCGGGCCGCACTCCACCAGTGTCGGCTGTTCGCAGGCGCATCTCTCTTTCGCATAGGGGCAGCGGGCCAAAAAACGGCAGCCCGGCTCCGGGTCCACCGGCGAGGTAACCTCCCCTTTCAGTAGGATGTGCCGCCGTTCCCGGTGGAGGCTGGGAACAGGGATGGCCGAGATGAGTCCCCGGGTATAGGGGTGCATGGGACGACAAAAGAGCTCCTTGGCTGGAGCCTTTTCCACCATCTGCCCCATATACATCACCAGGATATCGTCGGAGACATGACGGACCACGGACAGATCGTGGGTGATGAACATATAGGCGAGCCCCTTGTCCCGCTGCAGTTCCTTCAGCAAATTCAGAACCTGGGCCTGGATGGATACGTCCAGGGCGGAGACCGGCTCGTCACATACCACGAAATCCGGGTCCAGCGCAAGTGCACGGGCGATGCCGATCCGTTGGCGGCGCCCGCCATCCAGCTCATGGGGGTAGGCGTAGGCCATGTGGGCCGAGATGCCCACAGTGTCCATCAGTTCCTTGACCCGGCACTCCTCCTCGTCCCGGGTCCGGCAGACTCTGAATATCCGCAGGGGTTCGGCAATCAGCTCCGCCGTACATAGGCGGGGGTCCAGCGAGGAGAAGGGGTCCTGAAAGATCATCTGCATCTCACGGCGCAGTTGCTTGCGCCGGCGCCCCCGGGCGCGGGTAATATCCTCCCCTTTGAAGCAGATCTGCCCATCCGTCACCGGAAGCAGACCCAGAATCACCCGGCCCAGGGTGGATTTTCCGCAGCCGGACTCCCCCACCACGCCAATTGTCTTCCCTTTCCCGACGGAAAAACTGATGTCGTCCACAGCGTGCAGGGCACAGCCGGATGTATTAAAATAAAAATATTTCTTCAGATGGCGGACTTCTAGGATGGAATCCATTTTCCGTCCCTCCTTAGCCGTTTTCCCGCCCGGCGCGGCAGCGGAGGCACCGCACCCAATGGCCCGGCGACACCTCCACGGCGGCCGGATGGACCCGCGCACACTCCTCCGTAGCTTCAGAACAGCGCGGGTGGAATTTGCAGCCACCGGGCAGATTGGTGGGCTCATGCATCAGGCCCGGGATGGGATCGAGCAGATCCACGTCCTTGTCCAGGGTGGGAATGGAGGCAAACAGCCCCTTGGTATAGGGGTGCGCCGTCGCATCGAAGATATCCTCCATGCCGCCGCTCTCCACAATCTCCCCCGCGTACATGACAGCCACCTTGTCGCAGGTCTCCGCCACCACGCCGAAATCGTGGGTGATGAGGATCATGGCCGTGCCCAGATTTGTCTTCAGTTGATTCATCATCTCCAGCACCTGAGCCTGGATGGTCACGTCCAGGGCGGTGGTGGGCTCGTCGGCCAGCAGCAGCGCCGGGGAGCAGGCCAGCGCGATGGCGATGTCCACCCGCTGCTTCATGCCGCCGGAAAACTGGTGAGGGTACTCCGCGCCCCGCTCCGCCGGGATGCCCACCATCTCCAGCATCTCCAACGCCCGCCGCTTCGCCTCTACCTTTGAGATGCGGTCGTGCTGCAGGATAACCTCTTCGATCTGCTCCTCCACCCGGATTACCGGATTCAGCGCCGTCATGGGGTCCTGAAAGATCATGGAAACCTGCTTGCCCCGGATGCCGTGCATCTCCCGCTCCGTCTTTTCGGTCAGTTCTTCCCCGTTAAAGCGGATGCTGCCGCTGACGATCCGGCCGGGAGGATCGGGAACCAGTCCCAGAATCCCCAGCGCCGTGGTGGTCTTTCCCGCGCCGGTCTCGCCCACCAGGCCAAGTGTCTCCCCCTTTTCCACCCGGAGACTAACGCCGTTCACCGCCTCCACCACACCTTCGCTGGTGAAGTACTGGATAACCAGATCCCTGATTTCAAGCAATGCTCCCATTTCTCTTCTCCTCACCGCTTCAGCTTGGGGTCCATGGCATCGCGCAGCCCGTCGCCCACCAGGTTGAACAGGATCAGCGTAACCACGATGGCAATGCCCGGAAACACAAACATAGGCCAGAAATTACGCATATAGGTACGGCCGCTGGCCAGGATGGAGCCCCACTCCGGCGTGGGCGGCTGTACGCCCAGGCCCACGAAGCTCAGGCCGGATATCTGCAGAATCGCGGTGCTGACCCCCAAGGTGACGTTGACGATGGTGGAGGACAGGGCATTGGGGAACACATGGCCCAGAATGACGCGGAGGTGGGAGGAACCGCAAGCCCGTGAAGCCTCAATGAACTCCTTCTCCTTGACCGTCAGGGTCTCCGCACGCATCAGTCGGGTAAACCGCGGGATATTGCACAGCCCCACTGCCAGCGCCGTCTTTAACACACCAGTTCCCAGGGCGGCGGATACCGTGACGGCCAGCAGAAAAGCAGGGATAGCCATCAGCAGATCGGTACACTTCATGATGAAAAGCTCGCACTTTCCCCCAAAATAGCCGGCGACGGCGCCGAACAGGGAGCCGATTACCGCCGCCAGCGCCACGGAAACGAAGGCCACCATCAGGGATATCTTACCCCCCACCAGCACCCGAGAGAAAAGGTCCCGGCCGATGTTGTCGGTACCGAAGGGGTGGCTCAGGGACGGAAACTGAAATACCTCCGAGGCATTCATCCGATTGTATGGATAGGGCGCGATCCACTCTGAACAGATGGTGACCGCGACGATCAACAGCAGCAGGGCCAGCGAGACCATGGCCACCCGATTGCTCCGGAACCGCTTCCAAACGTCTCTCCATTGGCTGTGCTTGCGCATCCCGGGGATCGCTTCCGCTTGCTTTGCTTGTATTACCATTCCGACGCCCCTCCTATCGCCCGGTCTGGACGGGTGCCGCGGCCCGCTTTGTCTTTTTTCGGGCAGAATGCTTTTGATACTGCGCCCGTATCCGGGGGTCCACGAAGACGTAGATAATGTCCACCAGGACGTTGATGAGGCAGACAACGCCCGACATCAACAGGACGATGGCCTGGATGCTGTTGTAGTCCTTGTTGTTGATAGCCGTCATCATCATACTGCCCATCCCGGGAAAAGAGTGGATGGACTCAATGATGGCAGAGCCCGCCACCACGGCTCCCACCTGCATCCCCACCAAGGTGATGACGGGGATCAGGGCATTGCGCAGGGCATGCCGGCGGATTACCACACCCTCGCTGACCCCCTTGGCCCGGGCCGTGCGGATGTAGTCCCGCCGGATGACTTCCAGCATACTGGAGCGGGTCTGCCGGGTGACCGAGGCGATGTACTGGGCTGAGGTTGCGATGACGGGCATGATGTAACATTTCCAACTTGTCAGACCCGATGCGGGCAGCCAGCCCAACGTATTGGAAAACAGCAGAATCATCATCATGGCCAGCCAGAACCCCGGCACTGCCGCGAAGAACAGCGAGACAAGGGTGACCGTATAGTCCAGCGCGGAATACTGTCGGGTGGCGGAGATGATGCCGAAGGGGATGCCGATCACCACAGTCAGCGCCACCGAGATAAGCCCCAGCTTCAGCGAGACAGGGAAGCGGCTTCGCAACTCAGACATCACGTTTTTGCCGCTGTAGTAGGAATACCCGAAATCGAGTTTGGTGACGATCTGCTTTATATAGTGGAAAAACTGCTCCCAATAAGGCTTGTCCAGCCCCCACTCGGCGGCCTTTTCCACATACTGTTCCTCCGTGTAGTCGAAGTCGTAGTAGATGGCGACGGGGTCGCCCGGCGTCAGGTAGTTGATCGTAAAGACGATGAGCACCACACAGAACATCGTCGGAATCACCAGCAACAGGTTACGAATGATATACTTCAGCATTACTACCACCTCAAATATCAGATCGCATCGCTGCACTGCCTTCGGCAGAGCGGCTGGGCACGCTCAGGACAGGGCCGGCGATTCCGTGGGCAACAGGTCCAGGTTGCGGATATCACGGGCGTGCATCAGATTGTCGAAGCCGGAATCGTCCACATAGTCGCGGCAGATAAAGGCGGTGTTGTACTCCACCACCGGGAGATACCACATGTTTTCATACAGCCAGTCCTGAACCCAGTCGTAGGCCTGCCCGGCCGCCTCATCCGAGTCGGTATAGCGTCCCTCCTTCAGCTTGGCATCCAGCCTGGCATCCAGTTGAGTCAGCCAGGCCGCCTGGTTATAGCTGCCCTCCGGAAGCTGGATGAAGCAACCAGAAATGTCGCTGTTCATAGTGTAGAAGGTGCAGATGCACAGATCCACGCTCCCATTGCGCTGAAGCTGGATGGCCGTGGGGAAATCATAGGACTCCACGGTCAGCTTGACGCCCACCTCGTCCAAATATGCCTGCACCAGCTCCCCCAGGGTGACGCTGGCGCTGTCGTTGGAGGAAACCACGGTGTAGAGCTCCAGCTCTCCGTCCTCATATCCCGCCTCCCGCAGCAACCCTCTGGCCCGTTCGGGGTCATAGCGGTTGGTCTGATACTCCTTCCGGTAGGGCGCCATGGAGGACACATAGGCGTCCATGGTGATCCCCAGCGCGCCATAGGCGATCTTGGCCGCGGAATCCGTGTCGATGGCACAGGAGATGGCCTCCCGGACCCTGGGGTCGGAAAAAGCCTCATTATAGGCAGGCAGGCAGATAACGGTATAGTTACCGGATGAGACGATCTTCAGATTGCTATGCGCCTCACCGCCGGACGTGATCAGCCCTGTCTCGCTGACGCCCAGCCCCAGGCAGGCATCCAGCAGACCGTTTTCATAATCGATCATCATGACGGAGGATTCAGAATAGAACTTGACCGACAGATAGTCATAGCTCGGCCGCTGGCAGGTAATCCCCCAGCCCCAGTAGTCATCGTCCACTTGCAGCAGCATGGAATCGCCGGAGTTCTGCTCCAGGATGAGGAAAGGGCCGGAGCCGTCCACCTTGTCCCAGAAATCGTCGTCGGTGGCCGTGTCCTCAAAGCTCTTGTTGGCGATGCTGAACCATTGGCAGGACAGGCACTCCAGGATGGTCCTGTCATATTGGTTAAGAGCGATGTAGAGGTCCCGATCCCCCTCGTAATAGGATTTTTCTATGTTGACTGTATCCCCCAGATAGGTCCGGATGGTCCCCAACACCGCAAACCGGCTGACGGCCGAATGGTAGCAGTCCTCTGCCGTGATAGGCTCACCGCTCTGAAACCGGGCCTCCGGGCGGATTACGATGTGGAGGAACAATCCTTCCTCCGTCTCCAGGTACTCATAACGCTCCGCGATGCCGTTTTTGACCTCGCCGGTCTGAAAATCCTTTATAAACAGCGTGTCGTAAATAAGAGAGATGGCAATCAGGTTGTTATAACCCACCGAATTCAGGGTGCTGGTCACAAAGTTCTCCCCGTAGGCGCCTACATAGAGGGTGTCCGCCGCCAGCGTACGCTCCATGGGCACCTCCTCCCCGCTGTGCACATAGGTGATGCTCTGTCCGCTCCCATTGGCATCCGTGGTAACGACACTGGTATTCTCCCGCCCTCCGCCGCAAGAGGTCAGCGTCAGCGCCACTGCCAAAATGAGTGCAGGCAAGCAAACGGATCTTTTCATAACCCTTCCCTCTCTCCTCATGCTATAATCCGCAATTATAACGCATCCATTTTGCATACTAGAAGTATACATTATGTTTGTTTTTTTGTCAACTACAACAGAAGATTTCCACAAAGCCAAAAAACATGCAAAAAATTTGTGCTTTTTGCAAAAAGGCGGTGCGGATACGCAAGCGTATCCGCACCGCTCGACCACATGTTTCACTCTGCGTCGTCACAGCAGCTCACACCGCAGGGACAGCACCGCCTGCCCGCCTACCAGTACCTTGGGGCCCGACGGGGTCTCCAGCAGCCGGGTCCGGATCTCCGAGGGTTTCCCCATGGACTCCCCCTGGAAAAAGCGGTTCTCCGCTCCGGCCTCCACCAGCCCCAGGCGGTACAGATAGTAGGTCAGCGCCCCGTTGGAGGTGCCGGTGGCCGCCTCCTCCGGGATGGCGTAACGGGGGGCGAAGTTCCGGCACAGGGCCACCGCCCGGGTCCCCGGCGTCCGGCAGAACATGTGGACCCCCACCACGTCCAGCTCCTCCGACAGGCGCTTCACCTCGGCCTCATCCTGGATGGCCGCCGCCAAAGTCTCCCCGCTGTCCACCGGCAGCAGGACGTCGGCCAGCCCGGTGCTCACCACCTGCACCGGCAGAGCAACAGGACGACACTCCTCCGGCAGGCCATAGGCCCGGTACACCGCCGCCGCCTCCCGGCCGGTGAGGGCCCGCAGCACCCGGGGCGGGGCCATGTCCATCCACACGGCCTCCTCCTCCACCTGGATGGCCAGCGCCCCCGCCCGCGTCAGGGCGGTACAGCCCCCGACCGGCAGGCCGTCCGCCTCCCGCAGCACCGTGAAGGCGGCGATGGTGGCATGGCCGCACAGGTCCACCTCCCCCTCCGGCGTGAAGTAGCGCAGCCGGAACCGGTCCGGACCCAGCCGCTTTACGAACGCCGTCTCCGAGTGCCGGAGCTCGGCGGCCAGGGCCTGCATGAAACCCGGCTCCGGGAAGTCCTCCCCCGCCGGGAGCAGCGCCACCCCCGCCTGGTTCCCGGCAAACCGCCGCTTTGCAAAGGCATCCACTATAAAAAGCCGCATACTGCCTCCTTTTCCGGTCTACAGGGTCTTGTAGAAATCCAGGGTGCGAAATCCCCGGTCGAGCTGAGCCAGCAGAAAGCCCTCACAGGCCGCAGCCATCCGGGACAGGCTCTCCGGCGGGAGGGCAAAGGAAAACAGCCTTTTGGGGTCGCCGTACACCACATGGCGCATAGCGGCCAGGGCAGCGGTATCCAAAACCCGCGCGGGCCCGCCGCCGCTGCCACAGTGTCCGCAGCGCAGCACCCCTTCCGCCAGATCCAGAGCGGGCTGCTCCGGCTCGGGCAGGCCGCAGACGGCGCAGGCGTCCAGCAGCGGCTCGTAGCCTGCCAGGCACAGCAGCTTGAGCTCAAAGGCCGCCTTTACCAGCGGCAGGGGCTTCTTCAGCTTGTCCAGGGCATACATGGAGTTGAGGATGAGGGGCAAAAGCCCGGCGTCCGGCCTTCCCTCCTCGGCCACCAGCTCGGTGACCTCGGCAAAATAGGAGCACAGAGCCAGCTTCTCCACGTCCTGCCGGACGCCCCAGAAGAGCTCCAGCGCCTCCGCCTCGTTGAGGGTAAAATAATCCCGGTACTCGAACAGCGTCATGTCCGACCAGACCAAAAGCTGGGCTGAGGCCGCCAGCGGGCTGTTCTTCCGGCGGCACCCCCGGGCCTTTACCGTCCGCTTGCCGCCCTCCCGGGTGAGGACGGTCAGGATCTTGTCGGCCTCTTTATAGCTGGTCTCCCGCAGGACCAGGCCCTGTGTCGTAATGTGCATGGTTCCACCTGCCCGCTATGTACGGCCGCGGGGCCGGGCAGTCCGGCTCACGCCGAATGCTCCTCCCGCGCCGTCTGTTCCTCCGCCTCCCACAGGAAGCGGCAGAGGGTATATGCCTCCGGCAAGCCGGTCTTCAGAAACAGATCCCACATGGTCTCAGCATGCATGGCTCTGGCCCCCTTTGTTCTTAGGGTGCCTGTCCGCGGATGGATTATGAGCGGTAAAATTTAATCGTCCCGATAGCCTACATTGTGGATAAAATTCAAATTATCCCGCCAGTTTTCTTTGACCTTTACCCAGGTCTCCAGATAGACCCTGGCCCCCATAAAGGCCTCCATGTCCTGCCGGGCCAGGGAGGAGATCTTCTTCAGCATGGCGCCGTTTTTGCCGATGATAATGCCCTTGTGGCTGGTCTTTTCGCAGTAGATGGTGGCGTCCACGTCGATGATCTCGTTGTCCCGCTCGGAAAATCGGGTGATCTCCACGGCGGTGCCATGAGGGATCTCCTGATCCAGGCAGAGCAGCAGCTTCTCCCGCAAAATCTCCGCCATGACCTGGCGCTCGGGCTGGTCGGTAACCATGCCCTCGGGGAAGAGCTGCGGCCCCTCCGACAAAAAACCGGCCAGCACGGTGAGCAGGTCCTCCACCCCCTCCCCGTTTTTGGCGGAGATGGGCACGATGGCCTGAAAATCATGGGCGGCCTGATAGGCCCGCATGACGGCCAGCAGGTCCTCCTTTTTCACGGTGTCAATCTTATTGATGACCAGCACGGCGGGGACCCCCAGGGCCCGGATGCGGCCGATGAGCTCCTCCTCCGGCCCGCCCACATTGGCGATGGGCTCCACCAGAAGCATCACCGCGTCCACGTCGGCCACGCTCTGCTTCACCACCCCCACCATGTAGTCGCCCAGCTTGGTCCGGGCCTTGTGGAGGCCGGGGGTGTCGATGAACACAAACTGGCTGTCCCCCCGGTTGAGGACGGCGCAGATGCGGTTGCGGGTGGTCTGGGGCTTATTGGTGACGATGGCAATCTTCTCCCCCACCAGGGCGTTGGTCAGGGTGGACTTTCCCACGTTGGGCCGCCCCACGATGGTGATCATGCCGGATCTCTTGATGTTCATAATTTATCCTCTATTCTCTCGTAATGCCTAACTGGTTCAGGATGGCTTCCTCCCGCGCCCGCATCCGGGCTTTCTGCGGACCGTCGTCCATGTGGTCGTAGCCCAGCAGGTGGAGCACCGAGTGGACGGCCAGATAAGCCAGCTCCCGCTTGGTGCCGTGGCCGTATTCCTCCCCCTGAGCTCTGGCCCGCTCCATGGAGACCACCATATCCCCCAACGGGAGCAGCCCGGTCTCCGGGTCGATTTCGGCCCCCTCCGCCGGGGGCTGCCCCGGGGCGAACTCGAACATGGGGAAGCTCAGCACGTCGGTGGGGGCGTCCACCCCCCGCTGCTCCAGATTGATCTGGTGGATGCCCTCGTCGTCGGTAAGGAGCACATCCACCTCGCAGGGCACCGCCACGCCCTCCGCCGCCAGGGCGGCGGAGATGGTCTCCCGCAGCAGTCCGGCCCAGAGCTCGTCCCGCTCCAGCTCAGACTCGATGAGAATCTCATGTTCCATATCTCTCACGTCCTTACCCTCTGATAGGCCCGCCCGGCCTGGTAAAACAGCACCACATAGTACACCGCCCCGCCGAAATAGAGCAGCAGGGCCGCCTGGGCAAAGGAATAGGCCACCATGCGAAACACGCAGACGCACACGCTGCCGATGGCCATAATGTTCCAGCCGGTCAGCAGGTTCCGGGCCTTCAGGTCCGCGCCGTGGCTCGCCTGGAGCTCCGACAGGCCCTGGACCAGCCAGCGGGTGGCCGCCAACTGCAGCATCAGGGTGACCACCATCAGCAGCAGACCGACGACGTCAAACGCCCCGGTGAAAAAGCTCCGCACCCATATCAGGGCTGACACCCCGGCCATGCCCAGGGTCAGGGGCCGCACCCGGGCGAAGGTGGGGCACTCCACCTCCCCCATGCCGGCCCAGAAGAGCAGATAGCCCACGAAGCCCGGCGTCACGCTGACGCTTCCGATGTTATAGTCGATGAACAGGAACAGCAGTCCCAAAAACAGTTTGCGCATATCCGTCCCGCCTTATTTCTTTTTCGGCATCCTGCGCCGGTTCTCGTCGTCCTCATAGGCCTTGATGATCCGCTGCACGATGACGTGCCGGACCACATCGGCCTCGTTCAGGCGGCAGATGGCGATGTCCTCCACTCCGTTGAGCACCCGCATGGCCTCCTTCAGGCCGGAGACCTTGTCGGCGGGCAGGTCGATCTGGGTCACGTCGCCGGTGATGACGATCTTGGAGCCGAAGCCCAGCCGGGTGAGGAACATCTTCATCTGCTCCCGGGAGGTGTTCTGGGCCTCGTCCAGGATGATAAAGGAGTCGTCCAGGGTCCGGCCGCGCATGTAGGCCAGAGGGGCCACCTCGATGTTGCCCCGCTCCAGGTATTTGGCGTAGTTTTCGGTGCCCAGCATGTCGAACAGGGCGTCGTACAGCGGCCGCAGATAGGGGTCCACCTTGGACTGGAGGTCGCCGGGCAGAAAGCCCAGCCGCTCCCCCGCCTCCACCGCCGGGCGGGTGAGGATGATGCGGTTGACCTGCCCGCCGCGGAAGGCCGCCACCGCCGCCGCCACCGCCAGATAGGTCTTGCCGGTGCCCGCCGGGCCGATGCCCAGGGTGACGGTGTTTTTCCGGATGGCCTCCACGTACCGCTTCTGCCCGATGGTCTTGGCCTTGATGGGCTTGCCCTTGGCGGTGACGCACAGCGCGTCCCCCGCCAGCTCCCCGATCTTGTCGGCGTTGCCCGAGCGGACAAGCTGGAGGATATAGCGGACGTTCTGCTCGTTGATCTGCTCCCCCCGGGAGGAGTAGGTCAGCAGGCCGTTGATGGCCTGGACGGCGGCCAGCACGTCCTCCCCCTCGCCGGAGACCTTCAGCTCCCCGTCCCGGCTCACCACCGCCACAGAGAGCTCCCGCTCGATGATGCGGATGTTCTCGTCGAAGGAGCCGAACAGGTTGACGGCCTCCTCCATGCGCTCGATACTGATGGTCTGTTCTGTCAAAAAGCCTCGCTCCTTATTGAATGGCGGCCGTGCCGCCCCCTTGTCCTATGTGCCCGCGCCAGGCAGGATGTGCCCTACCTGGCCCTCGAATTCCACTACCCGGCCGATCTGCTCCCGACACTCCGCCAGCAGCGTGACGACCAGGATGCCGTTTTCCTCCCGGACGGTAAAGTCCGTGCGCAGGACCTCGCCGTCCTCGCCCACCAGCCCGTCCAGCCGCTCCAGGAGCCGCTCCTCCAGCAGGGTGCGGGCGGCCTCGGCGTCCAGAGCCACCGGCTCGGTGGCATAGCCCCGATAGCGCTCGACCCGGAGGACCAGGGGCATCACCCGGCCGCCGGGAAGGGTCAGACTATGGGATGAGGTTATTTTATCATACTTGTCCAGGGAAATGCCACTATTTCCATAAAAATTGAGCCGCCGGTCCAGAATGCCCAGCGAATAGCGGGTGACCTCCTCCCCAGTGTAGCGCTTCACCTGGGCCTCCAGGGGGATTCGTGCCTCCAGGGTCCGCCAGGTGCGGGCCCACACGTTGCCCATGGCGTGGGTGATGCGGGTGCCCAGATCGGTATCGGCGTACTGGGGCTCGGGGACGTCGATGACGCCGGAGATGAGAATCTCCCCGGCCAGCACCGTGTCCCCCTCCTGAAACAGGGGCTGGCCCTCCAGCACCTCCATATGGGTGATGATGCCGGTGGCCGCCGACACCACGTGGGAGGGCACCGTGCGGTCCACGATGTCCGGCTTGGGCACCTTTTCCCGGACGATGACCTCCGCCCGGGTGCCGTGGAGATTGACCGCCATCCAGCTCAGCGCGGGAATGCGGAGGAGGGCCTCCTGGCTGACCACCTTTTCATCGATGGACGGGCCGTAGGCGCCCACTCGCACCCCCTGGCGGTTGAGCTCGGAGAGGATGACAGCGGTGGACACGGCGCGGTTGCCGGTGACCTCGATGGTCAGAATGAACCGGGACAGCACGCACACCGCCGCCACCGCCAGAGCCAGCCCGGCCAGGAAGGCGTACCGCCTGCGGAATTTGGCCAGGAAAAAGGGAACTCCCGCCCGGCGGGCGGCCTTGGCCTGGCACATCACCTTCTCCGCCAGGGTCCGGACCTTTTTGGCGTCCTTTCGGGCGAAGCACAGCCGCAGCGTGTGGTCGTCCAGCCATTCCAGACCCCAGAAGGCCACCGCGTTTTGGGCGCACAGGTTGAGGAACCGCTCGGGGAAAGCCCCCGTTACGGTGTAGAGGACGCTGCCCCGGAAAAAGTTGATGATCTTCTGCATGGCCGCCCTCCTATGCCAAATCGACCCCGGTGATGTCCCCGGTGATCAGCAGCTCCACCGCGTTCATGGCCCGCAGCTCTAGATTGGTCCCCCGGACCTTGACGATGAGCTTGCCGCCGCTGATGTGAATCTCATCGCTGCCGTAGGCCAGGATGCCCCTGTGATTTTCCATGCGGAGCTGCCGGTCTCCCAGCAGCTCCACCCGGGGCAGGCCCGCCACCACGTCGCCGGGCAGGTCGAACACCTCCGCCGTCTTTTCCAAAATACTCTCTTTGCGCGGTTTTTTCTCCATAGCGAGTCCTCCTGTCTGGTGATGTGTATGCAAAAGGGCCGGTCTCCTTGCCTGTCCAGCGGCAAAAGAGACCGGCCCCTCTTCTTTTTTCCTAGGGCTTTTGCAGTGCGCAGCCCTTCAGCCGCGCCCGCTTTTCCTTCCAGTCCGGCATCAGCCGGTCCATCACGGCGTAAAACCCCGGGCCGTGGTTGGGGTGGAGGAAGTGGACCAGCTCATGGAGGGTCACATAGTCCATCAGCTCCTCCGGCAGGGCGGCCAGGGCGGTGTTGAGTACGATCTTTCCCCGGGTCCAGTGACAGCTCCCCCACCGGCTGGTCATATACCGCGCCTGGAGGGCGGGGCGCGTCACCCCCAGAGGCTCCACCAGAGGCAGCACCCGGTCCAGAGCCCGGGTCAGGCTCTGCAAGGCCTCCTCCCGGTCCGGAGGCGGAATGGGCGCTCCCCTCTGGGCGAGCCGCTCCCGCCCCCGGCCGATCCAGGCCGCCCGGCTGCGCACGAAGGTGTCCGCCGCCGCATAGGGCACCCGGCGGTTTACCGACACCCGCACCGTCCCGTCGCCCTCCAGGCGCAGGTTCATATTCTTCACCGACTTCACCGTCAGAGTATAGGTGATGGGCCCTTGAGGCGTGTCCACCGTCCGTTGTGTCTCTACCACCGATTCTCCACCTTTTCCGCAGAGCCCATCAGGTCCCTCACCCGGAGGGGCGTACCGTCGTCCAGCACCACGGTGCCGTTGAACCGGCCGAAGATCTGGTGCTGCTCCGACCGGAGCGGCACCGCGCCCGCGCAGGCCGAGCGGTCCAGCACTGGGGTCATGGAGAGGGCGCACCGTTCTCCCGTGAAGGTCCAGGGGGCCATCCGGTCCCCGGGCAGGCTAAACGCCACGTCAGACAGCTTATGGACCCTTCCGTCATAAAAGACCGCGTTCTCCGTGGCTGCCGAGGTGTCTCCGAAGCCGCAGCCCAGATTGAAGCCAAAGGGCACGCCGTCCAGCCGGCCCGAGGCCGAGGCCCAGTACCAGGTATTGTGCCAGGTCCACACCCCCCGGCCCCAGTCCAGGGTGCCGAAGGCGGTCTCCGGCTCGAAGCGCCGCACCTGCTCCCCCAGACGCACCGTCCCCTGGGCCCGCAGGCCGTTGATCTTCTGGTTGTAATGAAAGTGCCCCGGCTTGCCGAAGGGGGTGCAGATGACCATGGACTCCGGCGGCGCTTCGGTGAGGATCACATGGGCGTCCAGGGTCTGGTCCTCCCGGAACCGCTCCATGTGGGCGGTGAGAGTACGGTTCTGCCCGTCGTTGTGGAACAGCAGGGCATAGCCCCGGCCAGACACCGCCGCATTCCCCCTCTGGGAGGTCCCGGGCAGGCCGGTGGCGCCCATGGGCAGCAGCCGCACAGGGCTTCGGGTCACCTGCCAGCCCTCCTGAAAGTCCAGCAGGGAGATGGAAGCCACGCCCAGGTAGGAGCTGTCCGCGATGGTCAGGGCCAGGGCGAAGCCATCCCCCATGACCAGATAGTAGTCCCACTCCTTGCGCCGGGCGGGGCCGCCCTTCACCCGGGAGCGGTCGTAGACGGGCAGGGGCCGCCGGGCCCACCCCGGCTCGGTCAGGTTTCCCCTGTCATCCAGAAGAGGAATGGGTTTTGTGATCTCGTGCTGCACAGGCACTCGCCTCATTTCTGCGCATCTATGAGGCCGCAGGCGCAGCGCGCCTGCCGCGGCCTCTTGTTTTCGGGCCCGCATCCTAACGCTCTGCCGTGATTATACCACAAGCCCGCCGCCGTGCATAGGACATCCCCGCCGGCGCATACCCTTTCCATTATGGAGGTGACGCGTGTATGTCCAAGCTGCTCTCCCGTCAGGGCGTGCGGGATTTCTGCCTGGGTCTGGCCCTGCTGCTGGCCACCCTGGCCCTCATGTTCTGGCCCAAGGACTCCATGGCGGCGGCCCGGGACGGGCTGACCCTGTGCTACAACGTCATCATCCCCTCCCTGTTTCCCTTCTTCGTCCTCTCTGCCCTGGTGGTGGACCTGGGGCTGGCCGGGCATCTGGGCCGGGCGCTGGAGGGGATCATGCGCCCGCTGTTCAACGTGCCGGGGGCCTGCGCCCCCGCCCTGGCCCTGGGCTTTGTGGGGGGATATCCGGTGGGGGCCCGGACCGCTTTACAGCTCTACCAGAAGGGCATGTGTACCAAGACCGAGGCCGAGCGGCTGCTCGCCTTCTGCAACAATTCCGGCCCCGCCTTTATTCTGGGCGTGGTGGGGGCGGGGGTCTTTGCCAGCAGCAAGGTGGGCGTGCTGCTCTACCTGGCCCATGCCGCGGCCTCGGTGTGCGTGGGACTGGTATTTCGCTTTTACAAGGCGGGCAAACGCCGGGGCGAGCCCCGCCGGGTCGGGCCCCGCTTTGAGGCCGCGCGCTTCACCGCCGCCTTCACCGGGGCCATCCGGGACTCCTTCCTCTCCACCCTGAATATCTGCGCCTTCGTCGTGTTCTTCACCGTGGTCATCAGGCTGTTTTTTCTCTCCGGCGTGCTACCGGGGCTGGCCGGGCTCCTGGGGCGGCTGCTGGGACCGCTGGGATTTTCCCAGGCCTGGGCGGAGCGGCTGCTCACCGGATTTTTCGAAATCTCCTCCGGCGTCTGGACCCTGTCCGGAGAGGGGGCCATGGCGGGACGCATGTCCATGGCCGCCTTCATGCTGGGGTGGGCGGGGCTGTCCGTCCACTGCCAGGTCCTGTCCTTCCTGGGCGGCAGCGGTCTGTCGGCGCGGACCTATATCCTGGGAAAAATGCTCCACGGCGGCCTGTCCGCCCTGTTTGTGGGGCTGCTCGCCCGCCTGTTTCCCCTGGAAGCCCCCGTGTCCTCCTACCTGGCCGACCAGGTGGAGAGCCTCTCCGCCTTGGACTTCTCCACCGCCCTTACCATCTCCACCGTATGCGCCTGGGTGCTGTGGCTGCTGTTCTTCACCGCCGCCCTGGCCGCGGTGCGAAAAACCAGTAGAAAAAGGCGGAAAGCTGTGCTATGATGGTAGACAGCAAAGGAAAGGCTGGAGGCGCGGCACATGTTGTTCGAAAAAAAGATGGACCCCAGATGCTCCTACTGTTCCCGGAGCGCCAGACTGGATGACGAAACCGTCATGTGCATCAAAAAGGGGGTAGTGCCCGCCGGGTACCACTGCCGCGGCTTCCAATACGACCCGCTCAAGCGGGTGCCGCCCCGTCCGGCGGCCCCGGACTTTTCCCGGCTCAAGGACGAGGACTTCTCCTTATAGGCATAAGAAACGGGAGGCGCGTCAAAATTGACGCGCCTCCCGTTTTACTGTTTCAACTCCGACTCAGTCATCCCAATCGTCGTCATCGTCCCAGTCGTCATCGTCCCAGTCGTCATCGTCCCAGTCGTCATCATACCAGTCGTCCAGATCATCCACCCGGTCGTCCACCTTGTCGAGCTGCTTGTTCAGGTCCCGGTACTCGCTGCCGGTCAGCTTGCCGGCCTTATAGTCCCGTTCAATGGCATCCTCCAGGGCGTCGATCTCGTCGTCCAGAGCGTCTAGCTTCCGCTCGATGGCCCTCCATGCCTGCTTGTTGTTGTGCTCTCCCTTGGCGGGCTTGTAGTTCTCCACGTCCTTCTGGCGCTGGTCCGCCTTGGCGTCCAGGGCCTCGATCTGCTTCACATAGCTGTCGTAGGCGCCGGAGCCCTCCGGCTTGGAGGCGTCGTCATCCTTACCGTCGTAGTCCACGGTCTTGTCGGCCAGGTCGTCCCAGGCGTCCTTCATCCGGACGTCCAGCGCGTTGATACGGTCGTTGAGGGCATTGTACTGCCGGTTGCTCAGGCTCTCATCCCGCAGGTGGGCGTTCAGGCTCTTGTACTCGGCGCTGATGTCCTTGGACAGCAGGCTCAGGTCCACCGCCATATTTTTGTACTGCTTCAGCCGGCCGCTGTCGGTTTCGGCGGGCTTCAGATCCTTGATCTCGGTCTCCACAGCCTTCACCCGCTCGGTCAGCTCGTCGATGGCCTTGGCGTGGGTCTCCTCCACGGTCAGCTTGCCGGTCTCGTCGCCGATGGTCTTGCTGCGCAGCAGATCCAGGGCGTCCTTCAGCCGGTTATCCAGCTTGTCAATGCGGGTGGTCAGAACGTTGAATTCGTCGGTCTTCAGCTTGCCGTCCATGTGCTGGGCGTTGACCTGTTGGGCGTAGGTGTACAGGTCGTCCCGGATGTTGTCGATGGTCTCGCTGTGCAGATCGTACTGGTCCTTCCGTCCGGCGTAGGTGGAGGCGGCCTTCAATTCGGCCACGGTGTCCTCGGCCTCTTCCGTGCGCTCGGTGAGTTTCTCCAGGGTCAGGTCCTCCGGCTTGGTGTCGGTCTTGGTGTAGAGGCTGACGGTCTGAGTCTTGCTGTTCCACTCCACCTCCAGGTCCATGGCGTTGCCCAGGGCCCGGATGGGCAGATAGGTGGTGCCGTCGTAGGTGATGGGGTAGACGACGTCGCCGTTTTTGTCCAGCAGGGTCTGCTTCTCCCCGTCCACCTGGACGGTGATGTCGGGACGCAGGTCGGCGGTGATCCGCTGAACGGTGGCGGCGCCCGCCGCGCCTAGCAGAACGCCGGTCAGCAGCAGACCTACGATGGGAGCGCGAAAATGCTTCATGAGAATCCTTCCTTTCTTAAATTGGGCGCGTTTGCGCCGTTGGGTCGGTTTTGGCGTTTTGCCCTTTCATCCAGTTAACGCACCGGCCCCGGCTTTTATCGCAGGAAGAGAAAAAATCTTTGAAAACTTTTTCAGGCTTCTGAAATCGCGCGGGGAGGAGGCGCCCCGTCGGCGCCTCCTCCCCGCGTGTCATACAGCCGGCGGACTCAGTCCACCAGCTTATCCAGCTCCTTGATATGCTCCGTCTCGTTGGAGGTCTTGTGCTTGGCCTGCCTGGCGTACTGGTTCACCGCCGTCTTGGACCGCAGGATGGGCTGCATGGTGCCCGCACCCGCCACGCACCCACCGGGGCAGGCCATGCCCTCCAGCAGGTAGCCGGGGTATTTGCCCGCCACGGCCCCCGTCATCAGCTTCCGGCACTCCTGAAGCCCCTCGGCGCTGGCCACCTGGATATCCCGTTCGGGGAATCGCTCCCGAATCACGTTCACCACCGCCTGGGCCACGCCGCCGGAGACGGCAAAGTTCCGCCCGTCGGCCGAGGCGTCGTTGACGCCGTCCGGGTCCTCCTGGATGGTGGCCAGGTCCAAGTGCTTGGCGTCGAAAATGCCGGCCATCTCCTCAAAAGTGAGAACAAAGTCCACCTCGCTGCGGACACTTTTGCGCATGGCCTCCAGCTTTTTGGCGGCGCAGGGCCCGATAAAGACCACCTTGCCGTGGGGGTGGTCCTTCTTGATGAGCCGGGCAGTCAGGGTCATGGGGGTCAGGGCCATGGATACGCACCTGGCGTAGTCGGGGAAGAGCTTTTTGGCCATGACCGACCAGGCCGGGCAGCAGGAGGTGGCCATGAAGGGAAGGGACTCGGGCACCTCCCGGATGAAGTCCTCGGCCTCCTGGGTGGCGCACAGGTCGGCGCCAATGGCCACCTCGAAGATGTCGGCAAAGCCCAACTGCTTCATGGCGGCGCGGAGCTTGCCCGGAGTCACCTTGGGCCCGAACTGGCCCACAAAGGCGGGGGCTACCGCGGCATAGACCCGCTCACCCGACTGAATGGCCCGGATGACCTGGAAAATCTGGGACTTGTCGGCGATGGCGCCGAAGGGGCAATTCACCAGGCACATCCCGCAGGAGACGCACTTTTCATAGTCGATATCGGCCTTGCCATTGACGTCAGAGTGAATGGCATTCATGCCGCAGGCCGCGGCGCAGGGCCGCTCCTGCTTGATGATGGCGTGATAGGCGCACACATCCACGCAGCGGCCGCATTTGATGCACTTGTCCTGGTCGATGACCGACCGGCCGTTATAGCGGTCCAACTGGATGGCATCCTTGGGGCAGACCTCCACACAGGGGTGAGCCAGGCAGCCCTGGCAGCCCTCGGTCACCAGCACCTGCTTCTCCTTGCAGCCGTTGCAGGCGAACTTGATCACATTAATGAGAGGCGGAGTGTAGTAGGTCTCATCCTGGTCCGCCGCCTCGATGTTGTCCGACAGGGGGGCGTGCTCAGCGGCGCTGCGGTAGGGCAGGCCCATGGCCAGCCGCAGGCGCTCGCCCACGATGGCGCGCTCCAGGAACACGTCGTTGCGGAAGTTGCCCACCTCGCCCGGAATGATCTTATAAGGGAGTGCCTCGATCCTCTTGTCCACCGGCCACTCGGTATGGTACGCCATCCGGGCCACTTCCCGGAAGATCCGATGCCGAATCTCCTGGATACGGGTCTCTACGCCTCGCATTGTACTGTCCCCTTTACGTTGTGTCGTTTCCGGCGGGAGCCTCATCCCCCGGTTCCCTCTCAGGATACCTTAATCGCCCTCGCCTGTAAAGCGTCAACTTGTGCAAAAATTGCAAGAGTGCTGTTCCGCCTGAAGCAACAGCACGCGAAGGGCAGGGCGCACCCCGCGGCACACCCTGCCCCATGGTCTGTTCTTATTCCCGGCCCATGCGCCGGGCCATCTCCTTCACGGCGAAGGTGATGACATCGCCGGCGTAGGTGCCGGCGCCGAAGCCGGCGTCAAAGCCCAGCTCCTTGGCCAGCGCATGGGTGATGCGGGCGCCGCCGCAGCAGACGATCATCTTGTCCCGCACGCCTTCGGCCTCGCACAGCTCGACGAGCTCAGTGAGGTTCTTTACATGCACGTCCTTCTGGGTGACGGTCTGGGACACCAGCAGCACGTCGGCGTGGAGCTCCCGGGCCTTGCGGATGAACTCGTCGTTGGGCACCTGGGAGCCCAGGTTGTAGGCCTCCACCATCTCGTAGCGCTCCAGGCCGTAATGCCCGGCAAAGCCCTTGCGGTTCATGATGGCGTCGATGCCCACGGTGTGGGCGTCGGTGCCGGTGGAGGCGCCCACCACCACTACCTTGCGGCCGATGTGCTCCCGGATGTACTCGTTGGTCTCCTCCATGTCCATGGCCTCGTCGGCCACCGTCATGACCTCGATCTCGTTGTAGTTGACGCTGTGGGTGGTGGCCCCGTAGACCACATAGAAGGTGAAATTCTCATCCAGCTTCTGGCGCAGGGCCACGTTGGGGTCGGGGATGCCCATCTTCTGGGCCAGTTGGACCGCCGCCGCCGCCCCCTTGTCGTCGTCCTTCACCGGCAGGGTGAAGGACATCTGCACCTTGGCGTCGTTCATGGTATCGCCGTAGGGACGCAGCTTGGTGAGGTCCAGTGTGGTGTCCAGGTCCTTGTCCCTGATCTGATACAGTCCGGAGCTCATTGATCCATTCCCCCTTTCATCATGGGTTCCAGGAAGGGATTCCGATAGCCGGGGGCCTTCTGGAATACGCCCTCCAGCCCCTTGCCGCCGTCCCGGGGCCGCTTGATGTCGGCGAAGATGCCCTTCTCCAGGGTCTCGAAAATGCCCAGCCGCTCGATCTCGGAGAGCAGGTCGGCCGCCTTGTGCAGCACCTGGTCGGCCCGCTGCTGCATAATGCCGCCCTCCTTAAACACGATCTCGCCGCCCAGGTCCTTCATGGTATTGAAAATATACTGGGCGTTCTGGATGGCCAGGAAGCGGTCGGACAGGAAGGGGGTGTGGATGGCCTCGGTCATCATGCCCAGCAGGTGGATCTTCTGGTTGGTGAGGATGGTGACCATGTTGAACAGCGCGTCCTGGACATGGCCCCGGAAGATGTTGCCCGTCATGAACTTGGTGGGGGGCATATACTTCAGGGGAGCCTCCGGGAAGATCTCCCGGGCCATCTCGGCCTGGGCCAGCTCGTAGAGGAAGCCGTTTTCTACGGCGGGGTCGATCTCAAAGGCGTGGCCCAGACCCATCTGGGACTTGGGCAGGCCGGCCCGCAGGGCGAACTGCTCGTTGAGGAGCTGAGAGGCCAGCACGGTGTGGGCCTCCTCCACCGCATCGGCGGTGGTGAGATAATTGTCCTCGCCGGTGTTGATGACCACGCCGGCGTAAGCGTTGATGGCGCGGGAGAAGTTCTGGTCCACCAGGGTGCGCTGCATGTTGATGTCTCGGAACAGGATGCCATACAGGGCGTCGTTGAGCATCACGTCCAGGCCCTCGAAGGCGCCCATGGCGGCGATCTCGGGCATGCACAGGCCGGAGCAGTAGTTGCACACCCGGATGTAGCGGCCCATCTCGGCCCCTACCTGGTCCATGGCCTGGCGCATCAGGCGGAAGTTCTCCTGAGTGGCGTAGGTGCCGCCGAAGCCCTCGGTGGTGGCCCCATAGGGGACGTAGTCCAGCAGAGACTGGCCGGTGGTGCGGATGACGGCGATGACGTCGGCGCCCTGCCGGGCGGCGGCGGTCGCCTGGGTGATGTCCTCATAGATGTTACCGGTGGCCACGATCAGATAGATCCAGGGCCCCTGCTTGTCGCCGTGCTCGGCCAGGAAGTCCTCCCGGCGCTTCCGGCGGGCGGCGATCTTCGCCATGGCCTCCCGGACCACCGGGTCCAGGACCGCCTCGATCTCGGCGCCGCTGTGGGCGGGCAGCGCCGTCAGGTCCAGTTCGCCGGCGGAGACCGCCTCGGCAATTTCCTGGGGCGTCTTGCCGGTGGCCAGCATGGCGTTGCCCACCCAGAAGGCCGCGCCCTGGGGCAGGGCGCTCTTGCCGGTGAGATGCTCCACCACCACGTTGGGCAGGGGCACCTCGAACTCGTTGACCCCGTCGATGCCCAGCAGGCGACACACCGTCCGCTCCACCGCCACGGTGGTGTGGCGGTCGATGAACCGCTGGGTGTCGTCGGCCACCTTGGACGCGTGGGCCCGCGCCTCCTCTACCAGTTCAAAATTCAGGTTCAGTTTTGATTCCAAGGGGTTCCACCTCGTTTCTCTCGTTTCAAGGGAAGGGGACGGGAGCCGCGGCCCCCGCCCCGTTGCTGTCAATGCTGCTCGCGCTTATGCCGCTCCAGGTTGGCGGGCTCCATGGACATCATGTGCCCCTGCTCCAGCGCCGCCACGCCCATCAAGTCCACCTTCCGCTTGCCTGTGCAGACCTCGCAGTGGCAGGTCTCCTCATAGTGCTCGGGCTCGGTGTAGGTGGTGATGACGCCCTCATAGTTGCGCAGGATGACCTTGTGGGTGGCCTGGGAGATGACATAGTTGGGCATCACGGGGGTCTTGCCGCCGCCGCCGGGGGCGTCCACCACAAAGGTGGGCACGCAGAAGCCGGAGGTGTGGCCCCGCAGGGCCTCGATGATCTCGATCCCCTTGGACACCGGGGTGCGGAAGTGCTCCAGGCCCATGCTCAGGTCGCACTGATAGATGTAGTAGGGGCGCACCCGGATCTTCACCAGCTCGTTGACCAGCTTCTTCATCACGTGGACGCAGTCATTGACTCCGGCCAGCAGCACGGACTGGTTGCCCAGAGGGATGCCGGCGTCGGCCAGCCGGGCGCAGGCGGCGGCGGACTCGGCGGTGATCTCGTTGGGATGGTTGAAGTGGGTGTTGAGCCAGATGGGGTGGTACTTCTTCAGCATATCGCACAGCGCGGGGGTGATGCGCTGGGGCAGTACCACCGGGGTGCGGGAGCCGATACGGACGATCTCCACGTGGGGAATGGCCCGCAGCTCTTTGATGATGTACTCCAGCCGCTCGTCGGAGACCAGCAGAGCGTCGCCGCCGGAGAGCAGCACGTCCCGGACCTCGGGGTGATGGCGGATGTAGTCGATGGCCACGTCGACCTGATCCACCGGCAGGCCGGCGTCGTGCTGGCCGGCGAAGCGGCGGCGGGTACAGTGGCGGCAGTACATGGAGCACTGATCGGTGATGAGCAGCAGCACCCGGTCGGGGTAGCGATGGGTCAGGCCGGGGGCCGGAGAGTCGGCGTCCTCATGGAGGGGGTCCAGCAGGTCGGCCTTGGACTGGTGGAGCTCCGCGGCGGTGGGGACCGCCTGACGGCGGACGGGGTCATAGGGGTCGTCGGGGTCGATGAGGGAGAGGTAGTAGGGGGTGATGGCCATGCGCAGGGTGCCCAGGCAGGCCTTGACGCCCTCTTCCTCCTCGGGGGTCAGGCTGATGTACTTTTTCAGATCCTCCAGGGTCTCGATCCGGTTGGCCACCTGCCAGTGCCAGTCGTTCCAATCCTCATCAGAGACCTGGGGGAACAGCGCTTTGCGTCTGGATTCGTTCATTCGGTCGCACCGCCTTTCAGAATTCGCGCCTCGGGTAACCGCGGCGGCAGGAAAGAGGGAAGGAACGCCCCGGCGTGTCCCCGCGGACGCCGCCGGTAACGCGCCTTCCCTTGGGTATTATACGTATTTCTCCTCAAACAGCTTGCGCAGCTTGGGATTCTCCCGCAGGACGTTCAGGGTGATGTCGGCATGGTCCTTGGTGTAGCCGTTGCCCACGATCATGGTCACGTCCTTGCCGATGCCCTCGGCCCCCAGGGCCGCCTTGGTGAAGGAGGTGGCCATGGAGAAAAAGTACACCAGGCCGTCGTCCCGGACGGGCAGGATGGCGGACATCTCGCAGCTCTCGATGTTGACGCAGCAGATGGAGATGTCATACTCCTTGCCGCCGTTGACGGCCAGGGCGGCCTCCATGACCTCCACGGGCTTGGTGGCGTCGGCCAGCACGATGTCGGTGTAGACGCCCAGCTCCTTCAAAGCGGGGATCTGCTTCGGGTTGCGGACCACGCCGACCACCTTGCCGTTGGGCCCCACCTTCTTCATAGCCTCGTAGCCACACAGCACGCCGGACTTGCCGTTGGCCCCCAGGATCAGGACGCTGTCGCCCTCCTTGGGCAGCTTGCGGGCCTGGGCGGGAGCGCCGGCCACGTCCAGGGCGGCCAGGGCCAGAGGCTCGGGCATATCGTCGGGCAGCTTGGCGTAGATGCCGCTTTCAAACAGGATGGCCTGGGCTTCCACATCCACCCGGTCGATGTCCTGATGGACGGCCAGGATCTTATGGATCTTCAAGGGCGTCAGGGACAGGGACACCAGGGAGGCGATGCGGTCGCCCTCCTTCAGGTCAATCTTGCCCTTCAGGTCGTCGCCGATCTTGGCCACGGTGCCCATGAACATGCCGCCGGAGCCGGTGACCGGATTCTGCTGCTTGCCGCGCTCGGCCACGATGGACAGGATCATCTCGCCGATCTTCTGGTCGTCATGGCCGCACACGTCGGCGATCTGGGTGAAGGAGGCGGAGTCCACGTTCAGGGCGGTGACGTTGCAGAGGATCTCGTTGGAGTAGATCTCATCCATGTTGTTGTCGATCTTGTACGCAGCCTGGGTCAGCACGCCTTTGGGTTCGATGACGCGGTGAGTGCCGTACTTATTGCCCTTTTTCTGCATATGTTTTGACCTCCTGTAGATTGAGATTCGGGGACCGGGTATGTGGATTTGGGAATGGTTGTGGGTTGGTTTGGGTTTGGAATTGGGAATGTGGGAATTGGGTTGGGAATGGTTTGGTTTTGGTGCGTTTGGTTTGGGAATCGGAAACGCGGCGGGCGGCGGGTCCCCGTGCAGCTCCCGGCCGCGTTTGGGAACACGGGTTACTTCAGACTGAGAATCCTGCGGGCCTCGTCCGGGGTGGCGATCTCCCGGCCCAGCAGCTTGGCCAGCTCCACCACACGGGCCACCAGCTCGCCGTTGGACTTGGCCAGCACGCCTCTGGACAGGGTCAGCTCGTCCTCGAAGCCCACCCGGACGTTGCCGCCCATGGCGATGGCGGCGGCGGCCATGGTAAAGGCGTGGCGGCCGATGCCGGTGACCGTCCAGGTGGAGCCGGCGGGGATCTGACTGACCAGATAGCACAGGTTGGGTACGGTGGCGGGGGTACAGCCGCCCACGCCCAGCACAAAGTTGAACTGCATGGGTTCGCCGGGCGCCTGCCCCTTCCGGGCCAGGGTCAGAGCGGTGTCCAGATGGCCGATCTCAAAGCATTCGTACTCTGGCTTGATGTGATTTTCCAGCATCCGCTTGCCAAAGGCCCGCAGAGTGGGCATGTCGTTTTGGAATACATCGTCGCCGAAGTTGCAGGTGCCGCAGTCCAGCGTGGCCATCTCGGGCATCAGCTCGGTGGGCTGGAGGCGCTCCTCCGGCGTCATCCCCACGGCGCCGCCGGTGGAGGGGATCAGAATCACACCGGGACAAGCCGCCTGAATGGCGTCCATCACGACCCGGAAGCGCTCCCGGTCCTGGGTGGGGGTGCCGTCGTCCCAGCGGACGTGCACGTGGATAACCGCTGCCCCGGCGTCATAGGCGCTCTTGGCCTCCCGCACCATCTCTTCCAGCGTGTAGGGAACGGCGGGGTTCTGCTCCTTGGTGACCTCCGCGCCGCAGATGGCGGCGGTGATAATCAGCTTTTCCATAGGGTAAACCTCCTTTTCATCGGGCTTGCTTGCGGTGTTCAGCGGGCGATGCGCTGTTTGTCCTTGGGCACCACGCAGGTGCCGGAGGCGCGGCAGACCACGACAGGCTCGGCCAGCTTGTCGGCGGCGGAGTCGCTGATGTCGGGCCGGGGCACGGCCACCTTGCGGGCCTCGAAGACCATCTTGCGGGAGGTGTTGCCCATGTGGGTGATCTCGCCCACCGCCTCGATGAAATCGCCGGCGTAGACGGGCGCCAGAAACTCCACGTTGTCGTAGGCGCAGAACAGCCCCTCGTCGCCGTCACTGATGATGAGCAATTCAGTGGCCACGTCGCCGAACAGGTGGAGCATGTGGGCCCCGTCCACCAGATTGCCGCCGTAGTGAGCGTCCTCCGCCCCCATACGGACCCGGATCATGGATGTCATTTTTTCCATCGTCAATACCCCCTAAAAAATTTTCCATACGGTTCCCCAAAAAACATCAAGCGCCGCCCGTCCTGCCCCGAAAGGGAGCAAAACGAACAGCGCTCCATGCAAACAACAAAGCGCTATTTATGCCTGACGGTCACCCGACAGAACATAAATAGCGCTTCATGTTTCCATGACAATCCGTGCGCACTGGGCCCACGTCTCAGGAGAGGCTCGGGACAGCTCCCCCCTCCTTCGGCGGCGGTCCCATTCCCAGCGCGCATCGGGCCTGACCGCCCTTTGCATCGCGCCGGTACCTGAACTGCCGCGCCTCTATTCACACAATATTTTGTTATACCACTCTAATAATATAGGCACTTTAACTAAATATTATTATAGCACCGGCCGCGGATTTGTCAACTATTTTCTTCAAAGATTTTCATCCATTCTTCGTCCAGATCCAGCAGGCGGCACACCCGCAGGGCGTCCCGGGGGCAGGGCGCACCGGGCGGCGCGGCGATCAGGCGGTAATCCATAAGCCGGGACAGCCGGTCCAGCGGGGCCTCCCCCGCCCGGAAGGCGGCGGTATCCAGGGCGGCCAAGCCCGCCACCTGGTAATGCCGCCGGGCGGCGTCGGACACGCCGTCGTAATGGGTGGTCATCATGGCCACGCAGTTGAGCCCGCCCAGATATTCCACCAGCGCCCGGGCCAGGGCCGCCCCCTCCCGGGGATTGGTGCCCCGGGCGAACTCGTCCAGCGCCACAAAGAAGAACTTCCCCTTCTCCCGCCGCAGCAGGTCCCCCAGCGCGGCCACCTCGGCCCCGAAGGAGCTGAGGCCCTGCTCCACCGACTGCCGGTCGGTGCAGATAAGGCTCACCGAATCGAACAGGGGAGCGGTCATTTCCCGGGCAAAGACAAAAAAGCCGGTCTGGAGCAGCAGCAGGTTCAGGGTGACGCTCTTGAGGGAGACGCTCTTGCCCCCCATGTTGGCCCCTGTGATGACAGTGGTCCCCTTCTCCAGTGTGATGGACACCGGAGTAAAGGCCCCGCCCCGCTCCTTCAGGTGGTCGGCCACCTCGGGATGGACCATGTCGAACGCCTCTACCTCCGGCACGGCGGACAGCCGGGGCCGGACGCAGCCGAACCGCCGGGCCAGCCGGGCCTTGGCCAGCGTCAGGTCCAGGCGGCCAATGGCGTCCATGGCGGCAAAAAAGCCTGCTTTCTCCCGCAGCAGGGCGGCCGTCAGCCGCCGCCGGGCGGCCAGCTCCGCCTTGTCCTCCTCCAGCACCATCTCCCGCCGCCGGGCCAGCAGGGCTTCCCGGGCCTCCCCCTCCGCGCTCCGCAGCTCCCGCTCCACCTGGAGCTTATCCGCCCGGATGCGCTCCAGGGCCGGGTCGAAGGCGTTCTCCACCGAGAAGGGGGGCAGCCGCCGCCCGCTGGGGTCCAGCAGGTCCAGCAGCCCCGTCATGGGACGCAGCTCCAGCCCCTCCAGCCGTGGGAAGCGGCCGTACTCCTCCGCCAGGCGTTCCAGATAGAGCAGGAAATGTTTGACCTCGAAGAGCTCCACCTCGTCCATGGGGGAATTGGAGGGGCGCTGGAAGGAGTTTTTGATGTCGTGGAACTCCGACAGCAGATGGACGACGTTCTCCACCGCCGGCGCACCCTGCTCCATCCACGCCAGCAAAGCGTCCACCCGGCCCAGCTCCGCCTCCAGCGCCCCCTCCTCGCCGGGCCCGTACCAGCGGGGGGTCCGGGCCAGAGCGCGGCCGAAGGGAGAAGCCGGCTCCAGCCGGGCCATGACCCAGAGGTAGCCGGTATCCTCCTTGAGTTGTTGATCGAGCTTTACCATGTCATACCTCCCTCACGTCCACCACCGGGACCTCTACCGCCGCCCGCAGGGCGGACAGGAGCTCCTCCCGGTCCAGGTGCTTGCCGTAGGCCGACCAGGGGTTGGCGCACACGGCGGCGATGGTCAGCCGCCGCGCCGCTTGCAGAGACCCGCCGCCCCGGAAAAAGGCGGCGGTGCTGCTCCGGTCCGCCAGAAAATGGGTGGCGTCCGGAGCGGCCACCACCGTGGGAGCCCCCCGCCGGGCCAGGGTGCGGAGCATGGGACTGGTGACGCCTCCCGCCACCCAGAGCACGCACTTCTCCCGGGGCAGCGCCCCCCACAGGGGCTGGCCGCTATCCTCCCGCTCCAGGGGCAGCCGCTCTCCCTCCGGCGTAAAGAGGGCAAAGCGCTCCTGTTCCGCCGCCAGAGCCGCCCGGAGGCCGGGTTCCTCCGGCTCCGGCGCGGCGAACAGGGCGCAGGTGTGGGCCGTCTCGGCGGCGATGACCGCCGCCCCGCCGTCCATGGAGGCGCCTACACACAGAATGGCACAGCCGCCCGGTTCCGCCCCCGCCAGGGATTTCCGCCCGGCGGCTCCGTCGATCAGCACCCGGTCGGCTCCCAGCTCCCGGAAGGTCCCGGCCAGAGGGGCCAGTTGCGCCACCGCCGAGGGGCCCGCCAGTTGGATGTATCCGTCGGACAGGGCGCGGAACACCGCCACCGGGCCCAATGGGGTCATCACGCCGGTAACCCGGTCCACCTCCACCGTAGCGTCGCACAGGGGCAGCAGCCCACGGGCCGTGGCGAACAGCGTACCCGCCGGGACCCAGATCTCCGGCTTTTCCGTCCCCGTCACCACGTCGGTCCGCTCCCCATCCCGGCCCACGGAAGTCATGGCCAGGGTCTCCCCCTCCAGCTCCCGGATGAGCCGGCACAGCGCGGTGGTCTTACCGGCATTCTTGCACAAACCGATGACAGTCACCGGCGAGGCGTCCCCCACCAGGGGGGCCAGCAGCGGCTTCACGGCCCTCTCCCCTTCCCGCATTGCAGATTCCATAGCGCCATTATAGGGGCTCAGCCTGGGAAATGTCAATGGGGCGGCCGGCTGAACCGGCCCGCCCCATTGACGCGCTTGCCCGGAAAAATTTCAGCTTTCCTTCAAAATTCCCCCGGCAATCCGGTCGGCCATCCGGCCCACCCGGTCGAAATCCACATAGGGGTTGTAGAGCGCCTCCAGCTCGTCGTGCATGGCCTTGGCCTGGGCCAGAGAGTCCACCGCCTCCTCCGTCAGGGCGGCGGACACCTTCCGGGAAAAGCGCAGCCGCGCCCTGTTCCGGCGCACCGCCTCGGCGTCCGCCATGGCGTCCAGCCGGATGCGGCGGTAGGGCCGCTTTTCGTAGGGCAGGGCCGGAGAACTGGTCACGAAGGCCAGCGACAGCCCCGGAAGGAGCAGATGCTCCAGCCGGTCGGGGGCCATGGGGGAGACGCAGGCCACCGCGTCGTGGCCCGCCGCCACCGCCCCGGAGAGCAGGTGGGTCAGCATCACATGGGCCAGCCCGTAACTGTCCGCCAGCTCGTAAACACGTTTACATAATTTATCTACTGTATCAAATTCCGCCAGAAGCCCCCGGTGTGTTACCGCCGAGAGGAACCGCTGCTTCACCTGCCCGGCGCTCTCCCCCGTCTTTTTGATTTCCCGGGACAGGATGCCCTTGCTCCGCTTGGCAATCTTGGCCTCTACCTGCGGAGAAATCACGATGGATTGCACATCCTCCGCGATCTCCTCCGCCGCGCCCAGGCAGCGGTAGGCCCGCTGGTAGCACGCCGGATAACCGCCCATGCAGGACAGGATTTCCGCGCGCACATCCCCCAGGGCTTTTTTATCATAGCAGTCTCCCATGTTAACATAAGATTCTACCACCCCGGGGTATTTAGGCTCCACCACATGGGCCTTGGCAACAGAAGGACACTTGTTAAAATTTCCAGGTAATCCGAATCTCCTGGCGCCCGGTGGCCGGGTCCCGCTCGCCGATCTCGATCTTTTCCACCAGAGCGACCACCAGCTCCCGAGGCACGGTCTCCAACTGCAGCAGCTCCCCCACCCGGTCCATCATACCGGCCTGGCCCACCGGGTGTGTCCGTTTGTTCAGCTCCTCACCGTTTTGAGCCAGCCGCCGCTCCAAGCGCCCTTTTTCCATCCGAAGGTCCCGGTTTAGCTCCACAAACTGCCCCTCGCTGAGTACGCCGGAGATTTTATCCAGGTACAGATTTTTTAACGCCTGGCTCCGCTTTTCCAGTTGGGCTTTCAGCGCTTTCTGCTCCTGCTTCAGAGCCTCTGTGCGGGTGTCCCGCGGCGGAGGCACATTCAGTTCCTCCAGCGGACAGCAGCTTTGAACATAGTGGCGGATGCGTTCGGAAACCTGCTCAATCAGTTGATCCAGGCGGATGGAGTGCCGGGTGCAGCGCTTCTCCCTTCCACTGTCTGCATACAGCTTGCAGCGGAGGTAGGACACCCTGGGCCGCCCCTGCTGGCAGTTGGTGGTCTTGCTCATGGTGCTGCCGCAATCCATGCACTTCACCAGCCCGGACAGCAGGTGGGCTTCTCCGGTACCGTCGGTCTTGGAGCGCAGCTTCAGGCTTCTCTGTACCGCGCGGAAGGTCTCCCGGTCAATGATGGCCTCGTGGGTCCCCTCTACCCGATACCACTGATCTTCGGGAACCGGGAGCATCGTCTTGGATTTGTAGCTCGCCTTTTTCCGTCGGCCCTGGAGCATCACCCCTGTGTACATCTCGTTGTGGAGCATCCTCCAGATGGTGGTCTTGTTCCAGAGGCCATACTGGTTGGAGCCCGGGGGCCCGGCGGTCCACCCCCGCTCCAGCTTATACCGGGCCGGGTTCGGGATGCCCCGGTCGTTGAGCATCCGGGCGATCTCCTGTTTCCCGCGGCCCTCCAGGGACCACTGGAAGATCTGACGCACCACTTGAGCGGCCTGCGCTTCCACAATCAGATGATTGTGGTCTTTCGGGTCCTTCTGATAGCCGTAGATGGGGAACGCTCCGATATACTGCCCCTGCCGCCGCTTCAGGTCAAAGACCATGCGGATGTTTTCCGACAGGTCCTCCAGATACCACTCGTTCACCAGGCCGTTGATCTGCCGAGCCTTTTTGGTGCCCTTCACCTCCGTATCAACGTTGTCCGCCACCGCAATAAAGCGGACGCCCCAGATGGGGAACAGGCCATGGATGTACTTTTCCACCAGCTCCATATCCCGGGTGAACCGGGATTGGCTCTTGCAGAGGAGAATTTGGAACTTTTTCTCCCTGGCCGCCCCGATCATCCGGTTGAAGTCGGGCCGCAGGCTGTCGGCCCCGGAATAATCCTCGTCGCAGTAGATGTGGTAGATATCCCAGCCACGCTCCACAGCGTAGCTCACCAGCAGAGATTTTTGATTTTGGATACTCTCGGACTCTGTTTTGTATTTGTCCTCATCCTCTTTGCTCAATCGTGCATATATGGCGCAGAGAATGTGCAGCCCTCCCCTCTAAAGGCGCAGCTACGCCCCTCCCCCCGGCACGCAGAGCTGCCGCCCAGCCGAAAATCATTTAAGTCCCCCCGCCGTTCAAACGTGGCGCCGGGCTCATTTGCAGAGTTCTTTTGTGAGCCAGGCCACCACCGCCCGGCGGACCGCTTTCCCGTCTGGTTCTTTGGGGGACAGGAGCTTCTCCGTTAGGATAATTGTAGATTTCCGCATAAAATCGCCTCCGGTTCAGGATATGCTTACCGGGGCGGCGGATATGAAACAGAAGCGTCCGCTACTTTGGCGGATAAAGTCGAATTGATCGGCACGCTGATCGGTATGAGAACTGTGTGAGGCCCGGGCTGACCGAAGTCAGTCCGGGCCTCACACAGTTGTTGGGCTTATACAAACATCAGGGAGAGGGAGGGAATATACGTTAGAATCATCAGCAGTACGATGGACACCAGGAAAAAGGGCACAATCCACTTGAACATGCTCTCCATCTTGATCTTAGCCACAGCCGCACCTACAAACAGGTTGCATCCATAAGGCGGAGTGCACAGGCCAAAGGCCAGATTGACCGCCATGACAACGGCAAAGTGGATGGGATTGATGCCGAAGGTCTGAAGCGTAGGCAGCAGCATGGGGGCCATAATGATAATGGCGGGTACCGTGTCCAAGAAGCAGCCAATGACCAGCAGGATCGCATTGATGACCAACAGAACGACGGCGGGGTTGTCGGACACGTTGGACAGGAAGGTGGTGATGGCCTGGGGCACCTGCTCGAAGGTCATAAAGGTGGAAAACACGGTGGAGTAACCCAGCAGGAAGGAAGTTGCCCCGTTGAGCACCGCAGCGCCCACCAGAGTCTCGTAGAGGGACTTCCAGTCCATATCCTTGTAGACAAAGATGGAGACGATGACCGAATAGACCACGGAGACGGCGGCGGCCTCTGTGGGGGTAAAAATGCCGGAGTAGATGCCGCCCAGAATAATGACTGGGGACAGCAGAGCCCAGAATCCGTCCTTGGTGGCCTTGCCCAGCCGCTTCAGCCGGGCCACAAGGGCCTCCTTAAGGGGCTTTTTCTCGTCGGAGCGGACAGGCAGGTCGGTACCTGTGCGCTTGCAGATGATGATATTGACCACCAGGAAGGTCAGACCGATGATGATACCGGGGAGGATACCCGCCTTGAACAGATCCGGCACCGAGGTTTTGGTGGTGGCGCCATAGAGGACAAAGGACAGGGAGGGCGGGATGATGGGGCCCACGGTGCCGCCGAAGCACACCAGAGTGGCGGCATAGGAGGGATCGTAGCCCCGCTTTTTCATCTCAGGGATCATCATGCCGCCGATGGCGGCGGTGGTGGCCATGCCGGAGCCGGACAGGGCGCCGAAAAACATACACGCCAGCATGGATACGCAGCCCAGGGCTCCGGTGAGAAAATCGACCAGAGCCGAGGCAAATTCCACGATCCGCTTGGCGATGCCTCCGGTGGAGATCACCGACCCGGCCAGCATGAAGAACGGGATGGCCATGACGGTAAAGGAGAAGATGCCGGAATAGCAGTACTGGGCGTTGACCACCATGTTCAGATCCGAGCAGTAGAACATAGCGACCATGGTGGCGCCGCCGATGGCAAAGCCCACGGGCACACCGATCATCAGCAAGAGCACCAGGAGCACCAGCAGGACAATCAAAGCGGTATTCACTGTGCCTCGCCTCCTTCCGATTCCTCCGGACGTCCCTTCGCCAAGAAGACGACGGAATCCTTGATACTGGCCAGGCAGCGGATGGTCATCAGGGTACAGCCCACCACCACCGCCAGGTAGCCCCAGGAGGTGCTGATTTTGATGCCGGCATAGGGAGAGGTCCACTGGCTGATGACCAGGGACACACCGTAGTACAGCGTGACGACACAGATGGCGATCACGACGAGGTCGGACAGGATGTTGAAAACCTGGGCCGCCCGGAAGGGCAGGTGGTCGGTGAGCATGGTGATCTTGATGTGCTCCCCCTTCCGCTGTGCAATGCTGATGCCAAGCCAGGAGATCCAGACGAAGAGGAACTTGCCCAGCTCCTCGGACCAGTACAGGGAATTGCCGGTCTTGCGCATAATCACCTGCACAAAAATAATGAGCACCATCGCCGAGAACATGGCCACCAGGACCACTTCCTCCACGCGGTTGAGCACATCAACGATGCGATTGGTCTTTTTCATAGTCAGCCAGGATGTATTCTAAAAATACATCGCGCCCTCCTTTTCTCACTTTTTAAGCGGCGGACCGACTGGAGGAGCCGGTCCGCCCTGAGGCAGTTTGGGATCTTTTCCGGGGACTTACTGGGGCACGGTGGCCAGCCAGCGATCCATCATCTCGTCGCCGACCTTCGCGCGCCACTTGTCGTATACGGGCTGGACAGCCGCCTTGAAGGCGGCGACCTCTTCGTCGGTCAGCTCTTCCACGGTGGCGCCCTCGTCCTTGAAGCGCTGGATATAATCCATCTCGTTGGCGCGCTCCTCGTCACGCTGCTGCTTGCAGGCCAGCGTGACGGCCTCCTGGATCAGAGCCTGGTCCTCGGCGGACAGGGACTTGAACCAGTCCAGCGAGCAGATAATGGGGAACGGGGAGCTGGCGTGGTTGGTCAGGGTGATGTAGGGAGCGATCTCATGCAGGGAGAAGTCGTTGAACACGCCCAGGGAGTGGTCCAGAGCCTCGATGGTACCGGTGGACAGAGAGGTAATGACCTCGCCCCAGGACATCGGCGTGGGGGCGGCGCCCATGGCGTTCCACATCTCAATGTTCAGCTCGTCCTGGGCGATACGGATCTTCTGGCCGTGGAGGTCGTCGGAGTTGTGGTAGCAGCCGGTGCGGCTGATAACCTGACGCATGCCGTTGTAGTACATGCCCAGGCAGTAGTAGCCCGCGTCAGCGATGGTCTCGTTGAACAGCTCCAGACCGCCGTTTTCGAAGGTGCCCTTCTCCCAGTCTTCATAGGTGGGGTACAGGAAGGGCAGGTCCACACAACTGGACGCCGCGCCGGTGACGGAACTCACCACGGAGGACAGGTCAAACTCCATCGTCAGGGTGCCCAGCTTGACGCCGGCGACCATGTCGGGGGAATCGCCCAGTTGTCCGTCGGGATAGACCTCCACCTTAAAGCGGCCGGGCGCCTTTTCCTCCAGGTATTCGCCGATCCACACGCTCCAGACGTGGGTAGACCGGGTAGACGAGTCGGTATGGCCGATTTTGATCACGATGGGGTCAGACGTGGTTTCCGACCCGCCGGACTGGCTGCTGGAGGGGGCGGGAGAGCTGCCGCCGGAGGTGCTGGGACGACTGCAGGAGGACAGCAGAGTGAAGCAAAGTGCTGCGCTCAGTGCGAGGGCAATCCATTTTTTCATTTTCATCGTATTCTCCTCTCATTCGTTCACATGGTGGATGTATTTTCTGTTCACAGCGGTTCCCTGACCGCAAAACAGACCTCATTTGCGCAGGCCCAGAATGCCGCGGGCCTCGGCGGGAGTGGCCACGGGCCGGCCCAGGAGGGCGGCCAGATCCGCCACCTTTTTCACCAACTCGCCGTTGCTCTTAGCCAGGACCCCCTTGGACAGATAGAGGTTGTCCTCGAAGCCCACCCGGACGTTGCCGCCCATGGCGATGGCCGGGGCGGCCAGCTCAAAGGCGGCTCTGCCGATGCCCGTGGCGGTCCAGGTGGAGCCGGCGGGGATCTGACTGACCAGATAGCACAGGTTGGGTACGGTGGCGGGGGTACAGCCGCCCACGCCCAGCACAAAGTTGAACTGCATGGGTTCGCCGGGCGCCTGCCCCTTCCGGGCCAGGGTCAGAGCGGTGTCCAGATGGCCGATCTCAAAGCATTCGTACTCTGGCTTGATGTGATTTTCCAGCATCCGCTTGCCAAAGGCCCGCAGAGTGGGCATGTCGTTTTGGAATACATCGTCGCCGAAGTTGCAGGTGCCGCAGTCCAGCGTGGCCATCTCGGGCATCAGCTCGGTGGGCTGGAGGCGCTCCTCCGGCGTCATCCCCACGGCGCCGCCGGTGGAGGGGATCAGAATCACACCGGGACAAGCCGCCTGAATGGCGTCCATCACGACCCGGAAGCGCTCCCGGTCCTGGGTGGGGGTGCCGTCGTCCCAGCGGACGTGCACGTGGATAACCGCTGCCCCGGCGTCATAGGCGCTCTTGGCCTCCCGCACCATCTCTTCCAGCGTGTAGGGAACGGCGGGGTTCTGCTCCTTGGTGACCTCCGCGCCGCAGATGGCGGCGGTGATAATCAGCTTTTCCGTTTTAATCGACTCCTTTTGAAACAACTGTCGCTTATCTGCAATACCGCTCGGTGAAATAACGGCGCAGCTTCTCCTCCCGACGGACGATGTCAAAGGCGATCTCCGCATGGCCGGGGTAGTAGCCGTTGCCGATCAGCATAGGCACATGCTTTTCCACTCCCTCGGCGCCCAGCGAGGCCTTGACAAAGTCGGTACTCATGCTGAAAAAGTAGATCATGCCGTTGTCGTCCGTGACCAGGATGGTGGAGAGCTCCGTGTCCGACACGCTGACGGTGCTGACCGTGAAATCGGATAATTTCCCATTCAATGCGCGGGTATATGCCTCGTAGGTTTCCAGGGGCTTCTGACCGTTGACCTGGAGCACCACATCGGCGATGCCAAGGCCGCGCACCACCTCGCACTGCTCGGCGGAATACTCCAGACACACGACCTTCCCCGTGGGAGACACGCGCTTCTTGGCCTCCGCCAGGCACAGAAGCCCCGCCTTGCCCGCGCCCATGACGACCACGGTATCGCCCGCCTTGGCATGAATGGCGACCTGTGCGGGCGCTCCCGCCACATCCATCAGCGCAAGGCTGAGCTTATCTCCCAGGTCCTCCGGCAGCTTGGTGTAGATCCCGGTCTCAAACAGCACCGCGTCCGCCTTGCAGTAGACCTGTTCTGTGTCGACGTCGATGTCGGTGATTTCATAGATTTTCAGGGGCGTCAGGGATAGGGAAACCAATGTGGCGATTTTGTCGCCCACCTTGACGTCGGCACTTTCTTTCAAATCGGCGCCGATTTCTTTGACCCGTCCGATGAGAATTCCACCGGATTTGCTCACCGGGTCCTGGAACTTGCCGCGCTCCTCGACAATCTCCAGAATGGCAGCGGCGATTTTTGTCTTGTCGCCGCCGCACTCGCGCTTGATGCGGCCAAAGGCGGTAGCGGTGGGTTGAAGAGCAATGACGTCGATCAAGATCTCGTTGGTGCAGATCACGGGATCATTGTTGATTTTCTCTGCAGCCTGAGGCAGCAGGCCGGTGGGAAAAATAACGCGGTGACTACCGTATTTATCCCCTCTCATGGAACAATCCTCCTTGACATAGAGCTCGTATTTCAGGAAATCCTGTGCCCTTTTATTTTGCAAGCTGTATGCCAATTTTGTTTTCAAAGGAAACTTTCACAGAAAAACCATCCGTCAGAGGGGCGCATCTGCGCGAGGCGGTGGGGGCGGGCTTTGTACGACGGGTACTCCGGCCCAGTTAAAGTCGAGAGGGTGGGGAATTTTTGCTGCAAAATATGCTCTTTGCAAACTTTGGATTCCACGATTCTTCCAAAAAGCGATTCAAAAATAAATCAATGATTTAAATTTGTATCGGTTTTTGATTCATATTTGTATCAATCCTGCGTCGAGTCGCTGCTGATTCCATAGAATTTCAGCTTGCGAACCACCGACGGCTGGCTGATGCCGAGCAGGCTGGCAATTTTGCGGGTGGAGCCGTATTTCTCTTTATACACCCTGAGGATCGACTCCTCGTGCCGTGCCAAGATTTCCTTGAGGGACCCACGCTCGACGGGCTCGGAAGGCCGGGGAAGATCCGGCCCCGGTTCCGCCGGATTCGGTCCGCTGCTCTGGTCGCAGGACATGGCGGTCAGCACATCCCGGACCTCGATGATCTGATAGTCGGCGGTAATCATCAGCCGCTGGATCAGATTCTGAAGCTCGCGGATGTTTCCCCGAAACGGCTGATTTTCCAGGAACTCCAGGGTCTTCACGCTCAGGACCTTATTGAGCGCGAACTCCCGGTTGTACCGCTCTACAAAGTGCTTTGCCAACGGGCCGATGTCCATGCGGCGCTGGCGCAGGGGGGGCACCGTGATAGGATAGACATTGAGGCGATAATAGAGGTCCTCACGGAAGGTGCCCTGGCGCACCATGGCGGACAAATCCCGATTGGTGGCCGCGATGATGCGGACGTCCACCTTGATGGGGGCCACCCCGCCCACCCGTACAATCTCTTTTTCCTGTATGACCCGCAGCAGCTTGGCTTGAAAAGACAGAGGCAGTTCGCCCACCTCGTCCAAAAACAGCGTCCCGCTCTGGGCCGCCTCCCATAATCCAATTTTGCCTTTTGCATTTGCGCCGGTAAAGGAGCCCTTTTCATAGCCGAACAGCTCGGATTCCAGAAGATTCTCCGGGATGGCGGCGCAGTTGATTTTAATCATGGGAAAGGTTTTTCGCTCGCTGTTTTGGTGGATGATGCGGGCGATAATCTCCTTGCCGACGCCGGATTCACCGTAGATCATCACATTGGAGGTATAGCGGGACACCTTCAGCGCTTGCCGCAGAGTGGATTTGGACTGGCTGCTGCGGAAGATATAGCCGTTGGCATTTGCAACGTGGGTATCGTCCCTTGTTTCGCTGTGCTCCTCATGCTCCACGAGCACATGGTGCCGCCGTGCCTCGCCAAATTGCTGCTGGATCGCCTTTTGCATCTGTGGGAAGCGGCGCAGCAGGCCCAGGGTATACTCGGCATGCCCCTCCATAAATCCGGCATAGGGGATGATGTGTACCTGTTTGCCGATCCCCTCTGCCGTCAGCCCGGTAAACTTATAGTCGCACCCAAGGGTGGCAAAGTAAAGAATGCCCCGGGGCTTGACCGCCACCAGAGCGGCAATCTCCGTGTTGACTGAATTGATGCAGTTGATGACCACGTCAAACTGCTGGGCGACCGCACTTTCCCGGCCGGAGCAGAAGCCTTCGATGTCTGTGGCGTCCAGCGCCAGCACCTCGTCGTATACACCGTACCGCTCCAGCAGCTGCCGGTGATTTTCGTTTCGGACAATGCCCACCAGCCGGCCGCTGGATTTCATCTTATCGCGGGCAGCATAGCCGCAGAGCAAGCCGCTCCGCCCACCGGCGCCCAGGACCAGAACGGACTGCCCCGGCTCCACGATCCTGTGGGTGCACGCGGACACGCCGGCCTCATCCATGGCGGAGATGACCACCTGCAGAGGGATATCCGGGGGGCGCTTCACCACCGGAGAACTGGCGTACAGGATGGCTTGCCCCTCCACCGTCAACTGGGCGCACGCATAGTCTACACACAAAATCCGGTCGAGCTTCAGAGGGGTGATCGATAGGGACGCCAGGGAAATAATCTCGTCACCGGGAGCCAAGCCATACAAATTGGGGTATTCTGATCCCATTTGGGCCACCTTGCCGTAGAGCATCCCACCCGTGTTGGTGACTGGATTATGGAGCTTGCCCCGCTCCTGAATGATCTCCATGACCCGCTGGCACAGCAGGGTGTCGTTGTCGCCGGTCTCATCCCAAATCTCGTTGAAGCTGACCAGGTTGATGCTGACGATCTTGACGTCGATCAGCAATTCATCCGGGCGCAGCTCGGTGGTGTTGTCGATTCTCCATGCCTGCTGGGGCAGGGAGTGGGCAGGTTCCATGGAACGACCAATACCGAAGGTATCCATCATCGTTTTTCTCCTCCAAGCGCGTATCTCTCTTGTTTTCGGCCATTCTCTATTGTATTCTATTTGCGTACAGCTTCAAGCGGCAATTTGCCTGCCCGTTTTTTTATTATGGCAGGAGCCCGGCGTATTGCTTCCGCCGGGCCCCCTTGTACGTGCTACTTTCTCTTGCAGGCAGCCGGTACCACACAGGTGCCGCTGGCGCGGCACACCAGCAGCGGCTCGTCCAGCACATCGGCTGCGGAGGCGCTGACCTCCGGGCGGGCCGTGATGACCTTGTAGGCGGTAAAGACCATCTTGCGCGAGGTATTTCCTACAGAAGTGATCTCGCCCCTGGCCTCGATGTAATCCCCGGCGTAAACAGGGGCCATGAACTCCACGTTGTCATAGGCGCAGAACAGGCCCTCGTCGCCGTCGCAGCGTATGAGCAGTTCCGTGGCCACGTCCCCAAACAGGTGGAGCATGTGGGCGCCGTCCACCAGGTTCCCGCCGTAGTGGGCGTCCTTTGCCGACATTCTCACACGCAGCTCAGAGGTGATCTTTTCCATAATAAACGTCTCCTTTCATTTTACGGGGACACATTCTGTCCCCCTCCTAAATTAACAGCAAATTTCATGCCAGGATCCAAGCCAAAGAACCGAAACACAAATGGAATCGGCGCCATCCAATTATAAAGTTGGCATAACGTTTGCAATTATACAGGGGCGACCCAAAATCAAAAAAAGAAAGCAGGCGAAGATCATGCCGCGTGAAGTCATGCGCAACATCTACCGCATCCCCGTCCCTCTGCCCAACAACCCCCTTCGTGAGCTCAACTGCTATCTGATCCGCGGGAAGGACCGCAGCCTGCTGATCGACACAGGCTTCCGGCAGGAGACCTGCCGCCGGGCGCTCTTCGACGGGCTGCAGGAGCTGAACGTACGCATGGAGGATACCGATATTTTTTTGACCCATCTCCACTCGGACCACACCGGCCTGCTGCCGGAGGTGGCCTCCGCGTTCAGCCGTGTCTTCATCGACGACCTGGACCGGGACTGGATCGTGGGGAGCACGCGTTTTGAACTGGAGCGTCAGGAGGACGCGCGCTTCGCCATGGCCGGCATCCCGCCGGAGATGCTCCGGATTGCCTCGCAGACGCACCCAGGCCGGTGTTTTGCGCCGGACCCGAGCTTTGATCGCTATACCCGCCTGTCGGCGGGGGATGTGCTGGAGGTGGGGGGCTATCGCCTGGAGGTCCTCCGCACGCCGGGCCACACGCCCAGCCACCTGTGCCTGTGGATGGCGGAGCAGCAGGCCATGTTTACCGGCGACCATGTGCTGTTCGACATCACCCCCAACATCACCCGCTGGCCCAATCTGGAAAATGCCCTGGGCTGTTACCTGCGCAGTCTGAAGCAGGTGCGGGAGTATGACGTAAAAACGGCCTTGCCCGCCCACCGGGCCACCGGAGATTTCCATGCCCGTGTGGACGCGCTGCTGCGGCACCATGCATACCGGCTGGAGGAGTGCCTCAAGGTGGTCCGGGAGGAGCCGGGGCTGCTCCCCTTCGAAATCGCGGGACGGATGACCTGGCGCATCCGGGCCAAAAATTGGGAGGACTTCCCCATCCCCCAAAAATGGTTTGCCGTGGGGGAGTGCCTCTCCCACCTGGACCTGCTCCGGCTGGAAGGGCAGGTGCGGGAGGAGCTGGCGGACGGCAGGTTGTATTACTATCCGAACTGAACCCAACAAAAAAGAGGAAGGGAGCGCGTATTACAAATGGCGTGGATGGAGACAGCGGACTTGTGGGTCCGGCCGTCGCAGGAGGCGGATCTGGAGCTGTTTTACCAATGGGAGCGCAGGCCGGAGGTAACGCAATTCTTCAGCATTGCCGATGGACAAAGCCGGGCGGAGGTGGAGGCGATCTATCGCAGAGACGCGGCCGACCCGGGCCGGCGTCAGTACACCATCCTGCTTAAGCCCGAGGGGCGGCCCATCGGGCGGATCGTGCTGGCGGACCGGATCGAGGGCTGGAAGGTAGAGATCTTCCGGATCTATATCGCGGATACCGCCTTGCGGGGCAAGGGCTACGGAAAGCAGGCCATGCAGGCGATCCTGAAGCAGTGCTTCGAGGCATGGGGCATGGAGCGGGTCTATCTGGACCATTATACCGGCAATCCGGCCGCGGAGTTATATCGGTCGCTGGGGTTTCAGTACGAGGGGGTGCTGCGAAGGAACTGCCGGAAAAACGGGAAACTTTACGACGTGCACCTGATGTCCATGCTGAGGGAGGAGTATCAGCAGGCCCGCCAGGACCGGTGACGCCGGCCCGCACCCGGTCCATCCGCCCGCGCGGAACCGAAGCCTGGTCGCCGGACTTTGTCGGACCGCCCGATCCGGTCCGTCTCCGCGGAGAAGCGCCGGGGGGCCTTGGGCGGGCGGTGCCGCTGTGCATTGCCGGAGATATTCAAATGCTTGTCCCAGTAAAAGGTCCTATTGCTGCTCTCTCATGGGGGGCGGTGCCATCCACGATGGCGGTCTTTTTCTCCGGCAGGAGGATGGCGTCCAGGGAGTCGGGGTCGCCGGAGCAGCGAATGTACTCCACCTGGAAGCCCCGCTCCTCGGCGGCGGCGGCCACCCGCTTCATCAGGGTGGATTTTCCGCAGCCGGGGCCGCCCTTCAGGATGAAAACGGCGTCTGCCTCCGCCGGGTCGATGAGCTGATCGTACAAGGAATAAAATCCCGCAGGGGAATTCGCACCTAAAAAATATCGGACCTGTGGTTCCGTTGACATGGGCTTACCCTCCTAACTATTCTCTACTTCAGGGTATGCCGTCCGCCGTGCCCCGGTGCCGTGCCTGCGCCCGTTTTTTTACCCGTTCCGGCCATTGTTTTTCCCCTTTCCCGTCAAAAGGGCCCCGCGCCTTCCGCAGGAGGCGCGGGGCCCTTTTCGCCGCTTCAGCGGGCTTCGGTCAGCGAGCGGTCCAGCAGGAAGGACAGCAGACGCTCTTCCGGCAGCGGTCTGGCATAGTAATAGCCCTGGAGCCAGTCGGCGTCATACCGCCGGAGGCCCTCCGCCTGGGCCGCCGTCTCCACGCCTTCCACCACCACCCGCTGCCCCATTTTGTGGAACAGCTCCAACAGCGTGTGCACCAGCATATCCGCCCGCCTGTCCTCCGGGAAGGCAACCAGCAGGCTCTGGTCCAGCTTGATACACTCGAAGGGCAGGTCCAGTACGCTGGAGAGGTTGGAATAACCGGTCCCGAAGTCGTCCAGATAAAAGCGCACACCCTTGGCGGACAGCTCGCCCATGACCTTTCGCATCCGCTCCAGGTCCTGAAGCAGCACCCGCTCGGTGATCTCGATCTTCAGCCGCTCCGGTGAAACGCCGTGACGGGCCAGGCAGCCGGTCACCCGCCCGGTCAGGTCCGGGTCCATAAACTGCTGCATAGACAGGTTGATAGAGACCGTCTCCAGCCCGGCGGCCTGCCCGCCGCCCAGCAGACGGCATACCTCCTCCAGCACGATCCAGCTCAACTCGTCGATGAGTCCCGTCTCTTCGGCCAGCGGGATGAATACCGAGGGAGGCACCGCCCGCCCCTGAAAATCCTCCAGGCGGAGCAGGGCCTCCGCCGAGGAGAAGGCGCCGGTCCCACAGCGGTACACCGGCTGATACCAGACCCGGAAGCGCCGCTCCCGAATGGAACGGCGGATCAGCTCCAGCAGCTCTTTCCGCCGCTCTAGCGCTTCCCAAACCGCTTCCCCGCACTCCACCGTCTCCTCCGGCCCCTGCTTGGCCAGGCGAAGCCCGTGTTCCAGCAGCTCCAGCACCTGGGCCTCCGTCCAGGCCTGCCCCCGGCAGACCAGGTCGGTCAGCCGGGCCGGAATCAGCGTCTCTGCGTCTCCCAGCGTCCAGGTTCGCTGGAACCGCCGCTGCACCGTCTCCAGGCTGCTGCGCCCCTTCTCCTGACTTTCCCACGGCAGGAGAAGGGCAAACTCCACGTTGCCAAAGCGGAAGGCCCGGCCCTCCGGCTCCATATGGTCCAGCCAGCGGGCAATCTCATAGAGGAAGGCGTCGCCCGCGGCGTGGCCGAAGCGCTGGTTGACATTGACAAAGTGGTGCAGGGAGAGCAGGATCACCTGAAACCGCTGCCGCCCCGCTAGACGCAGAGAAATCTCCTGATAAAAGCTGTTTCGATTGCCGATTCCCGTCAGGCCGTCCTGCTCCACGCTGCTGCACTGGAAGCCGAGAAACAGGATGAGATCGGCCATGGCAATGATGGTGCCGTTGAGCAGCAGCTCGGGATAGAGGAGCTGAAAGAGCATCAGCAGCAGTGCCACCGGGGGCAGGGTCCGCATGACCCGTACCATGTCCCGGCTGACACAGGGCTGGTTTTTGAAATAGCACAGCAGCAGCAGCGCCAGTTCTGCGGCCATGATGCCGTAGCCCAGCCGGTTGAGAGGACCTCTCTGGTAGTTCCCCATCGCATCGAAGGAGAACATGACCCCGCTGCCCAGGTTCCACAGCACCACCGCCAGATCGATCAGCGTCAATGCGCTCACCCACCGCCGGGCCCGGCGCAGGCAGCCCTTGTCGTACACATGCTCCAAGATGAGGTAGAACAGGTATAGGGCCGTCATGGAGCACATGAGAACACTGATCAGGAAATAGGCGCTGTTCAGCATCAGGTTGACCCACAGCGGCACCCGGGCCGCGTTCTGGATGGTCACCACACACAGCGTATTGAGAATCACGGAGCTCAGGGAGAGCCACAGACACAGGCCGTACATCCTCCGCCGCGCCGTCACCGCCCACCTTCGCTCATAAAAGTAGAGCAGCAGAATCATCAGAAGGATACATGCAAAAAACTCCGCCGACAGAGACCACTTCATACCGGAGACCACCCCCCTTCGGCTACGGCAACCGTCAATTGTATCTTCATTTTATCACATTTTCTCAAAAACGTAAATATTGTATCCAAAAAATGTTACAAATATCTATCTCCCTCCCCTCCGGCCTCACCGGACCGCACCCCGGCTGTTGCTATTTGTCCTCGGTTCGGTTACAATATGATTATGTGCCACCGCTGCTCCGGCGGAAGCACTTTATTGGAAAGAGGTGACGGCGTTTGAGCTTTCTCTCCCCCGGTTATCTGCTCTTTTTTCCGGCCACGGTGCTGCTCTACTTCCTGCTGCCCCGGCCCTGTAAAAACCTGTGGCTGCTGGCGGCAAGCTGGTTTTTCTATCTCTGCGCCGGGCCGGACTGCTTCGCCTTCCTCCTGTGCGCTACGCTGGTCACCTATACCGGAGCCCGGCTGCTGGAGCGCCGGGATGGAGCGAGCCGGAAAGCCCTGCTGACGCTGCTGCTGACACTTTTGTTCGGGACGCTCTTCCTCTTCAAGTACCTGGACTTTGCCTTCTCTCTGGCGGAGCGTGTGCTGGACGCGGCGGGCCTCTCCTTCTCCTCCCCCGCCCTGGATCTGATCCTCCCCGCCGGGATCTCCTTCTACCTTTTCATGGCGGCGGGCTACCTTATCGATGTGTACCGGGGCGACCGGGCCGCAGAACACAGCTTCCTTCTCTGCGCCCTGTTCCTCTCCTTCTTCCCCCATGTCATCTCCGGCCCCATCGCCCGGGCGGGCGGGCTGATCCCCCAGTTCCGTGAGGTCCGCCGGTTCGACTATGACAAATTTCGGGCCGGGCTGCTGCGCTTTCTGTGGGGCGCATTCAAAAAGCTGTGCATCGCCGACCGGCTGGCCGTGCTGGTGAACGCCGTGTTCGCCGCCCCCGGGGACTTCGGCTGGCTCCAGGTCATCGCCGCCGCCTGCGCCTTCTCCGTTCAGATCTACTGCGACTTCTCCGCCTACTCCGACATGGCCCTGGGCTCGGCGGAGGCCATGGGCTTTCATCTGATGGAAAACTTCCGCACGCCCTACTTCTCCCGCTCCATTGCCGAATTTTGGCGGCGGTGGCACATCTCCCTGTCCGCCTGGTTCCGCGACTACCTGTACATCCCCCTGGGCGGCAGCCGCCGGGGAAGGACCCGCAAATACCTCAACATCCTCCTCGTGTTCGCCGTCAGCGGCCTGTGGCACGGCGCCGCCCTCACCTTCGTGGTCTGGGGCCTGCTCAACGGTATCTATCAGGTGGCCGGCGGTCTCACCGCCAGGCTGCGGGCCCGGTGCCGCCAGTCGCTCCGGATGCGGGAGGACCGCCCCCTCGCCGTCCTGTGGCAGATGGCGGTCACCTTCGTCCTGGCCACCCTGGCCTGGGTCTTTTTCAAGGCGGGCTCCCTCTCCGGGGCTCTGTCCGTGCTGCGGGCCATGCTCCCCGCCGGCCCCGCGCTGGTCCATCCGGTACTGGCCTCTATGGGGCTGGACCGCCGCGAATTCCTGGCCGCCGCCCTGGCCGGCCTGGCCCTGCTGGCGGTGGACCTGCTTTCCCTCCGCGGAAGCGTCCGCGCCCGGGTCCTGGCTCTCCCCCGCCCTCTGCGGTGGCTCGTCGCCCTGATCCTGCTGCTCTGCGTGTTCCTTTTCGGGGTATATGGCACCGGATACGATCCCCAAGACTTCATCTACTTCAAGTTTTAGGGGGAACGGCCATGAAAAAAAGCAAAGAACTTCTGTTCGCCGCCGCCTTCGTGCTGACGGCCGCGCTGCTGCTGGGGCTGTGCGGGGCCGCTCTGCGGCCAGTCCGGGTGGACTACGGCGCAGTGTGGGAGCCCTATCTGGCCGAGCCTAAGGACAGCTTGGACTACCTCTACCTGGGCAGCTCCTACGCCTACTGCGACGTCAATCCAAGCCTCATCTATGACGCTACCGGCTTGACCGGCTACGTGCTGGCCGGCCCGGAGCAGACTCTGTCCACCACCTACTGGTACCTCAGAGAGGCCCTCAAAACCCAGACGCCGCAGGTGGTGCTCATCGAGGCCTCCGCCCTCCACTTCGAGCGCTACCAAAACTACAGCCAGATCAATGTGGGCTATATGCCCTTTTCCACCAACAAGCTCCACGCCATTTTTGAGGCCGCGGAGCCCGAGCTGCGTACCGGCCTGCTCTTTGACCTGTACTTCTACCACAGCCGCTGGAAAGAGCTCACCGTGCAGAGCGCCCTGTGGGCCCTGGCCCCCAAAGGGGCCGACCAGCTCAAGGGCTACACCGCCGTGGAGGGGGTGTTCGAGCAGATCGCCGACGGCCCCTTCCAGCGAGAGGTGAAGCCGGACGCCATCTACCGGCAGAATCTGGCCGACCTGGGTCGGATTCTGGCCCTGTGCGAGGAGTACGGCGCCCTGCCTGTGGTGGTCTTCCACCCCACCTACAGCCAGCTCCCCGCGCAGGAATACGAGCGCATCCGCTCCGATGTGGCCGCCCTGGACCCCAAGGCCAAATACTTCGACTGGAGTAGTCAGATCACCTCCATCGGCCTGGACCCGACGCTCCATTTCTTTGACCCCGGCCACCTGAACCGAGCGGGAGCCGACCTTTTTTCCCCTTGGGTGGGAATCTTTCTGACCAACGAGCTGGAGGTCTTCCCCCGAGCCCAGACGGAGGAGAACGCCGCCGCCTGGCGCGCCTCCGCCGAGCACTGGCTCCAGGCCGTCCCCTCAGAGCAGGAATAGCGTCAGAAGGACGCCCGGTTATGCACCGGGCGTCCTTCTTCTATGCAAAATCGGTATAACGGCGGCGGGCCGCCTATGATATGATAGAAAAAACGGAGGGATGGCCATGATCAACCAAGCACGCGTGACACAGACCTTTTTGGACTACGTCCAGATCGACAGCGAGACCCACTTTGAGCGGGAGATGACCGCCCGGCTGGTGGCCGATCTGGAGGCGCTGGGCCTTCCGGTGACCACCGACGAGGCTGGAAAGGCCGCCGGTTCGGACGGAGCCAATGTCTACTGCCACCTGGAGGGGGACCCCAACAGTGACTGCATCCTCTTCAGCGCCCATATGGACACCGTCACTCCCGGCAAGGGGGTCCGGCCTCAGATCCGGGACGGCTATATCTACAGCGACGGCACCACCATCCTGGGGGCCGACGACAAGTCCGGCATCGCCGCCATACTGGAGGCGCTGCGCACGCTGCTGGAGAGCGGCGTCCCCCACCGCCCCATGGACATCCTCTTCACCATCCGGGAGGAGGGCGGCCTCAACGGCTCGGCCAACGTGGACTACGGCCGCCTGAAGGCCAAATACGGCGTGGTGCTGGACGCCAGCAACGACGTGGGTAAAATCGTCTCCAGCGCGCCCGGTCAGATTCGCATTTACGCCGACATCTATGGGCGGAAGGCCCATGCCGGCTCCGACCCGGAGAAGGGGGTCAGCGCCATCCAAGCCGCCGCCGTGGCGGTGAGCCGGATGCGGCTCCAGCGCATTGACGAGGAGACCACCGCCAACATCGGCACGCTCTCCTGCGTGGGGGAGACCAACGTGGTCCAGGACCACGTCACCTTTGCCGCCGAGACCCGCAGCAAAAGCCCGGAGAAGCGGAAGGCCCAGGCCAACCACATGGTGGCCTGCCTGCAGGAGGCCTGCGACGCCCTCGGGGCCCGGCTGGAGTACCGACTGCACCATAGCTATCAGAGCTACGGCTTCCCGGACGACCACCCCCATGTCCGGCGGCTGATGGACGCCTGCCGCCGGGCCGGCGTCGAACCCTGGACCACCTACACGGGCGGCGGCACCGACGGCAACAACTTTAATGCCCATGGCATCGAGACCGTGGTACTGGCCTGTGGCATGGAGCACGAGCACACCACCCAAGAGCGCATCGCCATCCGAAACCTGGCCGATGCCTCTCAGGTGGTCTATCAGCTCATGCTGCCGGACGCCTGACCCATCCAGACAATCAGACACGTCGCTCCGGACCAGCCGGAACAGCGCGTCTTTCCTTTTCTCACAGCCAGTCGGCTACCACGTCTCCCACCGCGGCGGGCCCCACCGTGTTGCGCGTCAGCAGCTCCATCAGTCCGTCGATACGGGAAATGCTGACCGTGACGTTGGGGATGACGGCGCTGTCGCCCCCCTGTTCCGCCACCTTGACCCCATAGCTCTCACAGGAAAAATGCTCCGCTACCTCCATCTCTCCGATTACAACATAGTAATCAAAGCAGTGGGAGACGCCATCCTCTCCCCGGACCGTTCGGCGCTCTACAAACAGCTCCCTCATCTTGTGTTTTTCCTCCTTCTTTTAACATCTTGCTTACATTATATGGTGGTATATACGGAAAGTATCGCAAAAAATGTCGAGCAAAAGGAATATTTTGGAACTTGCCATTGTGCCGCACCCCTGGTATGATGATGGCAGATTTTGCGGTGCTCCTGCGCCGCATCGGAGGTGAACACATGCGTCATTGGCTGCGAAAACGGGTGGCGCTGCACGACTGGCCTCTGTTCCTTCTGACCCGCGGGCTGTGTATGACCACCATCTTTTTGCTGGCCGCCCTGCTGCTGCGTCTGTGGACCGGGCCGGCGGACCCCTGGCTGCTGAACTGGTATGCCGACTATGTGCAGGCGATGGCGGCCGTGCTGCTGGGGACTTCCCTGATCGGCCCGCTCCTGCTGGAGGACGTACTGCGGCGATATACATAAAAAAACGGGGACCGGACAGTTGTCCGGTCCCCGTTTTTGTTTCCAGAGGGAAAGTCTTTTACTTGCTGTAATCGAAGAAGCCCTTGCCGGTCTTGCGGCCCAGGGTGCCGGCGCGGACCATCTTGCGCAGCAGCAGGGAGGCGCGGTACTTGGGATCGTGGGTCTCGTTGTACAGCACGTCCATGATGGCCAGGCAGACGTCCAGACCGATCAGGTCGCCCAGAGCCAGGGGGCCCATGGGATGGTTGGCGCCCAGCTTCATGGCGGTGTCGATGCCCTCCGCGGAAGCCACACCGGTGTACAGCAGGTCGGCGGCCTCGTTGATCATGGGGATCAGGATCTTGTTGACCACAAAGCCGGGGGCCTCGTTGACCTCCACGGGCTCCTTGCCGATCTCCACGGACAGGTCGGCCACGGCCTTGTAGGTCTCGTCGGAGGTGTGAGCGCCCCGGATGACCTCCACCAGCTTCATCACGGTGGCGGGGTTGAAGAAGTGCATGCCGATGAACTTGTCCGGGCGCTTGGTAGCCGCGGCAATGGCGGTGATGGAGATGGAGGAGGTGTTGGTGGCCAGGATGGTCTCCGGCTTGCAGATCTTGTCCAGCTCCGCAAAGATGCTCTTCTTGATGTCCAGGTTCTCAATGGCGGCTTCCACCACCAGGTCGGCGTCCGCGGCCATGTTCAGGTCGGTGGTGAAGGTCATGTGGGCCAGGATGTCGGCCTTCTTGGCCTCGTCCATCTTGCCCTTGGACACCAGCTTATCCAGGCCCTTGTTCAGACGGCCCTCGGAAGCCTTGATGATATCGTCGTTGATGTCGCGGACCACTACGTCAAAGCCCTTCTTGGCAAAAACCTGCGCGATGTCCAGGCCCATGGTGCCGCCGCCGATGACAACAATCTTTTTCATGTTCTTTTCCTCCTATTATGTATGTGTATGGAACGGGTTCGCGATTCTTTTCCGGCTGTGCTTACCGATTCTTGAAGTTCTTCTCCTTGCGCTTCTCCAGGAACGCGCCCATGCCCTCGTCCTTGTCCTCAGTACCGCAGCACACGCCGAAGGCCTCCGCCTCGAAGGCGCAGCCGGTGTAGATGTCCGTCTGCATGCCCTTGCGGATGCAGCGCTTGGACTCCTTCACCGCGATCTGTGCGTTGGCGCAGATGGCGTTGGCCAGCTCCAGGGCCTTGGGCATCAGCTCGTCGGCGGGGTACACCTCGCTGACCAGACCGATCGCCTTGGCCTCTTCCGCCCCGATGACCTTGGCCGTCAGAATCAGCTCCATGGCTTTGGAGATCCCCACGATGCGGGGCAGACGCTGGGTGCCCGCGAAGCCGGGGGTGATGCCCAGGCCCACTTCGGGCTGGCCGAACTTGGCCTTCTCGCTGGCCAGCCGGATGTCGCAGGCCATGGAGATCTCGCACCCGCCGCCCAGCGCGAAGCCGTTCACCGCCGCGATGACGGGCTTGGACAGGTTCTCCAGCTTCAGGAACACATTGCCGCCGTGGATGCCGAAGTTCCGGCCGTCGATGGAAGAGAACTGCTTCATCTCTCCGATGTCCGCGCCTGCCACAAAGCTGCGGCCCGCGCCCGTGAGGATGACCACATAGATTTCCTCGTTGGCTTCCACCTGGTCCAGAGCTGCGTCCAGATCACTCAGCACCTGGCTGTTCAGGGCATTCAGAGCCTCCTGACGGTCAATCGTCAGAATCCCAACGTGCCCCTGCTGCTCTAATTTCACGAATCCCATACTTTGCTGCCTCCTTATTGCGATTCTCCGTTTTTAAGCGGAGTGGTGCTGGGGTATCCCCTCCCCACACCGCTCTTAGTATAGCTGTTTTCCCTGGCATACGCAAGAGGGAAACATGAAAAATCTGTGTTCTATCTATGAATTTTGCGGGATTTTACCCACATTCCTCCTGTTCAAACGTGCGAAATGACCGATTTTCCGCAGAAAGGCATAACTCGGTACCAAAGCGAAATATTGGTAGTACCACCGAATTGGTGCTACCTGTTCTGCCTCTCAGAACGGGTCCGCGGCAGGCGGCACAGCGCCTTGGTCACCCCATCAGCCTGCCCAGCCATTCGGCCAGAGGCAGGTATGCCAGCGGCAGGAAGATCGCGGGCAGCAGATTGCCATCCCCGGCAAATTAATTTGCCGGGGCCCCCATCCTTTTTTGCGCCCGCCGGAAGTCAATCCCGCCGGGCTCCGCCGCTGGTGCGGCGTCCCGCTGTGCGGGGCCCTGTGGGCAATCTGCTTCACCCCATCAGCCTGCCCAGCCATTCGGCCAGAGGCAGGTATGCCAGCGGCAGG
>ERZ781272.253-NODE-253-length-55073-cov-10.180759_pt1 | contig 55073 bp, 51 predicted proteins | sample MGYA00375850_ERZ781272 | MGnify/ENA primary metagenome ERZ781272 (study PRJEB29790, sample SAMN06051246) | human gut metagenome | host: Homo sapiens | place: USA: Cincinnati, Ohio | collected 2013-06-21 | study: EMG produced TPA metagenomics assembly of the Gut...
ATTTTACCACGCAGTGACATTTTCTGCACACAGTTTTCTGTGCGGTGTTGCCTTAATAATATGGACCGCTGTGTCCTGTCGTATGGAGGTCATTATGGATATCTACGCCAAGCTGACGGAGGACCTGCAAAAAGCCTGCCCGACCCTGGAGCTCCGGGAAAACGAGCCGATGGCCCGCCACACCACCTTCCGCATCGGCGGACCTGCCCGGCTGATGGCGCTGCCCAAAAGCGGCGCGGAGGCACAGGCAGCGCTCCAGACCGCCGCCGGCCTGGGTGTGGAACCGATTTTCGTGGGCAACGGCAGCAATCTGCTGGTGGCCGACGCCGGGGTGACAGGGTTCGTGGTCAAGGCGGTGGATGGACTGGGCGAACTGCGCTGTGAAGGAAATTCCCTATACGCAGGCGCGGGGGTGCTGCTGTCCACCCTGTCCGGCTTGGCGCGGGATCACAGCCTGACCGGGCTGGAGTTTGCCCATGGGATTCCCGGCTCGGTGGGGGGCGCCGTCACGATGAACGCGGGGGCGTATAACGGGGAAATGGGCGCGGTGGTGCGGGAGGTGGACTGCCTGGAGGCCGATGGCACCCGCCGCACGCTGTCCGGGGACGAGCTGGCGTTCTCCTACCGGCACAGCGCCTTCTCCGACGGGAGGCGCTTCGTTCTGGGCGCCCGGATGGAGCTCACGCCGGGCGACCCGGTCAGCATCCAGATGCTGATGGACGATTTCGGTAACCGGCGCCGCCACAAGCAGCCCCTGAACCTGCCCAGCGCGGGCAGTACCTTCAAGCGGCCGGAGGGCTATTTTGCCGCCGCCCTCATTGACGAGTGCAAGCTCAAGGGGACCACCATGGGCGGGGCCCAGGTATCCAAAAAGCACGCCGGATTCCTGGTGAACGCGGGCGGGGCCACCTGCTCCGATGTACTGGCCCTGGTGGACCTGGTACGAGAGACCGTTCTCCGGGAGACCGGCGTGGCTCTGGAGCTGGAAGTCAAGACTCTGGGTATCTGAGAGAAAAGAGGACCCCTGCTATGAAATTTATCCTGATCTCCGGCCTGTCCGGAGCCGGAAAAAGTAAAGCCGCCTCCTTTCTGGAGGATATGGGCTACTACGTGGTGGACAACATGCCCGCCGCGCTGATCCCCAAGTTTGCGGAGCTGTGCATGGCCTCGCCGGGCCGGTACGACAAGGTGGTGCTGGTCACCGATATCCGGGGCGGGCAGACCTTCGACGGCCTGTTCGACGCCTTGGACAAGCTCCACGACATGGGCTGCGACTACAAGATCCTCTTCGTGGAGGCGTCGGTGGAGGCCATCATCAAGCGCTATAAGGAGACCCGGCGCAACCATCCACTGTCCAAGACCGGCCGCTCCCTGGAGGAGGCCGTCCAACTGGAGCGGAGCGCCCTGGAGCCGGTCCGGCAGCGGGCGGAGTACATTGTGGATACCTCGGCCCTGCCCACCGCCAAGCTGCGGGGGGAGATGCTCCGGCTGTTCGGCAGCGGCGATACCGCCTCGGCCATGAGCGTCTCCGTCATCTCCTTTGGCTTCAAGTACGGCATCCCCATCGAGGCCGACCTGGTCTTTGACGTGCGGTTTCTGCCCAACCCCTACTATATTGCCGAGCTGCGGCACCAGACCGGGCTGGACCAGGGGGTGTGGGATTTTATCTTTGGCTACCAACAGACCCGGGACTTCATGAAGCACCTGGAGGGTCTGATCGGCTTTCTGCTGCCCCTGTATGTGGAGGAGGGCAAGACAGCCCTCGTCATCGGGGTGGGCTGTACCGGCGGCCACCACCGCTCGGTGGCCATCACCAGGGCTCTGGCGGAATTTATCCGGCAGAAGGGCTACAGCGCCGCAGAGAACCATCGGGACATGACTAGGGAATGACCCAAGGAGGAGCCATATGACCGAACTCTACGGCCGGAACGACCGGCGCTGGGAGCTGGGCCCGAAGATCACCGCCATCGGCGGCGGTACCGGATTGTCCACCATGCTCCGGGGATTGAAGAACTATACCCGCAATCTGACCGCCGTGGTCACCGTGGCCGACGACGGCGGCGGCTCCGGCGTGCTGCGCCAGGACCTGGGGATGCCCCCGCCGGGGGACATCCGCCACTGCATGGAGGCCCTGGCCAACGTGGAGCCCGTCATGGAAGAGCTGCTGTCCTACCGCTTTCCCAAGGACTCCGGCGCCTTGGGCGGTCAGTCCTTTGGCAACCTGATCCTGGCCGCGCTGAACGGCATCTCCCCCTCCTTCGATCAGGCGGTGGCCCGGATGAGCGAGGTGCTGGCCATCACCGGCCGGGTGCTTCCGGTGACCAACGAGAACATCCAATTGGAGGCCACCTTTGAAAACGGCAGCCACGTGGTGGGGGAGTCCCGCATCTTCCAGTTCAAGAAGGAGCAGGACTGCCGCATCGGGCATGTCCGGCTCCTGCCGGAGCATCCCCCGGCCCTGCCCGCCACCCTTCAGGCCATCGACGAGGCCGACCTCATCCTACTGGGGCCCGGCAGCCTCTACACCAGCGTGATCCCCAACCTGCTGGTGGACGGCGTGTCGGAGGCCATCCGGCGCTCGGACGCTCTGAAGGTGTATATCTGCAACATCATGACCCAGGACGGGGAGACCGAGGACATGACGGCCTCCGACCATGTGGCGGCGCTGCTGGCCCACGGAGGGACAGGTCTGGTAGACGTATGCCTTTGCAACTCCGCTCCGGTGCGCCCCGGATTGCTGGAGCGCTACCGGGAGGAGGATGCCGTGCCCATCCGGGTGGACCGGGACAGGATCGAGGCCATGGGGGTGGAGGTGGTGGAGCGTCCGCTGGCCTCCGAGACCTCGGACTATGCCCGGCATTCCATCGCCCGGCTGTCCGCCGCCGTTATGGAGCTCTTCGGGGAGCGGGCCGTCCGGGTGGCCCCGGACCGGGAGTGGGAACGGGGCGCTTATATCCTGGAGGAGTGAAAGGAGGGACGGTATGTCCTTTTCTGCGCAAGTCAAAGAGGAGCTGTGCCGGACCCCGCTGTCCCGCCGGTGCTGCGCCCGGGCGGAGGCCTACGGAATCCTCTTGTTCTGCCACAGCTTTACCGCCGCCGAGATCAAAATCGTCACCAGCGCCCCGGTCTTTGCCAAGCGTCTGCCCGCCCTTTTCCGCAAGGCGTTCAAGGTGGACTTCGACCGGACCCCCGAACCGGCGGAGACCGGGAAGCGGATTTTTCTCATTATGGACCCGGGAAAGCTGGCGGCCATCCGGGAAGCCTACGGCTCCGACCCGGCAGTGAGTCTGGCCAACCACATCAACTTTGCCGTGCTGGAGGAGGACCACGACCGCGCGGCCTTTCTGCGGGGGGCTTTTTTGGCGGGGGGGTCGGTGAACGACCCGACCAAGAGTTACCACCTGGAGCTGGTGACCTCCCATTACAGCGTGAGCCGGGAGCTGGCGGCCCTGCTGCCCGAGGCCGGCTTCGAGCCCAAGCAGACCACCCGGAAGTCCAACTATGTCACCTATTTCAAGCCCAGCGAGACCATCGCGGACTTTTTGACGGCCGTCGGGGCCCCGCTGGCCGCCATGGAGGTCATGAACGCCAAGCTGGAGAAGCATCTGCGGGGGAGCGTGAACCGCCGGGTGAACTGCGATTCGGCCAATCTGGACAAGGCGGTGGACGCCGCCCTGCTCCAGGTGGAGGCCATCCAGCGGTACAGCGCCATCCACGGGCTGGACGCCCTGCCGGACAAGCTGCGGGAGACCGCCCGGTTGCGGGCGGAGAACCCGGAGCTCACCCTGGCTCAGCTCGCCGCCCTCTGTGACCCGCCGGTGACCAAGTCCTGCCTCAACCACCGTCTGCGCAAGCTGATGGAGCTGGCAAGGGCCTAAAGGCCGCAGGGCGGGTCGCAGAGCGAGCGCAAGCGAGCCGCGCCTTTTGGCGCGTAAAACGCCGCAGGCGTTTCCGCAGGGCGGATTGATTCCGCCCGAGGAAGTGAAAGAAAAGGGGCCCCCACAGAATGCGGAGCATTCTGTGGAGAGACACCTGCCGGTGACAAAATCCTGCCTGAACCACCGGTTGCGCAAGCTGATGGAACTGGCGAGGGGGTGAGAGGCATGGTTGGTCAATATGAGTTTTACAGTCCCGATGTGCTGGATGCGGTTCGGCGGAAACTCACCAGGCGGGTGGAGGAGGAAAATGCCGGTCTGGCCTCTTGGCGGGCCGCAGAGAGCCAGTCCGAGTCCTGGAAGGGCCAGATCAAACTGGATTGGCGGGAAGAGAAGTTCACGCTGCGCTACTCTGAACAAATAAAAAGCAGCGGAAGCTGTGTTGGATCCGATACCTATACGGGAATAAGGGGCGGGAAACTTTTCACCGGGGCCTCCCTGTTCGCTGGAGTTGGTATGCGGCGGGAAGTCTCCTTCGGCAACCCGTTTCAAGGGGTGCTGATACCGGTACCCGACGGGGGAACAGTCATTCAGGGGCGGTTTACCCTGTCCTGGGCGGCCCGACTGCTCCTCTGGGGCGTACTTTTGCTGTGCCTCGGCATAGGCTGGTGGATGGAGGTGCCCCTGGCCTTTCTGGGCGCTCTGCTGTGCATGTATCAGATCGTCCGGGGCGAGGTGCGGGCCGACCAATGCCATGGGTCCGAGGGGCTGCTGCAAATGCTGAATGAGGTGGCGCAGGGGCGCGAGGGGGATACGGCCGGTGGAACGGGAGTTTAACAGCGCTTTGCCGGAGGCGGACATCCGGGCGCGCCTCCGGGCCAAAACCCGGCCCTGGTCCCGGGCCGATCTGTGGACGGCCCGGAACACCTTCTTCAGCCGGGCGGGCGGGGGCGGAGAAATCCGTCTGGCGAAAACCGCCGCCATGCGGGGCTATGTCTACGCCGATATCTGCATGGCCCCCCTGGAGACTGGGGGCACGGCCCTGTCCGTGACCATGGACGTGCCCAAGACCCTGTATGCGGCCGATATCGGTGTCTGTATGTTCTTCGCGGTCCATCTGGCCCTGAGCCTCGCGTTAGACGGCTGGCCCTATGTGCTTTTACACGGCTTGCGCTATGTGTGTGTGCCGGGGCTGTTTGTCTGGACGACACATAGGGCTCGGCGGCATTTGCCCGAGCTGGCGGCATTTATCAAGGAAAACCTGCTTGATTGACGCGGGCGGAGAGATGGACAGGTTCCAGAGCTTGGATGACGGCCACAGTCCGCACCGGCATTGAAGGAGCGGGCCGGGCCCTCGGGAAGGGGATGCGGAATGGAACGTGAATTTGAGCTGTCTTGTTCCCGGGAGGAGTTTTTGGACCGCGTCCGGCGGCATGTGAGTCCCCGGAATACCACGGCGCTGCCGCGGGGGATTCCGTATTATGAGGAGCTGTCCGCGTCGCGTGTACCAATGGGAGGAGAGGGAGCCTCTACGACCTCTATCTCACGCCTCAGCACAACGAAACTCTGCGGGTCCGTGTCTGCGGGGCGGAAAAGGTGTTAAAGTCTTCCGGTATCCTCTACTACCTGCCGTATCTGGTGTTCGCCCTGCTGTTCTGGTGGGCGGACCCCTTTCCGGGTTCGGCCCTGCTGTCCCTCCTGATTCTTGGTATGGGCGTGTGGGGCGGAGGGCAGGATCTGGTTTACCAAAAGAAACTGCTTTTGCTCCTGCGGGAGGAACTGGGGCTCCCCCTGTGAGGCAGGGCCCAACAAGTTTTGAATTTCATGTGATTTGATCGCGCCATGAGGAGGCCCTACCATGTCCTTTGTCCATCTCCACGTACATACGGAATATTCCCTGCTGGACGGCGCCTGCCGCATCCCCAGGCTCATGGAGCGGGTCAAGGCGCTGGGTCAGGAGGCGGTGGCGATCACCGACCACGGGACCATGTACGGCGTGGTGGACTTTTACAAGGCGGCCAAGGCGGCGGGCGTGAAGCCCATCATCGGCTGCGAGGTCTACGTGGCTCCCCGCACCCGCTTCGACAAGGAGCACGACCGGGACAAGCACCCCTACCACCTCATCCTGCTCTGCCGTAACGAGGAGGGCTACCGCAACCTGAGTCACATGGTGTCCCAGTCCTATACCGAGGGCTTTTACGTCCGGCCCCGCATCGACAAGGAGCTGCTGAGGGCCCACAGCGGCGGCCTCATCGCCCTGTCGGCCTGCCTGTCCGGGGAGGTGCCCCGGCTGCTCCTGGGGGGCAACTACGACGCGGCCCGGCAGGCAGCGCTGGAGATGCGGGAGCTCTTCGGGCCGGACAACTACTATCTGGAGCTCCAGGACCACGCCCTGCCCAGGGACCGGGAGCTGATCCAGGGGCTGGTGCGGCTCCACGAGGAGACCGGCATCCCGCTGGTGGCCACCAACGACGCCCACTACCTGACCCGGGACGACGCCGAGATGCAGGACGTGCTCATGTGCATCCAGATGGGCAAGACGGTGGACGACCCCGGACGGATGCGGATGGAGACCCAGGAGCTTTACGTCAAATCGGAGGAGGAGATGCGCGCTCTGTTTTCCGACTGGCCCGAGGCGGTCGAAAACACCGCACGGATCGCCGAAGCCTGCCAGGTGGAGTTCGAATTCGGAAAATACCACCTGCCGGAGTTCAAGTTCCCGGAGGGGTACACCGACGGGGACGCCTACTTTGAAAAACTGTGTCTGGACGGTTTCCGCCGGCGCTATCCCGAGGAGCCGGAGGACTACCGCCGGCAGCTACAGTATGAGATGGACATGATCCGGAAGATGGGGTTTGTGGATTACTTCCTCATCGTCTCGGACTTTATCGGCTACGCCAAGCGCAAGGGCATTCCGGTGGGGCCGGGCCGCGGCTCGGCGGCGGGCTCCATTGTGTCCTACTGCCTGAACATCACCGACGTGGATCCCACCAAGTACGGTCTTTATTTCGAGCGGTTCCTGAACCCGGAGCGGGTCACCATGCCTGATATCGACATCGACTTCTGCATCCGGCGGCGGCAGGAGGTCATCGACTACGTCTGCCGGAAGTACGGCTATGACCATGTGGCCCAGATCGTTACCTTCGGCACCATGGCCGCCCGGGGAGCCATCCGGGACGTGGGCCGGGCCCTGAACTTCCCCTACGCTGAGGTGGATAACATTGCCAAGCAGGTGCCCAGCGGACCCAACAACCTCCACATCACCCTGGACGAGGCCCTCAAGCTGTCCAAGCCCCTGCGGGAGCTGTATGAGGGGGACACCCGGGTCAAGACCCTCATCGACACCGCCCGGAGCATCGAGGGGATGCCGCGTCACGCCTCGACCCATGCCGCCGGCGTGGTCATCACCCGCCTGCCGGTGGCGGACTACGTGCCCCTGGCCAAGAACGACGAGTCGGTGGTCACCCAGTACACCATGACCACCCTGGAGGAGCTGGGCCTCCTGAAAATGGACTTCCTGGGCCTGCGCAACCTGACTGTCCTGGACGATACCGTCCGCATGGTGCGGGAAAAGGAGCCGGACTTCCGCATGGAGGCCATCCCGGACAATGACCCGGCGGTCTTTCAGATGCTGTCGGAGGGGCGGACCTCCGGCGTATTCCAGATGGAGTCACCGGGTATGACGGGGGTGTGCGTGGGACTGAAGCCCCAGAACATCGAGGACATCACGGCCATCATCGCCCTGTATCGCCCTGGTCCCATGGATTCCATCCCCCGGTTCATCGCCTGCAAGCACGACCCCAGCCTGGTCCGCTACAAGCACCCTCTGCTGGAGCCAATCCTCTCCGTGACGTATGGGTGCATCGTCTATCAGGAGCAGGTCATCGAGATTTTCCGGAAGCTGGCGGGCTTTTCCCTGGGGCAGGCCGACATGGTCCGCCGTGCTATGTCCAAGAAGAAGCGGGCCCAGATCGAGAAGGAGCGGGGGGCTTTCATTTACGGCGACGCCGAACGAAACATTTCCGGATGTATCGCCAACGGCGTTCCGGAGCAAACTGCCAAGGACATCTACGACGAGATCAACGACTTTGCCAACTACGCCTTCAACAAGGCACACGCGGTCTGCTATGCCATTGTCGCCTACCAGACCGCCTGGTTCAAGGTCCACTACACCCGGGAGTATATGGCGGCTCTGCTGACCTCGGTGCTGGATTCCCAGGCCAAGGTGGCGGAGTACATCACCGAGTGCCGGGACAACAGCATCCAGCTCATGCCGCCGGATATCAACGAATCCGGCGCCGACTTCACCGTGGCGGGGGAGTACATCCGTTTCGGTCTGGTGGCGGTGAAGGGGGTGGGCCGCGGCTTTATCAACGGCCTGCTGGAGGAGCGGGAAAAGGGAGGACCCTTTACCTCCTTCCCGGATTTCTGCCAGCGCCTGATCGACAACGATATGAACCGGCGGGTGGTGGAGAGCCTCATCAAATGCGGCGCTTTCGACAGCATGGGCTATCGGCGCTCCCAGCTTCTGCAGGTCTACGGTCCGGTCATCGACAGCATCGCCCAGCAGCGCCGCAAGAACCTGGAGGGCCAGTTCGACCTGTTCGGGGGAGGGGGGGCGGAGGAGAGCGCCCTGCCGGAGCTGGTACTGCCCAATATCCCGGAGTTTACCCGGCACGAGCGGATGACCATGGAGAAGGAGACCACCGGCCTCTATCTCAGCGGCCACCCCATGGACGAGTACCGGGAGGCGGTCAAGCGGGCCCGAGCCGTCCCGATCGGGTCGGTCATGGCGGACTTTGCCCGGGAGGATGGGCCGGAGACCTACCGTGACGAGCAGCGCCTCACCCTTGCGGGGGTGGTGTCCGCCTCCAAGACCAAGACCACGAAGAACAACACCCTTATGGCCTATGTCACGCTGGAGGACGACACCGGCTCCATGGAGCTGCTGGTCTTTGCCCGCGTGCTGGGAGAGTGCGGCAGCTATCTCAAGGAGGGCATGGCGGTAGCGGCCTCTGGGCGTATCTCTGTGCGGGATGAGAAGGAACCCCAGATGCTGGTCGACTCTGTGCGGCCCCTGGGGGATGACGCCGGGGCCGTGCCGGAAAAGCCAAAGGGAAAACGGCTTTACATTCGACTGGCCAGCCAGGCGGACCCCCTGTTCCGGCACATCCAGCTTTTGCTGGTGATGTTTCCGGGAGAGGAGCCCCTGAAGATCAAGCTGGTGGACACCGGCCAGTGGATGACCCTGCCCTGCGTGGTCCATCCGGCCCTGGTTCGGGAACTGCGGGAGCTGCTGGGGGAAGAGAATGTGGTGCTGAAATGAAAGCTCTGGTGTGCCGTCCGCCGGACAGAGGAGGGGAGGGAAGGACATGAAAAAGCTGGTATCTCTGCTGTTTCACCGGGTGGTTCTGGTGGCGGTGTTTATCCTGATCCAGATCGCGGTGCTGCTGGTGATGATCCTGCGCTTCAACAGCTACTTCGTTTACTTTTACTGGCTGTGCGTGGCGGTCAGCATCCTGGCTGTGCTGTGGATTCTGGGGAACCGGAGCGACCCGGCCTATAAGATCGCCTGGATCGTGCCCATCCTGATCGTCCCCATCTTCGGCGGACTGTTCTATATCATGTTTGGAGGAAACCGCCTGAGCAGCCGCACCCGGCGGCGGATGCAGGGGCTGGAGCGGAAGATGGAGGAGGTTCTCCGACCGGATTTCCAGGCCGATGAGCTGCTGCCCATTGGGGAGGACGCCGTCCACCAGGCCCGTTATCTGGAGCATATGGCCCACTGCCCCGTCTACGGCAATACGGTGACGGAGTATTTTTCGCTGGGCGAATTCTGCTTTGCGCGCATGATCGAGGAGCTGAAAAAGGCGGAGCGCTACATTTTTGTGGAGTATTTCATCGTCGAGGAGGGCGAGATGTGGAACGCCATTCTGGATATCCTCAAGGAGAAGGCGGCCCAGGGGGTGGACGTGCGCTTGCTCTATGACGATATCGGCTCCATGTTCACCCTGCCCCGGGACTACGCCAGGGACCTGGAGGCCAAGACGGGCATCAAGTGCTGTGTGTTCAACCCCTTTGTGCCTATCCTGACCATCCGGCTGAACAACCGGGACCACCGGAAGATCATGGTCATCGACGGCAAGGTGGGCTTCACCGGCGGCATCAATCTGGCCGACGAGTATATCAACGCCAAGGTGAAATACGGCCACTGGAAAGACAGCGCCATTATGGTCCGGGGGGATGCGGCCTGGAGCATGGCGGTCATGTTTCTGACCCTCTGGGACGACGTGCGGGAGACCCTGACGGAGGACTATGACCAGTTCCGACCAGTCTGGGCTCCCGGCGAGAAGCCGGAGGGCACCCAGGGCTTTGTGCAGCCCTATACTGACAACCCCCTGGACGGGGAGGCGGTGGGCCAAAGCGTCTATCTCAACCTGATCAACAAGGCCCGCAAGTATGTCTATATCACCACGCCCTATCTGATCGTGGACAACAGCATGAACAACGCCCTGTGCATCGCTGCCAAGTCCGGTGTGGATGTGCGTATCATGACCCCCCACATTCCGGACAAGAGAGCGGTCTTTGAGCTTACCCGGTCCCACTACGAGCCTCTTTTGGAGGCCGGGGTGAAAATCTATGAATATACCCCTGGCTTTGTCCACGCTAAGAATTTCGCGGTGGATGACGAATATGGTACGGTGGGCTCCATCAATTTGGACTACCGCAGCCTGTTCCTCCACTTTGAAAACGGCGTCTGGCTGTGCAGCGACCCCAGTGTGCTGGATATCAAGGCGGATTTTCTGGAGACGCTGGAGCAGTGCCAGCCGGTAACGCTGGAGCAGTGCCGGGCCCTGCCCTGGTGGCGGACGCTGTTCCGCTCGGTGCTGCGGATGTTTGCCCCGCTGATGTAGGAAAAAGAGCGGACCGTGCCATGCACGGTCCGCTCTTTTGAATAAGCGGGGTTAATGCCTTTTTGCGGCCTGCCGCTCTGATTTGCGCTGGGCCTTGGCCGACCGGATACGCTCCTTCAACTGGGCGCCGGCGGCGCGTACATCGTCCAGGGTGTACCGGCGGGAGGTCATGTGGGCGTAGCGGTTCCGGAACCGGCGGCTGTGCCGCTCGGCCTTGGCCAGCAGTTCGTCGTAGTTATCCATCAGGCTGTCCAGCCGCTCAGTTACGGGCGCGGGCAGGCTTTCCCGGGCCGCGTTGAGCTTCCGGCGCAGGGCTTCGCCGGCCTCCTCGATGTCGTCGCCCAGGTCGGCTCTGGCCAAGGCCAACTGGAGCCGCAGCTCGTCGCCGGCGGACTGGAGACGGTCCATGGCCTTGGTCACCAGGGCCAGCTTGCGGATGGTGGTGACGGTATCCACCAGCAGCAGGGTGAGGGTGGAGCCGCACAGAAGGTAACGCACCCAGTCGGGGATGGCGTGCATCAGCCGCGCCACCGGCGGGTGAATGAGAAAGACGGCGATGTAGGACATAATGCCCCAGAAGAGGCTGACCGGCAGGCAGACCCGGCCCTTGATGTTGAACCGGATGTGGCTGTAGTCCCAGTATTTGATGTGTGTGGTGGTCTCCAGGAACCAGCCTACAAAGTATTCCCAGGCGGTCATGACAAAGACGGCCACAAAGTAGAATACCACCAGGTTGTCCTTGAAGGGGGCAAAAAAAAGGATCATCAGGAGAAAGCCAACGCCGTAGATGGGGCAGACCGGGCCGTAGAGAAACCCGCGGGGCACATAGTGCCGCTCACAGAAGGAACAGTAGCAGGTCTCCCAAATCCAGCCGCAGAAGGAGTAAAAGATGAAATAGAGGAACAGTTGGGTGATGGGGTAGCCCAGCAGCAGCGGTTCCGTCACGGGGGATCACTCCTTTTCGTCGAAGTCGGTGAGCAGCACGTCCAGCACGCCGTTGTAGACCTGCTCCGGGTGGGTCTTGAACTGGTCAGCCAGCCGGTTGGCCTGCTGCTCGGTGGCGGCCAGCAGCTCCAGGGTGAGCAGGTTGCCGTGCTCGTCATCCAGGGCCAGGCGCAGGGTATAGGTGCCGTCGTCCCGCAGAATGCGCTCGGCCCGGACCTGGGCGTCCCGCCGGAGCTGGCCGTTGAGCCGGGCCACATTCTTGTCGCACTTGACCCGGACCGAGTAGGGCAGGCTGCTCTCACAGATGCCGCCGTTGCGCTTGCCCTTTTCGGTGATGGCGTAGCGGTCATCTGCATGGGTGAGGTGGTCGGTGTCCACCAGCTCGGCCACGGCCTCGGCGAAGTCGAAATAGTCCACGCCCTCGTCGCACAGGGTCAGGTCGGTGAGGGTGGGCAGGTCGATGGGGGCGGCGACCCGGGCCATGATATAGAGGATGAGGAACTTGATATCCAGCTTGTCGTGGATGAAACCAAACCGAGGCATGGTATATCCTCCCTTCGATGCGATTGCTGCACAATTTATCATTATACCGGAAGAAGGCGCGTGGAACAAGGGGTAATTTGCACAGCAAGCGGCGGGCCCGGCGGGGGACATTCCACCGCTTGACACAGATGCCTGGACAGAGGTAAGATGAGAGAAAGTTTACGCGATGGAGGACCTGACATGAGAAAGAAACTGCTGTCGCTCAGTCTGGCGCTGCTGCTGGCCCTGACGGCCTGCTCGGGCTCGCAGGCGGAGGGCACCCCGGCGCCGTCGCCCGATGCCGCATGGATCCCCGCCGACGAGCCAGCCCAGGTCCAGCCAGTCGAAACGCCGGAATACGAGGGGCCCTGGAATCCGCTGACCGGCATGCCCATCTCGGAGGAGTGGGTGGACCGGCGGCCGGTGGCAATCATGCTCAACAACCTCAAGGCCGCCCTGCCGCAACTGGGGCAGTCCAAGGCGGATATCATTTATGAGTGCCTGGCCGAGGGCGGGATTACCCGAATGCTGGGGGTGTATCAGAGCGTAGAGGGGGTAGGGACCATCGGCTCGGTTCGCTCCTCCCGGCCTTACTACCTGGAGCTGGCTCTGGGGCATGACGCCATCTATCTCCATGCCGGCGGCAGCGAGGATGCCTACGCCAAGATTCGCTCGTGGGGCGTGGATGCGCTGGACTGTGTGCGGGGCCCCTATGAGGGGAAGAGCGCCGGGTCCAACCTGTTCTGGCGGGATGCGGGCCGGCGGAAGAACAACGGCCTGGAGCACAGCGTGGTCACAACGGGCGAGGCGATCCAGACCTATCTCCCCGCCTCCATCCGCCGGGACCATGAGGAGGGCTATTCCTATCCGCAGAATTTTGCCGAGGATGGGGCCCCCGCGGGAGGAGAGGCGGCGGGCACAGTGACCGTGCCGTTTTCCAGCTACAAGACCGGTGTATTTACCTACGATGTGGACAGCGGGAGGTATCTGGTCGAGGAATACGGGAAGGCGTACGTGGACGGCGACACCGGCGAGCAGGTGGGCGTCACCAATGTCCTGGTCCTCCGTACGGCCTGCAAGGCCACGGGGGATAGCCTGGGTCACATCACCGTGGACCTGACCGGCGGGGGAGACGGTTGGTTCGCCTGCGGCGGAAGGCTGATCCCCATCTGCTGGAGCAAGGCTGACCGGAACAGCCCGCTTGTCTATACGACGGCCGACGGCCAGCCCCTGGTGCTGGGCCAGGGCAGTACATATGTGAACATCATTCCCAGGGAGAACGAGATCACCTGGGAATAGGACAGAAAAACCCCGCCGGTCTGGCAGCAGACCGGCGGGGCTTTTGGAAGGTTCAGCAGCAGCCCTTGACCTCACGGAAGGCTTCGCCGCAGGCGAGATGATTGGGCGGGAAGAATTCGTCCACCGGGAACTTGACATGGCGGAAGATCTCACAGGGATCGTCCTCGCCGCCGCTGCCGCAGGTGCACTCCTTGTCGGGCATGCAGTAGTCATAGACCGGCATGAGAAGCTGGGTCTCCCGCTCCAGACGGATGATGGAGAACTGGCCCAGAGTGACGTAGACCCGCTTGCCGTCGTTGCCGAAGCACAGGTCACTGCCGAAGCAGGCGCAGATGCAGGGGGGAATTTCGGTCAGCTCGCAGTCGCAGGGGCGGCACTCGCACACGTCCACCAGCTTCATGTTGAGGACGATGGGATCGACCGCCTCTACCACAGCGGTGGGCAGATTGCTCTTGCGGATGTTCTGCTCGTCCAGCCCGTCAAAGACGGCCTCGGAGCTGAAAATTTTGGCGTTGCCCTCACTGCCGAAGAGGATGACCCGCTTGTCAAAGACGGCCAGGCCGCAGATTTCCACAGGCCGGGCGGCGCCTACAAAGGCGTCGGCGGTGACACGGTAGAAATAGCGGACGTCCACGGTATAGAAACCGCGGTTGAAGCCGACGGGCTCCACGTCGATGTACACATACAGCAGTTCTGCGGTACCGGCCTTGATGCTGATGGCGCGGTCAATGGCGCACTGGGAGCACTGGGTGGGATAGAAACGAAGATCCTCAATGCAGTCCTTGTCACGGCAACTATCAAAGATTTTTTTCGTGTGTATGCACACGGCCTCCCGGATACAGGCGGTATCCTGCACGGGACCGGGCACGACCTTATCAGGCATTGTAATACCTCCTAGATTGATGGTGTCAGGATGGTTGGCTTCCATACCATTCTATGAAACCAGGAGGGTTTGGTGCGCCGCCTTTGCCTGTGATTACTTGCGAAAGTGGGAGAGGAGCTTTTCCTCGATCTGGTCACCGTAGCGCAGTCCCAGGAGAAACAGGGTTAGGCCGCAGATGCCGATCAGCACCATGCCCCAGACGGGGATGGATATGACCGAGCCTCCCACGCCGCAGGCCACCAAAAGACCCCAGGGGCGGGTAAGGAGGACGATGACGAAAAAGCGGATGCAGCCGATATCGGTGAGTCCGGCCAGAATACAGATAAGGTCGTCGGGAAAGAAGGGAAAGAGAAAGACCAAAATGAGAAAAATATCCCTTTTGCGTCGGATAACATCCAGATAGCGGTCAGAGACCTTCTGACTGACGAACTGACTGGCAAACCGCTGTCCCAGAGCTCTGGCCAGCCAAAAGACAATCATGGAACCCAGGAGCACGGCGGCGACCGTGAGGAAAAAGGCCTCCCACATGCCGAAGAGCAGGGCGCCGGCTGCGGCGGTGAGGTTGCTGGGGATGGGTGCAAGGATAACCGAGGCCAACTGCACCAGAAAATAGACCAGCTGCGAGTATGGCGAAAAGCGGTCGATGTAGCGCTGCATCCCGTTGAGGGAACGTACGTCGAAGAAGCCGGTTCGCCAGAGAAAGAGGACCCCGCCGCCAATCACCAGCAGGGCCGCCAAAAGAGAGAGAAGCCGTCGATGCGATTTCATTGTATCCCCCACGTCTATTACAGCAGATGGAAGGCTCGGAGCCAGGCGGGAGCTGGTTCGGCCCTTGCTGTCCCTAGAGTATCATATTCCTGGGACAGATGCTATATAGAATGCCTTAAGAATTTATAAAGTCAGACAAAAGCCGACAGGCCCGGGACAGACATTTTGCTGTCCCGGGCCTGTCGGCCTCGGCTGCGCTCCTTCGGGGCCTGGTAATGACCCTTATGTTAAAGCCCGCAAAAGGGGCCCTGAAAACAAAAAAGCCACACCCAAAGGTGTGGTAGCTTCCTTGGTGGGTCCGTTTTATCGGTCACTGATGGTCTGCTTTTGCTCGCTGCCAAAAATCAGATCGTCAACATCCAGAGCCCGTACATGGTTGAGAATGCTCATACTGTACAACACCTCCTTTTCTTCGATTCTGTCCTTATTATAGCGGACGGCTGGAAAAAATACAAGAGAAAAGATATACAGAATGCATAAAAAACATATAAAAAGATTGTGCAGATAGCCAATTTGGCTTTTGCGCCCTACCCAAACCGGAGCCCGGTACAGTGGGCGCGGTTGGGAAGGGGGCAGCAGAAGGAACCCATGACGGGTTTGGCGATGGAATAAAAAAACCCGTCGCAAGTGTTTTATCACTTGCGACGAGCTGGAGCAGGTGACGGGAATCGAACCCGCGTGTTCAGCTTGGGAAGCTGACATTCTACCATTGAACTACACCTGCAAATCAAACTGCCTAAATAATATATCACATGTGTCGGAACTTTGCAAGAGTGATTTTGATGCTTTTTCTAAGATGCACCAATCGGATACCTGAATCCTATACTGGATTGAATCTATGGTGGGTTTTCGGGCCTGAAAGGGTGTTACTGTGTACATTGTTTCTGTATTCCTGTTTGCGGCTGCCGCAAACCTGGACAGCTTTGTGGTGGGGCTGTCCTATGGAGTGCGCCGCGTACATATCCAGTTCCGCGCCAATCTGCTGATCGCAGGGATTGTCATGCTGGGAACGTTTTTGTCCATGGTGCTGGGAGCGGGGCTGAAGGGGCTCATCCCGGCGGAGTGGGGAGGGCGGCTGGGAAGCGGTATGATTCTTCTGCTGGGGGCGTATTGCCTGGTCTGCTTCTTTGTGCGGCGGGGAGAAGGGGAGGCGGGGCCGGAGGTAAAACTCCAGTATATGGGCCTGCGGGAGACCGCCGCGCTGGGCTGTGCGCTGACGGTCAATAATGTGGGACTGGGGATGGGAGCCAGCATCGCGGGTCTGGGGCTGTGGCTAACTGTGCTGGCCTCCTCTGCATGCAGTTTTTTGTTCCTCTATGCAGGGAACCGCCTGGGAAAGAGCTGGCTGTCGGCGGTGATTGGGGGATACGCCGAGCCAATTTCAGGGGTAATGATGATTGCCCTGGGCCTGTTTGAGCTGTTGGGATAAAAAAGGACTCCTCCGGAAAACCGGAGGAGTCCAGCACTACCTGGATTAGAACAGCGCGGCCCACAGGAGGAAGCCGCCGCAGGCCACCAGGCCGGTAAAGATCAGCACGATGACCAGATAGCCCATGATGTCCTTGGCGGACAGACCGGCTACGCCCAGAGCGGGCAGGGCCCAGAAGGGCTGAATCATATTGGTCCACTGATCGCCCCAGGCGATGGCCATGCAGGCACGGCCAGCCTCGATGCCCATCTTACTAGCAGCAGGCATCACGATGGGGCCCTGCACGGCCCACTGACCGCCGCCGGAGGGGACAAAGAAGTTCACGATGCCGGCGGACAGGAAGGTGAACAGGGGGAAGGTGACGTTGTTGGAGATGCTGACGAAGAAGTCGGAAATGATGGAGGCCAGGGATACGCCGTTGGCGTTGGCGGCGACCATCATGCCCATGATGCCAGCATAGAAGGGGAACTGGAGAAGGATGCCGGCCGCGCCGGAGGCAGCCTCACCGATGGCGTCCACGTACTTGCGCAGATCGCCGTGGAGCAGCACGCCCACAAACAGGAAGATAAAGTTGACGATGTTCAGGTTCAGGCTGTTGGGAATCCCGGCAGGGCCGCTCTTCTGGACCACGTCGATGAAATAGAAGACGATGTAAGCAAAGCCGGCCACAATGGTGATGATCCACAGAATTTTGCTGTGCTCCATCTTTTCAGCCGGGGTGCTGACGGAATACTCCTTCTCAGCCTCGTCCACCAGCAGAGCGGGGTCCACAGTAATGGTGTGCTCCGTATCGGGATGCATAGCGTAGTTGACGAAGGGCATCACAATCAGGATAACCGCGCACATGAGCAGGTTCATGGGATGGAAGATGGTCAGATTGGTGCCGGCCTGGTAGGTGGCCTCGCCGATGGTGTAGCCACCCGAGATGGTCAGCGGGATAGAGCCCGACAGACCGGCGTGCCAGATGACAAAGCCGGAATAGGCCGAGGCGATGAGCAGACGGTAGTCCACATCGCGGACACGGCGGGCGACTTCCTTGGCCAGCAGGGCGCCGGCGATGAGGCCGAAGCCCCAGTTCAGCCAGCAGCAGATGACGGACACAAAGGTGGTGATGAGAATGGCGCTCTTCTTGTTCTTGGCGGTAGAGGCGATAGCGCCCAAGAACCGCTTAAAGACCTTCGCAGAGGCCATGGCCGAGCCCAGCACCAGAACCAAGGCCATCTGCATCGAGAAGGCCAGCAGATTCCAGAAACCGCTGGTGTTGCCCCACGCCTTGATCATGGCGACAGGGCCCTGCTGTGTACCGAGCATTGCGGCGACATACACAACGATGCTCAGGATGATGGCGAACAGGAACGGGTCCGGCAGCCACCGGTTGACTACGCGCACACAGCCATTGGTAAATTTTTTGAACATGCATTTCCCTCCTTGCAATATTCCATCGTGAACAAACCCCAACACAATTTGTTCACAATTCCAGACCTCATTATAAACCAAAAACCTTTTTTGTCAACATAAATCGGCAGAGTTTCCGTCAGTGAGACCGGGAGCCGTTGGGGCGCAAGGGGTTCAACAAACTGGTCAAAAGGTAAAAAATGAAAGGACTATTTCATAAAGTCCTCATCTGCTGAGGGATCATTCCAATGTGACAGGCGAAAAAAAGAAAAAAACATCACTTTTTATGCAAAAATAAAGCAAATTACTGGTGCTACCAATCGACGATTGGGCACGCAAAAAGCCGCAGGCGGCTGCCTGCGGCTTTTTGCGTGTGGGTGTTGGGGTTTCCTCTATGAATGGAAGGGAAATGGGTGTTGATCGGAAAGATGTAAAGGTTGGAAGCTGGATAGTGCTTAGAAGAAGATGGCCCAGCCCAGGAAGCCGAGGCAGGCGACGATACCGGTGAAGATGGTGACGATGACCAGGTAGCCCATGATGTTGCGGGCGGAGAGTCCGGCGATGCCGAGCGCGGGCAGGGCCCAGAAGGGCTGGATCATATTGGTCCACTGGTCGCCCCAGGCGATGGCCATGGCGGCTCGTCCGGCCTCAATGCCCATCGTGGTGGAGGCGGGCATGACGATGGGGGCCTGTACCGCCCACTGGCCGCCGCCGGAGGGGACGAAGAAGTTGATGAGGCCGGCAGACAGGAACGTCAGCATGGGGAAGGTGACTTCATTGGAGACGCTGACGAAGAAGTCGGCAATGATAGAGGCCAGGGATACGCCGTCGGCGTTGGGCGCCACCATCAGGCCCATGATACCAGCATAGAAGGGGAATTGAAGAAGGATGCCGGCGGCGCCGGAGGCGGCATCACCGATGGCGTCCACATATTTACGCAGGTCGCCGTGGAGCAGAATGCCCAGGAACATGAAAATCATATTGACGATGTTCAGACCCAGGTTGAAGCCGCTGGTGAGAAAATAATAGATGATGTAAGCGAAGCCCAGCACCAGGGTGATGATCCAGAGAACTTTGCTGTGCTCCAATTTTTCGGCGGGGGAGCTGATGGTGTAGGTCCGCTCCTCCTCATCGACCAGCCGGGCGGGGTCCACGGTAACAGTGTGCTGTACATCAGGGTGCATAGCATAGTTGACGAAGGGCATCAGGACCAGGATCACGCCGACCATGAGCAGGTTCATGGGATGGAAAATGGTCTGGCTGGTGGGCACCTGATAGACGATTCCCAGAATCTCGCTTCCCGTGGATATCTGGAGGGGAATGGAACCGGAGATGCCGGCGTGCCAGATGACGAAGCCGGAATAGGCGGAGGCAATCAGCAGGGCGTAGTCCACGTCGCGGACCCGACGGGCCACTTCCTTGGCCAGCAGAGCGCCGGCGATCAAGCCAAAGCCCCAGTTCAGCCAGCAGCAGATGGTAGAGACGAAGGTAGTGACAACAATGGCGCTTTTCTTGTCCTTGGCCAGACTTGCAATGGAGCCCAGCGCCTTTTTGCAGACCTTGGCGGAGGCCATGGCGGAGCCCAGAACGAGGACCAGGGCCATCTGCATGGAGAAGGACAGCAGGCCCCACATGCCCTTATCATTGCCCCAAGCATTGACCAGTTCAATGGGGGACTGCTTGGTGCCGATCATGGAGCCAACAAAGGTAACGATGGTCAAAATGATCGCAAACAGGAATGCATCCGGCAGCCAGCGGTTGACCACGCGTACGCAGCCATTGGTAAATTTCTTGAACATAGAACTCCTCCCAAACTTCTTTGTTCCGATTGCATTGAGTCAGGGCCCTGGCTCCAACCTACAATATGCATCATACCGAGAAAGTTTACAAAGTCAATGCGAAAAATGGTAATTTTGCCCATTCTTTACCTATGATTTACCTGTAGTTTACATTTTGAAATGTATTTTTACGATTTACATACAATGTAAAATGACGAAAAGACGAAATATAAAGAAAAGTGGCCCGGACGACCGTCCGGACCACTTTTCTTTACATTGAAAAACGGAGAGGGAAGAGCCTCAGCGCCGGGTAATCTCATGGCGCTTGGGGCCGGTGGAGACGATAGAGATGGGGACTCCAATCTGATTTTCCAGGAAATCGACATACGTCCTGGCCGCCTCGGGGAGCTTCTGGTAGTCGGTCTCTCCCCGGATGTCGCACTTCCAACCGGGCAGCGTCTCGTAGACGGGCTTGGCCCTTGCCAGGAGGGGCGGGACGGGAAAGTCGCGGGTGACCTTGCCGTCGATCTCATAGCCGGTGCAAACCTTGATTTCGTCCAGGTAGCCCAGGCAGTCGATGGCAGTGAGCACCACCTCGGTGGCGCCCTGGACCATGCAGCCGTACCGGGTGGCTACGGCGTCAAACCAGCCCACCCGGCGGGGGCGGCCTGTGGTAGCGCCGTATTCGCCGGCGTCACCGCCCCTGCGGCGCAGCTCCTCGGCCTCCTCGCCGAAGAGCTCCGAGACGAAGGCGCCGGCGCCCACGGCGCTGGAGTAGGCCTTGGTGACGACCACGATATCCCGGATGTCCCGGGGGGAGATGCCTACGCCGATACAGCCGAAGGCGGCCAGCGTATGGGAGGAGGTGGTATAGGGGTAGATACCGAAGTCGGGGTCCTTCATGGAGCCCAACTGGCCCTCCAGCAGGACCTGCCTGCCGTCAGCCAGGGCGGAGCGCACAAAGGTGAGTGCGTCGCCCACAAAGGGGGATATCTGCTCCCGGTAGCCCATGAGGAGCTGGAACAGCTCCTTGGGGTCGAGCAGGGGCTTGTGATACAGATGCTCAAAGAGCACATTCTTGATGGTGCAGACGTGCTCCAGCCGGTCCATCAGGAGGGTTTCATCGTACAGCTCACAGACCTGAATGCCGATCTTGGCGTACTTATCAGAATAGAAGGGGGCGATGCCTGATTTGGTGGAGCCGAACGCGTTGCCGGCCAACCGCTCCTCTTCATAGGTATCCTGGAGCACATGATAGGGCATCAGAAGCTGCGTGCGCTCGGAGATAATGAGATGAGGGGCGGGCACGCCGCCGGCCTCCAACTGCCCCAGTTCCTCCATGAATTTGGGGACATCCAGCGCCACGCCGTTGCCGATGATGTTAGTGGTGTGGGGATAGAAGACTCCGGAGGGGAGCTGGTGCAGGGCGAATTTACCATAATCGCAGATGATGGTGTGCCCGGCGTTGGCCCCACCTTGGAAGCGGACGACTACGTCGGATGCTTCTGCGAACATGTCGGTGATCTTGCCCTTGCCCTCGTCGCCCCAGTTGGCGCCGACGATCGCTTTGACCATAAAAACTCCTCCTGTATATTCGGTTTGCGGTCCTCATTTCAGGACATGTTATTATATCCTAAGGTGCCCTGATACACAAGAAAGAATTTTCCATTTTCAGTATTTTTGTGGAGTTTTATGGTGGAAGGGCGGGAGAAGTCAGGAGGCTTGTGAATTCTGTTCTCCCGCCGCATCTGGACGGGGCAGGAGAAAGACCGGAATGCCCTCGGCGGCGGGCGCCAGCGAGAGCATGGGGAAGAAAACAGCCAGAGAGTCTCCCGTCAGATAGAAGCGCTGCGGGGAAAAAAAGCGCCGTACCCGGGCCGGCGCATCGGCGTAGAAGAAGGATTCCCCGCTTTGCAGGCGGGCTTCTGACTGTGCGGTCAGCTCCGCCAGCAGGGCCCGGCGCCACAAACGGGTCGGGGGGAGAAAGTCGGTGAGAAGATGAGGGACTCCGCTGGCCAGGTCCCAGGTGTCGGCGGTGCGGACGGTGAGCGGTCGGCCGGTAGAGCGCTCGACGGCATCCACGTAAAGACTCAGAAGGCCGGCCTCCTCCTGTGTCACCCGGTAGTCCAGCGTGACGCTCCAGGGCTCGAACGGGCGGGAGGCCGCGCGGGCTTCCGCCAGCGCGGCGCAGGCGGACGGAAACAGGGAGGTCTCCCAGCGCGCTTTCCAGATCTGCGCCAGCTTGCCGTAATAGCGGTTGATACGCCGGGCGCCCCGGCTCTCTGCGTCCAGCTCAGGGGTGCGCAGGGACAGAACCAGCACAGGCTCGCCCTCCCACTTCAGGGTCTGCTTCCACAGGCAGTCCTTGACCATGTCATCAGCTCCTCTCTCTTTATGCTATGAAGAGACGGGAAAAACGTGAAAGCAGCGGATTGCCTCTTTACCTTCGTACTTCACAGTGGTAAAATAATGAGAAGCAAGGCTCTGATTATAGGAAAGCGAGGTCCCGACATGACCAAAAAGCCCAAGAAGGAGCACAGCGACCTGCTGTATGAAAGTATTCTGACTTTGCAGGACCTGGATGAGTGCCGCAAGTTTTTTGAAGACCTCTGCACCGTGGCGGAGCTGCGGGCCATGGAACAGCGGTTCGAGGTGGCGCTCCTCCTCAGCGACGGGATGATCTATAACGATATTTTGGAGCGTACGGGGGCCAGCAGCGCCACCATCAGCCGGGTGAACCGCTCGCTGAACTACGGTGCGGACGGCTACAAGAACGTATTGCCCCGGGCCAAGGACATCCGAAAGAAGTACGAGCAGGACGAATGAGCAGCTACGAAGCGCTGGCGGGGCGGTATGACGCACTGACCGCCGATGTGCATTATGAGGTATGGGCGGATTATGCCGAAAAGCACTTTCGAAGGGCCGGGCTTCCGGTCCACACGGTGCTGGACCTGGCCTGCGGGACCGGAAGCCTGACCTGCCGGCTGGCGGAGCGGGGCTATGAGATGATCGGCGTGGACCAGTCGGAGGAGATGCTGGCCGTGGCGGCGGAAAAGGGACGGGCCGTCCAGGGTGAGAAGCCCATCTTCCTCCACCAGTCCATGCAGGAGCTGGATCTTTACGGGACCATCGACGCCTGCGTCTGCTGTCTGGACAGCGTCAACTATGTCACGTGCCCGGCGGACCTGCGCCGGGCGTTCCAGCGCGTTCATCTGTTTCTCATGCCGGGCGGGGTCTTTCTGTTCGATGTGAACACCCCGGAGAAGCTGAGGAATCTGGACGGCCAGATGTTTATGGATGAGACCGATGACACATACTGTGTCTGGCGGGCGGAATACTCGGCCCGCCGTCGAATCTGCACCTACGGCATGGACCTGTTTTTCCGCGAGGGCGCGCTGTGGCGCCGGGAGGAGGAGGTCCATGAGGAATATGCCTACGAGCCCCGGGAGCTGACGGATTATCTCCATGCGGCCGGCTTTCGGGATGTGAAGCAGTACGGCGAATTAAAGCTCCGCCCGCCGAAGCCGGGGGAGGGGCGTATCTTTTTTGCCGCGCGAAAGGATTTGTGAACCATGGATGAGATTATAAGGATGATGACCGGGGACGGCATGGTCAAGGCTGTGGCCGTCACCGGCAAGGATATGGTCGAGCGTGCCCGGCAGATCCACAAGACGCTGCCGGTGGCCACCGCCGCCCTGGGCCGGACGCTGATGGCGGCCTCCATGATGGGGGACATGCTCAAGGAGGAGGACGGCTCCGTGACCCTCCAGATCAAGGGCGGCGGGCCGCTGGGCGCCATCACGGCGGTGTCGGACAGCCGGGGCAATCCCAGAGGTTACCTGCAGAACGGCCAGGTGGATATTCCCCGCAAATACCAGGGCAAGCTGGATGTAGGGACCGCCGTGGGAAGCAGCGGCTCTCTGACCGTCATGAAGGACATGGGACTCAAGGAGCCCTATATCGGCAGCGTACAGTTGGTCAGCGGGGAGATCGCCGAGGATATCACAGCCTACTTTGTGGAGAGCGAGCAGGTCCCTACCGCCTGCGCGCTGGGGGTGCTGGTGGACAAGGATCAGAGTGTGGCTGCGGCGGGAGGCTATCTGGTTCAGCTTCTGCCCGGAGCGGACGAGAGCGTGATCCAGCGGCTGGAGGAGTCCATCGCCCGGCTGGGACCTGTCACGGACGCCCTGCACGGCGGCGCCGACGCGGTGCAGCTTTTGGAGCGGGTGCTGGAGGGGCAGGAGCCGGAGCTCCTGGAGCGCAGACCGGTGGCCTACAAGTGCTATTGCAGCCGGGAGCGGGTGTCCCGCGCCATCATCAGCATGGGCAAAGAGGAGATGCAGAGCCTCATCGAAGAGCAAGGCGGGGCGGAGCTGACCTGTCAGTTTTGTGACAAGGTGTATCGCTTTACTAAAGAGGATCTGCAAGAACTTCTGGAGGAAGCGACGCGATAAAGGACAAAAAATATCCAGGAAAGGCAAATTTGGTGTTGACATCTCAGCCGGGCTTTAGTATAATAACTTTCGCCGTCTGAAAGAAACAAATACGGCACCAGGGGAGCATAGCTCAGCTGGTAGAGCGCATGCCTTACAAGCATGATGTCACAGGTTCGAGTCCTGTTGTTCCCACCACAGGTCTTTGACCTGACACCATCTGGCGCGGTAGTTCAGTTGGTTAGAACGCCGGCCTGTCACGCCGGAGGTCGAGGGTTCAAGTCCCTTCCGCGTCGCCATCGTGGGGTGCAATCGCGCCTCATATGCTGCTGTAGCTCAGGCGGTAGAGCGCATCCTTGGTAAGGATGAGGTCGGCAGTTCGAATCTGCCCAGCAGCTCCATAAAAACGCTCACATCGTTTGATGTGAGCGTTTTTATTGCAGTTGAAACGACTTAGTCCGTTTCATGGCCCAACAGCTTACGGGCAAAAGCCAGCAGCTCGGGGTCTACCGCCTGGGTCAGTTCCACACTCGTTACCTCCGGCACCTCTGCCCGCAGGATATCTTCAATCATCCCCCGCGTGCTCAGATCAGCGGAGGGACAGCCGGAGCAGGCCCCCAGCAATTCCACCGACACGACTCCATCCGCATACCCGTCCAAGCGCACCTCGCCCCCATGGCTGCGCAGCATGGGGCGCACCCTTTCCTCTAGAATGGCCTCGATCCTTTGTTCCACGTTCATACACGGTCCTCCTGTCTTTTCGATGACTTCCGAACTTCTGATGAAGCTATTATACTATATTTTTCCATGGATGGAAAGGAAAAGTTAGAGGGTCCGCCATTATTTGGGGAGTGGCTGGAGCGCCCGGACAGTCAGAACCTGGTCCTGCACCGAAAAACGGATGTTGAGGCCGGCGAAGTCCAGTCCATACACCCGATCCGGGTCCTGCTGGTAGGGTGGGCGGGGGTCGTGAGACAAAACGCCCAGCAGCGCCTCCCGCTTATCCAGGGGAACCCGGGAGAGCAATTCCTCCGGCACGCGGACCTCCAGGATAGGGCCGCCGTCGGGACCGGAAAAGCCGCCGGCGGCCCGGGGGTGGCTATCGGCGTAGGGGACATAGGGTTTGATGTCCAGAATGGGAGTGCCGTCCATCAGGTCCGCTCCCGTCACATGGAGCAGCGGTCCCAGCTCGGGGTGCAGTTCAATCTGCTCCAGCCGGACGGAGGACAGACCAATGGGGTTGGGTCGGAACGGAGAGCGGGTGGCAAATACCCCCATACGCACATTGCCGCCCAGGCGGGGCGGGCGCACCGTGGGAGACCAGCCCTCCCGGACGCTGGCGGAAAACTGCCAGATCAGCCAGATGTAATCAAAGCCCTCCAGCCCTCGCAGTGCATCGGGATTGCGGAACTCCGGCTCAAACACCACGGTGGAGCGCAGAGCCTGAACCAGCCCACTCTGGCGGGGAATGCCGAATTTAGTGGGAAAATCGCTGCGAATACGGGCGATGCTCTTCATAGGGGGGAGCGTCATGGGGGACACCTCGCTTTCCTAAGGTCGATTGTACCTGATTGGACGGGAAAATGCAAATGCCGGTCGGCAGAGCAGATCAAAAGAGCAGACGGACCGGCCGGCCCCGAGGGCCGGCCGGTCCGTCTGCTCTTATTACCGTTGCGTTTGGCACCACCGGACGAATTCCAGAGGGAACTGGCTCCGCCGGGCGGCCTCCTCCTCGCTGAGACCCTGGTCCAAAAACCGCAGGACCACCGTCTTCATGGATTCGCCCAGTTCGATGATGTGGCCGTCCGGGTCATAGAACCGCAGTACCCGCTGGCCCCAGGGGTACTCCTTCACCTCGTGGAGCAGCTCCACCCCCGCGGCCCGGACCCGGCTCACGTCGGCGTCGAAGGATTCGCTTTCAAAGTAGAGCTCGGCATTGTGGGAGCGGTAGACCGTGCGCTCCTCCGGAAAGCCCACCAGCCCGGCAAACCCCTCCTGAAGCGTGGGGCCGCCCTCGAACACCAGGTTGGCGCCCAGATCCAGGGCGACCTTCCGGCCCAGCACCGTCTCATAAAAGGGCCGGGATACGGCCATCGAGCGCACGGCGAACAAAACGCCTTGAAATTCCATATGGGATCACACCTCCTTCGTGATAAGACAAAGCAAGTATACTCTAGAGCTTCAGCGGTTCCTTGTAAAAAGCGGACATCCCCGCCCGGTACTGGCCGGGCGACACCCCGCAGACCGCCTTGAAATCGTGGATGAAGTGGGCCTGATCAAAGTAGCCCAGCTCCTGGGCCAGACGGGTGAGGGAGGGCGCACCGGCCTGGAGACAGCGGACGGCCCGGTTGATGCGCAGGACCCGGACAAAGGCATGGACGCCCAGCCCCGCCTCGGTCCGCAGCAGGCGGGACAGGTGGCGGATGCTGTAGCCGGTCTCCTGGGCCAGGGCCCCCGCGGGGGCGGAACAGGGGGAGGCGGCCAGATGGTCCAGCAGGGGTACGGCGGGGGACAGAGCCGGGCAAAGGGCCAGCAGGCCCCGGTCCAGCGCCTGCACAAAGCCGTCCAGGTCGGGGCTCCGCAGAAAGCACGCCTCCGCCAGGGCATACAGCCCGGGGGAGAGCTGGGCCAGCGGCCAAACCCGGTCAGCCAGCTCCCACTGCGGCACGCCGGTAAAGGCCCGGAGCCCGCCCGGCTGGAACTCCACAAAGAACCGGGGCGGGCCGGACCCCAGATCGTTGGCCACGGTGACGGTCCGGGTGGTGGGGCCGTAAGCCCGGGCGTCCAACAGCCCCTCCCCCAGGGTAAACACCAGACAGCCGCTGGCGTCCGGGATCAGGGTCAGCATTCCGGGGGCAGGCGGCGGGGGGACGGGTGCGGACAGACAGAGGGTATAATGGGCCACAAAGGGCCGCAGGGCCGGGTGAGGGCGCAGGTAGAGGTGGGTGAGGGACCGGGCCGCGCAGATGCCGTCCCGATCCCGAAAGACAAGAGCCTCCAAAATATCACCCCCCATTTTGTCCATCCTAACACATCCGCACCCACTATACAAGCCGGAGAAAATAAGGTAAAATAGGAGGCACGACAACCCGAGGGAGGCGGCCCAATGAACGAAATCCTGTACAGCCTGTACGACCGGCGGTCGGTGCGGGCCTTTGAGGACCAGCCGGTGGCGGAGGAGCAGAAGCGGATGGTGCTGGACGCCGCCGCCCAGGCCCCCAGCGCCGGCTGTCAACAGCTCTATACCATTCTGGACATCACCGACCCGGCCCTCAAGGAGCGGCTGGCCGAGACCTGCGACCACCAGAGCTTCATCGCCCGGGCACCGGTGGTGCTGATCTTCTGTGCCGACTGCCTCAAGTGGTTCGACGCCTATGTGGAGGCGGGCTGCACGCCCCGTCAGCCCCGGGCGGGCGACCTGCTGCTGGCGGTGGACGACGCCCTCATCGCCGCCCAGAACGCCGTGGTAGCCGCCCAGAGCCTGGGGCTGGGGTCCTGCTACATCGGGGACATCATGGAGCAGTACGAGGAGCACCGGCGCCTGCTCAAGCTGCCCGCATGGGTGTTCCCGGCCTGTATGCTGGTGCTGGGCTGGCCCACCCGACAGCAGCGCGAGCGTCCCAAACCGGCGCGGTTTGCACAAAAACACATTGTCCACGAGAACGCCTATCGCCGGATGGCGGGGCCCGAGCTGCGGGAGATGTTCGCCGGACGCACCGGCGGGCAGTCCTTCGAGGCCTGGATGAGCGCTTTTTGCAGACGGAAATACGACTCGGACTTCGCCCGGGAGATGAGCCGGTCGGTGGAGGAATACCTGAGAGATTTTGAGGAGGAAGAGTCATGATCCAGATCTATTGCGGAGACGGCAAGGGCAAGACCACCGCGGCCATAGGCCTGGCGGTCCGGGCGGCGGGCCGGGGCAATCCGGTGGTCATCGCCCAGTTTTTGAAGAGCGCCGACAGCGGAGAACGGCTGATCCTGGGCAAGCTGTCGGGCGTGACCCTGCTGGAGATCCCCGACGAGATGAAGTTCGTCTTTGCCATGAATGAGGAAGAAAAACGGGCCGAGCGGGAGCGGCAGACCGCCCTGTTCGAAAAGGCCGCCGCGCTGTCCGAGCTCAACGGCGCGGGGGTGCTGGTGCTGGACGAGCTGTGCTCTGCCGTCTCCACCGGCATGGTGCCCCTGGAGCTGGTCACCGCCTTTCTGGACCGCCGCCCGGCGGAGCTGGAGGTGGTCATCACCGGCCGGGACCCCGCAGCCGAGCTGGAGCGCCGGGCCGACTACATCACCGAGATGAAAAAGCGCAGACATCCCTTCGACCAGGGCCAGGCGGCCCGAAAAGGAATTGAATGGTAGGTAACAGAGCCGGAGGCCCGCTGGGCCTCCGGCTCTGTTTCTCCGGGTGGAGGACAGATGTGCGGCATAAGAAAATGTTATAGGGAAAATGCAAAAAACTTTAAGACGAATATCGAAAGATTTGTTGCATTTTTTCGTATGAATGTTATAATAGTTTCTGCTGAAGCAATGAGGCTGTAGAAGTGAAAAAGGAGGACCCTTTCATGGCAAAAAAATATGTATATCAGTTTTCTGAGGGCAACGGCTCCATGCGGGAGCTGCTGGGCGGCAAGGGCGCCAACCTGGCCGAGATGACCAACTTGGGCATGCCCGTTCCCCAGGGTTTCACCGTCACCACCGAGGCCTGTACCCAGTATTATAACGACGGGCGCGCCATTCGCGCCGAGATCCAGGCCGAGATCCTGGAGCACCTGACCAAGCTGGAGGAGATCACCGGCAAGCAGTTTGGCCAGCCCGCCAACCCCCTGCTGGTGTCGGTCCGCTCCGGCGCCCGGGCCTCCATGCCCGGCATGATGGACACCATCCTCAACCTGGGACTCAACGACACCGTGGTGGAGGGCCTGGCCGCCTTTACCAGCAACCCCCGTTTTGCCTACGACTCCTACCGCCGCTTTATCCAGATGTTTTCCGACGTGGTCATGGAGCTGTCCAAGAAGCGCTTTGAAGAGATCATTGACGCCAAGAAAGCGGAAAAGGGCGTCAAGCTGGACACCGAGCTGGATACCGACGACCTGAAGGACCTGGTGGTCCGGTTCAAGAAGTTCTACCGGGACGAAAAGGGAGAGGACTTCCCCCAGGACCCCCATGTGCAGCTCATGGAGGCCGTCAAAGCCGTGTTCCGCTCCTGGGATAACCCCCGGGCCAACGTCTACCGCCGCATGAACGAGATCCCCTACGACTGGGGCACCGCCGTCAACGTTCAGTCCATGGTCTTCGGCAACTCCGGCGACAGCTCCGGCACCGGCGTGGCCTTCACCCGCAATCCCGCCACCGGAGAGAAGGCCCTGTTTGGCGAATACCTCATCAACGCCCAGGGCGAGGACGTGGTGGCCGGCGTGCGCACCCCCTCCCCCATCTCCAAGCTCCATGAGGAGATGCCCGCGGTCTACGACCAGTTTGCCGCCATCGCCAATAAGCTGGAGCAGCACTATAAGGATATGCAGGACATGGAGTTTACCATCGAGAACGGCAAGCTCTATATGCTCCAGACCCGCAACGGTAAGCGCACTGCCGCCGCCGCCCTGAAGGTGGCCGTGGATCTGGTGGACGAGGGCATGATCTCCGAAAAAGAGGCCGTGCTCCGGGTGGAGCCCAAGCAGCTAGACTCCCTGCTCCATCCCCAGTTCGATGCCGAGGCCCTGAAGAAAGCCGCCGTCATCGGCAAGGGCCTGGCCGCCTCCCCGGGCGCCGCCTGTGGTCAGGTGGTGTTTACCGCCGAGGACGCCAAGCAGTGGCATGACGCGGGCAAAAAGGTGGTCCTGGTCCGGCTGGAGACCTCCCCCGAGGACATCGAGGGCATGCAGGTGGCCCAGGGCATCCTCACCGTCCGGGGCGGCATGACCTCTCACGCCGCCGTGGTGGCCCGTGGCATGGGTACCTGCTGCGTGTCCGGCTGCGGCGAAATTGTGGTGGACTACGCGGACAAAAAGTTTACCCTGTCGGGCCGGGACTACCACGAGGGCGACTGGATCTCCATCGACGGCTCCACCGGCAGCATCTACGGCGAGGCCATCCCCACCGTGCCCGCTGACGTGGCTTCCGGCGATTTCGGTCGCTTCATGGGCTGGGCCGATCAGTACCGCCAGCTCCAGGTCTACACCAACGCCGACACCCCCAGGGACGCGGCTCAGGGCCGGGCCTTCGGCGCTCAGGGCATCGGTTTGTGCCGCACCGAGCACATGTTCTTCGAGGGCGAGCGCATCAAGGCCATGCGGGAGATGATCGTGGCCGACAACACCACCGACCGCAAAAAGGCACTGGACAAGATCCTGCCATATCAGCAGGGCGACTTCGAGGGCATCTACGAGGCCATGGAGGGCTGCCCCGTAGTCATCCGTTTCCTGGACCCCCCCCTGCATGAGTTCCTGCCCACCAAGGAGGAGGACATCCGGGAGATCGCCGCCGAGTTGGGCATCACCGTGGAAAAGCTCCACAATGTCATCGACGGCCTCCACGAGTTCAACCCCATGATGGGCCACCGGGGCTGCCGGCTGTCGGTCTCCTACCCGGAGATTGCCGAGATGCAGACTACAGCCGTTATCAACGCCGCCATCTGCGCGCAGAAGAAGCACCCCGAGTGGAAGATGGTTCCCGAGATCATGATCCCTCTGGTGGGCGAGGTCAAGGAGCTCAAATTTGTCAAGGACATGGTGGCGGCCACCGCCGACCGGCTGATCGCCGCCTCCGGGCTGGAGATGCGGTATGAGGTGGGCACCATGATCGAGATCCCCAGGGCCGCTCTCACCGCCGACGAGATCGCCCGGGAGGCGGAGTTCTTCTCCTTTGGCACCAACGACCTGACCCAGATGACCTTCGGCTTCTCCCGCGACGACGCCGGCAAGTTCCTGGGCTACTACTACGACAACAAAATCTACGAGTCCGACCCCTTCGCCCACCTGGACCAGAAGGGTGTGGGCAAGCTGGTGGATATGGCTGTCAAGCTGGGTAAGACCACCCGCCCCGACATCCATCTGGGGATCTGCGGTGAGCACGGCGGCGACCCCACCTCGGTGGAGTTCTTCCACAAGACCGGCCTGCATTACGTATCCTGCTCCCCCTACCGGGTGCCCATCGCCCGGCTGGCCGCCGCCCAGGCTGCCATCAAGTTCCCCCGGTAAAAGAAAAACATGCCCAAGAAGCAAGCGTGCGCCGGAGCAATCTGGCGCACGCTTGTTGCGTTGAGGCCGAACCCGCGTCGTCTTTTGACGAAAGTCCACATAATATTGTTATGTCGCTTTAAAACTTGAAATGCGGCGGGATTGCGCCTTTACAGGGCCGGATGGTATGTGGTATAATGCACCAGAAATGCCGTGATGTGATATTTAAAATCGGAAAGGGGAGCGCCCGTTCGTGGACGAACTGAAGGAATTGAAGGAACGGCTCAGTCAGGAGCGGCCCGCCCAGTGGCGAGACCTGCCCGATATCGGGCTGTATATGGACCAGGTCGTCTCCTACATGCCCCGGCAGCTCATCTCCTATGCCGGGAGAGATGCTCTCACCCCGGCCATGGTCAACAACTACATCAAGGACGGACTGCTACCCCGGGCGGACGGGAAAAAATACGGCCGCACTCACCTGGCCTATCTCACCGCCATCTGTGCCCTTAAGCGGGTGCTCTCCGTCCGGGAGACCAAGGCCCTGCTCCACGCCGCCGCCGAGGGGGAGGAGGACTGGGCCCTGTACGCCAAATTTTTGGGCCAGATGGATATGGCCCTGGAGCGCACTGCCGACGCTCTGGACCCGGACACCCCCCGGGAGGAGCTGGCCGGGCTGGCCCTGAGCCTGGCTCTGCGCAGCTATGCCGACCAACTGGCCTGCCAGCGCATCCTGGACCTGATCGCGCCCCAGGAAGCCACCAAGGCGGAGCGGAAGCGGCGGGTCAAAGAGGGGTAGACCGATTTCAAAAGCTCAAATGTTCTTTTTATAATACAGGAGGGAATCAACCGAATGAGCCAATTTGTCATTGTCACCGACTCGTCCGCCGACCTGAGCCACGAGATGGTTCAGGCGCTGGGAGTGGAGGTGCTGCCCCTGGCCTTTACCATGGAGGGCAAGACCTACTACAATTACACGGATAACCGCGACATGGCCCCCAAGGAGTTTTACCGCCGGCTGGCGGCCGGCGCCGTGGCCACCACCAACGCCGTCAATGTGGGGCAGGCCATCGAGGGCATCGAGCCCCTGCTCCAGGCCGGGAAGGATGTGCTGACGCTGGCCTTTTCCTCCGGCCTGTCCGCCACCTACAGCTCCATGCAGATCGCCGTGGACGAATTGGCTGAAAAGTACCCGGAGCGGAAGGTGTACGCCGTGGACACCCTGTGCGCCTCCCTGGGCCAGGGGCTTATCCTCTATCTGGCCGCGGGGCTTCAGAAGCAGGGAAAAAGCATCGAGGAGGTCCGGGACTGGGTCGAGGCGAACAAGCTCCACATCTGCCACTGGTTCACCGTGGATGACCTGATGTACCTGAAGCGGGGGGGCCGGGTCTCCGCCGCCACCGCCGTGGTGGGCACCATGCTCCAGATCAAGCCGGTCATGCACGTGGACGATGAGGGGCATCTCATTAACGTCAGCAAGGCCCGGGGCCGGAAGGCCTCCTTGGACGCTCTGGTGAAAAAGGTGGGGGAGACCGCCACCGACCCGGCGAGCCAGACCATGTTCATCAGCCACAGCGACTGCGAGGCCGACGCCCGGTATGTGGCCGATCAGATCCAGGCCAAGTACGGCGCCAAAGAGATCATCCTCAACTACATCGGGCCGGTCATCGGCGCCCACACCGGGCCGGGCTGCGTGGCGCTCTTCTTCGTGGGAGGGACGCGCTGATGGACCCGATCTGGCTGGAGGTGACGGTGGAGACCACCGAGCCCGAACTGGAGACCCTGGCCGCCCGCCTCACCATGAACGGGGCCACAGGCCTGGTCATCGAGGACGAGGAGGACTTCAAGACCTTTCTGGAACAGAACCGGCAGTACTGGGACTATGTGGACGACCAGCTCCTGGAGCGCATGAAGGGGGCGGCGCGGGTCAAGTTCTACGTCACCGACGACGCGGATGGGAAAAAGCAGTTGGAGACTTGGATGGCGGGCATCGACGCCCCCTATGCTACCGCCCGGCTTCGAGAGGAGGACTGGGCCACTAGCTGGCAGAAATACTACAAGCCCATGTCCGTGGGGGAGCGGCTCTACATCGTGCCCGAGTGGGAGAAGGGGGAGCCGGTCCCGGCGGGACGCACCCCCCTCTACCTGAACCCCGGCCTCATCTTCGGCACCGGTAGCCACGCCTCCACCCGCCTGTGCCTGGAGGGGGTGGAGACCTACGTCCGCCCGGGCGGGCGGGTGCTGGATCTGGGCTGCGGCAGCGGCATCCTCTCCATCGCCGCCCTACTGCTGGGCGCGGAGGAAGCCGCGGGGGTGGACATCGACCCCAAGGCCGTGGGCGTGGCCTATGAAAACGCCGCCATGAACGGCATCGGCGCCGGCCGCTATACCGTCCGTGCGGGGGACGTGCTCAGCGACCGGGCCCTGGCTGCCGAGCTGGCCCAAAAGCGATACCAACTGGTATTGGCCAACATCGTGGCCGACGTCATCATCCCCCTCTCCGCCCAAGTGCCGGGCCTGCTGGAGCCCGGCGGGATGTTCCTGTGCTCCGGCATCATCGACACCCGGGCCGACGAGGTCCGCGCCGCCCTGGTGAGCCACGGGCTTCGGGTGACGGAGAAGAAGGAGCGGGACGGCTGGGTGGCCTTTGCTGCCACACGGTAAAAAGGACGCGGGGCGTTTCCGGACCTTCCGGGAACGCCTTCTCTTTTGTCCGCAGAAATGATATAATAATATCTACTGAATCAACCGCCAAGCGGTTTGTTCGTGCGGCCACTGCCGCATCCTTGCATTAAAAAGAGCTATAAATAGCCCTTTTGATGAAATTTAGACATTATTATCCTGTTTTGAGGTGAAGTCCATGAAGGCAGTGGTCAAGCGGGTGGAGTTCCCTGCCGGACGGCGGATTTTGGCCGTCAGCGACATCCACGGCAACCTGCCCTGGTTCCGGGCCCTGCTGGACAAGGCGGGCTACACCGGGGACGACATTCTAGTGCTGGTGGGAGACCTGGTGGAGAAGGGGGCGGACAGCCTGGCCACCCTGCGGTATATCATGGAGCTCTCCGCCGCCCACACGGTGTACGCCCTGTGCGGCAACTGCGACAATCTGGCTGTGGACTTTGCCTACGGCGGCGGGGAGCTGGGCCGGGACTTCTACCGGTTTTACCTCAGCGTGTGGAAGGAGCGGGCCCTTATTTTGCAGATGGCGGCCGAGGCCGGCATCCGGGTAGAGGGCCCGGGGGACCTGCCCCGACTGCGGGAAAGGCTGCTGGAGTCCTTCCGGCCCGAGCTGGCGTTCCTGCGGGGCCTGCCCACCATTTTAGAGACCGGGCACTTTGTCTTTGTCCACGGCGGGGTGCCCTCCTACGAGGCCATGGAGGAGCTGGACGCCTGGCGGTGCATGAAGAACGACGACTTTATGAGCCAGGGGTACTCCTTCCCCAAATACTGCGTGGTGGGACACTGGCCCGTCACCCTCTACCGGACGGATTACCCCTGCTGCAACCCCATCATCGACCGGAAGCGGAAGATCATCAGCATCGACGGCGGCTGCGTCCTCAAAAGCGACGGCCAGCTCAATGCCCTGGTGATTCCGGAGGGGGACAGCCGGGACTTTTCCTGGGTGAGCTATGACGACTGCCCGGTGGGAGTGGCTCTGGACCGGCAGGCGGAGAGCGCCGACCCGGTCATCGTCCACTGGACCGACCACGATGTGGAGGTGCTGGAACGGGGAGCGGAGTTCTCCCTGTGCCGCCACACCGCCACCGGACGGACCCTCCCGGTACTGACCAAATACTTGCGCAGGCGGGGGGAGCAGGAGTGGTGCGAGGACACCAGCGATTACCGCCTGGCGGTGGAGCCGGGGGACCGGCTGTCCATCGTGGAGGAGACCTCCCGGGGCCGCCTGGTAAAAAAGGACGGAGTCACCGGGTGGTACTTCGGGCGCCTGAAGGGACCGGAAAGGGAAGAAAAATCCGGGAAAATGATTGACTTTTGAATATTTCATTGATATAATGCTAAAGCCGCTTTGAATGGGGACAACGAGGCGCCGCGCATCCCGGAGCAATTGGCCGTTGTGGAGGGTGCAAAGCGTGACAAAAAGTGAAGCTCGCACGCTTCCCCCTACGACAGCGAGCCCGTTATGAAGGAGTTGAAAACAACATGCATGCTATCATCGAGACCGGCGGAAAGCAGTACAAGGTGGCCGAGGGCGACACCCTCTTCATCGAAAAGCTGAACGCCGAGGCCGGCGAGGCCGTCACCTTCGACAAGGTCCTGGCTGTCGTGGACGGCGACAAGGCCACCTTCGGCACTCCCGTGGTGGAGGGCGCCAAGGTGGAGGCCAACGTAGTGAAGAACGGCAAGGGCAAGAAGGTCATGATCTTCAAGTACAATCCCAAAAAGGGCTACCGCCGCCGTCAGGGCCATCGTCAGCCCTACACCAAGGTGACCATCGGCAAGATCGAGGCTTAATTGTGATCGAAGTCACATTTTATTCCGAGGGCAGCCGCCTGACGGGCTTCACCGTCCAGGGACACAGCGGGCTGGCCGATCCGGGGGAGGACGTCCTCTGCGCCGCAGTTACCAGCGCCGTCCGGCTTGCCGAGTGCGCCGTCAACGACGTGCTGGGGCTGGAGGCCGCCGTCAAGGTGAAGGAAAAGGACGCGTCCATCTCCCTCAAGCTCCCCGGCGGACTGGGACAGACCAACGAGAGCACCTGTCAGACCCTTCTGACCGCCCTGATGGTCTACTGCGTCCAGCTCCACGAGGAGTACCCTGAAAATATCATCGTCTTAGACATGGAGGTGTAATACCATGCTGAATATCGGACTGCAGTTCTTCGCCCATAAAAAGGGCGTGGGCTCCACCCGCAACGGCCGCGATTCCAAGGCCAAGCGCCTGGGCGTGAAGCGGGGCGACGGCCAGTTTGTCCTGGCCGGCAACGTGCTGGTGCGCCAGCGCGGCACCCATATCCATCCCGGCGTCAACGTGGGCAGGGGCAGCGACGACACCCTGTTTGCCCTCAAGACCGGCAAGGTCAAGTTCGAGCGGCTGGGCAAGGACCGCAAGCAGGTCTCCATCATCGAGGAGATCGCGCAGTAAAATGGGCATACTAAGGGCCTCGAACGCGCGTCGTTCGGGGCCCTTTCTTTGACACATATCATGTAAGGAGGTGGCGGCAATGCCAGCATTCGTGGATACCGCCAAAATCACCGTCAAGGCCGGCAACGGCGGCAACGGGGCCGTGGCCTTCCACCGGGAAAAGTACGTGGCCGCCGGCGGGCCCGACGGCGGCGATGGAGGCCGGGGAGGAGACATCCTTCTCCAAGTGGACCGCCATATGTCCACCCTGATGGACTTCCGCTACAAGCGCAAATACGCCGCGGGCAACGGCATGGACGGACAGGGCAGGCGCTGCTCCGGCAAGGACGGGCAGGACCTGGTCATCAAGGTGCCCCTGGGCACCGTGGTGCGGGACGCCGACACCAATCAGATCATCTGCGACATGTCCTCCGCCCAGCCCTTTGTGCTGGCCCGGGGGGGCAACGGCGGCTGGGGCAACAAGCACTTCGCCACCCCCACCCGTCAGGTGCCCCGGTTTGCCAAGGCGGGGCTCCCCGGCCAGGAGCGCCAGGTGGTACTGGAGCTGAAGCTGCTGGCCGACGTGGGGCTGGTGGGTTTCCCCAACGTGGGCAAGTCCACGCTGCTCTCCGTGGTGTCCAAGGCGCGGCCCAAGATTGCCGACTACCACTTCACCACCCTGTTCCCCAACCTGGGTGTGGTCTACGTGGAGGAGGGGGTCTCCTTCGTCATGGCCGACATCCCCGGCATCATCGAGGGCGCCCACGAGGGGGCCGGGCTGGGGCACGACTTTTTGCGGCACATCGACCGCTGCCGCCTGCTCATCCACATGGTGGACGTGTCGGGCAGCGAAGGCCGGGACCCAGTGGCCGATTTCGAGGCCATCAACGAGGAGCTCCGGCAGTACAGCCCCGCGCTGGCCTCCCGCCGGATGCTGGTGGCGGGCAACAAGGCCGACATCGCCGGGGACCGGACGCTGGTGGACCGGCTGCGCGCCCACGTGGAGGCCCGGGGGATGCCCTTCTTTGAGATCTCCGCCGCCACCGGCCAGGGGGTGCGGGAGCTGGTCTTCGCCGCCGCCCGGGAGCTGGAGAACCTGCCCCCCATCGCCGTCTACGAGCCGGACTACGTACCCGCCCCGCCGGAGATCGACACCTCCGGGGAGGTCCGCATCGTCCACGAGGACGACACCTGGATCGTGGACGGGCCCTGGCTCCAGCGGCTCATGGCCAACGTCAACTTCGGGGACTACGAGTCGCGGAACTGGTTCGACCGGATGCTCCGGGAGTCCGGCCTTTTCGACCGGCTGGAGGCTATGGGCATTCAGGACGGAGACACCGTGTCCCTCTACAATCTGGAGTTCGAGTACCGGAGATAGCGATAAAAAGCCGCGCACCCAATGGGTGCGCGGCGCTTTTTATGCGTCGTTCGGCAGCAGGGAACCCACCTCAAATTCCTGCATGCCCATGTAGCCCGGGGCGATCTCGTATTTCGAGAAGACCACCACCGGGCTTCCGGATTCATTGAGGTAGAAGGGCTGGTCGTCCCGGATGGACTGGAAGCCCTCAATGCCGTCCGAACCGTCAAAGTAGACGTTGGCCGGGTCCTGACTGCGCTCGTCGATACCGGCCCGGACAGCTTCATTGGCGATGCGCTTCCAGTCGGGGCCCAGCAGGTCCCGGAGAGTCAGTTCACGGCCGGTCTCCAGGTCGATGTTGTAGGCGTAATACTCGGTGTAGGCGTTGGCCAGGGTCTCGGTCTTGGTGAGGATGAAGGACAGGTAGTGTCCGTTTTGGCACTTGATCTCGTAGTCCACGTCGATGATGATGGGGATAAAGTCCTCCGCCTGGCCGCCGGTGGCCACAAAGGCCTCCTTGTCCGCCCGGGCCCGAGCCTCCGCCTCGTCCAGCACCTGCTGGATGCGGGTGGAGATCTCGGTATTGACGCGCTGCTCCAGGTCGGTGTTGCCGGTGTTCTCCAGGGCGGGCAGGCGCACGTCGATGAGGTGCTCCTTGTCCTCGATCCGGTATTCCCGCACGGTGACCACCCGGGCCAGGGCGCCCAGCACCGGGACGGCCTCCACCGCCTGGGCAAAGGTGGGGCTGACATTCAGCAGCAGTACGAAGCAGGCGCAGCAGGACGCCAGCACCGCCGCCGTGCGGCGGAGGCCATCCCGGGAGCGCCGCTTCCGGTCCCCGGCCCGAATGGCCGAGGCTACGGCAAAATCCAGCTCCGCCGGGAGCTCCACTTCTTTATAGCGCGCCCTGGCGCGCTCCATCTGCCGGTTCATCGCTGACCTCCTCTCCTGTCATGTCCCGCAGCTTTTTCAGAGCCTTATACAGCCGGGACTTTACCGTGTTCAGATTGGTATCGGTGACCTGTGCGATCTCCTCCAGCTTCAGGTCCTCAAAAAACCGCAGGCGCACCACCGCCTGCTCAGCGTCGCTGAGGGCCTCGATGGCGGCGTGGAGGTCCAGCCGCTCCGCTGGGTCCGGGTCCTCGGCCCCCCGGTCCCAGACGGCGTCCTCCAGGGAGAGGAGCCGCTGGTTCCTGCGGAAATAGTTCATGCTCTCATTGAGCAGGATGCGGTAGAACCAGGTCCTGAGGTAGGCGGGCTCCCGGAGGGAGTCGATCTTGGTCAGCGCCTTGACGATGGACTCCTGCACCACGTCCAGAGCTGCGTCCCGATTCTTGACGTAGCTGTAGGCCAGGCGGTAGAAGTCGGCCTGTCCCGCCGTGATATAGTCCACCAAAAGCTGGCGGTTGTGGGCGGTATGGATGTTCAAGCCGGGGCTCACCTCCTGGATGCGTTCTGTTACTTAGACCCGCCGCAGGGTCAAAAAGTTGCCGGGGCCGCAAAAGTTTTGAAAAAAGGGCTCGGAGACGCGCTCCGGGCCCGATATGGGCACTCAGGACCCCAGTGCGTCCAGAGCCTTCTGGGCGGCGTCATAGTCGGCGCACACCACCAGCAGCACGGTGTTCCCCGCCTGCTCGGTCAGAGCCTTCTCCAGCTTGGGGAGGTCCTCCGGCTTGTACTGGGTCTCGGCCTCGCTCTCCCGCCGGTCGGACACATGGGCCTGGACGGCCTCCAGCGCGGCCGCGGCGGCCTCCGCATCGGCCATCCGCAGCACCGCCAGCTCCTCGTAGCCCCCCTCCAGGGAGGTATAGACCACGGCCTCCTCCGGCTCGGAGGACAGGCCCAGATAGGACCCCGCCAGATCGGCGTCCAGGACCTCCAGCTCCTGGTCAAAGACCTTGGCGTCCAGCAGGGCCTGGGCCGCGGCGGCGGGGTCATAGGCCTTGGCCCCCGCCGTCCGGCCCCCGCAGCCGGTCAGCAGCGCGGCGCACAGCGCCAGCAGGCAGACCCTTGTTCTCGTTCTCATGGCAAACAGCTCCTTTCAGGACACCGGGTCCGACAGGCTCCCCCAATAGGTCTGCGCATCCACGGTGTGGGTGCGCAGGTAGGCGTACCACTTTTGATACCACTCCCTGCGGAAGTGGACCCCATCGGTGGTGCCCTCGGCGGGGAGCACGCCGTCCTCCCCCGCCAGGGCGGAGGCCAGGTCCAGGTAGACTACCTGCTTCTCCTCGGCCAGTTGCCGGAGCAGGGTGTTGTACTCGGTGATCTTGGCGTTGGTGACGTAGGCCCGGCCATCGTATTTCTTGGCCACCTCTTCGTTGACCGGGATGATGGCCTGGAGGTAGAGCACGGCGTCGGGCTGGAGCTGGCGGATCTGGTCGAGGAACTGGCCGTAGGTGTCGTAGAACGCCTGGTCGTCGCCGTAGCCCAGCTCGTTGACGCCGAACATGACGTACACCTTGGCGTACGTGTTCTGCTCCAGCAGCTCCAGCACGGCGTGCTTTTGTCCGTCGGCCCCCTTGATGCACTTGTTTTCCCGATCGGCGGCCTCAAAGACCATCAGGCCGTTGTGATAGATCACGCCGCCGGGGCGGATGCCGCTGTACAGCCGCAGCCCGTCGGTGCGGGAGTCGCCCAGAAAGACGGCGTCGGAGAAGTAGTCCTCCTCCGCCTCGCCGCCCTCCGGCGCCGGCTGGGAAAAATCGTAGAGGGGCGCGGCGGAGACGGTCTCCTCCGGAGGCTCGGTGGGGAGCGGGGTTTCCGACGCAGGCGGCGTCTCCTGCGCGGGCGGAGGGGCCGGAACGGGTCCGGCGACCGACTGCCGCGCGCTGGCAACGGCCCACAGGCACAGGACTGCGGCCAGGCCGCAGCATAACAGCAGGACCGGCCACAGCCGCCTGCCCTTGGGTGGATGTTGTTTGATCTCTGGTTTCTGGTCCAGGCCGGTAGGCATGGGCCCCGCCCCCTTTCGGTATTCTAGGTCTTAGACGCCCCGGTCCAGGATAAAGTTTTCGATCTGGTCGAAATTTGCCGCAATCAGCACCGGGGACAGATCGGGGCGGGCGGGGCGGCCCTTGGGGTTATACCAGACGGCGTCCAGGCCGGCGTTCTTGGCCCCCAGGATGTCGGAGCCCGGGGTGTCGCCCACCACCACGGCGCGGCCCGGGTCGGAAATGCCCATATCGTGGAGCACAGCGTCGAAAAACTCCCGCCGGGGCTTCTGGAATCCAATGTCCTCAGAAATAAAAAGGTGGGAAATGCAGTCCTGAATCGGACTGCGGGCAAAGCGGCCCCGCTGGGCCGAAGAGACGCCGTTGGTGATGATGGCCAGGGTGCAGCGGGTGGCCAGGGCCCGGCACAGCGCCTCCGCCCCCGGGAGCAGGTCACCCTGCTCTCCCAGGCGGGAGAGGTAATACCGGTTGAGCTCCGCCGGGTCGCCCGCCCGGCCCACGGCCCGCAGGAAGGAGGAAAATCGCTCCACCACCAGCGCCCCCTGGGAGATCTCTCCGCGGTCGAATTTGGACCAAAGAGCGGTGTTGATGCCGATATAGGTCTGCTCGGCCTCCGGCGTAAAGGGAATGCCGTGGCTGGCCAGGGTGAGACCCAGGGCCTTGTGCTCGGCCAGGTCGAAGTCAAACAGGGTGTTGTCGGCGTCCAGCAAAACGTAGTCGTAACGGGGCATATGGGGACCTCACTTTATCTCACAGGTTGGACCGCCGGCGGCGCAGGGCGGAGTACATCCGGACCAGGGAGGACACCATCAGGATGCCTACCGCCAGGGCTCCGGCCACCCCCAGGGTGTGGGCGCCGGTGGAGAGAAACAGGCTGCTTTCCCCGTTGAGGGCGTGCTCCATGGTACTGTAGATGCCGCCGCCGGGGACCAGGGGCAGGAAGGCCACCAGCAGGTAGCCGGTCACCGGGCACTTGCGTACCCGGGCCATCCCCTCGGAATAGGCGGAGAGAAATACAGCCGCCCAGAAGGACTGGAGCAGATCGCTGTAGCCCGTCAGCGGGCCCACCAGCAGATAGACCAGCCAGGACAGCCCCCCGCCGATGGAGCAGATGACCATGCCGGGGGCCCGGATGTTGAAGATGATGCAGAAGCCCAGACAGGCGGCAAAGGCCGACAGGCAGGGGACCAGGTAGTCGGAAAGGCCCATCTACACCACCCCCCAGATCAGACGGGTCAGGGCCAGGGCCAGGCCGGTGCCCAGGGCGATGCCTGTGGCGGTCAGCAGGGCCTCGGCCAGCTTGATGAGGCCGGAGATCAGGTCTCCGGCTATGATGTCCCGCATAAAGTTGGTGATAACGATGCCGGGAACCAGGGTCATGATGGCGCCGGTGATGATGAGGCTGGCGTGCTGGCCCAGGCCCACCACGGTGAGCGCCACCGCCAGCAGGGCGCAGACAAAGCCGCCGGCGATGGTCTTGAAGAACTGGTTGGTGCCCAGCCGGGCCATGAACAGCAGGCAGGCCCCGATGGCCAGCCCGCACAGGCCGCCGCACAGGGCGTCCCGCAGGGTGCCGCCGAAGAAGAGGCAGAAGGCCGCGGCGCCCAGGGCGTAGCCGAAAAGCTGCCCGGCGGTGGAGAACTGGGTGCGGTCGGCCAGGACCCGGTCCAGCCGGACCCAGGCCTCGTCCAGGTCGGGGACCTCCTGGCACAGGCGGCGGCACAGGTCGTTGAGGGCCTCCATGCGGTAGATGTCGGTGCCGTGGCCGGGGATGCGGCGGACCACAGTGAGGGGCCGCTGCCCCGAAGCGCGCAGGCTGACGATCAGACAGTTGGGGATGGCGAATACCTCACCGGTGTCCACGCCGTAGGCGCCCAGCAGGTAGCGGACGGACTCCTCCACCCGGTAGATCTCCGCCCCGCTCATCATCAGGCGGTAGCCCAGCTCCCCGGTCAGGGTGAGCAGCTTGTCGTAATCCAAAGGGCCCCTGCCCTCCTTCCCGGCGGGTCTGACGTCCGGCGCCAAGCCAAGCCATGATACCGCCTTTTCCGGCGGGATGCAAGCGATTTCCACAGGAAATACCAGGAATCAGCCCTCCTGGTCCTGGCCGCTCATCTGGCGGTGCTCCTCCACCAGCTCCCGGTACAGGTCGCACAGCGGCCAGTCCCGGTTGGTGGCGGTGAGCACCGCCTTATAGGGAAAGCGGACCTGGGCCTGCCGCAGATGCTTCAGCAGGGTGTCCAGCCGGGAGGCGGAAAAGCCGCAGAGCACCAGCATCGGCTGGTCCACCACAGGGCAGGGGTCGGGGGCCTCCCGGGCGGGACAGTCTTTGAGCCCGGCCAGATGTCCCACCGTCTGGTGGAGCTGGTCGGGAGAGACCGGGCGCAGGCGTACCTTCATACGGAAAAAGATTCCCTTTGCTTTCAAAATGGCGGGATCGGCGGGGTTGGGGGCGTAAAAAAGGACCATTTCTGTGTTTTGTGCCATCGTAAAGCTCCTTTCTACAGGCGCGGACGGGCCGCCCGCAGGGGATGGTAATGATAGTAATGTATGAGCGGCCGGGGGTAAAATAGGAGCGCAAGATCAGCCGCCGCGCTCCAGCCGGCAGACCGTCTCCACGTGTGCAGTGCGGGGGAACAGGTCCACCGCGACGGCCTGGACGGGGGCGTAGCCCAGCGGGGCGAAGCGGGCCACGTCCCGGGCCAGGGTGGCCGGGTCGCAGGAAACATAGATCACACGGTCCGGCGCCATGCCGGCGATGGTCTCCACCACGCCGGCGGCCAGGCCCTTCCGGGGCGGGTCCACACACACCACGTCAGGGCGCAGGCCCTCCTCCGCCAGACGGCGGGCGGCGTCGGCGGCGTCGGCGCAGAAAAATTCCGCGTTCCGGATGCCGTTGCGCCGGGCGTTGGCCTCGGCGTCCGCCACCGCCGCGGGGACGATCTCCGCACCGATGACCCGTCCGGCAGTCCTGGCCATCACCAGCGAGATGGTGCCGATGCCACAGTACAGGTCCAGCACGGTCTCCCGCCCGGTGAGCGCGGCAAACTCCGCCGCCTTGGCGTACAGCACCTCCGTCTGGGCCCGGTTCACCTGGTAGAAGGAGGGCACGGAGATGCGGAAGGTCAGGCCGCACAGGGTGTCTTCCAGCCAGTCCTGGCCCCAGAGGGTGATCTGCCGCCTCCCCAGGACCACGTTGGTCCTGTCCCGATTCACCGAGAGCACCACTCCCGTAAGGCCGGGGGCGGCCCGGCGCAGCCGGTCCACCAGTCCGTCGGGGTCGGGGACGGCCTCCCCGTTTACCACCAGGCAGCACAGAACGCCCGAGGCGGCGAAGCGGAGAAAGAGGTGGCGCACCAGCCCCGAGTGGGCGGCCTCGTCGTAGGCGGGAACGCCGGAGTCGGCCATCCAGGCCCGCACGGCCGCCGCGATGGCCGCCGCCTCCGGCGGCTGGAGCAGGCAGTCCTCCACGTCCACCACATCGTGACTCCGGGCGCGGTAAAAGCCGATGCGGGGGCCCTCCTTCCCGGCGGAGATGGGAAACTGCACCTTGTTGCGATAACGTTGAGTAGAATCGGCCCCTAAAATTACGGAAATGGGGAGATCGACGCCCCCAATGCGCTGGAGGGCGTCGGCCACCTTCTGCCGCTTGGCCTCCAGCTCGGCGGCGTAATCCGCGTGCCGGAACTGGCAGCCGCCGCACCGAGGATAGCTGCCGCAGTCGGGAGCCCGGCGGGCGGAGGAGGGCGCGCACACCTGCTGCATCCGGCCCCAGGCGGCGGTTTTGCCCACCTTCAGGAGCTGCACCTGGCAGGTCTCGCCGGGGAGCGCCCCCGCCACAAAGACCACCATGCCCCCGGGCAGGTGGGCCACGCCCTCCCCGGCGGAGCCGAAGCGCTCGATATCCAGGCGGACGACGTCATTTTTTCGAAACGGTTCCATAGGTGCCTCCAGGGTCTGTCAGCGGACCGTCAGGTCGGACAGGTCGGTATAGGGAATGGTAAATTCGGGGATGCCCGCCGCGTGAGGGGCGATGGCCTCCGACTGGTAATAGAACACAAAGCCCTCGTCGGTAAGGTAGAAGTTGTCCTCATGGAAGAGCCTGTCCACATCGGCGGAGCGGTAGCCCTCCAGGGGGTCGGTGACGGCGTGGATGGCCTTCAGGACCCGGGCGCGGGCCTCCTCCGGGTCGGAGAAGAAGTCGGAAAAGTGGAGCCGGGCCCCGTCGTACCGATTGAACTGCTCGGAGAGCTGGAGGACGGTGGGGTAGGCCGCGCCGAAGTTGGAATAGTAGGAGCGGACAAAGCTGACCACGCTGTCGTTCTGATAGGTGACGGTGTAGGAGGCCTCCTCGGCGTAGGGGCTGAAGTCGTAGTTGGAGGCTTGGGCGATGTCGTAGTCGCCCTCGGCAAAGCCGGCAGTGTCCTCAGCCTGCTCCAGATAGGCTTCCCCCTGCCCCTTGAAATACTCGGTGATGATGGCCCAGGCCGGATCGTTCTCCGGGTGCTCGGCGGCGGGCAGCACATACCGGGCGGTCATGAGCTGGACGCCGTCTTCCGTGGTCCAGGTCTTTTGAAACACCTGATCGGTCCAGGTCAGCTCCCCAGGCGTGGGGGCGGGCAGGCTCTCGGAAGGGGTGGGGGACGGCGTGGGCGTGGGGGCAGGCGTGGATTCCGCCGGGGCGGGCGAGCAGGCGCACAGGACCAGGGTCAGAGCCAGAACGGCGGGAAGGATTCGGATACGCATGGGAGACCTCCTTCGAAAAAGGCGGATTTATGTCAAACAGTTCTGCTCTATTTTAACATCCCAAGCCGGCGCCGTAAACCGGGAAATTGGAATTGAGACCGTTTTGTCACCATTGGGGCGGAGGAAAAAAAGGACCGGCCCCCAAAGGGCCGGTCCCGCTGAGAGCCGGACGGACTTACAGGACGACGTTGGCCGGCTCGCCGGCCAGCCACTGCCGGATGTTGTCAAAGACGATCCGGCAGCGGGCCTCCATGGACTCGGCGGAGGCGAAGGCCACATGGGGAGTGACGATGGTGTTCTTGCTGTGGAGCAGGGCATGAGCGGTATCCAGCGGAGGCTCGGCCTCGAACACGTCGATGCCCGCGCCCGCCAGGTAGCCGTTGTTCAGCGCGTCGGCCAGGGCCTGGGAATCCACCACCGGGCCGCGGGCGGCGTTGATGACATAGGCCCCCCGCTTCATCTTGGCGATGTTCTCCCGGCCGATGAGGCCCCGGGAGTCGTCGTTCAGAGGGCAGTGGAGCGAGACGATGTCCGACTGGGCCAGCAACTCATCCAGGGAGACGAAGGAGACAAAGGCGGGCTCGTCCCCCCTCACATGGCGCTTATAGCCCAGCACCCGGCACCCGAAGGCATGGCACAGCTCGGCGGTCCGGAGGCCGATGGCTCCGACACCCACGATGCCCACCGTCTTGCCCCGGAGCTCCACCCCCACCAGGCCGTCCTTGGTCTGGCCGGAGCGGCAGCGGGCCTCCACCTGAGGCACGTTGCGCAGCAGGGAGAGCATCAGGCCCAGACTCAGCTCGGCCACCGCCTCCGTTGAGTAGCCCGCCGCGTTGGAGACCCGGACCCCCTTGGCCCGGGCGGCCTCCAGGTCCACGTGGTCCACGCCGGTAAAGGCCACGTCGATGTACTTCAGGTTGGGGCAGGCGGCGATGACCTCCCCCCTCAGGGGCATGTTGGCGATCATGATGACGTCGGCGTCCCCGGCGCGGGCGATCTGCACCTGGGGATCGGTGTCCCTGGGATAGGCGACGAAGGTGTGCCCCGCGTCGGTCAGGGGCTTGGCGCAGGCGTTCAGGACCTCTTCCGGAACGCCCAGGGATTCCAGCAGGACGATTTTCATAGGGGAACGGCCTCCTTGTTGATGTTTGTCCGTCAGGGCTGTTTTCTATGCTCCAATTATAGCACGGCCCGCGGGGAAAACAAGCCGTCCGCCGCTTTTTTGAGCGGCTCTGCGGGGGCGGGAAAGCCCGTATTTGTTCACAATTTCCCCTTTTTTATTCGCACCCGTTGTGATATAATACCACCTACCTGTGGAATGCTCAAAAACGGGCCGGGCCCGTGTGGAAATAAGAAAGGTGTACGATCAGATATGGGTCTTTTGAAGAAGCTCTTTGGGACCAGCTCGCAGAGGGAGCTGAAATCCATCTATCCCATTGTGGACAAGGTAGAGGCGCTGGAGCAGGAATACGCTGCCCTCACCGACGCCCAGCTCCAGGCCAAGACCGCGGAATTCAAGGCGCGCTACGCCGGCGGCGAGACGCTGGACGACCTGCTGCCCGAGGCCTTCGCCACCTGCCGGGAGGCCGCCTGGCGGGTGCTGGGCATGAAGCCCTACCGGGTGCAGCTCGTCGGCGGCGTGGTCCTCCACCAGGGCCGCATCGCCGAGATGAAGACCGGCGAGGGCAAGACCCTGGTGGCCACCCTCCCGGCCTATCTCAACGCCCTCACCGGGCAGGGCGTCCACATCGTCACGGTCAACGACTACCTGGCCAAGCGCGACTCCGAGTGGATGGGCAAGGTGTATAAGTTCCTGGGCCTCACCGTGGGCCTGGTCATCCACGGCGTCACCGGCGCGGAGAAGCACGCCGCCTACGACGCCGACATCACCTACGGCACCAACAACGAGTTCGGCTTCGATTACCTGCGGGACAACATGGCCATCTATAAGACCGAGATGGTCCAGCGCAGCCACGCCTTCGCCATCGTGGACGAGGTGGACTCCATCCTCATCGACGAGGCCCGCACCCCCCTCATCATCTCCGGCCAGGGAGAGGAATCCACCCAGCTTTACACCATCGTGGACTCCTTTGTGGCCCGTCTGACGGGCAAGAAGGTGGCCAGCGTGGACGAAAAGCAGGAGGAGGACCCCAACGAGACCGCCGACTACATCGTGGACGAGAAGGCCCGCACCGTCACCCTCACCGCCCGGGGCGTGGCCAAGGCCGAGCAGCAGTTCGGCCTGGAGAACCTGGCCGACCCGGAAAACACCACCCTCAGCCACCACATCAACCAGGCCATCCGGGCCCGGGGCCTTATGAAGCGGGACATCGACTACGTGGTCAAGGACGGCGAGGTCATCATTGTGGACGAGTTCACCGGCCGCCTCATGTTCGGCCGGCGCTACTCCGAGGGCCTGCACCAGGCCATCGAGGCCAAGGAGCACGTCACCGTGGCCCGGGAGTCCAAGACCCTGGCCACCATCACCTTCCAAAACTACTTCCGGCTGTATGACAAGCTCTCCGGCATGACGGGCACCGCCATGACCGAGGAGGAGGAGTTCGGCCACACCTATAATCTGGACATCGTGGAGATCCCCACCAACAAGCCCCTGGCCCGGGAGGATCACCCCGACGTGGTCTACAAGAACGAGGCGGGCAAGTACCGGGCCATCATCCGGCAGATCGAGGAGTGCCACGCCAAGGGCCAGCCCGTGCTGGTGGGCACCATCTCCATCGAGAAGTCCGAGCTGCTGTCCAAGCTGCTCCAGAAAAAGGGCATACGCCACAATGTCCTCAACGCCAAGAACCACGAGAAGGAGGCCGAGATCGTGGCCCAGGCGGGCAAGCTGGGGGCCGTCACGGTGGCCACCAACATGGCCGGCCGCGGCACCGACATCATGCTGGGCGGCAACGCCGAGTATCTGGCCAAGGCCGAGCTGCGCAAGGCGGGCATGAGCGACGAGCTCATCGCCGAGGCCACCGGCTTTGCCGATACCCAGGACCAGGAGGTCCTGGACGCCCGGAAGCGCTATACCGAGGCCGAGAGCAAGTACAAAAACGACATCCAGTCCGAGGCCGACCAGGTGCGGCAGGCCGGGGGCCTGTTCATCCTGGGCACCGAGCGCCACGAGTCCCGCCGCATCGACAACCAGCTCCGCGGCCGCGCCGGCCGGCAGGGCGATCCCGGCGAGAGCCGGTTCTTCCTCTCCCTGGAGGACGACATCATGCGCCTGTTCGGCTCCGAGCGGGTCATGGGCATGATGGAGAACCTGGGCGTGGACGAGGACACCCCCATTGAGCAGAAGATGCTCTCCAACGCCATTGAGACCGCCCAGAAGAAGGTGGAGTCCAAGAACTTCCAGCAGCGCAAGAACGTGCTGGAATACGACGACGTGATGAACACCCAGCGCGAGGTCATCTACAAGCAGCGCCGCCAGGTGCTGGACGGGGAGGACCTTAAGCAGAGCATGCTCACCATGATCCACTCGGTGATCGAAACCGCCGTCCACGGCCACATGGGCGAGCGCAAGCACATGGACGCCGAGTCCTTCCGGGCCGCCGTGGCCCCCTTCCGCGGCGTATTCCTTGCCGCCGACGAGCTCAAGCTCACCGACGCCGAGCTCCAGGACAAGGATGCCGAGGCGCTGGTCAGGCTGGTGGAGGACCGGGCCCTGGACCTCTACGGCAAGAAGGAGCAGGCCCTGGGCGCCCCCCTCATGCGGGAGCTGGAGCGGGTGATGATGCTCCGGGTGGTGGACGAGTACTGGATGGACCACCTGGACAACATGACCGAGCTGCGCCAGGGCATCGGCCTGCGGGCTTACGGCCAGAACGACCCCGTGGTGGAGTACAAGCGCGAGGGCTATGAGATGTTCGAGGACATGGTGGCTGCCATCCAGGAGGAGACGGTGCGCCGGGTCTTTGTGGTCCGGGTCCAGGCCAACAAGGTGGAGCGCAAGCGGGTGGCCAAGGTCACCGGCGAGTCCGGCGGCGGCGACGGCACCGTGAAGAAGCAGCCGGTCAAGAAGGTCGTCAAGATCGGCCGCAACGACCCCTGCCCCTGCGGCAGCGGGCTGAAGTGGAAGAAGTGTACCTGTAAGGAGTACCATTCCGAGGACATGCAGTAAAAACAAAGATACGGGTCCCCGCGCGCCGTGGGGACCCGTATTCTCCTGCTAGAGGGGTATGTATGAGCTTTGCTGAGACCACGAAAAACGGAGTGACCGTTACCTATTCCCAGGGCATCGCCGGGGCCGGCGGGGCAGTCCATGCCTTTTCCACCCGGCTGGGCGGGGTGTCCGCCGGCATCTATGCCAGCCTGAACCTGGGCTCCACCCGGGGGGACGACCCGGACTGTGTCCGGGAAAATTACCGGCGGTTCTTCCAGGCCGCAGGGGCGGACCTGACCCAGGTGGCCATGTCCAACCAGGTCCACGGAGACGTGGTGCGCCCGGTCACCTCCGCCGACCGGAAGCGGGACCTCTATGACCCGGAGGGGTATGAGGCGGACGGCCTGGTCACCGACCTGCCGGGGGTGTCCCTGGTAATCTTCGGGGCCGACTGCCTGCCCATCCTGCTCTACGACCCGGTGCGCCGGGTGGCGGCGGCCTGCCACGCGGGCTGGCGGGGCACCGCGTTGGGCATCGCCCAGCGGGCGGTGGAAAAGATGGGCTTTTACGGCTCCCGACCGGAGGACATCCGGGCCGCCATCGGTCCCGGCATCGCCAAGTGCTGCTTCGAGACCCACGAGGATGTGCCCAACGCTATGACCAAGGCCCTGGGCGTATGCGCTACCCCCTACATCGAGCCCATCGAGGGGGGCAAGTTCAAGGTGGATCTGAAGGGCCTCAACGCCATGCGGCTCAAGCGGGCGGGACTGCTGGAGGAGCACATCGACATCTCTCCCGACTGCACCGCCTGCCACCCGGAGAAATACTGGTCCCACCGGGCCACCCAGGGCCGGCGGGGCAGCCAGGCCGCGGTCATCCAACTGCTGTGAGGCCGGCCATGGGAACGCGGCTGACGGCTCTACTGCTGGCGGGGGCCCTGACCCTGGCTCTGAGCGCCTGCGCCCCGGCGGGGGAGGTTCTTCCGCCGGAGACCACCCCCACCCCAACCCAGACGGCCCGGCCGGAGCCGGCGCGGGCCTTTACTCTGCCCCGTTCGGAGGGGACCCTCCACCCCATCCTCAGCCAGGACGCCGCCAACGTGGCCCTGGCTGGCCTGGTGTGGGAGGGGCTGTTTGCCCTGGACGGCAGCTTCGAGCCCCAGCCGGTGCTGTGCCAGGGCTACACCGTCAGCGAGGACGGCCTCACCTGGACCTTTACCCTCCGCTCTGGCGTCACCTTTTCCGACGGCAGTCCCCTGACTGCTGACGAGGCGGCGGCCTCCCTGCGGCTGGCCATGGGGGAGAGCTCCCGGTTCTCCGGCCGGATGGGGGGCGTCCGGAGCGTGACCAGCCAGGACGGCGCGGTGGTGGTCACCCTCAACCGACCCAACGGGGCCCTGCCCGCCCTGCTGGACATCCCCATCGTCAAGGGGGAGAGCGAGGAGCCGCTGGGCACCGGGCCCTATGTGGTGGAGGGCTGGGGGGAGGACTCCCGGCTGACCGCCCGGTCGGACTGGTGGCAGAACAAGCCCCTGCCCGTCCAGACCATCCCGCTGTACACGGTGCCCGAGCCGGACGATCTGATCTACGCCTTCGATGCCGGGGACATCTCCCTGGTGTCCACCGACCTTACCGGCACCAACGCCCTGGGCTTCGGCGGCGATTACGAGACCTGGGACTATCCCACCTCCACCATGCTGTATGTGGGCTTCAACTGCAATGCGGGCGCCTGCCGGGACCCGGCGGTGCGGCAGGCCCTGTCCCGGGGTCTGGACCGGAACAGCGTGGCCTCCGCCCTCTACGCCCGCCACGCCGTGGCCTCCGCCCTGCCGGTCCACCCGGCCGCCGCCTGCTACGATGAGACGGCCGCCGCCGCCCTGGATTATGCCCCCCAGGCCCTGGCCGACGGCCTGACGGCGGCGGGCTGGTCCAAGGGAGAGGACGGTCTGTGGGCCAGGGGCCGGGAGCGCCTGTCTCTCACCTTCGTGGTCAGCACCGATAACACCTTTCGCCTGACGGCGGCGGAGTACCTGGCCGGGGAGCTGACCCGGGCCGGGATCGGGGTGGAGCTGCAGAAGCTCAGTTGGACCGACTACCAGAAGGCGCTGGCCCAGGGGGACTTCGACCTCTACCTGGGGGCGGTGACCCTCAGCGCCGACTTTGACCCCACGCCCCTGCTCAGCGGGGCGCTGAACTACGGGAAGTACTGGAACGCCGACACCAACGCCCTGACGGACGCCTACCGGGCGGCCGCCGGCACGGCCCGGGAGACGGCGGCTGCCGCCCTGTGGGCCCGGCTGGCCCAGGAGGCCCCCTTTGCCGTGCTGTGCTTCCAGAACCAGTCGGTGCTGACCCAGTGGGGCATGGTCTCCGGCCTGACCCCCACCCAGCAGAACCCCTTTTACGGCTTTGCACACTGGAGCGTCGGCTCCAGAGGATAAACCACCCAGAGACAGAGACAACGAGGAGAGATGGTTATGGTATTCCGCTGCTTTGTGGAAAAAAAGCCCGGATTTGACGGCGCGGCCCGGGCCCTGTGCCGGGAGCTGACCGAACAGTTGGGCGTGCGGGGCTTGGAGCGGGTCCGGGTCCTGAACCGCTATGATGTGGAGGGCGTCGATGCCGCCGTCTACGCCGCCGCCCGGACCGCCGTGTTTTCCGAGCCTCAGGTGGACGCGATCTGGGACGAGACCATGCCCCCGGTGGAGGGGCCCCACGCCCTGACGGCGGTGGAGGCGCTGCCCGGACAGTACGACCAGCGGGCGGACTCGGCGGCCCAGTGCATCCAGCTCATGACCGGCGGGGACCGGCCGGCGGTGGCCGCCGCCGCCGTGTACGTCCTGCTGGGGCAGGTGCCGGACGCCGACCTGGAGAAGGTGAAGAAGTACCTCATCAACCCGGTGGAGAGCCGGGAAGCTTCCTTGGATAAGCCCGCCACCCTGACCCAGATCTATCCCGTGCCCGGCGACGTGCCGGTGCTGGAGGGCTTCCGCGCCCGGACGGAGGAGGCGCTGGGGGAGGTTCTGGAGCAATACGGACTGGCCATGGACCGAAACGATCTGAAATTTTTCCAGGACTATATGCGGGACGAAGAGGGCCGGGACCCCACCGTCACCGAGCTGCGGCTGGTGGACACCTACTGGTCCGACCACTGCCGCCACACCACCTTCGCCACCCACCTGGACCGGGTGGAGATCGAAGCCCCTGCCGTCCGGGCCGCCTATGAGCGGTATCTGGCCGCCCGGGCGGAGGTCTACGGCCCCGAGAAGGCCGCCCGGCGGCCCCAGACCCTGATGGACCTGGCCACCATCGGCGCCAAGACCCTGAAAAAGCGGGGCCTGCTCCCCGAGCTGGACGAAAGCGAGGAGATCAACGCCTGCTCCATCCATGTCCCCGCCGTGGTGGATGGCCAGGAGCAGGACTGGCTGCTGATGTTCAAGAACGAGACCCACAACCACCCCACCGAGATCGAGCCCTTCGGCGGCGCGGCCACCTGCATCGGCGGCTGCATCCGGGACCCCCTGTCCGGCCGGGTGTACGTCCACCAGGCCATGCGCGTCACCGGCGGCGGCGATCCCCGGGTCCCCATGGACCAGACGCTGGAGGGCAAGCTGCCCCAGCGCAAGATCGCCCAGACCGCCGCCGCGGGCTACTCCTCCTACGGCAACCAGATCGGCCTGGCCACCGGCCATGTGGCCGAAGTCTACCACCCCGGCTATGTGGCCAAGCGCCTGGAGTGCGGCGCCGTGGTGGGGGCCGCTCCCGCCGACCACGTGGTGCGGGAGGAGCCCGCCCCCGGCGACGTGGTCATCCTTCTGGGTGGCCGCACCGGCCGGGACGGCATCGGGGGAGCCACCGGCTCCTCCAAGAGCCATGACCGGAAGAGCCTGGACACCATGGCCTCCGAGGTGCAGAAGGGCAACGCCCCCGAGGAGCGGAAGATCCAGCGGCTGTTCCGCCGGGGCGACGTGACCCGCCTCATCAAGCGGTGCAACGACTTCGGCGCGGGCGGCGTGTCCGTGGCCATCGGCGAGCTGGCCGACGGCCTGTCCATCGACCTGGACGCCGTGCGCAAGAAATACGACGGCCTGGACGGCACCGAGCTGGCCATTTCCGAGTCCCAGGAGCGCATGGCGGTGGTGGTGGCCGCGGCCGACGCCGACCGCTTCATCGCCGCCGCCCAGGCGGAGAACCTGGAGGCCTATCCGGTGGCGGTGGTCACCGAGAACCCCCGGATGGTGATGCGCTGGCGGGGGAAGGTAGTGGCCGACCTGTCCCGGGCCTTCCTGAGCTCCAACGGCGCGGTGAAGCACGCCCAGGTGGCCGTGGCGAAGCCGGACCCCGCCGCCGGGGCGCGGAACCGCTGCCGGAGCCTGCGGGAGCTGGCCGGAAGTCTGGAGTGCGCTTCCCGCCGGGGCCTGACCGAGCGGTTTGACGGCTCCATCGGCGCGGGCAGCGTGCTGATGCCCTTCGGCGGCAGATGTCAGCGGACCCCTGCCCAGGCCATGGCCGCCCTCTTCCCCGTGGAGCCGGGCAGGGAGACCGAGCAGGCCAGCGTGATGGCCTGGGCCTTTGACCCGGACCAGATGTGCGCCGACCCCTACGCCGGGGCTCACAGCGCGGTCTATACCTCGGTGGCCAAGCTGGTGGCCGCGGGCGCCGACTACCGAAAAGCCTATCTCTCCCTCCAGGAATTCTTCGAAAAGCTGCGGGACGAGCCGGCGCGGTGGGGCAAGCCCCTCGCCGCCCTGCTGGGCGCCCTGGACGCCCAGTTGGAGCTGGGCGCCGCCGCCATCGGCGGTAAGGACTCCATGTCCGGTTCCTTCCTGGACCTGGACGTGCCCCCCACCCTCATCTCCTTTGCCATCGCTCCCGTCAAGGCCGGCGAAGTCCTTTCCCCCGAGTTTAAAGAGGCGGGACACGGGGTCTACGTCTTCGGCTCCGGTGAGCCTAACGCCTGCAAGGCATCCTGGGCGTATTTCCACGAGCTGTGCCGCTATGGCCGCGTCAAGGCCGCCTGGGCGGTGGAGCACGGCCTGGCGGAGGCTGTGATGAAGATGTCCTTTGGCAACGGCGTGGGTTTTGCCGCCGAGGACCCCGCAAAGGCGCCCATATGGTACGTCCCCATGCCCGGCGTCATTGTGGCCGAGGTGGAGGGAGAGCCGGACAGCGCCCAGTGCACGAGGATCGGCGCCACCATGGCCGAGCCCGTCGTCACCATCGGCGGCGACTCCGCCCCCATCGACGCGCTGCTGACCCTGAACGAGGGGGTGCTGGAGGAGGTCTACCCCACCCGGACCGGGGCCAAGGGGGCGGTGGAGCCCGTCTCTTGGGACCGGCGGTCCCCCCCCCGCTGCGAAACCCCGAATTCCCCCCCCCCGCCGGGGGTCCCCCCGGTCCCCCGCCCCCACCCC
>ERZ781272.255-NODE-255-length-54835-cov-10.296732_pt1 | contig 54835 bp, 57 predicted proteins | sample MGYA00375850_ERZ781272 | MGnify/ENA primary metagenome ERZ781272 (study PRJEB29790, sample SAMN06051246) | human gut metagenome | host: Homo sapiens | place: USA: Cincinnati, Ohio | collected 2013-06-21 | study: EMG produced TPA metagenomics assembly of the Gut...
TTCTCTTCGCGTTCAATCTTGCCCGGATAGACACCGAAGATTTGGCGTGGCTCGGCGATGTTGTCGCCCACCGACATGCGGGGGTTGAGGGAGGAGTAGGGGTCCTGGAAGATGATCTGCATCTTCTGGCGCAGGGTGTGGAACTCCTCCGTGGAGACGTTGGTAATGTTCTCACCGTCGAAATAGATCTCGCCGTCGGTGGAGTCCAGAAGACCCAGCACCACGCGGCCCAACGTGCTTTTACCGCAGCCGGACTCGCCTACCACGCCCAGGGTCTGGCCCTCCGGGATGGAGAAGGACACGTCATCCACGGCGTGGAGCTGGCCGGAGGCGGTCTTAAAATACTTTTTTAGGTGTTTGACCTCGATCAGACTGCCCATCACGCCTCCTCCTTTCCGAATAGATGACATTTGATGGTGTGCCCCGGCGAGACCTCATAGGCCTGGGGAGACACATGCTCGCAGGCCTCCGTCCGGTGGGGGCAACGGGGGCAGAAATTGCAGCCCTGCGGCAGGTTCATCGGGTCGGGCATCAGCCCGTCGATGGGGGTGAGGCGCTCGGTGTCCCGGTCCAGGTCCGGAATGGCGCCGAACAGGCCCACGGTGTAGGGGTGGTGATGGGCACCCTCATAGATGTCTTCCAGCGTCCCGTACTCCACGATCTCGCCGGCGTACATGATGGCCACCTTGTCGCACATCTCTGCCACCACGCCCAGGTCGTGGGTGATGAGGATCATGGAGGTCTGAAGCTCCCGTTTCAGGCGGCCCATCATCTCGATAACCTGGGCCTGGATGGTTACGTCCAGAGCGGTGGTGGGCTCGTCGGCGATGAGCAGGGTGGGATTGCAGGCCAGAGCGATGGCGATGACCACCCGCTGCTTCATTCCGCCAGAGAACTGGTGGGGGTAGTCGTTGATGCGCTCGGCGCTGATGCCCACCAGCTCCAGCATCTCGCAGGCCTTACGCAGAGCGTCGGCCCTGGAGAGCTTCTGGTGCAGGCGGATGACCTCGCTGATCTGATCGGCCACAGTCTTGACCGGGTTCAGCGCCGTCATCGGGTCCTGAAAGATCATGGAGATTTTGTTGCCCCGGATCTTCCGCATTTCCTTGGGCTTCTTTTGGAGAAGGTCGTCCCCCTCAAAGAGAACTTCGCCCGCCTTGACCCGTCCGGGGGGATCGGGAACCAGATTCATGATACCCAGCGCGATGGTGGTTTTGCCGGCGCCGGTCTCTCCCACCAGGCCAAGGGTCTCGCCCCTGTCCAGATCGAAGCTGACGGAGTTGACGGCCTCAACGATGCCGGCGTCTGTCTCGTAGTGGATGACCAGGTTTTTGACCTCAAGCTGTTTCATGACCTATCCTCCTTATCTCTTCAGCCGCGGGTCCAGAGCGTCCCGCAGGCCGTCGCCGATCAGGTTCATGGACAGGACCGCGAAAAAGATGGCCAGACCGGGGAAGAGGATCATGTGGCTGTAATCCCGGAAGTAGGTCCGGGCGCCGGCCAGCATGGCGCCCCACTCGGGGTTGGGGGGCTGGATACCCAGACCGATAAAGCTCATGGAGGCAGCCGAGATGATAGCGCGGCCCACACCCATGGAGGCCTGGACAATCAGGCCGGACATAGAGTTGGGGACGATATGCTTGGTGATGATGCGGGAACTGCCGGCTCCGATGGCCCGGGCGGCCTCGACATACTCCTGCTGCTTGATGGACAGGATGGAGGAGCGCAGGATGCGGGCGTAGTTGGGGATAGTGGACACACCCACGGCGATCATGGTATTCACCAAGCCGGGCCCCAGGGCGGCACAGATGGAGATGGCTAGAATGACGCTGGGTATGGCCATGAGAATGTCCATAATGCGCATGAGCACATTGTCCAGCTTACCGCCAAAGTAGCCGGCGATGGCGCCGATACAGCCGCCCACCAGCAGGCCGATGCCCACCGAGATGATGCCGATGGTCAGGGAGACCCGGCCGCCATAGACCAGGCGGCTGAAGATGTCCCGGCCCAGGTTGTCGGTGCCGCAGATGTGCTGCAGGCTGGGGCCCTCGAAGCAGGCCATATAGTCCTGCTCGTCAAAGCCGTAGGGGGCGATGAAGTCGGCAAATACACACATCAGGATCATGACGAGGATCAGCACGCAGCCGAACACCGCCAGGTGGTTCTTTTTGAACCGGCGCCAGACTTCAGCAGCCTGGCTCTTCTTGGGCGCGGTCGCTGCGACCGCGGTTTTTTTCTCCGCGCTCACTGAGCCACCGCCTTTCTCTCAGATTTCTTGCTGCGGGCGGCCTTCCTGCCGGTATAGGCGACCTTAATACGAGGGTCGATGAAGGCGTACAAAATGTCCACCAGCAGGTTGACGATACTGAAGGATAGGGCGATGAGCAGCACGCCGCCCTGGACCATGGGGTAATTCCGGTTGCCGATGGCATCCACCATCAGCTTGCCGATGCCGGGGATGGAAAAGACCTGCTCGGAGATGATGGCGCCGCCCAGGCCGTGGCCGAACTGCATGCCCAGAACGGTGACGATGGTGATCATGGCGTTGGGAAGAGCGTGGCTCAGCACGACCTTGAGCTCGCTCTGACCCTTGGCTCGGGCAGTGCGGATGTAGTCCTGCCGGATCACCTCCAGCATGGAGGAGCGGGTTTGCCGCATGACGTTGGAAGCCTGAACCAGGCCTACCGTCAGGGAGGGGAGCACCCAGTACGCCGGCCCGTAGAAGCCGGAGGAGGGGAACCAGCCCAGCTTTACGGAGAAGAGAACGATGAACATCAGGCCCAGCCAGAAGGAGGGGATGGAGATGCCGGCCAGCGCCAGCACCCGGGAGACGTTATCGAAGATGGTATACTGTTTGACCGCTGAGATGATGCCGAGTATGATGCCGATGACGGCGCCCACCACGCAGCACAGGAAGGAGAGCAGCAGTGTGGTGGGGAAACGCTCCAGCAGCTCGGTGGTCACGGGCTGCTTGGTGGTGTAGGAAGTGCCCATATCGCCGTGGAGCAGGTCCCAGATGTAGCGCCCGTAACGGAGGATAAAGGGGTCGTTCAGGCCCATTTCCTCCCGGAGCTCGTTGATCTGCTCCTGGGTCGCCTCACCGCCCAGAATCTGGGCGGCGGGGTCGCCTGGAGTGAGCTCCAGCATGAGGAAGATGATGAAAGTCACGCCCAGCATGACGGGGATCATCATCAGAAGTCGTTTGCCGATATATCGAAGCATGGCTGATACAGGAAGTCCCGGATGAGACAGGGACCACCCACCTCCTTCATTCAGAGTAAAAACGCCCAAAGGCTCATATATCATCTCACCGCTTGTTCCAATGTTATATGAGCCTATGGACGATTGCTGCAAGAAAGGAATCTTATGCGGAAATCGTTCAGCCGAAGTAGATCTTGGACAGGTCGGGGCTGTTGGAGGCGTGGCACTCCACACCCTTCACGTTGCTGCGGAAACAGTAGGTGACCTTGTTGACCGACACCGGGATGACATTGTGGGCATCCCAAATCTCCTGCTGGAGCTCGGCGTAGGCGGCGGCGCGCTCGGCGTCGTCGGTAATCTGCTTGGCGGCCCCGATGCGGGCGACCAGGTCGGCGTCGTCGGTGTATCCGGCTGCGGGCTTCTCCCACTGCAGCAGCAGATTCTCCGGGTTGCCGGCGGTGGTGGTGTTGGTGGTCAGGCACATGAAGGTCTGACCGGCAGCGTTGTTGGTTACCAGGGTGGCGCGGTCGATGATCTCGATGGAGACGTTCAGACCGATGTCCTTCCACATGTTGGCGGCCATCTCGCAGACGGCCTGAGCAGTGGAGTCCTTATACAGATTGATCACAATGGGTGTGCTGGTGTCGAAGCCGGACTCAGCCAGCAGAGCCTTGGCGCCCTCGGGGTCATAGGCTTCGGGGCCTACGGCGGTGTAGCCGAAGGTGCCCGCGGGGAAGATGCTGTCGGCCACCTCGGCGTTACCCTGATAGGCGGTCTTCACAATGGCCTCCATGTTCAGAGCCATGTGCATGGCCTTGCGGACCTTGGGATCTTTCAGAGTGTTGAAGTTGGCAATGTTGATGACAAACTGGTTGACTGTGGCGCCAGGGCCCTGGAGCACCTCCACGTCAGGGTTGTCCTGCAGGCGGCTGATGTCCGTGGCGGGGATATTGAAGGCCAGATCCACGCCGCCACTCTCCAATTCGATGGTGCGGCTGGAAGCCTCGGAGATGAAACGGAAGGTCAGATTCTGATAGGCGGGCATCTCATCAGGATTCCAGTAGTTCTCATTGCGGGTAAATTCAATGCGGTCGCCGGAGACCCACTCCTTGACCACCAAACGGCCGCTGCCGATGGGGGCGCGCCCATAGGCGTCCTCGCCCATGGACTCAATCGCCGCCTTAGAGACGATGGAGCCGCGGCCATGGGTCAAGATGGTCAGGGCATTGGGATAGACGCTCTTGGTCTTGATGTCTACGGTGTAATCGTCCACCTTGACGGTGCTGGGCCCGTCAAAGTTGGAGAAGGTGGCGGCGCTGGCCGAGTTTGCGCAGGCCCGCTGAATAGAGTAGACCACATCGTCGGCGGTCAGGGGAGTACCGTCGGAGAAGGTCACGCCCTCGTGGATCTTCACGCGCAGGGTAGTGTCATCCACCCACTCCCAGGTCTCAGCCAACTGAGGGACGATCTCGTTGTCCACGGTGGAGATAAACAGACGATCAAAAATCTGATAGTCCAGCATGAAGCCAGTGACCATATTCAGATTGTGGGGGTCCAGGCTGGAGGGCTCGGTGGCACCTGCGCAGACCAGAGTGTCCTTTGTATGGACGGGCGAACTGGAAACCGGATCGCCGGAGGCGGCGGGGGAGTGGTTCTGCCCGCTGGAGCCACCGCAGGCGGAGAGCATCATCAGGACGCTCATTGCCAGAGCCAGAACTCGAATCTTCTTTTTCATGTGCATTCTCCTTCTCTGTCTATTCTCAGGGTGGATGGGGACAGCCGCATGCCGCTTCCCACTTTCAGTTCGGGTCCCAATGCCCCCAGTGGCCGGCCGCTGCCCTAGAACTGGCATACCGAAACAAAAAATTCTGTGCAAAATTCATTTTGGCATTCCAATTCTGATAAGCCTACTATAGCAAAAAGAGGCCTCTTTGTATAGCGCTGATTTTTGACAAAAATATCCCTTAAATTTCGTCAAAATGCCGACTTGAAATCTAGGGATAGATGGTATCCCAAATTGCAGAGTTTGGCTTAAAACCGATTGGGATTGGCCTTAAAAGGACTAAAAGAGGAAATCATGGAGATAAAGGCAGACCAATGAAACGGTTTTGAAGAAGAAATTTTTAAATATTGGCATTCCATTTTGACCGCAAAGCCGTTTCGGTATGGTCCAAAACAGAAAAGGGCGTTGTTTTCTGTCGAAAACAACGCCCTTGTTGGTACAGGATGGAACCAATTGAATACCGGGACAGGCGGTCAGCCCGCCGGGGTCGCGTGGAGCAGCTCTTCCGCCTCGGCCTCGGCCAGCTTGGTGGACAGATTGACGCGCACGTCGGCCAGATGCTCCTGCATGGACTCTCTGGCCCCTTCGGCATCCTTTTGGATAATTTTGTTGAAGACCGCTTCGTGGGCCAGAATGGAGTTGTAGGAGATGCCGCTGCTGTTGGTAGTAAACTGGCGAGAGATATCCAACAGCTCGTAAAGGTTCTCATAGACGCTGGAAAGCACCGAATTGTGCGCCGCACGCACCAGACAGCGATGGAACTGATGAGAGAGCTGCCGCAGGTGCTGAATGCTGGCATCGTCCATATGAGGGAGCTTTTTTGCCTCCCGCATGTCCACAATGGTCTGCCGCAGGGCGTCGATATCCTCGTCGGTGCGCCGCAGGGCGGCATAATAAGCGGCAAAGGTCTCCAGACTGATTCGGAGCTCCAGCAGATCCATCAGAGTGTCCGCCGTGGCCGTGACCGCAAAGTCCATCTTGCCGATCAGATCCTCGACGGTGATGTTGCGCACATAGGTGCCGTCTCCTCGGCTGCTGTCCAGAATCCCCATGTAATCCAGGATCTTCAGCGCCTCCCGGATCGGAACCCGGCTGACGTTGAACCGCTCGGCCAGATCCCGTTCCGAAGGAATCTTTTCGCCGCACTTCAGTTCGCCTCGGGCAATCATGCCCTTGATACTGTCAATGACGTACTCATAATAACGACCGCCACCTCCGTTGGCTTTCGCGGGCGTTCCCATACCTGATCACATCCTCAACGTATTTTTGAAACAAAATCAATTGCTAAAAGTATACCATACTTTTTCTTAAAAAGAAAGGGAGAAAGCTGTAAAAACCGACGGAAAACTTGTGGATATGTTTTGGCATGGGGCTGGGGAAGGGTGGGAGGCCGGCTTATAGGATACCGTGAAGACCTTTGGCCTTGGCGCGGGCCTCCCTGATGTATTCCCGCAGTTCGGGCTGGAACTTGGGATGGGCGCACTTTTCGATGAGGACCTCGGCCCGTTCATAGGCGGTAAGGCCCCGCAGATCGGCCAGGCCCTGCTCGGTGACGATGATCTCGGTGTCGTGCTCGGTATGGTCCACATGGGTGACGTGGGGGACGATGCAGGAGACGGCCCCGTTTTTGGCGGTGGAGGCGGTGGAGAAGATGGACAGGCCGGAATTGCGAGTGTAATCCGCGCTGCCTCCCAGGCCGTTCATGATATTTACGCCGCCGATGTGGGTGGAGTTTACGTTGCCGGCCAGGTCCACCTCGATGGCGGTATTCATGGCGATGACGGCCAGACGGCGGATTACCTCGGGGGAGTTGCTGATCTCCTGGGGACGGAGGATAATTTTTCCCTTGTACTGCTCCAGCCGGGCATAGAAGTCATCCCGGGCGGCGGGGGAGATGGTGAGGGCGGTGCCGCAGGCGCTGTTGACCTTCCCGGCGTCGATGAGGGCCACCACGGCGTCCTGCATGACCTCGGTATACACCGTCAGATTCTCTAGATCAGATTTGGCCAGGCCCATGAGCACGGCATTGGCCACGCCTCCTACGCCGGACTGGAAGGGGGGGAGGGGATTGGGCAGCCGGCCGGCCTTCACCTCATCCTTCAAAAAAGAGAGGATATGGGAGGCAATGGCCTCCATGTCGGCGTCGGGCGCCTTCAGGTTCTGGTTTACGTCTGGGCCGTCGGTACGGACCACGGCCACGATCTTGTCCGGGTCGCAGGGGATGTAGGGAGAGCCCACCCGATCATCGGGCCGGAGAATGGGGATGATCTGGGTGTGGGGGGCCCGCTCCAGGGTGAAGACGTCGTGCATGCCCTCCACGGCGGCGGGGACGGTTTCGTTGACCTCCAGAATAATCTTGTCGGCGTACTTAGCCAGCACATCGTTGATGCCCAAGGCACAGGTGGAGATGAGGCGGCCCTCTTCGTCCACGCCGGCCACCTCCAGCACGGCCACGTCGATCTTGCCTAAATAGCCGTTTTTAATCATATAGGGGGCATGGCTGACATGGGTGTCCACGTATTTCACTTGGTCGGCGTTGATGAGGGCCCGCAGGTCCTTGTTGCTCTGATAGCCGTACCGGCGGCGGAGAACACCCGCCCGGGCCAGGACGCCGTCGAGCTGGTCTCCCACGTTGCCCCCGGTGATGAGAGTAATGCCCAGAGTCTCTCCAGCCTCAGCCCGTTTGGCCAGCTCCGCCGGGATGGCCTTTGGGTAGCCAATGGAGGTAAAGCCGCTGGCACCCACGGTCATACCGTCCTTGATATAGGCCGCGGCAGCTTGAGCGGTGGTTACTTTGGCGCGGATGGCTTCGTTGCGGATACGATCCATTTTGATCCTTCCTTTCTAAAAAAGAGTACAAAAAATACACGGTACGACGGCGGCCTTTTCAAAAGGGCGCCGCCGTACCGCGTGCTTTCCGATTCAAGAGGGGTCAGATGCCTGCCTTAGTCCACCAGCTCCAGAAGGGTGGCGCCGCCCTGGCCACCGCCCATGCACAGGGTGGCGATGCCGTATTTGGCGCCGGTGCGCTTCATGCCGTGGACCAGCGTGGTCAAGATGCGGGAACCGGTGGCGCCCAGAGGGTGGCCCAGGGCGATGGCGCCGCCGCTGACGTTGACCTTGCTCCGGTCCAGGCCCAGCTCGTTGATGACGGCTACACTCTGGGCGGCAAAAGCCTCGTTGAGCTCGATCATGCCGATGTCCTCCAGCTTCATGCCGGCCTTGGCCAGTACCTTGCGTACGGCTGGCACGGGGCCGATGCCCATGAGGCGGGGGGCCACGCCCACGATGGCCTGTCCCACGATCCGGGCCATGGGCTTTACACCCAGTTCCTTCACTTTCTCACCGCTCATGAGCAGCAGGGCAGCGCCCGCATCGCTGCGACCGCAGGAATTGCCTGCGGTGACCATGCCCTTGCCGTCGGTGCGGAACACCGGCTTGAGCTTGGCCAGGGCCTCCAGAGAGGTTTCGCGGGGCTGCTCGTCGGTGTCGAACACGATGGGGTCCTTCTTTCGCTGGGGGATGACCACGGGGATAATCTCGTTTTTGAAAACGCCGGCTCTGATGGCGACGGCGGCCCGGCGCTGGCTCTCAAAGGCGAATTCGTCCATGGCCTGGCGGGTGATGCCATATTTCTCGGCCACATTTTCCGCCGTGTCGCCCATACCGAAGGCGCCGTAGGCATCCTGTGGCTGGGCGCGACGAGCGCCCTCCACGATGGGGTCATAGATGGCGTTATTGCCGGTGCCGTAGCCGTAGCGGGCGTTCCACAGTTCAAAGTGGGTGTCGCTCATGGCCTCTACGCCGCCGGCGACCACCACGTCTGCGTCGCCGCAGCGGATGTCGTTGGCGGCGCAGTGGACGGACTGGAGAGAGGAGCCGCACTGCATCATCAGTGTATAAGCGGGGATGTCCTGCGGAAAACCGGCCATCAGGGAGATCACGCGGGCGATGTTGGAGGCCTTGGCGTTCTGTTTCACCTGGGCGATGACTACCTCTTCCACCACCTCGGGGGACAGGCCGGTGCGCTCCATCAGGGCCTTGCACACCAGGGCGCCCAGATCATGGGCCTGCGCGGTCTTGAGCGTGCCGCCCATGCGGCCCACAGGGGTGCGGACGGCGTCAACGATATAGACTTCTCTCATGGTGAGATCCTCCTTATTCGATGCTTCAGCGGATACGGGCGATGCCCTGCTCCTTGGCCTCGTCGGCCACGGCCTTGGCCACGACCTCGGCCACCGACTTGTCCAGAACGGAGGGAATGATATATTCAGGAGAGAGCTGATCGGCAGGGATCAGGTCGGCCAGCGCGTGGGCGGCCCGGATCTTCATGCCCTCGGTGATGTCGGTGGCCCGGACCATCAGGGCTCCCTTGAATACGCCGGGGAAGACCAGCACGTTGTTGATCTGGTTGGGAAAGTCGCTGCGGCCGGTGCCCACCACCGCCGCGCCGCCCCGCTTGGCCTCGTCGGGCATGATCTCAGGCACGGGGTTGGCCATGGGGAAGACGATGCCCTGGTTCATGGTGCCCACCATCTCGGCGGTGACCAGGCCGGGCCGGGACACGCCCACAAAGGCGTCGGCCCCCTTCAGCGCGTTGGCCAGGGTGCCGTGCTCATGGTTTCGGTTGGAGATATGGGAGATCTCCTCCTGGCCGGGATTGAGTCCTGCGTCGCCCTCACAGATGATGCCGTGGATGTCGCACATCACCACGTTGCCGAAGCCCATCTGGATGAGCAGCTTGCCGATGGCGATGCCGGCAGCGCCGGCGCCGTTGATGACGATCTTCACCTGCCCCATCTGCTTCTTAGTGACCTTGATGGCGTTGAGCATGGCGGCGGCCACCACGATGGCGGTGCCGTGCTGGTCGTCGTGGAACACGGGGATGTCGCAGATCTCCTTCAGGCGGCGCTCTACCTCGAAGCACCGGGGCGCGGCGATGTCCTCCAGATTGATGCCGCCGAAGCTCTTGGAGAGGAGCGCAATGGTCTCCACCAGCTTGTCCACGTCCTTGGTGTCCACGCACAGGGGAATGGCATCCACGTCGCCAAACTCCTTGAAGAGGGCGCACTTGCCCTCCATGACGGGCATGCCGGCCGCGGGGCCGATATCGCCCAGACCCAGCACGGCGGAGCCGTCGGTGATGACGGCCACCAGATTGCTCCGGCGGGTCAGGTCGAAAGACTTGTCATAGTCGGCCTGAATCTCCCGGCAGGGCTGGGCCACGCCGGGGGTATACAGGAGGGACAGGTCCTCTCGGGTCTCCACATGCTTCCGGGCGATGACCTCGATCTTGCCGTGCAGGGCATAGTGGAGGTCCAGAGACTTTTGACTGATTTCATCCATAAGTCGATGCTTCCTTTCTCAATGTGGGTGGAGTTTGGCGGCGGGGCCTTACACCATCTCTTCGGGGTGGAATACCTCGTCGAACCGCTCCGCCGTCAGGAAGCCCAGCTTCACGCAGGCCTCCTTCAGGGAGATGTTCTCCCTGTGGGCCAGCTTGGCGGTCTTGGCGGCGTTGTCATAGCCGATGTAGGGGTTCAGGGCGGTGACCAGCATCAGGGAGTTGTAGAGGTTGTGACGGCACTTCTCCCGGTCGGCGGTGATGCCCTGGGCACAGTTCTGGTTAAAGGAGGTCATGCAGTCGGTGAGCAGGCGGACGGACTGGAGGAAGTTGTAGATGCACACCGGCATGAACACGTTGAGCTCGAAGTTGCCCTGGCTGGCAGACAGGCCCACGGCCACATCGTTGGCCATGACCTGAACGGCCACCATGGTCACTGCCTCGCACTGGGTGGGGTTGACCTTGCCGGGCATGATGGACGAGCCGGGCTCGTTTTCCGGGATGCGGATCTCGCCCAGGCCGCAGCGGGGGCCGGAGGCCAGCCAGCGCACATCGTTGGCGATCTTCATCAGGTCGGCGGCCAGCGCCTTCAGAGCGCCGTGGGCAAAGACCAGCTCGTCCTTGCTGGTGAGGGCGTGGAACTTATTGGGGGCGGTAACGAAGTGCTTGCCGGTCAGCTCGCTGACCGCCTTGGCCACGTCCTCGGCAAAGCCCGTGGGGGCGTTGAGGCCGGTGCCCACGGCGGTGCCGCCCAGGGCCAGCTCGTGCAGGCCGGGAAGGGCCAGCTCCAGCATGGCCCGGTCCTTCTCCAGCATGTTCCGCCAGCCGCTGATCTCCTGGCCCAGGGTGATGGGCACCGCGTCCTGAAGATGGGTGCGGCCCGACTTCACCACGTCGGCGTTTTCCGCCTCCAGCCGGCGGAAGGTGGCCGCCAGGGCGTCCAGCGCGGGGAAGAGCTTGTCCTCCAGTTCCACCGCAGCCGCGATGTGCATGGCGGTGGGGAAGGTGTCGTTGGAGCTCTGGGACATGTTCACATGGTCATTGGGGTGGAGCAGCTTCCCGCCCGTAATCTCGTTGCCGCGGTTGGCCACCACCTCGTTGACGTTCATGTTGCTCTGGGTACCGGAGCCCGTCTGCCACACCACCAGGGGGAAGTGGTCGTCCAGCTTGTGGGCGATCACGTCGTCGCAGGCGGCGCAGATCGCCTGAAATTTGGCGTCGTCCAGCTTGCCAAGGCCGTGGTTGGCCATGGCGGCGGCCTTCTTCAAAATGCCGAAGGCGTGGACGATCTCCACAGGCATCTTTTCGGTGCCGATCTTGAAGTTCTGGTAGCTCCGCTGGGTCTGGGCCGCCCAGTAGCGGTCCGCCGGGACCTGCATCTCACCCATGCTGTCGCGCTCGATGCGGTATTCCATTGTGTGATCTCTCCTTACATTACGCCGGATAAAGGGCGTCAATTTTTTCGAAGGCCGCTTGCTTCAGGCTGGCGTAGATGCTGCCGCCGTGGGTGTCCATGCCCACCACCAGGGGGCCGAACTCCTTGGCCTGGAGGTCCCAGATGGCCTCCGGCATGCCCAGCTCGAACCAGGTCACGTCGTTGATCTTCTCCACGCCCTGGGCCAGCTTGGCAGCGCAGCCGGGCGCCGCCTGCAGGTAGACGTATCCATACGCGTTGCAGGCCCGGACGGTGTCCTCGGCCATGCCGCCCTTGCCAATGACGGCCCGGATGCCCATTTTGCCCACCACATCGGCGTAGGGCTCCATGCGGATGGAGGTGGTGGGGCCGATGACGTTCAGACGCCAGGAGCCGTCCTCGTTCTTCAGAGCTACGGGTCCGGCGTGGAACACGGCGGCGCCGGTGAAGTCCTTGGGCAGAGGCCGGCCCTCCTCCAGAAGGCCGCGGATTTTCAGGTGGGCCATGTCACGGGCGGTAAAAATGTGGCCGGTCAGATAGACCACGTCGCCGATGACCAGCTTGCGCATATCCTCCTCCTGCAGAGGGGTGGACAGATGATAGGTAGCCATGATGCAATCTCCTTTCGCTCCCAATTATAACAGCTTTTCCACGTGTCCGTCATCATGAATTCGGATGCCGGCCCGGCGGGCGACCCAGCAGTGGAAGTTGATACAGACCGGGGCGATGGCGGTGTGGGTGTGGGCGCGCTCCATCTTCAGGGCCAGGCAGACGGTGTCGCCGCCGGTGCCGGCGGCGCCCAGACCCAGGGAGTTGATGGCGTCCTTGAGCTCGGTCTCCAGGGTGGCCAGCTCGGGATCGGGATTCACATCGTCCCAGCGGCGGGTGGAGATGGCCTTGCGGCTCAGCTTGGCGGCCACGTCCATCTGGCCGCCGATGCCGATGCCGATGCCGTAGGGGGGGCAGGGCTTGCCGCCGGCGTTGATGGCGGTCTCCAGAATGAAGCGCTTCAGGCCGGACAGGTTCTTGCCCAGCTTGGCGGTGGTCATGATCTGCATGGCGTTGCCCAGCTCCGCCCCGCAGCCCTTGAAGCTGATGATGAAATCCACATACTTCTGGCCGGGGACATATTCATACTCGATGTTGGGCACGCCCTTGCCGGTGTTGTTGCCGGAGTTGACGCGGGTCAACGGGTCCACCATGCTCGGGCGCAGATAGCCTTTCTTGGTGGCCTCGGCCACGGCCTCGGCAATGGCATCCTTGACGCAGTGAGGCATATTCTCGTCCCCATAGGTCAGCCAGGCGGTGGGGTAACCGGGAGACTGGCATACCGCCTTGTCGGCCTGCTTGGCGATGGACAGATTCTCCACCATGGAAGAGAGCATGCTTTTGGCGGTCTCGTTGGTCTCCCGGGCCAGCGCGTCTTCCAGCAGGCCCTTGGCGTCCGCCGAGATCTCCGTGACGGCACGGATAACGGCGTCGTGGACGGATGCGCGGATCAGTTCCTCATTGGGATTCATATAAACTACACTCCTTTTCTCCGATGCTCCGATCGGATACGGTCATTCTGTGAGGATAGTGATGGTATACCCACGCGGACCGATCAGCCGGCGGGCCGTCAGACGACGGCGGCGCAGGGGAGAGAGAAAAGGTCGTTGATATCGTTCAGTTCCTCCAGAGCGGCGATGCGGCGGGTGAGTTCCTCTGCCTCGGCCCTCGGAAGGATGCCTTTGGTCACGGCAAAAAACTTAGTGTGGGCGTCGTCCCAGGTAAAGGGGTTGTTGAAGTCCCCAAAGGGGTATTCCACCTGCTGGATCAGCCGGGTGCCGTCGTCCAGCTCCACTTCCAGCCGGTGCGGCCACTGGTTGTGGTCGGCTTGATACAGGCCCTCCAGGGCGGGGTCCACCACCACGGTGACCTTGTCCATCAGGGCGCGGGCGGCGGGGGCGTTGGTCTTGTCGGCGGAGAACACCTCGTCGGTCAGGCTGCCGTAGAGGAAGGCGGCGGCGATGCAGTACTGGACGCTGAATTTGAAACCGTAGGGTGTGGCGGGGGCGGGCGCATCCACGTTGTCCTTGGCCACCTGATAGGTGTAGTCGGTGATCCGGACGATGCGCGCCGGGTCCAGGGCATATTTCTTTTTCAGCAGCTCTACACAATAATCGGCAGAGTGGGTGTGACGGCAGCAGGCGTATGGCTTGAAGGAATTGGTCTGGATCTGATAGGGCTGGCTTCCGAGGCCGCGGGTCAGGGCCTCGGGGTGATGGTCGGCGGTCATGGCGCCCAGGAACCCCCTCTCGCCGCCCAGGATGTCACGCGCGGCCGTAAAGCCCAGGGCGGCCAGCTCTGCCGAACGGATGCCGCACAGGGTGGCGTTGGCGGTATGGAGCGTCTTGCTCATGGCGCCGTCCTGGATGAACTGCCAGAGGCCCGCGGACTGGGTGCCGGCGGAGCCCATGGCGCTCAGGAACTGCTCGGGGGTCAGACCCAACAGCTTGCCGGCGGCCACCGCGGAGGAGAAGCTCCCCACCACTCCCGTGGTATGCCAGTAGTGATAGGCGCCGGGATTGATCGCCTCGCCGATGCGGGCGCCGGCCTCATAGCCGGCGGCGATGGCGGCCAGGATTTCGCGGCCTGAGCTGTGGTGCTTCTGACCGACGGCGAGGGCGGTGGGGATGGTGACGACGCCCAGGTGGGTGATGGAGGAATTGTGGACGTCATCCATGTCGATGACATGGGAATAAGCGGCGTTCAGCGCGGCGGCGTTCTCGCAGGAGAAACGGCTCAGGCGGCCGTCCCAGACGGCGGCCTCCGGGCGCTGGGGTTGCTGGGAAATGTAACGCCTCCAGATTTTGCCCTGGGGCAGGACCGAGCCGGCAAAAGCCACGCCGATCAGGTCCTCCACACACATTTTGGCGCTGTCCACGGCCTGCTCGGGGAGGTCCTGATAGCGCAGGCCGTGAAGGAAATCAGAAAGCTGTTGTGTAAGCATATTGACCTCTTTCTAACGTGTTCAGGATATGATGCCGCCGGGAACGGAGACGGGGAAACGGCGCGTGGCATTCCAATTTGGGCCAAAAAACAAAGAACGGGATGCGGCAATGGGAGAGGGCCCTGCCGCTCGTCGCCACCGCGCTGCAGATGGGAAAACTGCTTTATTGGTATACCATTAGAATTATAGCATACCGGAAAATGAAATGGAAGATAGAACACGAATTTTGTGGTTTCCTCAAAAAATGCATTAAAAAAATTGGGTAAAATGTAGAAATGAACAGAAACACCTTTACAACCATAGCTTTGAGGTGGTATAGTTGCAGCGATGGTATACCAAAAAGTGGGCCAAGAGAAAAATTTGGAAAAGAACAAGGAAGGACATCCTGAATTATGAAAACGAACAAGCTGATGATTACCTGCGCCCTGTGCGGCGGCGGTACGACCCGAAAGCAGTCTCCCTATGTGCCTCTGAGCCCAGAGGAGATTGCGGCGGATGCCGTGGCCGCGGTCAAGGCGGGCGCCTGTATCCTTCACCTCCATTTCCGGGATGACAACGGTGTCAATACCATGGAGACCGACCGCGCCGTTCTGGTCACCACCATGGTTCGGGAGGCCCTTAAGGCCAATCAACTGGACGCAATCATCAATGTCACCACTTCTGGCACCAAGTTCCCGGAGGACATGCGCCTGGCGCACCTGCCCATCCTGAAGCCGGAGATGTGCTCCTATGATCCGGGTACGCTGAACTGGGCCAACAGTTACATCTTCCTCAACACCCCCGCCTTCCTGGAGAGACTGGGCCTGCTGTGTCAGGAGCTGGACATCAAGCCCGAGATCGAGATTTTTGATGCCGGCATGCTGGGCAACGTGGAGTATTATCTAAAGAAGGGCATTCTGAAGGCACCCCTCCACTACCAGCTGGTGTTGGACGTGCCCGGCGGTATGCCTGGCAACATTGACAGCATCAACCATCTGGCCTCCAAGCTGCCGGAGGGCTCCACCTGGTCCATCACCGGTATCGGAAGGGCCCATATGCCTTGCATGTTGGCCGGCCTGGCCGCCGGATGCGACAACCTGCGGGTGGGCCTGGAGGACAATGTCTTTATGAAGAAAGGCGAATATGCCACCAACGCGCAGCTGGTGGAGCGGGCCGTGAAGCTGGGCATCCTGGCCGGGCGTGACATTGCTACGGCTACCGAAGCCCGCGAGATCCTTGGCATCAAGCCGGAGAAGAGCGTTCTCTGCTGCTAATAATGAAACCATATAGAAAAGGATGGGAAAAATGAAGTACGATTTTGAGAGCATCATTGACCGCGACCCCGCTGTCCGGGGCACTGGTAAGTACCGCATTATGAAGGACTCCAAGGGCAACAAGCCTCCCAAGGGCATCGTCCCGCTGTCGGTGGCCGATATGGAATTCAAAACGGCCCCCTGCGTCATCGACGCTATCAAGGCTGAGGCCGATTTCGGCGTGTTGGGCTATCACCGCCTGACCGACAGCTTCCGCGAGTCCTGCTGCCAGTGGATGAAGACCCGCCACAACTGGGAAATCCAGCCGGACTGGATTGTTCCCTTCGAGCAGGTGGTCCCCGCCCTGTATAACGCCGTGTGGACCTTCACCCAGCCCGGCGACGGCATCCTGATCCAGACCCCTGACTACCATCACTTCACCGGCGCCACCGTGAACACCGGCCGCAAGGTGCTGGAGAATCGTCTGGTGGCCGACGAGAAGGGCCATTACACGGTGGACTTTGACGATTTCCGTGAGAAGGCTAAGCAGGCCAAGCTGTTCTTCCTGTGCTCTCCCCAGAACCCCACCGGCCGCGTTTGGACCGAGGAGGAGCTGCGGAAGATGGGCGAGATCTGCAACGAATACGGCGTGATGGTGGTGGCCGACGAGATCCACCATGACCTGATTCAGCCCGGATACAAGCACATTGTCTACGCCTCCTTGGGCAAGGAGTTTGCCGACAACTGCGTGATCTGCACCTCCCTGAGCAAGACCTTCAACCTGGCCGGCCTGTGCTACGCCAGCATCATCATCCCCAACGATCAGGTTCGCGCTAAATTCCAGAAGCAGATGGGCCTGCAGGCCTTCATGCACATCGAGCGCTTTGGCCCCGTGGCCCATGAGGCGGCCTACCGCCACGGCGCCGAGTGGCTGGATGAGCTCATCCAGGTCATCAAGGGCAACTATGAGTACGTCAAGGAGTTCTTCGCCAAGCATTTTCCCAAGGTCGTGGTCACCGAGCTGGAGGGCACCTACCTGGTCTGGTGTGATTTCCGCAGCTTCGGCATGAGCGACGCCGATATGAAGGTGTTCCTGACCGACGAGTGCATGCTCTATCTGGACAACGGCACCGAGTTCGGCCAGGCCGGCTCCGGTTATCAGCGCATCAACGTCGCCTGCCCCCGCAAGACCCTGGCCGACGCCCTGGACCGCTTCCTGGCGGCTGCCCAGAAGCGCGGTATGGCCCAGTAAACGCCACCATCACGACTTGAGAAGGAGACTAACCATGTTAGAGAAAAAGCTGCCGTTTTGCATTGACCATTTCAGTATCTCTACCACCCACCGCAACCGCCCCATCGACCTGATGACCGGCTTGGGCTTTACTACCGCCGACTGCTATACCGACCGCACCGTGCACTTCATCTTTGAGAACTCCTACTTTGAGCTGTGCACCTATGTGCTGAACCAGACCATCACCTGGCTGACCCAGTCCGTACCCGCCACCAACCTGCCGAAGGTCCACTCCTACCGCATCAGCAACCGCGGCACCGATCCTGCACCCATGCGCGAGGCCCTCATCAAGGCCGGCATCGAAAAGGTGGGCGAGATCAACAAGCCCTTCTGGCAGCATGTCCGCTACGGTGAGACCGAGGGCGAGGGCGGCTATCAGACCTTCTTCATCCAGGACTATGAACCCTTCACCGACATTCTCTTTGGCTGCACCACCCATCTGGCCAAGGAACTGATTGTCAAGAACCCGACCAAGTTCCCCCACATCAACGGCGCCAAGCGCATCGCCTACATCACCGCCTATGCCAGCAGCGCCGAGCGCTTTGACGAGGCGGAGAAGGCCATCACCAAGCTCTACAATGCCGCTAAGGACCAGACGGATACCGGCTACAATCTGGACACCTATCAGCTTGTGGACCACGACGCCTATGTGGCTGAGTTCGGCTGCGAGCCCCGCAACGACGACCTGAAGCTGCCCATCGTGGCTGCCGCTTTCGAGGGGTGCCACCTGGACTTCGTTGAGAAGCGCGCTTACGACATGAACCTGCAGTACTTTAAGAAGAACGGCAAGCTCTACGTCGACTGCCGCCGGACCGTGGGTCTGTTCCTGGTCTTTATGGCCTGAGACCAGACGGACCGAACCCTCACATCCGGAGTGCGCTAAGACAACTGTGTTGTGCTTCGGACATCATTCCGTTGGCGTCCAGCGGGGACGTTGAGAATGAGAAAGGATTTGTGGCATTCTATGGGAAAAAGTAGCGCTGTTCTCAAGAAAATTGCGCTGATCGTCTCGATTGGCTTTGTCTTCTTCCATCTATACACTGCCATTTTTGGCGTTCTGCCGGGTATCGGGCAGAAATCGGTTCACCTGGGTTGCCTGATCGTAATTTTCTACATCAACGCAATCATCGACAGCAAAAAGGTAGGGGATCGGATTTTCCTGGTGTTGATGGGACTGTTCGGCCTAGCCGGTACGGCCTACATCACCATTGTGGACACGTCTTTGCAGGCGCGCTCTGGTATCGTATATACCATCGACATCGTGTTTGGCGTTCTGCTGATCATCTGCATCTTTGAGGCATGCCGCCGCAAAATGGGCAACCCCCTAGTCATCATTACCCTGATCTTCGTGCTCTATGCCTTTTTCGGCAAGTATGTGCCCGGCTTCCTGAATCAGCCTGGCATGACGCTGAAAAAATTTGTCAACCTAATCTACCTTACCACCAGCGGCATCTGGGGCACTCCCTTGTACGCCTCAGCCTCTTACGTCGTCATCTTTGTGCTGTTGGGAGCGGTCATGGCGGTGTCCGGTATCGGTGACTACTTCACTACCCTGGCCACCTCTCTGTTCGGATCCTTCCGCGGCGGCCCTGCCAAGGTGGCTGTGGTTGCCAGCGGACTGTTCGGCTCCATCAGCGGCAGCCCCACCGCTAACGTCATTGGAACGGGCAGCTTCACCATCCCCATGATGAAGAAAAACGGCTTCGAGGATGAGTATGCCGCGGCGGTGGAGGCCACCGCCTCCACTGGCGGCGCTATTATGCCCCCTATTATGGGGTCTACTGCCTTTGTGATGGCCGAGATGCTGGGCGTGCCCTATTCCTCCATTGCCGCCGCTGCCCTGATCCCCGCCGTCCTGTATTTCATTTCGGTGCTGTTCGCTGTTGATATCCATGCCGCCAAGCACGGTCTGCGGGGCGTGCCCCGGGATCAGCTCCCCAACCTGAAGCGGATGCTGCGGGAGATATACAAGCTCTTCCCCCTGGTCTTCTTGGTGCTGTGCATGTCTGTGTTCAAGTGCACGGTCACCCGCGCCGGCCTTTATACCGTGGTGGCGACCCTGATCATCGTGGAGCTGGACCCCAAGACCCGCCTGACCAAGGAGCAGTGGCTCCAGATTCCCGTACAGACGGCGAAGAGCGCTGTGGCCGTCGGCGTGGCCTGCGCCATGGCCGGCATCATCTCCGGCGTCATTATGGGCTCCGGCTTGGGCTTCCGCATCTCCTCCGTTCTGACCACTGTCGCTGGTCACAGCATGCTCCTCCTTCTGGTGCTGACCATGGTGGTCTCTCTGATTATGGGCATGGGCGTGCCCACCACAGCAGCCTATCTGGTGCTGGCCGCTCTGGTGGCCCCCACCCTGACCAAACTGGGTATCTCCCCCCTGGCTGCCCATATGTTCATCTTCTATTTCGGATGCATTTCCTCCATTACGCCCCCGGTGGCCATGGCCGCCTATGCCGGCGCCGCCATTGCCAACTGCGACCCGAACAAAGCCGGTTACCGGGCCTTCCGCCTGGCCATCTGTGCCTTCATCATGCCGTATATGTTCGTGTATAACCCGGTCCTGCTGATGCAGGGCGGCGCGGTGGACATCATCCAGTGCCTGATCACTGCGTTGGTAGGCGCTTACCTGCTGGGTTCCGGCTTTGAGGGCTTCTTCTGGAACTGGAAGGTTAAGCTTTTCGAGCGGCCTCTCCTGGTCGCCGCCGCCCTGCTGCTCATCGTGCCCGGCCTCTGGACCGACCTGATCGGTCTGGCTGTGGTGGTGCTGGAGTTTGTCTCCAGCAAGGTCTTCCACCGCAGTGAAAAGCCTGCGGCCGCAGTCTGATCCGGTTCTCAGCGTGAATACGCTTAGAATAAATACCGACAGTTTTGAAAGGAGACCCACAATGAAAAAGATGTCTCGACTCATCGGCCTGCTCCTCGTCTGCGCCATGGTGCTGGCTTTGGCCGCCTGCGGCAGCGGGAGCGCCAACACGGCTGGCCCTTCCCCCAGCGCCTCTGCCCCTGCGGAGTCTGCTTCCGGCGGCGAGGAGATCCGTACGCTCCCTGCCTCCCCCACCGTTATCCGCATTGCCTGCGGTCCTCTGAACGGCTATCAGAACACCGTATATAATGCCGTAGCCGATATGGTTAACAAGGACCTGCCCGGCTTCTACAGCTTCGCTATCGAGGCCTCCACCGGCTCCGCTGAGAATGCCCGCCTGCTGATGGCCGGCGAAGTGGACATCGGCACCATGGGCCTGGATGTCAGCAACCAGGGCTATAACGCCACCGGCAGCTTTGAGGGTATGGAGAAGGGCCAGATCCGTATGCTGTACGCTCACCCCGGCACCGGCGCCATTGTCCACATTGTCGCCCACCCCAAATCCGACATTGAGACCATCGAGGATCTGAAGGGCAAGAAAGTGGCCGCCACTGCCGGCGTTATGCAGGGCTATCTGGAGGACGCTCTCTTTGGCCACGACATGACTCTGGACGATCTGGGCAGCTTTACCAATCTGTCCCTGACCGACATGATGAACGCCCTGCAGGATGGCACCATCGATGCTTTTTGCTACGCCAACGTGGCCCCCAACACCAACTTCACCGATCTGGCTACCACCTTCGGCTTTAAGCTCATCGACATCGGCGAGGAGGCCGTAACCAAGATCATTGAGGCCAAACCCTGGTACCATGAGGAGACCATCGCCGCCGGCACTTACAGCGGCGTGGACAACGACGTCCACTCCTTCGCTCAGCCCACTGTGGTCTGCTGCTCCGCCGATCTGTCCGACGAGGCCGCCTATGACTTCGTGAGCACCGTCATGAATCACGCCGACGACCTGATGGAGATCCATAAGAACTTCACCGGCGTTGGTCCCGAGACCGGCACGGCCTACCAGCTCATTCCCTTCCACTCCGGTGCTGCCCGCTACTTTGCCGAGCATGGCATCACGGTAGAGACCAAGTAACCTCTTATCCCATACCTCCTATCACGTTTCCTTCTCTGTAAAGGGCCGCCTTTCCGAAAAGGAGGGCGGTCCTTTGCAAAAAAATGACCGGACCTGCCGCTGTAAACGCATAAAAAGGGGTGCACCATGGAAAAAACATTGAAATTCTGCATCGACCATTTTAGCTTCGCCACGCCTAGGCGTATGGAGGCCGCAGCTATCATGAAGGGGCTGGGCTTCGTCACCGGCGACACCTCGGTGGACCGCTCCACCCACTTCATTTTTGACAATACGCTCTCGGAGATTTGCTGCCGCAAGGAGGGAGAGCCTGCCGTCTGGCAGGGAAATTCCATCGAGGTGGGGCGGATGCCCCGCATCCACTCCTTGCGCATGAGCAATGCGGGCCTGGACCCCAACACGGCTCGGAATGCTCTGCTCAGGGCCGGCATTCCCGGCGTGGGCCCGGTGAACGAGCCCTCCAGCCAACGGGTCAAGTACGGCGCGATCCAGGGCACCGGACGCTACCAGACCTTCTTTATCGTCGGCCTGGAGCCCTTTACCGATGTGCTCTTTGGCGTGACGACCCAGCATTCGAAGGATTTGATCGTGGACAACCCCACTAAGTACGCCCATGTGAACGGGGCCAGACGGGTCTCTGAGCTGACCTTCTACTGCAAGAGCAGGGAGATCTTCGACGTCGCGGAAAAGACCATCACCCGGCTATACGACGCCATGGAGCCCGTGACCGACGCCGGGAAGAACCTGGATACCGTCCGTCTGGTGGACCGGGACAGCTATGTGGCGGAGTTTGGGGCTGAGCCGGAGGAGGACCACCGCTTCCCCGTGGTGGCCGTGACCTACAGCGGCTGCGATCTGGAGTATGTCCGGGAGGCCGCCGCGGACACCGGCCTGAGCGCCTTTGAAAAGAATGGCAAGGTCTATGTGGACACTCGGGATGTGGTGGGCTGCTTCAGCGTGTTCGAGAAATAAGTACATTCAAATGCAGAAATCGACTACAAGGGAGTGTCAAAAATGTCTTTGGAAAACAATCTGATCAACTGGGAAATGGTCCGGCAGTACAGCGCGCAATACGGTAAGATTGTGCCCAACGTCCGCTTTGGCAAGGACGCCGTGGTGCCCGATCGCACCCAGTTCGCCCCCGGCGTGAATATCCAGCCCAAGTGGGATGTTCCCGATAAGGTGATGATCAACACCACCATCTGCGGCGGCTTCTTCAGCAAGGATACCAACCCCAACATCCCCATCACCACCAAGGAGATCTATGAGGAGGCTCGCGCCATCTGTCTGGCCGGAGCCCCCATGCTCCACGTCCACGTCCGGGACGACAACGGCTACAACACTCTGGACTATGACAAGTTTCACGAGGTACTGGACCCCATCAAGGAGGAGTTTCCCGACGTCATCATCGACGGCTGTCTGGTGGCCAACCGCCCCGGCTACTGGGAGGCCATGGAGAACATTCTGAAAGAGCACCTGTTCGATATCAGCCCCGTCAACTGCACCGCCAACTACGCCGGGGACCGTGTCTTTGCTCCCTACCCCTATCAGATCATCGAAAAGGCCGAGCTGCTGATGAAGTATAACTGTAAGCCCCACATGGCCGTGTTCAACGACGGCGACGTGGACAATGCCTACCGCTACCTCATCGCGACCAAACTGGTGGAGCCCCCCTATGATTTCGGCATCCTGCCCGCTCTGCCCGGCTGCAGCTCCATGAATAGTCCCGAGCGCATGCTGGAAGGTCTCATGCGGATTAACGGCCTGATTCAAGAGGCTGCCCCCGGCGCCCACGTCATCACCTGCTGTGCCGGCCGTGCCTCCAGCTACCTAGCTGCCGCATCCCTGCTGCTGGGCATGAGCGTCCGCGTCGGTATGGAGGACACCCCCTGGATGTGGCCGCACAAGGATGAGCTGATCACCAGCAATGCCGAGATCTTCAAAATGTTCCGCGATATGGCCAAGATGCTGGGCCGTGAGCTCTACACCTCCGAGGAGTACCGCCAGGTCATGCAGATCGCCAAACGGTAATGTCCGGCTGAACCGGGGGCGGCAGCGGGCCGGAAGTCCGCCACCGCTTTTTGACCGGCGTCAAAATGAGAGGAGTACACCCATGGAGAATGTACTTGAAATGCTGATGGTGGTATGCTTCGGCATATCCTGGCCGCTGAATATCCGCAAGCTGATCAAGTCGAAGACGGCCAAAGGGACTAGCGTCCTGTTCTATTTTTTTATCTGGATCGGCTACATTTTCGGCCTTGCCGGCAAGACCATCAAGGCCATGAACGGAATCGCCACGCCCGCCTATGTATGGTTCTTCTACATCCTGAACACCTTGATGGTGTCCTGCGGAATTGTGCTCTATTTCCGCAACAAGAAGCTGGATCAGGAGCGGGAGCCATAGAGGCAAGGGTAAGGGGCGTGCCTGCGGCGGCCGGCCCTCCAACTATAAATGGGAGTGGTAACTTTGAAGAAATTGATAATCTGCTGCGCGCTGTCGGGGTCGCTGCCCACAAAGGAGCAGAATCCGCATGTACCCATCACGCCAGATGAGATTGTGGCGGACGCTCTGGCGGTCTACAAAGCCGGCGCCTCCATCGTGCATATCCACGCCAGAGACAAGAACGGAAAAAACTGTCATGATCCGGAAATCTTCCGTGAAATTCATACTAAGCTAAAGGCTCAGGCACCGGAGCTGATCGTCCAGCTTTCCACGGGCGGCCGGGCCGGTCAGGGGTTTGAGAGCCGGAATGCCTGCCTGTACTCCAACCCGGAGATGGCCAGCCTCTGCACCGGCTCCACCAATTTCCCGGTGGGCATCTACGCTAACGAGATGGAACTGGTGGTCAAGCTGGCTGAAATGATGAAAGAGCGGCACGTCAAGCCTGAGATCGAGGTGTTCGACAGCAATATGGTGGGGGCCGCCATCGAGCTGGAAAAGATGGGCCTGATCCGGAAGCCCCTCTATTTCGACTTTGTGATGGGCTCTAAAAACGCGCAGCCCGCCGATCTGCGGCACCTGGGCTATCTGCTCAGCATGCTGCCGGAGGGCTCGGAATGGTGCGCCTCGGGCATCGCGGCCAACCAGGTCAACACCATGCTCATGGCCATTGCCGGCGGCGGCCACGTCCGCGTCGGCCTGGAGGATAATCTGTACCTGCGCCGCGGCGTCAAGGCTTCCAACCTGGAGCTGGTGGAGCGGGTGGTACGCGTCGCCCATGAGGTGGGCCGTGAGGTCGCTACGCCGGTCGAGGCCCGCCAGATGCTGGGACTGTGACCAGCGCCGGACGCCGGCACGCAAAAAAGGATGCCGCTTGGATTAAAGCGGCATCCCCTTTTTGTTTTTGGCGTGGGACGGATGGTCAGAAGCTGCTGAGGGGCACGGACCCGTCGTCCTGCCCCTTTTGGATGGCCCGGACCACTGCGTCGTAACCGTAGCGGTCATTGACCTGAATGTGGAAGCGCTCGCCCACCCGCCTGCCCAGCAGGGCCTTGCCCAGGGGGGACTCCTTGCTGATCAGGCCGTGGAGTGCGTCCTGCCGCATGGTGGTGACGACCTGATAGGTCTCCTCGTCGCCCTCGTCCTCCAGATAGACCGTCACCCGGTCGTAGAGCCCCACGGTGTCGGCATCCGCCCGGTCGGAGATGACCACCGCGGTGCGGATCATGTTCTCCAGAAAGCGGATCCGGCTTTCGTTGCGGTTCTTCTCCTGCTTGGCGGCCTTGTACTCAAAGTTCTCGCTCAGATCGCCGAAGCCGCGGGCCTCCTTGACGGCCTCCAGCAGCTTGGGCCGGAGCTGGATGCGGCGGTAGTCCAGTTCCTCCCGCATGAGGCGGATATCCTTTTGCGTCAGTTCATTGTGCATGGCAGATGACCTCTTTTTGGTTTGGGTTTCGGCAGTGGCCGCACGAATAAGCCGCTTGGCGGTTTATTCCGTAGACATTACTATAGCATTTTGCAGGGGGAGAGGCAACGGATTTTACAAAAAGAGGTGGATTTTCCGGGGGGATGGGATATACTACCCACAGAATGGGAGAAGGGAGCTTCTGGAAGATGGAACGTCTGATCTGCCTAGCCGCAGGGTATGTCTGCGGCTGTCTGCTCACCGCCGAGGTGGTGGCCCGATGGAAGACCGGTCGGGGCGCCCGGACGCTGGGGAGCGGGAATCCAGGCATGGCTAACATTGCCGGTGCGCTGGGAAAGGGGGCGGGGGCCCTGGTGCTGGCGGGCGACCTGCTCAAGACCGCCCTGGCCTGCGCCCTGTGCCGTCTGCTGCTGGCTCCTGATCTGGGCCGCCTGGCCGTCCTATACGCCGGACTGGGCGCGGCCCTGGGCCATAATTTCCCCTTCTGGAGCGGCTTCCACGGCGGCAAAGGGGTGACAGTGACCTGCGCCGCCCTGGTACTGGCCTTCCCGCTGTGGGGGACCGTGAGCTGCATTCTGGGGCTGGCAGTGGTGCTCAGTACCGGGTATCTGCCTGTGGGGGCCCTGGTCATCCCGGCGGCGGCGGTGCTGCCTGCCTTTTGGCTGGGCGGTGCCGAGGCCGGAATGCTGGTGCTGACGCTGACGCTGATGATGCTCTCCCGGCACATCCACGGCCTGACCCGGGTGGCCCGAGGACAGGAGCCCCGGAAGTTCCGCCGCACGGAAGCGGAATGAGAAGAGCGCCCCGCCGGCTCCGGCGGGGCGCATTGCGTGCAGGCTCAGTTGCTGCCGGTGGGGAAGAAGGGGGCCAGCGCCGCGGCAAAGCCGCTGACCGGCATGGTCTGAAGCACGATCCGGCCCGGCCCGGTGACGATGGTGTGGAACAGCCCCTCTCCGCCGAACAGGACGTTTTTCACGCCTCTGACGGCCTGGATATCAATGGAGCAGGTGGCATCGCACATGGCCAGATTGCCGGTATCCACCACCATCTGCTCGCCGACAGCTAGGGTGTATTCCACGGCGTAGCCGTCCACCTCCAGGAAGGCTGTGCCCCGACCCGAGAGCTTTTGCAGGATGAAGCCCTCGCCGCCGAAGAAGCCCGCGCCCGCCTTCTTTTGAAAAAAGACGGACAGCTCTACCCCGGCCTCGGAGGCCAGGAAGCCGGACTTCTGGACCACGATGGGGCGGGCGGGGTCGATCTCCACCGCCCGGATGGAGCCGGGAAAGCTGGAGGCGAAGGCAATCCGGCCGGGGCCGCCCTGGGCAGTGTAGGTGTTCTGGAACATGGACTCGCCGGAGAACATCCGGCCAAAGGCCCTGCCGAGGCCGCCGCCGGCGTTGGTCCTCATCTCCAGGTTGGGGCTCATCCAGCACATGGAGCCCTTCTCTGTGATCATGGTCTCGCCGGGGGCCAGCTCGCAGACCACCACGGGCATGGGCTCACCGATGATTTCGTATTTCATGGTAAATCCTCCTGACTTCGAAGTATCGGGACCACTCTATCGTAGTACGGCCGGGGGAAAAGCACAAGAAAAAGATTCGACTTCTGAGAAAAAATGTGGTACACTGACTGCCGGATATACGACGAGCAGAGAGAGGAGACCACGCGATGCGTATGCGGAAAAAGCCCAATCTGATTCCCCGGATGGAGCGCTGTGCGGACTATCTGGTGACCGATCCCCAGCAGTGGCGGGGCCGCTGGCGGGAGAAGGGGACGCCCGGCTGTGAACTGCGCCTGGAGCTGGGCTGCGGCAAGGGCCGCTTCACCTGCGAGACGGCGGCGGCGGAGCCGGATGTCCTTTTCGTGGCGGTGGAGCGGGTGCCGGACGCCATGGTCATCGCCATGGAGCGGGCCAAGGCCGCCGGGTTGAACAATGTCTTTTTCATCGACGCCGACGTGGCCCGGCTGACGGAGTTTTTTGCCCCCGGCGAGGTGGAGCGCATCTACCTCAATTTCTGCGACCCCTGGCCCACCAACCGCCATGCCAAGCGGCGGCTGACCCACGAAAATTTCCTGCGGCTCTACCGCCAGGTGCTCTCCGACGGGGGGCAGATCCACTTCAAGACGGACAACAGCGGGCTGTTCGAATGGTCGCTGTTCCAGTTCCCACGGGCGGGCTATGCCCTGGGCGAGGTCACCCGGGACCTGCACGAAAACGGTATCTGCGGGGTGATGACCGACTATGAGGAGAAGTTCCACAACTTGGGAATCCCCATCAACCGCTGCGTGGGTACAAAGGGGGAGCTGCCCCCGGAAGAGTCCGCCGCAGAGCCGGAGGAGTGAGCGCGGACTGCCGCCGCTTGTGCCGGAAGGAGAAGTCCTATCCTGCCCTGCGGCCCGGCGGCCCGCAGGTACTTATGAAACAAGCCCCCGGGAGCACATAATTGCTCCCGGGGGCTTGCCGCGTCAATCCGTCCGCTTATCACCCCAGAAGAAGAGAGCCACGGTGCCTGGGCCGGTATGGGCGCCGATCACCGTGCCTACGCTGTTGATGACCACCCGCCCGTCCAGACTGGGGAAGCGGGCCTCCACCAGGTCGGCTACCGCCCGAGCGTCCTCCGGACAGGCCGAGTGGCACAGGAAGCACTTGCCGCAGTAGGCTGCGCCGCCTTGGGCGTGCTCAGCCATCTTCTGGACCATGCGCTGGATGACCCGGCTCTTGCTGCGGACCTTTTCCCGGGGGAGCAGGCGGCCCAGATGGTCCATGTTCAGCAGAGGGCAGATGCCCAGCAGAGTCCCCACTGCCGCCGCTGTGGGAGAGATGCGGCCGCCCCGCTTATAGCTGGTCAGGTCGGTGGAGAAGAACCAGTGATGTACCTCCAGCTTGTGGGCCTCCAGCCAGTCGGCCAGCTGATCCAGGCCGGCCCCGGCCTTCCGGCGCTCCCAGGCGGCGTCCAGCAGCAGCCCGTAGCCCGAGGAGGCCCCCAGGCTGTCCACCACGCGGATGCGCCGCTCCGGGAAGCGGGCCTCCAGTTCATCCCGGGCAATGCAGGCGGACTGCCAGGCCCCGGACAGCCCACTGGATAGCGACAGATGCAGGATGTCCTGCCCGGCCTCCAGAAAAGGTGTGAAAAAGGCCTTGAACTCCTCCACATTCACCTGGGAGGTGGTGGGGGTGGCCCCTGCGGCGATGCGGGCGTAAAAGGTGGGAAAGGGAAGGCTCTGCCCTAGGTCGTCGGGGTACTCCTTCCCGTCCATCTGCACATGGAAGGGGACGTAGGGAATGCATTTCTCCTGAAAGTAGTCCGCGCTCAGGTCTGCAGTGGAGCAGCAGGTCAGTTGATAGGAATCCATAAGACAATCCTCCTGATGTGTTAAAGGTAAACGATCACACGGTACATGAGGAAGAAGTGGGCGATGCTGCCCAGCAGGATAAAGATGTGGAAGATCTCGTGACAGCCGAAGCGGGGGTTGTTCCGTCCGGGCCACTTGACGGCGTAGAGCACGCCGCCGACGGTGTAGAGGCCGCCGCCCAGAAACAGCCAGAAAAAGCCGGCGGAGGGCAGATACTTCAGCAGGGCGGGCAGCATGAACACCGCCATCCAGCCCATGAAGATGTAAATGCCGGAGGTGACCCACCGGGGGGCGTTGATCCACAGCAGCGCCATGACGGTGCCGGCTGCGGCCAGCGCCCAGACAATGGCGGTCATGGTCCAGCCCCAGGCGGGGGGCAGGGCGATGAGGCAAATGGGGGTATAGCTGCCCGCAATGAGAAAGTAGATGGAGATGTGGTCGTACTTCCGCAGGGCAATGCGGCCTTTCACGTCGGTATTCAGGCAGTGGTAAAGGGTGCTGGCGGTGTAGAGGCCGATCATACTGGCGGCATAGACGGCAAAGGGGACCAGCCGCCAGGCCGCACCGGTCTGCACCGTCCGCAGCAGCAGGAGGACAGCTCCCAGAATGCCCAGGCCCACGCCAGCACCGTGGGTGACGGCCGACCAGGGGCGCAGCCCGTCATAGGGGTCCCTTCCCTTCTCCTCGCGCAGCCGCCGGGCCTTGGGGAGGGGGAGGTCAAAGCGGCAGTGCTGATATTCCATGCGTTCGTCCATAAGAATCACCTGCATCCGATCTTGATGGACTTAGTATACCACCATCTCTTGCCAAATATCAATATAAAAAACAATGAAATATAATTTTTAATACTAGATTTAAGGCGGCGCAGAGGGAAGAACACGTATGGGACGTGCCGGAGAATTCATAGGAATGGAGGGAGGAGACCAAATAAAAGGAGGATGGTCATGGAGGGATATGGATACAGCGCGGACGAGTACTGTGTGCCGGAGCCCTATCCGCCAGTACAGGCGGTAGGCAAGAACCGGCGGTATGCCGAAGCTATGCTGGATAATGTGGGGGGCAGCAACTCGGAGATGTCGGCAGTGGCTGTGTATGTATACGACCACTTGGTGACGGCGGAGCTGCCCGAGGTGGCGGATGCCTTTCGCGGAATTGGCGCGGTGGAGATGCGCCATCTGGAGATTTTCGGTACGCTGGCCCGTCAGATGGGGGAGGACCCCCGGCTATGGGGCAGCGGACAGGGGGGACGCAAGAGCTGGTGGTCGCCGGGGTACAGCCAGTATGTCCAGCGGCTGGGTCCATTGATCCGCGGGGCGGTGAAGGTGGAGAAGGCGGCCATCCGAAAGTACAAGGCCCAGCTCCGCTGGATCGCCGACCCCAACATCCAGGAGAATCTGCGGCGCATCATCGCGGATGAAGAGCACCACCTAAAGATCCTGGCCCGGCTTTACGACACCCATGTGGGGCGGATGGAGCCGTATCCCGGGAGCGTCTGAAAACAGTTTCATCCACCGGGACAATTTGCTATAATGTTCCATGGAAGACAAACATGCGGCAGCATGCGGGAATTACGCCCTTTTTCCATTCAAAAAGCGCCCCGCTCACAGAGCGGGGCGCTTTTGATCGAAGGGATTTATGCCAGCTTGGCCTTGGCCATCTCGGTCAGGGCGGTGAAAGCGGCCTTGTCGTTGACGGCCAGCTCAGCCAGCATTTTACGGTTGATCTCCACACCGGCCTTCTTCAGTCCGTTCATAAAGGTAGAGTAGTTCATGCCGTTCATCTTGCAGGCGGCGGAGATACGGGTGATCCACAGGGAACGGAAGTCACGCTTCTTCAGGCGGCGGCCGGTGTAGGCGTACTTCAGGGACTTCATGACCTGCTCGTTGGCCATCTTGAAGTGCTTGCTCTTGGCGCCCCAATAGCCCTTCGCCAGCTTCAGGATCTTATTTCTTCTCTTGCGCGTCATCATCGCGCCTTTGACTCTAGCCATTGTCGATTAGCCTCCTATGTTATGGTAAATGATTCTTATTTATAGGGGATCATGCGCTTGATGGCGGACTCGTTGGTCTTGTCCGCGTAAGCGCCGGCGCGGAGACCGCGCTTGCGCTTGGTATCCTTGCCGTGACCGTTGAGGAGGTGGGACTTGAAGGCGTGGGCGCGCTTCACCTTGCCGCTCTTGGTCAGGTTGAATCTCTTTTTCGCCCCGCTGTGGGTTTTGAGCTTGATCTTAGCCATATCGGTTTGACTCCCTTTCAGTTACTTTTTGACGTCCTTGGAGACCTTCGGAGACAGGAACATGTTCATGTGGCGGCCTTCCTGCTTGGGCTCCTTGTCCATGGTGGCCATCTCGGCGCAGTCCTCCGCAAACTTGAGCAGGAGCTTTCTGCCGATGTCGGTGTGGGCCATCTCGCGGCCGCGGAAACGGACGGTGACCTTGACCCGGTCGCCCTCGGACAGGAATTTTTGAGCGTTCCGGAGCTTGACGTTGAAATCGTTCACGTCGATGCCCGGGGACATGCGCACCTCTTTGATCTCTACGACGCGCTGATTTTTTCTGGCTTCCTTCTCCCGCTTCTGCTGCTCGAACTTGTACTTGCCGTAGTCCATCAGCTTGCAGACCGGGGGATTGGCCGTGGGCGAGATTTTCACCAGGTCCAGGTCCGCTTCAGCGGCCCGTTCCAGGGCCTCGCGGGTGGACAGGATGCCCAACTGCTCGCCGGTGGCGGAAATCAGACGGACCTCGCGGTCCCGAATCTCGTCGTTGATCTGATGACTCATGTTGCTGATACGAAAGCACCTCCCATTCGTGGTTCGCGATATAAAATGAAAACGCGGACACCCGGAAGGGTACCCGCTGCAAAAACACGCCAAAACCACGCCGTTAGCCGGCGGATCTCAGTATGCCCATGTTGACCCCTTCGCCATACGCTGGGGGTGAGGACGGTGGTACCCGTTCCTTCTTTATTTTACTAAGCCAGTATATCAGCCCTGAGCACCGTTGTCAAGGGAAAATCCCCCGCTTTTTCAGGCGGTTTTCCCCCAATTTGGCTTGACAAGGGGCGCGGAACCGGGTATAATTCATTTAGACGAAAATCTAAATAATGAGGCATGGAATGGAGGCCGGACCATGAAGAAGAGAAAGCTGGCAGCGCCCATCGTGATCTCCGTGCTGGTGGGCCTTTGGCTGCTGGGCTATGCGGTGCTGATTTTTCTGGTGCCGGCCATCCCGCTGTGGATCAAGCTGCTGGGCGCCGTAATCCCCCTGGAGCTGCTGGGAGTCACCATATACGTGCTGTGTGAGCGCATCAAAGAAATAAGGAGCGGTGAAGAGGATGATCTTGACAACTACTGAACAGATCTCCGGCCGGGAGCTGGAGACCCTGGGCCTGGTCCGGGGAAGCACCATCCAGTCCAAAAACATCGGCAAGGACATCACGCAGGGCTTCAAGACCCTGGTGGGCGGAGAGCTGAAGGCCTATACCGAGATGATGAACGAGGCCCGGGCCCTGGCCACCAAGCGGATGGTGGAGGAGGCGGAGGCCATGGGGGCCGACGCGGTGGTCTGTATGCGCTACGCCTCCGCCGCCGTGATGCAGGGGGCGGCCGAGGTCATCGCCTACGGCACCGCCGTCAAATTCCGGTAAAACCGGGGAAGAGAGTGTCGCAAACGTGGCGAGCCACTTTTGCGACAGGCTCAGCGGACCGCCTTAGGCGGTCCGCTTTTTTTGCATATGCATCCTCAGAGATCCTGAATATTCATCCGGTCCACGCCCCTCTGTTCCACGTATTTGCGCCGGGTGCTGCGGTAAACGGCGCAGAAGACCAGAGTGGGGAGATTGAGGACGGCCAGCGCCAGCAGGGGGACCAGAATGACCGGCAGCGCTGTGAGGTCGGCCGTGTTGAACAGCAGCACGGCGGAGACGCACAGGGAGCTGAGGAACGAGAGGATGGGCAGCGCCCGACCGGGCCAGGGGCTCTCCAGCTTGGCCAGGAAATACTCCAGAACGGCCAGCAGGCCGGTGGGGAGAATGAGGCAGAGCAGAAGCATGACCGGGATTAGAACCGTGGCAAATCGCATTTATGGGTCCTCCTTTTGTCGTTTGTATTCCTGGATCAGGAGCTTGGCGGCCTCGAAGTCCACCTTGTCGTTGACGGCCAGCCGCTTGATGAGAGCCACATAGGGATCGGCGGCCTGGTCTTCCCCCAGTTTGATCTTCTGGATCAGCCGGTCCAGCCGCAGGCGGACGGTGGGATAGCTCACCCTGTACCGGCCTGCCACCTCCTTGAGGGACCCGGAGCACAGCAGGAAATTCCGGATGAAGGACACGTCTTCCTCGTCCAGCTCGGCCATCCACTCCGGTATGACGGAGATTGACATTTTATACCTCCATGTTTAATTTTGATTTTAACAAAATTAATATAACATTAAATAAAATAAAAGTCAAGGGGCGGTTTTGACGGGCGATTCCCCACAGCTTGCAAATGGAAGGCTGGATCTTCATTTGACCACTTGCCGATTGGCCCCAAAGCGTGTATAATATCTGACTAACCACATTTTGCGGGAAAGGGCCCCCGTCCCAGGGACGGAGGGCGTCCCAAGACGGGAGGAAAGCTGTATGACCGACAACAACAAATTGCTCAAGCTCTTGGAGGAGGACTGCACCTACACCCAGGAGCAGTTGGCATCCATGGCCGATATGCCTCTGGAGGACGTAAAGGCGGCAATCAAGCGGTACGAAGAGGAAAAGATCGTCCTGGGCTACAAGGCCATTGTAGACTGGGACCGCACCCAGGAGGAGTCGGTCACGGCCCTCATCGAGGTAAAGGTAACCCCCCAGCGCAACGAGGGCTTCGACCGGGTGGCCGAGCGCATCTACCAGTATGACGAGGTGGAGAGCGTCTATCTGATGTCCGGCGCGTTTGACCTGACGGTCATCATCTCCGGCCGCACCCTGAAGGAGGTGGCCCAGTTTGTAGGCCAGCGTCTGGCCCCCCTGGAGGGCGTCACCGCCACCGCCACCCACTTTATCCTGAAGAAATATAAGGAAAAGCATCTCATCTTTGAGAAGCGGCAGGAGCAGGAGAGGGAGTGGATCTTCGTATGAATTACGACGGGATCATGTCCAGCCGAATCCAGCAGGTCCAGCCCTCCGGCATCCGGAAATTTTTCGACATCTTGGAGGAGATGAAGGACGCCATCTCCCTGGGGGTGGGCGAGCCCGATTTCGTCACCCCCTGGCACATCCGGGACGCGGGCATCTACTCCCTGGAAAAAGGGTTCACCAAGTACACCTCCAACGCCGGCATGGCCGAGCTGCGCCGGGAGATCGCCGCCTATCAGGAGCGGCGCTTCCGCCTGCACTATGACTTTGCCAGCCAGATCATCGTCACCGTGGGCGGCAGCGAGGCCATTGATCTGGCTCTGCGCTGCCTCATCAACCCCGGGGACGAGGTCATCATCCCCGTGCCCTCCTTCGTGTGCTACGGCCCGCTGACCAGCATGGCGGGCGGCGTCCCGGTCTTTGTGGAGACCAAGGCGGAGGATGAGTTCCGGCTGACCCCCGACCAGCTCCGTTCCGCCATCACGCCCCGGACCAAGGCCCTGGTGCTGCCCTTCCCCTGCAACCCCACCGGCGGCATCATGGACCGGGAGGACCTGGAGGCCATCGCCCAGGTCCTGCGGGGCACTGACATCATGGTCGTCTCCGACGAGATCTACGCCGAGCTGACCTACGGCCAGCACCATGTCTCCCTGGCCAATCTCCCCGATATGTACGAGCGCACCCTCGTGGTCAACGGCTTTTCCAAGAGCCACGCCATGACCGGCTGGCGCATGGGCTACGTCTGCGGCCCCGCTCCCATCGTCAAGCAGATGCTCAAGCTCCACCAGTTTGGCATCATGTCGGCTCCCACCACCAGCCAGTACGCTGCCATTGAGGCCATGCGCAACGGCGACCACGACATCGAGAAGATGCGCGACGAGTACGACGGCCGCCGCCGGTACTTAGTGGAGGGCCTGCGCCGCATCGGCCTGCCCTGCTTTGAGCCCAGGGGAGCCTTTTACGTCTTCCCGGACATCCGCCCCACCGGCCTGAGCTCGGAGGAGTTCTGCGAGCGGTTCCTGATGGAAGAGAAGGTGGCGGTCATCGCCGGAAACGCCTTCGGACCCAGCGGCGAGGGCTTTGTGCGCTGCTGCTACGCCACCTCCATGAAGGATCTGTCCGAGGCGCTGACCCGGATGGAGCATTTCCTGGCCAACCTGAAAAAGAAGTAGGAGAGGAGCAACCACCATGAATCTCGTATGTCTGGATATGGAAGGCGTGCTGGTGCCGGAGATCTGGATCGCCTTTGCCGAGGCCAGCGGCATCCCCGAGCTGAAGCGCACCACCCGGGACGAGCCGGACTACAACAAGCTGATGCAGTACCGGCTGGCCATCCTGAAGGAGCACGGCCTGGGCCTGAAGGAGATTCAGGCCACCATCGCCAAAATCGACCCCCTGCCCGGGGCCAAGGCATTCCTGGACGAGCTTCGCACCCTCACCCAGGTCATCATCCTCAGCGACACCTTCGAGCAGTTCGCCAAGCCCCTGATGGAAAAGCTGGGCTGGCCCACCCTCTTCTGCAACACCCTGGAGGTGGCCCCCGGCGGGGAGATCACCGGCTTCCGGATGCGCTGCGCGCAATCCAAGCTGACCACGGTGAAGGCGCTGCAGTCCATCGGCTACGAGACCATCGCCAGCGGGGACAGCTACAACGACCTGGGTATGATCCAGGCCAGCAAGGCGGGCTTCCTGTTCAAGAGCACGGACAAGATCAGGGCCGACCACCCGGAGCTGCCCGCCTATGAGGAATTCAGCGACCTGCTGGCTGCCATCAAGGCCGTTCTGGACTGAGAAGAGACGCGAGAGGGGGAAAACCATATGGACGAGCGATTCCAGGGCCTGGGCTTTTACCCGGCCGACATCCTTTTGCCCCGGGACTGCGACCTGACCAAGTGGGCGGTGGTGGCCTGTGACCAATACACCTCTCAGCCGGAGTATTGGCAGCGGGTGGAATTTTTCGTGGGCAACGCTCCCTCCGCCCTTCATCTGATCCTGCCGGAGAGCTCCCTGGAGGGCCCCAGCGTGGAGACCGACATTCTGGACATCAACAACACCATGAGCCGCTATCTTCGGGAGGGGCGCTTCCGCACCCTGGAGCACGCCATGATCTATGTGGAGCGTACGCTGGAGAGCGGCCGGGTCCGCCGGGGCGTGGTGGGCATGGTGGACTTGGAGCAGTACGACTACGAGCCGGGGGCCGACACCCTGATACGGGCCACCGAGGGTACGGTGCTCAGCCGCATCCCGCCCCGGGTGGCGGTACGGAAGAACGCCCCCATTGAGCTGCCCCACGCCATGGTCCTCGCCGACGATCCGGGCCGGACCGTCATCGAGCCCCTGACCGCCCTCCGGGACCGGCTGGAGCCGGTCTACGACTTCGAGCTGATGGAGCATTCCGGACACCTGCGGGGCTGGCTGCTGGGGGAGGCGGAGCAGGGGGCGGTGGCCGCCGCCCTGCGGGCCCTGTCCGACCCCGCCGCCTTCCACGCCCGCTACGGCACGAAGGATAAGCCCGTCATGCTCTACGCCATGGGGGACGGCAATCACTCTCTGGCCACCGCCAAGGCCTGCTATGAGCGGCAGAAGACCCTGGTCCCGGAGGACCGGCGGGCCGCCCTGCCCGCCCGGTATGCCCTGGTAGAGCTGGTCAACCTCCACGACGACTCCCTGGAGTTTGAGCCCATCCACCGGGTGCTCTTCGGCGTGGACCCCGAGGCCCTGCTGGCCGACCTGACCGCCGCCTTCCCCGGCGCTTACGCCGGCACGGGGGAGGGCCACGTCCTGCGCTATGTGTGGGAGGGGGGCTCCGGGGCAGTCACCGTGCCCCGGCCGGCCCACCAGCTCCCGGTGGGCACCCTCCAGGCCTTCCTGGACGGCTGGCTGGAGAGCCACCCCGGCCGCCTCGACTACATCCACGGGGCCGACGTGGTGCGGGAGCTGGCCGCCCGGCCGGGCAATTTGGGCTTCCTGCTGCCCGCCATGGCCAAGGAGGAGCTCTTCCCCACCGTCATCCACGACGGGGTGCTCCCCCGCAAGACCTTCTCCATGGGCGAGGCCCAGGACAAGCGGTTCTATCTGGAGGGGCGGAAGATCCGCTGAATCCCGCTACATAGCATAAAACGAGGGGGAAACGCGCCATGCCCACCCTGACTGCCCTGGCCCATGCCAAACTGAATCTGACCCTGGACGTGCTGGGGCGGCGGAGCGACGGCTACCACGACCTGCGCATGGTGATGACCTCGGTGGCCCTGGCCGACGTCATTACCCTGGAGACGGGGACGGGGGACGGGGTGCGGGCCTCCGCCAATCTGGGCTTTCTCCCCACGGGCGAGAAGAACCTGGCGGCCTCCGCTCTGCTGCGGTTCCAGGAGGCCACCGGCCGGGACCTGGGCGGCGCGCATATTTCCCTGGAAAAGCACATCCCGGTCTGCGCCGGGATGGGAGGCGGCAGCTCCGACGCCGCCGCCGTCCTCCGGGCCCTCAACGACTGCACCGGGGCGGGCCTGTCCCTTCCGGAGCTGGCCCGGGTGGGGGAGGCGGTGGGCTCCGACGTGCCCTACTGCGTGTTGGGCGGCACCGCCCTGGCGGAGGGACGGGGGGAGGTCCTCACGCCGCTGGCCCCGCTGCCCTGCTGTACGGTGGTAGTGTGTAAGCCGAACTTTTCCATCTCCACCCCGGAGCTCTTCCGACAGCTCGACAGCGTGCGCCTGCGCCACCACCCGGACACCGACGGGATGCTCGCCGCCCTGGAGGCCGGAGATCTGGGCGGGGTGGCCCGGCGGGTCTACAACGTCTTTGAGGACGTGCTCCCCCCCCGGCTGCGGACTGAGGTGGCCGCCATCCGGCAGCTTCTGGTGGGCCATGGTGCCCTGGGGGCGGGTATGAGCGGCACCGGCCCCACGGTATTCGGACTCTTCGACTGCGCTGCCGGAGCTGAGCGGGCCCGACGGGAGCTCGGGGAGACCTATCGGGACACTTTTTTGACGGAAACGGTATAAAATAAAACATCACCGTCCACAATGTAGGCAATTACATAGTGGAAGGTGATTTTTTATGGATACCGCAATGCTGAGAGAACGGGGCCGCCTGCGCCGGTGGGAGCTGGCCCTTCTGGTGGGAGTGGCCGCGGCCCTCCTGGCGGGGGTGTGGCTGGATCGGGAGCAGGCCGCCCTGTCGGACAAGGTGATCCGGCTGCATGTGATCGCCAACTCGGACACGGAGGCCGACCAGGCCCTGAAGCTCCGGGTCCGGGACCGCATCCTGGAGGAGGCCGCCGGGTATTTTCAGGCGGGGCAGACGGTGGAGGAGGCGGCGGCGGAGCTGACGGAGTATCTGCCCGCGCTGGCCGAGGCCGGAGCCCAGGTGGTCCGGGAGGCCGGGTACGACTATCCGGTGTCCGCCTCCCTGGAGCCCAACGTCTGGTTCCCCACCAAGACGTACACCGATTTTTCCCTGCCCGCCGGGAGCTACACCGCCCTGCGCATCGTCATCGGGGAGGGGGAGGGCCGCAACTGGTGGTGCGTGGTGTTCCCGCCCCTGTGCCTGGGCTCGGTGACCGAGACGGTGGAGGAGACTGCCTGCACCGGCGGGTTCACCCGGTCGGAGGTCGCCCTCATTACCGGCGAAACCGAGGGCTATGTGGTCAAGTTCAAGGCCATGGAGCTGTGGGACGAGTTCAAGGAGTGGACCGGCCGGTGGTAACAACAGCGCGGACCGCAGGAGCGGTCCGCGCTGCTGTTTTATCCGATCCCGCCGTATACGATGCCCAGCACCCATACGGCGGCGGTGAGCACCACGTAGAGGTGGGCCAGAAGGCCGAATCCCCTCCACAAAGGCCGTTCCCGGCCCAGCATGAGCTCCTGCCGCAGGGGGCCCAGCCCCAGCACCCAGTAGATGAACACCGCACCCAGCACGGCCCCGAAGGGGGCGATGTAGATGGTGATCAGGTCCATCCAGGCCCCCATGTCGGGCAGAGCCTCCAGGAAGAGGCCCACCCCAAAGACCACCGCTCCCACCAGAAGGGTGGACAGAGTGCGGGGCAGCCCCAGCCCCTGGCCCAGACAGTCGCTCACCGCCTCCAGCATGTTGATGAGGGAGGTGATGCCGGCGAAGAGGACCGAGAGGAAGAAGAGCACCGCCAGCACCCGGCCGCCAGGCATCTGCTGAAAGACCCGGGGGAGGGTGATGAACATAAGGGCGGGCCCCGAGTTGGGGGCGATGCCGAAGGAAAAGACCGCCGGAAGGATGGCGAAGCCCGCCAGCAGGGCGGCCAGTGTGTCCAGCAGGGCGGTCATCACCGAGTGGTGGACAATGTCCTCGGACTTTTTCATGTAGCTGCCGTAGATGAGCATCCCAGCCCCGTTGATGGACAGGGAGAAGAAGGCCTGTCCCATGGCCATGACCCAGGTCTCGGGCTTCCGGAGGAAGCTCCAGTCGGGGGCCAGCAGGTAGCGGTAGCCTGCCGCGGCGCCGGGAAGAAAGGCCACCCGCACGGCGATGATCAGAAAGAGCAGGAAAAAGACCGGCATCATGAATTTGCTGATCTTCTCGATGCCGGCGGATACCCCCAGGATGAGGATGACCGCCGTGGCGGTCACGGCGATGAGGTGCCAGGGGACGGAGCCGAAGGAGACGGCCAGCGTTCCGAAGTAGTCCGCCGCATCGGTGGTCAGCACCGCCCCGGTGAGGGAGCCCACGGTGTAGTTGAGCACCCAGCCCACCACCACGGAGTAGCCGATGGCGATGCCCAGCACGCCCAGGACGGGGAGGATGCCGATCAGGCTCCCGCCCCGTCTGCCCCGGGTCTGGAGGGCGTAGTCAAAGGCGCCGCGGGTACCGCAGCCGGTGAGCCGCCCCAGGGCAAACTCGCCGGAGAGACCTACATAGGAAAACAGGGCCACAAAGAGAAAATAGGGAACCAGAAAGGCCCCGCCGCCGTATTGCCCCACCCGATAGGGGAAGAGCCAGATGTTGCCCATGCCCACGGCGGAACCCACCGCCGCCAGGATGACGCCGATGGAGCTGTTGAACTTGCTGTTAGAACACCTTTGTCCTTGCCTCATGTCTGCCTCCAAATACTTCTTTCTTTTAGGAGCCCTACGGCCTCCAGAGATCGGTGAGGGCCACGGCCCTGTGGCCCTGCCAGCCCACCACCGTCCGGGCGGTGAGCAGGGAGTTGAGTACGGCCTCCTCCGCGCACTCCGCCGCCGCCCGGAAGGGCCCGTCCAGCTTTTCCTCGTGGAAGGCGGAGACCGGACGCACGGCGTTCTCCGCCTGAACCTGGAAGGGGTTGGCGGTAGAGAAGGCGAGAAAGACCTCGCCGCTGCCGTGGCCGACGTAGGAGCCCATCCGGGCCAGGCCCACGCTGATGCGCTTGGCCACCCGGCCCAGTTGCCGGGCGTCCAGGGGCAGGTCGGTAGCCAGCACTGCCAGGATGGAGCCCTGGTCGGCCTTGCGGGTCTCCAGCCTTTGGGCCAGCGCGGGGCCGATGCGGCGCCCGCAGACCGTCAGGTCGGACAGCACACCGTGATTGGACTGGACCAGAAGGCCCATCGTATAGGTCCGCCCGTCGTATTCCAGCACCCGGGAGGCGGAGCCGATGCCTCCCTTGAGGCCGTGGCAGATGGTGCCCTTGCCCGCGCCCACATCCCCTTCGTCAAAATCCGGGGCGGCGGCAGCCAGGGCGGCGAAGACCTGCTCCCGACCCACGCAGCGCTCCGCAATGCGGTTGAGGGTGGCGTCGTTGCACTCCCCCACCACGGGGTTCACTGAGTGCAGCTCCACCCCCTCCGCCTGGCACCGCTGGAGCATATATTCCACGATGGCGTCGTGGACCAGCCCCACGTTGAGGGTGTTGGTCAGAGCAATGGGGGTCTCCAGCGTCCCCAGCTCGGACAGTTGCATCAGGCCGGTGGTCTTGCCGAAGCCGTTGTACTGGCACACGGCGGCGGGCAGCTTGTGAGTAAAGGGGTTCTGGGACCCGGGGAGCACCACCGTCACCCCGGTCTTGTGGTCGGAGGTGTCCACCGTGCAGTGACCCACCAGTACGCCGGGCACGTCGGTGATTTTGTTCCGGGGGCCAGTGGGCAGCGAGCCCACCGTCAGGCCGCAGTCCCGGGCGCGCATCGGAATCATGGAGCATTCCTCCTTGGGATGGAGTCCAGACCATTTTATCAGGATACCCCGGCCCTGTAAAGTGGTATACTGGGAGGAAAGGAGGAATCCTGATGCAGGAGCGGTCGTAGCCCGGGGTCCTTGACCAGCCGGCGGTTTTATTATACAATAACTACTATTGTCACATGAGAAAAGGACCTGGTGAGAACATGCTGAATCAAGAACAGGAGCTGCGGTTTTGCAGGGCGCGCCGGGCGGTCATCGGGCTGGACTTTCCCACCCTGAACCCGGAGCAGCGCAGAGCCGCCCTGGCCACGGAAGGCCCCCTGCTGCTGCTGGCCGGAGCGGGCAGCGGCAAGACCACCGTGCTCATCCACCGCGTCGCCAATCTGATGAAATACGGCCGGGGCTCGGACTCGGACGAGGTGCCCGGCTGGGTGACCGAGGACGACCTGGCCTTTCTGGAGGCCTATGCCGCCCACCCTCTCCCCGACGGCAAATCGGAGGCGGAAAGGCTGTGTAAGCTGGAGCCCGCCATGCCCTGGTCCATCATCGCCATCACCTTCACAAACAAGGCGGCCGGGGAGTTGAAGGAGCGGTTGGAGCGGATGCTGGGCCCCACCGCCAACGACGTGTGGGCCTCCACCTTCCACTCCGCCTGCGTGAAGATTCTGCGCCGGGACATCGAGAAGCTGGGCTTTGACCGCTCCTTCACCATCTACGACTCCGCCGACTCCGAGCGGGTGGTCAAGGATGTGCTGAAGGACCAGCGCATCGACGATAAGGCCTTTCCCGCCCGGTCGGTGCTCTCCGCCATCTCCCGGGCCAAGGATTCCATGCTCTCCGGACCGGAGTACCTGGCCCAGTGCGAAAAGGCGGGGGATTTCCGCCTGACCAAGATCGCCAAGGTCTACGTGGAGTATGAGCGCCGCCTCCGGGAGGCCAACGCCCTGGATTTCGACGACCTGATCCTGGACACGGTGCGTCTGCTGCGGGACTTTGAGGACGTGCGCGGCTACTACCAGAACAAGTTCCGCTATGTGCTCATCGACGAGTATCAGGACACCAACAATCTCCAGTACCAGTTGGCCGCCCTGCTGGCGGGGAAATGGGAGAACATCTGCGTGGTGGGCGACGACGACCAGTCCATCTACCGCTTCCGGGGGGCCACCATCGAGAACATCCTCTCCTTTGAGCACCAGTATCAGGGGGCCCGGGTCATCCGGCTGGAGCAGAACTACCGCTCCACCCAGAACATCCTGGGGGCCTCCAACGCGGTGATCCGCAACAACCAGGGCCGCAAGGGCAAGGAGCTGTGGACCGACCACGCCGCCGGCGACAAGGTCCAGGTCTACACCGCCATGAACGAGAGCGACGAGGCCCAGTACGTGGCGGCCCAGATCCTGGGGGATTTCGCCCAGGGCCGCCGCTGGAAGGACCACGCAGTGCTCTACCGGATGAACGCCCAGTCCAACCAGATTGAGCAGGCCTTCAAGCGCAACGGCGTGCCCTACCGCATCATCGGCGGCACCCGGTTCTTCGACCGGGCGGAGGTCAAGGACATGCTGGCCTACCTGTGCGCGGTGAACAACCCCGCCGACGACCTGCGGCTGGTGCGCATCCTCAACAACCCGCCCCGGGGGATCGGGCCCGCCACCGTCCAGCGGGCCCAGGCCATCGCGGCGGCGGAGCACCGCCCGGTGTGGGAGGTCATCCGGAACGCCCGGGCCTACCCCGAGCTCCAGAAGGCCGCCGCCCGGCTGGCTCAGTTTGCCGATCTGATGAGCGGTCTGCGCCGCCAGGCGGTGGAGCTGCCCCTGCCTGACTTCTACGAGGAGGTGGTGAGCAGGACCGGCTATGCCGTCATGCTGGAGGCCAAGGACACGGTGGAGGACCGGACCCGGCTGGAAAACGTGCGGGAGCTTTTGACCTCCATCAACAGCTACATAGAGGATGCGGAGGGGGAGCCCACCCTGGCGGGCTTCCTGGACACCATTGCCCTGTATACTGATCTGGACAACCACGATCCCAACGAGGACTGCGTGGTGATGATGACCATGCACGCCGCCAAGGGGCTGGAATTCCCCGTGGTCTTTGTGGTCGGCGTGGAGGAGGGGATCTTCCCCGGCATTCGGGCCATCGGCGAGACCGAGGAGATGGAGGAGGAGCGGCGGCTGTGCTACGTGGCCATGACCCGCGCCAAGGAGCGGCTCCATCTCACCTGCGCCAGCCAGCGCATGCTCTTCGGCCGCACCAGCGCCAACCGGCCCTCCCGCTTCGTAGGGGAGATCCCCGCTGAGTATGTGCAGGCAAGCGGCCGCAGCTATTGGTCCGCCCCGGACGACGACGCGGCCGGGCGGTGGACCGCCCCAAGCACGCGGAGCCCGTCTGCGGACCGGCCGAGCGCCTACGGCGCGCCGCGGGTGCCCATGGGGGCCGGCTCTCCCCGAAGATCCCCGTCCGCCCCGCGGGGCGGCCTGGGACGGCCGGAGACAAAAGCCCCCGCAAGCCTGCCCTCCTTCCAGAAGGGGGACGCGGTGGTCCACAAGGCCTTCGGCACCGGCATGATCCTCAACGTGACCCCCATGGGGGGCGACGCCCTGGTGGAGATCGCCTTCGACAAGGGCGGCACCAAGCGGCTGATGCTCAAATCCGCCGCCCAGCACATGTCCAGGGCGGAATGAAAAACGGGCAGCCTTTGGCCGCCCGACGGAGACTGTCGAATTAGTGGCGCAGCCACTGGTTCGACAGTCTCCGTCACATCAGCAGTTCAGTGAAGCTCCGGAGGTATCGGTGGCTGTTTTCCCGCACCTGGTCCTGATAATTCTCATAGAAGGGGTCGTATACCCCCACCACTGTCATACCCACGCTCTTGGCGGCGGCGCAGTTAGCGGGGGCGTCCTCATAGAGGGTGCAGTCGGCGGGGGCCACCCCCAGCCGCTGGGCGGTCAGCGTGAATACTCTGGGGTCCCGCTTCTCCATGCCCAGGTCCTGGGCGAAGACGATGGCCTCGAACCAGTCGGCCAGGCCGTGGTGAGCCAGCGCCGAGCGGCACAGCTCCGGCACGCAGGCGGTGACCAGGGCCATCCGCTCCCCCCGGTCCCGGCAGCGGGCCAAAAATTCCCCCGCCCCGGGCTTGAGGGGCACCCTGGCGTAGGCGTCCGCCGCCATGGACAGCCACTCGTCCATGATTTCCTGGACGGAGAGGTCCATGTGGTAGTAATCCCTGGTGTACTGGGCCGCCACGGGAAAGATGGAGTGGCCCACGGTGTAGGCGTACTCGTCGGTGGGGGTCAGGCCGTGGCGGCCCAGAAAGGCCAGGTCCACCTCCACCCAGATGCCGTTGGAGTCGATGAGGGTGCCGTCCAGATCGAATAAAAGCAAGCGATTCACGTCCTTCTGCTACAAATAAAACCGCCACGGAAAGTCCACGGCCTCCTCGGCATAGTCGATGCCGATGCGCTTGCCCACATGGATGTCCGCCGGAGGGGCCTCTCCGGCGTCCCACAAAAACAGCTCGTCCCCGGTGAGGTCCAGGCCGTTCTGGGCCCGGGTCAGGTCCAGGGCCCGGCATACCTTGCCGGGGCCGTTGAGGAAATTCTTTTTCTGATAGGGGGTCAGCTCCGCCAGGGCCTTGCCGAAGCGGTTGCGCGCCAAAAACTCCGCGCCCTCCGCCGCCTCCAGGCCCCGGAGCAGCACGGCGCTGGGGGTACCGGCGGGCTCGGTGACGAAATTGAGGCAGTGGTACATACCGTAGATGAGGTAGATATAGGCGGTGCCGGGCGGGGCATAGAGGGTCTCGGTCCGGGGAGTCCGCCGCCCGCCGTAGGCGTGGCAGGCCTTGTCCACCGCTCCCACGTAGGCCTCGGTCTCGGTGATGCGCCCAGCCAGCCAGAGACCGTGCCAGCGCCGCACCAGATATTTGCCCAAAAGCGCCCGGGCGGTCTGCACGGTGTCACGGTCATAAAAGTCCCGGCTCAGTTTTCCCACGGTTCCACCTCCCCATTTTTGTATCTTACCACGTTGAAGGAGACAATACAACGATGAACGAGACTCTGCTGAAAAAGCTGGCAAAGCCCATGCTGATCCTGGCTCCCGTGATCTGGGGCAGCTCCTTCGTGGTGATGAAGCATTCGCTGGACAGCTTCACCCCCTTCTACCTGCTGGCCTTCCGATTCACGGCGGCGGCCGTCCTGCTGGGCCTGGTCTGCTGGAAATCCTGGCGGGCGATGGACCGGAGCTATCTGAAAAGCGGACTCGTCATCGGTACATTTTTGTTTTTGGCCTATGCCTTCCAGACCTTCGGCCTGGACCGTACCACCTCGGGCAAAAACGCGTTCCTGACGGCGGTATATTGTGTCATCGTGCCTTTTTTATACTGGCTCATCGCCAGGCGGCGGCCGGACAAGTGGAACATTCTGGCCGCCTTTATCTGCATCGCGGGCATCGGTATGGTGGCGCTGACCACCAAGGGCTCCGGCGGGCTGGCCGTCAATCTGGGGGACATGCTCACCCTGGCGGGCGGATTCTTCTTCGCCGCCCACATTGTGGCGGTGAACAAGTTTGCCGAAGGCCGGGACATCTTCCTCATCACGGTGCTCCAGTTCGCGGTGTTTGCCGCCTGGTCCTGGATCGGAGCCCTGGTCTTTCGGGAGCCCTTCCCCGCCGGACTGTCCGGCGGCGCGGTGTTCGCCATGGTCTATCTGGTGGTCTTTTCCTCCTGCGGAGCCCTGCTGTTCCAGAACATCGGGCAGAAGTACACGGCTCCCGCCACGGCGGCGGTGCTCCTCAGTCTGGAGGCGCCCTTCGGCGTGCTGTGCTCCATCCTGGTGGGGGAGGAGGACCTCAACGCCGTCATGGTCCTGGGCTTTGCGCTGATCTTCCTGGCGGTGGTCTGCTCGGAGACCAAGTTTGAATTCCTGCGAAAAAAGACCCTCGAAAAAAAGGGTTGACAACCCGCCCCGTCCTGCGTATAATAACCCACAAGTAAATCATCCAAACCAGTGACGAAGAGAAGTAACCGGCCAGTCCCAATCTTTAGCGAGCTCCGGACGGTGGAAGCGGGGCGTGCGGGAACCGGTGAATGGACTTCGGAGGGCGGCTTGAACGGGTCCGCAGGACTCCAGTAGATGCCGACGGGGCCCCACCCGTTATCCATCGGGCACGCATGATGGTGCGTGAAGCGAGTGGACGCGCAGGCGTCAATTTGGGTGGTATCGCAGAAGCTGGATCGGCTTTTGTCCCATAGGGGGACAAAAGCCGTTTTTCTTTTGCTGGCTCCATCTGCCGCCCAATACTCAAAAAAGGAGAAAAACACCATGAAGAAGCTGAATCTGAAGAAGCTGCTGTCTCTGACCGCCGCCGTTGCCCTGACCCTGTCCCTGGCCGCCTGCTCCGGCGGGACCGCATCCAGCCCCTCGCCCTCCGCCTCCGCGCCCGCGGGGAGCGCCCCGGCCGCGGGGGAGGGCTACAAAGTGGCGGTGGTGAAGCAGCTCGACCACGCCTCTATGGATGAGATCGCCAACGCCATCACCGGCCGGCTGGACGAGATCGCCGCCGAGAAGGGCGCGGAGATCACCTATCAGGTGTTCAGCGGCCAGAACGACCAGAGTACCCTGACCCAGATTGGGTCCCAGATCGTGGCGGACGGGTACAGCGCCATTGTCCCCATCGGCACCCTGGCCGCCCAGGTCATGGTGGTGGCCGCCGAGGACAGCAAGACCCCCGTCATCTTCGCCGCCGTCAGCGATCCGGCCTACAACGACCTGACCGGCATCGACTACCTCACCGGCACCAGCGACGCCCTGAATACCGAATTTATCCTGGATATGATGCTGGCCCAGAACCCGGATACCGCCAAGGTGGGCCTGCTCTACTCCAAGTCCGAGACCAATTCCGCCACCCCCATCGCCGAGGCCAAGACCTATCTGGACGGCAAGGGCATCGCCTATGTGGAGGCCACCGCCAACACCAATGACGAGGTCATTGCCGCCGCCAGCTCCCTCATCGCCGACGGGGTGGACGCCGTCTTCACCCCCACCGACAACGTGGTCATGGCCGCCGAGTTAGCCATCTACGAGGACCTGGCCGCCGCCGGCATCCCCCACTACACCGGGGCCGACTCCTTCGTCCGCAACGGCGCCTTTGCCACCTGCGGCGTCAACTATACCGACCTGGGGGCGCAGACCGCCGATCTGGTGGAGCAGGCCCTCAGCGCGGGCATGGACGGCCTGGAGGACTTCTACAAGGTTTCCGGCGGCATCATCACCGTCAACACCGAGACCGCCGCCGCCCTGGGCGCCGACTACTCCGTGTTTGCCGACATGGGCGACCTGGTGGAGGTCACCACCACCGCCGAATAAAAACCGAACCATGGAAACGCCGCCCCCCGGCTCTAGCCGGGGGCGTCGGTGCGTGAAAGGGGCAGATTGCCATGTTCTATATCGCCCAGACCGCCCTGGAGCTGGGATTTCTGTATGCGCTGGTGGCCATGGCCCTCTTCCTCAGCTACCGGGTGCTGGACATCGCCGACCTGACCACCGACGGAGCCTTCGTCCTGGGGGCCGCCGTATCGGTCTCGCTGGCCGCCGCGGGCCATCCTGTGCTGGCCGTCCCCGCCGCCATGGCCGCGGGCGCCTGCGCCGGGTTCGTCACCGCCTTTCTCCAGACCAAGCTGGGGGTGCCTCCCATCCTGGCGGGCATCGTTACCAATACCGGGCTCTATACCGTCAACCTGATGGCTATGGGGTGGAAATCCAACGTCAGCCTGCTCAAGCAGGAGACGGTGTTTTCCCTGTTCCGGGCCACCGGCCTGGGCGGGGACTGGTATGAGACCGTCCTGGCCGCAGGAATTACCCTGCTTATGGGCGCCCTGCTGGTGAGCTTTCTGGGGACCCGGCTGGGCCTCAGCATCCGGGCCACCGGCGACAACCGGGATATGGTGCGGGCCTCCTCCATCAACCCCACCTTTACCGTCACCGTGGGCCTGTGCATCTCCAACTCCCTCACCGCCCTGTCCGGCGCGGTGGTGGGCCAGGCCCAGAAGAGCGCCGACATCAACGGCGGCACCGGCATCGTGGTCATCGGCCTGGCCTGCCTCATCATCGGGGAGACTGTGGTGGGCCGGGGCTCTATGCTCCGGGGGGCGCTGGCCGTCATCGCGGGCAGCGTCATCTACCGCTTCGTCTACGCCCTGGTGCTGCGCTCCCCCATCCCCATCGACTGCCTCAAGCTGGTCACCGCCATTGTGGTGGCGCTGGCCATCGCCGCCCCGTCCCTGAAGCAGTGGTGGGGCTTCCAGTGCCGCCGCCGGGCGGCCGCGGGAAAGGGGGGAGCGTGACATGCTGGAGCTGAAGCAGGTCTCCAAGACCTTCAATCCCGGCACCGTCAACGAGAAAAAAGCCCTGGAGGGAGTGGACCTCCGGCTGGAGCCGGGGGATTTCGTCACCATCGTGGGCTCCAACGGGGCGGGGAAATCCACCCTGTTCAACGCCGTGGCCGGGGATTTCCTCATCGATGCGGGCAGCATCACCCTGGACGGGGCGGACATCACCTATCAGCCGGCCTACCGCCGCAGCCGCCGGATCGGGCGGCTGTTCCAGGACCCCATGCGGGGCACCGCCCCCCACATGACCATCGAGGAGAACCTGGCGCTGGCCTACCTGCGCACCGCCAAGCACCAGAGCTCCTTTTTCAGCCGGGTGTCCAAGGCCGACAAGGCCCTGTTCCGGGAACAGCTCGCCCGGCTGGGTATGGGGCTGGAGGACCGGATGCGCCAGCCGGTGGGATTGCTCTCCGGCGGCCAGAGGCAGGCGCTGACCCTGCTGATGGCCACCATGGTGCCGCCCAAGCTGCTGCTGCTGGACGAGCACACCGCCGCCCTGGACCCGGGAACGGCGGAGAAGGTGCTCAGGCTCACCCGGGAAATCGTGGAGGGGGAGCGCCTCACCTGCCTGATGATTACCCACAACATGAAAAACGCCCTGGAGCTGGGCAACCGCACCCTGATGATGGACGGCGGGCGCATCGTCTTAGACATTGGCGGAAGGGAGCGGGCGGGCCTCACGGTGGAGGACCTGCTGGAGCGCTTCCGGGCGGGTGTGGGCAAGGGCCTGGACAACGACCGCATCCTGCTTTCCTGAGCGGACAGAGAACAGCCCCGGCATCCCGTTTGGGATGCCGGGGCTTTGTCAGGAGGGTAGGTACGCCGCCCGGAAGGGCGGCGGGGGCTTCAGCCCCAGCAGGTGCGTTGGGTGTTGGCCGCAGTATCGGCGGTGACCGCCGCCGCTGCGGCGGCGGAATTCCGGCAGACCTCGCAGAGCCACGCCGGGTCCCAATTGGAGCCGGAGTCGGAAGCGTCGCAGTCGCAGCCGCGATTGCAGCAGCATCTGCAGCCGCACGAAGAGCACCCGCAGCCCCAGTTTGAATGATTGCAGCACATTGCGCATCCCTCCATTGATGGGTGGATAGGGGACCGGATTCCCCGTTCCACAGGATATCTTATGCGCCGGGACGACAGAATGCGACAGGAACCGCCAGAACCCTCCCGCATAAGATAGGATATGACAGCAGGAGGGAGCGACACGAGCCTATGTATCCAGCGTACCCTTACAGAGGTTACCGCAGAGAGTGTGAACAGGTGGGGCTGACCTTTCCGCCCCAGCATCAAGAGCGCCAGCCCGGCCTGGAATATCTCATGGACCCGCCGCCCCTTGCAGAGAATCCGGCGGTGCGGGGCAGCGGCAGACTGGCGGGGAAAGCGGCCCTCATCACCGGCGGAGACAGCGGCATCGGCCGGGCGGTGGCGCTGGCCTTTGCCCGGGAGGGGGCCGACGTGGCCATTTCCTACCTCAACGAGCACAAGGACGCCGCCGAGACCCGCCGCCGGGTGGAAGCCCAGGGCCGGGGCTGTCTGGTGCTGCCGGCGGATCTGCGGCTGGAGAGCGAGTGCGCCCGGACGGTGGGGCGGGTGATGGACCGGTTTGGGCGGCTGGATATCCTGGTGTGCAACCACGCCGTCCAGTATGTTCAGCCGAGCATCCTGGACATCGGAGCCGACCAGCTTTCCGACACCTTCCAGACCAATATCCTGTCCTATTTCTATCTGATCCAGGCCGCTCTGCCTGGGATGGAGCGGGGGAGCGCCATCATCACCACCACCTCGATTACCGCCTATCAGGGGGCGGAGCGGCTCATCGACTACAGCGCGACCAAGGGGGCTGTGGTCTCCTTGACCCGCTCTCTGGCCAGGGCTTTGGCGGGAGAGGGCATCCGGGTGAACGCCGTGGCTCCGGGGCCGGTGTGGACGCCGCTCCAGCCAGCCTCCCGACCGGCGGAGGAGCTGGAGACCTTTGGCTCCGGCGCCGATGCCACACCCATGGGCCGGGCCGGCCAGCCCTTTGAGCTGGCCGAGGCCTACGTGTTCCTGGCCGCTCCGGATTCCGCTTTTATGACTGGACAGATTCTCCATGTGGACGGGGGCTCTTTCGGATTTTCCTGACGGAACTGGAAGGAAAAGGAGCCTTGTCGCTTCCTTAAAAATTTTGGGCAGAGAAATCCCTTCCAAATGTCAAAGGGGTATGCTATAATCATTAAAAATAGAGGCCGGAGTATGAGACACATAGGCGAAATGTACAGGCAGGGGAACGGACGGTCGCCATAAGACCATGTGACAGCCGCCCGGCACACACAGAGAAATGATAAGGAAAGAGCTGAATCGGTGCCATGAGAGACAGTGTGGGCCAGGGGAAGGCCTATGAAAAGGTGATCGACTATATCCAGGGGGAGATTCTGAAGGGAGATCTGAAGCGGGGCGAGAAGCTCCCGCCGGAGAGGGAACTGGCCGAGCTGCTGGGCGTGGGGCGCAATTCCGTGCGGGAGGCCATGCGGACCCTGAGCCTGATGGGCTTCATCTCCAGCACCCAGGGAGCGGGAAATTTCGTATCCTGCAATCTGGAGAAAAACCTGGCCGAGTCCACCCGGATGATGATGATGCTCAACGAGACCGATTACCGGCAGATCAGCGAGCTGCGGCAGGGCCTGGAGAGTCAGGCCATCCTGCTGGCTGCCGAGCGCATCGCCCAGGCGCAGCTTTCCCGGCTGGAGCAGATCGCCTGGGAGATGCGGGGGGCCGGAATGGAGCAGAGCGTGGCGCTGGACAAGGAACTCCACGGCATCATCGGAGAGGCATCGGGCAACCGGCTCATCATGGTGATCCTCCGCGCTCTGGCGGAGACCATCGACAGCTTTATCGACGACATGCACCGGCGCATTATGTCCAACGAGGATCTGGGCAAACGACTGCTGGATGCCCACCAGGGCATCGTGCTCGCACTGGTGGACCGGAACGGGCCGGAGGCGGTGCGGATGATGCGGGAACACTTCCGGGTGGTGGACGAGGCCATCTTCTCCCTGGTGCTCAACCAGGACGGTACACCCAAGACGGATTAAAGTTGTGTTCGTTGGCGGCCTCCGTGAGCAGGCCTTTCACGTCGGGCAGGGCAAAGATCTTCTCGATTTCCGTTTCGTACATGGTGCATACCTCCTGACAGATTGAATGGATGGATAGGATAGGAAAAGGGCCGTCTACTTCTCAGTAGACGGCCTGGCTGACGGTATGGGATTTTTCCGACCTTGCGGCGGTAGCTGCCTGCTGAAAGCAGATTGTTTCCGCTGCAAAGTTCTCGGGGATAGATGCGCAAGCGGTGCAAGGGGTGCAGCCCCTTGTGCGGAGCAACGCGACGCAAAACAGCCCGGACTTCATTAGTCCGGGCTGTTCGCTTCGCAGAGTGCACGATACGGGGCCTGCCCCTGTAGAAAAGTGCGCCATTCGGATTCGCTGCTCTCAGCCGTTATGACTCCGATAGAGGAAGGTGACGATCTGTGCGCGGGTGCAATCCGCATTGGGACTGAACGTAGCGGCGCTGGTCCCGCTGGTGATCCCATTTGCCACAGCCCAGTTCACAGCGTCCGCATAGTAGGCGTCTGCCGCCACATCGGTAAAAACATTTACAGAGGCCACAGCGGGAGACTTCTGGGCACGCCACAGGAAGGTGACGATCTGCGCACGGGTACACTTGCTATCGGGACTAAAGGTGGTGTCGCTGGTGCCCTTGGTGATGCCGTTCTCCACGGCCCACAATACCGCGTCATGATAGTAGGCGTCCGCGGCAACATCCCCGAAGGGCATGGTGCCGCTCTTGGGGGAGGGGCTGCCTGCGGCTCTCCACAGGAAGGTCACAGCCTGGGCACGGGTACAGGCTGCGTCGGGGCTGAACATGGTGCCGGAAATGCCCTTCGTGATACCGTTCTCCACCGCCCAAATCACAGCGTCTTTGTAGTAGGCATCGTCGTTGACATCGGTGAAGGGATTCTCTGCGGTCTTTGTGAAGGTGGCTTTGACGGTCACAGCGGAAGCGGGCATGGTGAAGGTATATTTACCGTTCTTTTCGGTGAGCTTCACCTTGTCGCCGTTCTTGTCGGTGACTTTCAAAGTGTCCAGTTCATAGCCCTTATCGGGGGTGGCGGTTACGGTGATGGTGGTTCCCTTGCTGGCGCTCTTGCGGCTTGCGGTCGCACTGCCGTTTTCGGCATCGGCCACAGTAATGGCGTAGGATGTAGAGCCGCCGCTGTGGGAGCCGCCGGAAGAACCGCCGCCAGTGCGGGTCCAGTGAGCATAAATGGTGCTGTTCTCAGTAAAGACGGTGGAGGTCGTTACCTTCTCGCCGCCGCTTACCGCGGTGTACCAGCCGTCAAAGGAGTAGCTGCCGCTGCGGGTCGGAGTAGGCAGATCGGACAGTCTGCCGTCTGTGCCGGTGATGGCGCTTGCCGGGGACACAGAGCCGCCGTTGGCGTCGAAGGTGACAGTGTACTCGGCGGGCTTCATGGCCTCACGGGTCCAGATGCCGGTGAAGGTCAGGCCGCCCTGGACCATCTCGATCTGGGTGTTGGGGGCAACATCGACGCCGTTCAGCTGCCAGGTCCGGAACTTCCAGATGTAATCGCCAACCGTGACATCCTCGGGCTTTGCCGCCGTCGTGACCATCTGGCCGACGGAGTAGTTGTAGCTGTTGGTGGGCAGGGTGGCCATGACCTCGGCGGGAACGCTGTTATCATAGCTGTAGGTGACGCCGTACTCGCACTCCACGTCGATGGCGGGCAAGGAGGTTGCCGCCGGGGCAACCCAACGGGCGTCCTTCCAGGTCATATGGAAGAAGATCGAATCGTTAACAGCGGAGTGCTTTTTGCCGACTTCCGCAGAATATGCATCCGCATATTTCAAGGTGGACACAGTGATGGGGCAGACATAGCTGTCGCCGCTCTGGGACACCGTACCGATGGAAGCGGTATCCGCGATCTGATTGACGGACACCGCAGTATGTCCGGCGCCCTCGGTGACGCACTGAACGGTATAGGCGGTGGGGAGATCGGTTGCGGCAGGCGCGTCGGGAGCCGTTTCACCGGGCTGGTCACCACCTCTGATTGCGCCCGCAAATGCTGCGGTGGGGAAAAGTCCCAGCAACATCACGCAGCACAGCAGAGTACTCATCAGTTTAGTTATTCTCTTCTTCATTTTTTTCCTCCTCATCGTTAAAATCGGGTATTTCATATGCGCTCTCTGGCGACGCCGCAGTTTTGGGAGAGCCCTGTATAATTTGCAAAAAAGCCTCCTGGCGGGCGGTTTTTGTTTCGACGCTCCTTAAGCGGCGTTGCCGCATTCACATTCATATATGCCCATCACCACCTTTCCCGCGCGGCTGCCGTTTTCTGGCAGATTTTTCCATGGGTTAAAGTGGCAGAATGTGTACCTTTTGACACTTGCTCTTTTGGGGCGTAATTAGGAAAAGGTTGCAGACTCTGTCAAGAAAAATGACGGAAATGCTTGCTCTTGAGCTGGGGTTGTGCTATGATTTCTTATGTATAAGTGGCTATCAAAAGGTACACCTTGCGGTAGCTACTGCTATTTTCCCGGCATGTTTGCCAGCCGGTACTCCCGCAGCCTGCGGTAAAAGGTCGCCTGCGCCAGCCCGCTTTGGCTGAGCGCTTCGGAAAAGGGAATGCGCCCGCGCTCCCACGACGCGACGATTTTCCCAAAATCCTCCGGCGCGGCCACGGGCGGCCTGCCGAAGCGGACGCCCTTCGCTTTTGCCGCCGCGATGCCCTCCGCCTGCCGTTTGCGGATGTTCTCGCGCTCCGACTGCGCCACAAAGGACAGGATCTGCAGCACAAGGTCGGCAATAAAGGTCCCCATGAGGTCCTTGCCCTGCCGGGTGTCCAGCAGCGGCATATCCAGCACCGCGATGTCGATGCCTTTTTCCTTGGTGAGGATGCGCCATTGGTTTTGAATCTCCTCATAGTTGCGTCCCAGCCGGTCGATGCTCAAAATGTAGAGCAGGTCGCCCGGCCTCATTTTTTTGACGAGCCTTTTGTACTGCGGGCGGTCAAAATCCTTACCGGACTGCTTGTCCATATAGACATTCTTTTCCGGCACCTGCGCCGCCCGCATGGCCACTAGCTGCCGCTCCTCGTTCTGGTCGGTGCTGGAAACGCGGATATAGCCGTAGGTTTTATTCTCGGTCATGATTGTCCCCTCTTTTGCCATGCAAGATCGCAGTCCAGTGCGTCGGCCAGTTCCGCGGCCTCGCCAGAGCGGAGCGAACCGCACTTGAGCCTGCCAGAGAGGTTGGGGACGCTGCGGCTCCAGCCGTATTCGTCGGAGAGGGAGTCCACCACCTCCGTCGTGGTCCTTCCGGCGCGGACGATATCGGACTTGATTTCGTTTCGGTAGGTTTCTGACTTTTTCAGCTTCATATTTACAATTTCCTCCTGTTTTCTTGTGCGCTCTGTGGTAAAATGGTTTCGCCGGACGGCGATATTAGTTTGCCGCAGAGCGTTGAGTTTTCATGTATGGCTTCTCGCTGGAAAGGAGCCATTCGTCACCCTGATTCACATTCTCAAGCGGTCCAAGCACATGAAAAGTCCCATCAGCCAGCAAGGGTAAGAAAAAGAGGAAATAGATAAAAAGGCACCATATCCAGCAAAAGCTGAATATGGTGCCTTTTTCATTAGCCAATCCCCGTCTGACAGATGCTCATTTCGTAATTTCGGCCTAAACCTGTTTTACAAGCACCTGCTTAAAGCCCGGGGGCGGTTATTAATAGGAGCAATCAGAGGGTGTAGCAGACCTTTCCG
>ERZ781272.256-NODE-256-length-54650-cov-12.805458_pt1 | contig 54650 bp, 63 predicted proteins | sample MGYA00375850_ERZ781272 | MGnify/ENA primary metagenome ERZ781272 (study PRJEB29790, sample SAMN06051246) | human gut metagenome | host: Homo sapiens | place: USA: Cincinnati, Ohio | collected 2013-06-21 | study: EMG produced TPA metagenomics assembly of the Gut...
AAGGGCTATGCCCGTTAATGCAAAACCTCCGGCTAGGCCGGAGGATATTTATTTAATTTATTGCGAAATTGTACTATTAAACTAAGATTGCTAAAATAAAAATTAAAATCTAAAGTAAAAGTTATGAAAATTTTAAAATAAATACTATAATTTTTAAAAAGTATAGATTAAAGATAAATAATCTATACAAAAATAATTAAAAATCATGATGATGAAAGAAGAGGAAAAGGGGAATACATGTATGATAACGATAATGTCTCCAACGAAGACGTTTAATGATAATATATGTCCGCTGAAATTTGATATAGAGGCTATGGCATTTAAGGATGAGATTAAGGAGCTTATCGCTATATTAAAGAAATATGATGTTTCTGAAATAATGAGAATCATGAAAGTTTCAAAAGTATTAGGCGAAGCTACATATAAGAAATATAAGACTTTTGATGATGACATAAAAGGATATGAAGCTATAAAATACTTTTATGGAGAAGCTTTTAAGGGGTTAGATGCGGCAACTTTAGATGAGGAAGATATAGTTTTTGGGCATAATCATCTTGTGATATTGTCAGGCCTTTATGGCTTAATTAAACCACTAGATATAATTAAGCCTTATAGATTAGAGATGGGAACTAAGCTAAAAACAGCTAATGAAAAAGACTTGTATGGTTATTGGAAGGATAAGCTTACAACTTATATGATGAAATCTATAGAAGACACCTCTGGAGAAAAAGTGCTTTTAAATTTAGCTTCTGATGAATACAGCAAAGCCTTAGATTTAAAGAGTATAGATGAAAAATACAAAGTTGTAACTATATCATTTAAAGAAAATCGAGATGGCAAGTATAAAACCATTGGAACTTATGCTAAGAAAGCCAGAGGGCTTATGGCTAGATATATACTGAAAAATAAGATCGACATCCTAGAGGATATAAAATACTTTAATGAAGATGGATACAGTTTTAATGAAGAACAAAGCGATGATAATAATTTTATTTTTATCAGATAGTTTGAAGGAGTATTTATGAAAAAAACTATTTTAGCAGCTTATGTTATTATAAATCTTATTATGTTTTATATGATGTATAGAGATAAAAAATTAGCAAAGACTCATCAGTGGAGGATAAGTGAAAAAACTCTTATAGCTGGAGCGTTAGCCTTTGGTGGCTTGGGAGTATTTATGGGTATGAAGATGTTTCATCACAAGACAAAACATACTTTGTTTAGGATAGTAGCACCTTTGACAGCTATTATTCAGATACCAGTGTTAATTTACTATAATATGTAAGTTGGTAGTAAAGAAATTGGGTTGTATCAAATGCTTTAAAAATTGCTTTTGATACAACCCATGATTTATTTCTCCAAAAAATCTTTTTCTGCTTGCAGAACTTCTTTTAAAGCATCTATAGTTTTAATGACATCGTCTTTTATATCTAAAGCATGATTTGCATTTTCTATGAAAAGGAGATTAGAACCATTAGTTTCTTTTATATTAGTTAGATTGTTTGAATTTAAAAGAGGATCGGCACTACCTGTTATTATTAAAGAATTTGTAGTTATACCAAGAGATACTGTTTTATCTATAGGACTTATATAGATATTTTTTGTGATTTTATCTCTAAAATGTTTGTTAACCATGATTTGTACACAAGTTCCTATGCTCTTTCCTATTATAATAATATTGTCATAATCTTTGATAATAGATCTTTCTATGACATTTATAGTTTCACTTACAAGAATATCAAATTCTTTAGAGGGATCAAATTTAGCTCTGGTTATATGAAATCCATACTCTATCTCTAAAACATCATATCCCATCTGAAGACACAACTGTTTAGAATAATCAAGATAAGACCTATCTAAAAGATAGCCTATTCCGGGGAGTATTATAGACAGAGTTTTACTGTTGTTATCTGTAAACTTCCCATTTGATTCTACACCCCAATAAGATTTGGTTAATTTATTATTCATGATTTAAGCCTCCTACAAATATATAATTAGTATTAGTGTTATAAAGATAATTATAATATATTCTTAAAAAATGGCTAGTCAATATGAATTGATAAAAAAGTCACATTATGATATAATTATTGATTATTCTAATAAAATGGAGGGATTTTATGACTAAAAAAGTGGTATCAAATACTCTTTTATTCATAGGTATCTTAACTTTTGTAATAGTATTTAAAACATTTTTCGGAGAATCAAATACGTTGGTTGGAGTAACTTTAATTATGTCAATCCTAGTACTTATGAGCGAAGACTTGACAAGAAAACCTGGGATTAATTTTATTAAATTATTATTTTTAAATGTAATTTTAGGATTTTTTTCTTATATAGCTAATACGAATATATGGTTAGGATTAGTTTTAAATTTTGTAGTTTTAGGCGGAATAGGATATTTCTTAAGCTACAATTTAAATAAAAATATAATAGTACCATTTGGATTACAGTATTTATTTATGCTATATACTCCAGTAAGTGGTATAGATTTTTATAAAAGAATTGCAGGACTTATATTTAGTGCTATTTTAATAATGGCAATTCAGCTTATAATACATAGAAAAAAGAAAGATGATAATAATTTAAATGAGACTTTAGAGAAAGATGACGTATATAAAGAAATAAAAGTATTTGGAAAAATGGTTGAAATACATACAATAAGAGCAAGATATGCAGTAAGAGTTGGTGTAGTTGCTGCAATAGCTGCCTTTATAGTGGGATATTTTGAATTAGAGCAGGGAAGATGGATTGTTTACACAATATTTTCTTTAACAGAATTTTACTCAGAACATTGCAAAGAAAGATCAAAGCAAAGATTAGAAGGTACAATAATAGGATCGTTAATAGTAGTAGTATTATTTCTTATTATAAATGATAACAGCTTAAGAGCATTAATAGTTTTAGTAGCTGGATATATGGATACATATACGAATAACTACCGAGATAAGATGATTTGTGTCACAGCTTCAGTTGTAGCGTCGGTATCATTAGTAAATGGAACATTAACAACTATTTTTGAAAGAATATCATATGTATGTTTGGGTATAGTTCTAGCATTATTTATTAATAAATTTGTACTTGAAACAACATTAGAACAAAGAGAACTTACATCTTAATAAAACTTATATAAAAATGATAGCCAATACTGGAGAAACTAGTATTGGCTGTTATTTTTATAGGCAAGATTAATAAAATCATTAGCACTTTGAGTAAGATATTTATTTTTGTGATAAATAATAGAAAATTTTCTTGTCAAAGAAACCCCTTCTATGTTAACAGCATAGATTTCATTTCTTTTTAAACTATCTTTTATTAAAAGATAAGGTAGAACGGATATGCCGATATTATGGCTTACAGCCCTTACAATAGCTTGAGTACTAGAGCTCTGCCAAAGTATAGAGGCTTTAACTCCGTGTAAATCTAAGATATCATCAAATATTTCTCTACCAGCGCTGCCCTTTTCTCGCATTATAAAATCTACATTTTTCAAATCATTTATATTGATTGTTTTTCTTTTAGCAAAAGGGTGGTCAGGGGAGCAGATAAGCACTAAGTTATCATCCATGAAGTGTCTGCTCTCAATAAATGGGTTATGAGCAAATCCTTCTATAAAACCTATATCAATTTCATTTTTTAAAACTGCATTTTCAATAGTTTCAGAATTATCAATTAGTGCATTGATTTTTATCTTAGGATGAGTAATCTTAAATTCATCTACAAAGTTAGGCAAGAGATAATTTCCAATGGTTATACTTGTCCCTATACGAAGGGTACCAATTGCATCCCAATTTCTCATGGTATTTTCCATTTCATCAAATAGGGCGATTATATGAGTTGCATATTGCAAAAATTGTTTTCCAATTTCAGTAATATGAAGTCTTTTTGAAATTCTATCAAACAGTTTCACCCCATAGTAATTTTCTAGTTCTGATATAGCAAGGCTTATAGATGGTTGTGCAATAAATAGTTTTTCACCTGCCAAAGTTACACTGCCAGTTTCACATACGGTTATAAAAATTTTTAGATGTCGTAAAGTCATAAATACCCTCCATAGAAAATACATAATAAAAATGTTATAAACTTTATATAATTATACTATTTCCATTATTTCAGTACAAGTTATATATTGAAGTAAAGGGGGAACTTTCCATGAATGAAAAAAGAAAAATATATTTAAAACTTTTTATATCAACATTTTATTTAAGTGCATTTACATTTGGAGGAGGCTTTGTAATTATACCTTTAATGAAAAAGAAATTTGTGGATGATTTAAAATGGATAGACGAGAAGGAAATGCTTAATCTTGCTGCTATAGCACAATCGTCACCGGGAGCAGTTGCTGTAAATGCTTCAATTCTTTTGGGATATAATGTAGCAGGAAGGATAGGGGCTATTGTCTCAATACTTGGCACTGTGATGCCGCCTTTAATTATACTATCTATAATTTCTATGTTTTACACAATATTTCGCTACAATATAATAGTAAACTATGTCTTGAAGGGAATGCAGGCTGGTATAGCGGCAGTCATTACTGATGTTGTTATAAATTTAGGAAGCAATATAATAAAAGATAGAAATATTATATCAATCTTAGTTATGATAGGAGCATTTATAGCTACTTTTTTCTTAAAGATAAATGTAATGTATATTATATTAGTTTGTGGAATTATAGGAGCATTAAGAGTTATACAGATCGAAAGAAAGGAAAGGAGTAGTATTAAAGCATGATATATATAGAATTATTTTGGAGTTTTTTTCAAGTAGGTCTGTTTAGTATAGGTGGAGGATTAGCTGCCTTGCCGTTAATTCAAAATCAAGTTGTTGATGTGCATCAATGGTTAGACATTACAGAGTTTACTGATTTAATTACAATTTCTGAAATGACTCCTGGACCTATTGCTATTAACTCTTCCACATTTGTAGGAACTAGAATTGCAGGACTTTCAGGAGCTTTAATTGCCACCATTGGATGTGTGATTCCATCTTGTATTATTGTAATGACTCTTGCATGGTTATATAAAAAATATAAGAACTTATCCATTATTCAAGGGGTACTTGATGGATTGAGACCTGCAGTTGTAGCACTTATTGCATCAGCAGGACTATCAATTTTGATTTTAGCTTTTTGGGGGGAGAGTGGATTTTCTATAGATATAGGAACGTTAAACCCTGTGTCTGTTATTCTATTTTTATTATCACTATTTGTACTAAGAAAATGGAAACCTAGTCCAATTGCTGTGATGTTTGGCTGTGGAATAATAGGATGCATTACTTATATACTAATATAATATACAAAAACAAAGATGATGCAAAAATCTTAGTGATTATGCATCATCTTTTTTATCATAGTATAATACTGTTTTTTAAAAGAAAAAGTAATTTAATTAGATGAAGCCTGCTTGTAAGCATCTTTTACTATTTCGCATATGTAGTATAATTCGTTTGTTGGCACTGTTATATTCAAAGTGTTAGTCAATGTTTCAAGAGCTTTATTGGTGGCAGCTATATATTTTTCATTTACAACTACATAGGTTGACATCTCTTCTTGAGGAGTTAAGACAAAGTCTTTAAGAAGGATTCTTTCTACAGCACAAGACAGATGAATAAATATTTTTGTTATGCTTGAGTTTGTCATAGTTATTTTTAAACTGTCTTCAATTACGTTGATAAAATTAAAGATAATAGATTTAATTTTATAGGCTGAGAAAATCGTAAGATATTTATCTACAGCATCACAAGTGATATTTATTGTTATATCTTTAGTGAGACTTTTTACAAGTTTATTATCAAAAGATGTCTCTTTTATACCTATTAATGACAAAAGTTTATTAACACCATTATGCAATACAATCTCTTCTAATGATATAAAAGGAATGTCATCAGTACCAGGATCAACACTTCCTACAACTGCTAAGGTTTTCTTATCTAATGACGTTTGATGTATTATTTCTCTAAGCTGAGTTTTGCTTTCTAGATTTAGAGGAATGATGTCAATATCATATATATTATTATTTTTTAATATGTCAGTAAGATTTTCGTGGAGATAATGGGCAACCCCTTCACCTGAATTACACACAGTATAAATAACTCTTTTTTTGTTTATAGAGAGATGAGTTTCTATCTTTTTATTAAAATTATATGCAAGTTTATTGTTTAGTGATATTAAATCATGAAGTATATCATCTATGTCATTTTTTAAGAATATAGATTTTCTAATAGCTTCAATGACTAATAATATGTTTGTTGAATTAACTGTAACAACATTTATGCCGGTTTTGTCTTTTATAAATTCATCAAGATTTGTTAATGAACCCATATCTGCAAAGAGAATTAGACCCCTTTTAAAGGTGCCAGGTTTTAATTTTTCTAAAAATACAGGTAATATTTTACCTGCATCTTCAGTAAGAGGCATGTCTACAGCTAACGCAAAATTGATGCTTAAAAGTTCGTTAGCAACAGCTGCTATATTGCTAGCCAAAGATTCACCATGGGCAGCTATCATAATTCCAACAGAGTCAAAGGTTTCCTTTGATTTCAACGAATCTATTATAATCATAAGATTATTAAGTTCCTGAGATGGACAGTATATATTAAATTTAACCTCAAGTGTTTTTATTACTTTTTTACATACTGATTGTATCTCTAAAGGTATGTCCAATAAATCTGTAGTTTTACTAACTTTCCTGTTATCCGAAGTATAATCTTTTAAGTTTTTCAGGTACAAAGCTAGTGCTGTATATGAACTCCTGTCAATTATAAGGTTTAAATCTTCATATAACATATCAGATAAAGTAGATATTATTTCTGAAGTCTCATCATCTAAAAAATCTGGATACATCTTCTGCATTGTAAAGTTTTTGGCAATTAATTGAGTATAATCTGAGAAAACTTTTTTAATATCTATGTTATCCTCGCCTAATATATTAAGCTGATTATTATAAAATTTTACGAAATCATAAGTGTCTATAGAAGGAGTTTTAATCACTTGACTTCCAGGCAAAAACTTGTATTCATCTTTATCTAAAAGAAGCTCAACCTTCTGTCTAGTGGATATATCAATATTAGATAGGGTGTTATTTGTATAAGGAGGTAGAGCATCTTTTGTTATGGTTACTTTATCTAAATTATTAATCCTGCTATCTAAATAAGAGCGTGCAACTGACAATTGAATATCACTTGCTAACTGACCTATATTCCCATGAGGATTATACAGCATTAAATCAGATAAACAATCTTTATCAACGTGGATAGGCATATTAATTTTCTTTGATTCCATACTGTATAAGTTTGTTACAAGCATAAGTCTTTCGCTAAGAGTACGTTCTCCTAAGCTTGGAATCCTTATAGATGATGGTATTCTTCTTAAAAATGTAGTGAGCAGCATGGAACTAGGATTTTCTGTTGTAGCTGCGATTATAAGAACCTTAGCTGTTCTTTCAGAACTGGTTTCACCAAGCCTTCTAAACTTCTTTTTATCAATATATAAGAAAAGCATTTCTTGACCTTCTGGTGGAAGACGATGAATTTCATCTAAAAATAAAACACCTCCATCGGCTTCTTCTATAAGGCCCTTTTTATCACTATCAGCTCCTGTATAGGCACCTTTTACTGAACCAAAGAGCTGAGAAACAAGAAGATTTGAGTTATTTGCATAATCAGCGCAGTTGAAAACAACAAAAGAAGAATTCTTACTAAAAACATTATTTTGAACGCCATACTCGTACATGATTTCAGCGAATAGGCTTTTACCAACACCTGACTCACCGAGAAGTATTGTATGAAGACCATTAGGATAAAGGATTGATGATTTTGCTAGTTTTACTATTCCAGAAAGACTATGGTTAAAACCTATCAATTTATTAAAAGGGTCTAAGTTGTTTATGGTGATAACTTCTTCAACATCATTTGAGGAGTTTGTCCTAGGGATTAAATCCTCTAGAGAATAACATTCAATAGATTCATCGCCTAAAAACACATGAAATAATTCTTCAAAATAATCCTTATCAAAATACTTTGTAGGTTTTCCTTTAATTTTAATAAGAAAGCCATTTTTGTAAAGTTTATTCAAATCTGCAGAAGCATTGTTTCTAAGTATGTTAAGGTTTTCAACTATGTCCAAGGAAGATACACCTATGGATGGATTTCTTTGAATTTGAGTAACGGATAAGTTTTTACAAAAATTTTTTATGTAATTTTTCACAAGGTCAATTCTTAACAATTCCATCTACCTCCCTAAAAAAGAGTTTTGTGTAATAATTGCAAGATGTCTAAATTTATCAAGTGAATATGAGTAAAAGTCATAGTAAGATTCACAGAAATAATTAAGACTATTTTCTTGATTTTCACGATGACGTCTACAGCCACCTCTGCAAATTGAAAAATATCTACAGGAGATACATTTAGAATTTGCATTTTTTGAAGATTCTAAGAAGGTAATGGTATTTGGATTCTTGTGAATGTCCTCAAAAGAGTCTTTAAGTATATTTCCAACTTTATATGTTTCATAGGTATAGAAATCACATGGATATATTGAGCCATCACTTTCAATAATATGTTGACAAGAGCATACTCCTTTCATATCACAAGCTTCATACTCATGATTAAAAAATAAACCTAGAATATTATCAAATAATCTTATACTTACATAATCATTGTTCAGTGCATCCCTATACCATAAATCAAAAAGTTTAATAAGAAATTTTCCGTATTCTTCTGGAGTGATGGAATACTTTTTTAATGTCATAGATGTATTTTCCAAAGGTTCGAGACAAGGAATAAACTGAAGATATCTATAATCATTTTTCTTATAAAACTTATAAACACTTTCGATTTTTTTACACAATGTAGATGTTACAACTGTAAGTATATTAAATTCAACCTTATGCTTTTTTAATATATCAATACCTTTAGTGACTTTATTAAAGGTTCCATCATTTTTCAGATCAACTCTGTTCAAATTATGTATATCTTTATTTCCGTCGAGAGATATTCCTACAAGAAAGTTATTCTCTTTTAAAAATTCTCCCCATTCATCATCAAGAGTAGTACCGTTGGTTTGTATTGAAAATGAGAATATTGTGCCATTTTCAAGATTTTGAGTATATTTTACAAGTTCTCTATAGAAGTTTAAGCCAATCAGAGTGGATTCACCACCTTGAAAACCTATAGAACAATATCCGCCATTACAGTAATCATCTGATTTAATAATTATTTCTTTTAGAGTAGAAAGCGGCATAAAACCATAATCCTTTATATCTCTTGCATCAGCAATAGAGTGATAAAAACAGTATGTACATTTTAAATTACATTTGCTTGATGATGGTTTTATCATGAGACTTAAATTTTTTTTCATTTGATTCCCCCCAATTTTAATAAAGCGATTTCATAATCTATGATAAGTTTATTTTCTATATTTTACAAGGGAAATTAATATATAGACAGAATTTACAAAATACTCTTTCAAATGAAGAGTATTAATTTAATAGTATCATAGAATTTAAAAGAGTATCAAAGAGTATTAGGATTTTATGAAAACGTTATAAATACTGATGATACTGATTTTGGCACAACAATTGCTCTTAAAATAAGTATGTAAGGAGGGAATGGACAGATGAAAGAAATAGGAATCATATTGATAAGTCATGGACATTTTGCAGAATATGCCATGAAAAGCGCAGAAATGATTGTGGGAAAGCAGGAAAATTATAAAATAATCTCAGTGACGGATGATAAGGATCTAGAAAATGTTTTGTCAGAGATTAGAGATACTTATAAAAAATTAAAAGATGAAAGAGAAGTAATTGTTTTGGCAGATATATTTGGAGGTACCCCATGTAATGCTGGATCAAGAATGATATTAGATGGATGTGATATAACGGTTTATACAGGATTTAATCTTCCAGTATTATTAGAACTATTACTAAACAGGGAGCTGCCAACAGAAGAAATTAAAGATAAATTAGAGGAAGTTTATAAAAATGCCTTTATAAACATAAATGATAAACTATCATCACAAAAAACAGAGGAAGAATTAAGCTTATAAAATTTTAGGAGGTTATAAATATGGGGATTAAATTAGTAAGAATCGATGACAGATTAATTCATGGACAAGTTTGCTCAACTTGGATTGGTGATTATGGGGTGGAGCAAGTTTTAATAATTAATGACAAGGTAAGCAAGGATCCAGTGCAAAAATCAGTTGTAGGACTTGCAGCACCAGCAGGTGTCAGAGTTTTAGTTTTTGGGGTAGAGCAATTTATAGAAGTTATAAAGAAAAATCCAATAAAGAAGGATACATTACTTTTATTTACTACATCAACAGATGTATTAAGAGTAGTAAATGGAGGATTGCATATAGACAAGGTAAACGCAGGAGGCATGAGATATAACGAAAGTAGAAAGAGGCTTACAAAATCAATTTCAGTAACAGCAGAGGAAGAAAAAGCATTTAAAGAACTTATAAATAAAGGCATTGAAGTCTTTATTCAAATGGTACCTAAAGATGACGTAATATACATGAAAGATATAATTTAAAGGATTAATAAATTTTATAAAAAGGAGAGGTTATTATGTTAATCAAAGCATTATTAGTTGCTGCTTGGGCTGGCATATGTGCATGGGATCAGTATGGACCACATTTAGGCTTTAGAAAACCATTACTTGCAGGTGTAGTAACAGGACTTATTTTAGGTGATTTAACACAAGGACTTATAATTGGAGCTACATTGGAACTTATGTGGCTTGGAGTTAATAATGTTGGTTCCTATGTACCACCAGATGTAATTTCAGGATCAGTTGTAGGCGTAGCAATAGGTATTTTGTCAGGTGGCGGAGTAGCAACAGGAGTAGCAGTGGCAATTCCAGTTTCTTTATTAGTACAACAATTAGATATGCTATGCAAGACTATAAGTATTTCTTTAGTTCATAAGGCTGATAAGATTGCTGAAACCGGTGACTTTGACAAAATAGATAAACTTCAATATATAGGAGCATTTTTAATCTTTTTAAGCAGAGCACTACCAACATTCATAGCTGTATTTTTAGGGGCAAGTGTAATCGATTCGATTATGGCTGCAATACCTGCCAGCGTAATGACTGGGTTAACAGTAGCTTCAAAGGCTATTCCAGCTGTAGGTATAGCAATGCTCTTAACTATGATGCTCAAGAAAAATATGTGGATGTTCTTAATACTAGGTTTTACATTAACAACATACCTAAATCTTCCTACATTAGCATTAGCCTTAATTGGTGCTTGTTTCGCAGGAATTTACGATTTAATAATGACTAATAAGAAGAAGGAAGGACATGTAGAACCAGCAGCGGTAGGTGCTGATTCTAATGAAAATATAGAAGGAGGCTGGGATTTATAATGGCTAATTTAATCGATAAAAAAGATTTGAAAAAAGTTTTTTGGAGATCTCAGTTATGTCAAATGTCACATAATTATGAGAGAATGCAAAGCTTAAGTACAGTGTATATATTAAAACCTATATTTAAAAAGCTTTATAAAAATAAGCCAAAAGAAGAAAGAGTAAATGCTATGAAAAGGCATTTAGAATATTTCAATACTCATCCAGTTTTAATGCCTTTTATTTTAGGTGTAACGTCAGCTATGGAAGAGACAACAGACGAAGACCAAAAAGAATCTGTAATTGCAATGAAGACAAGTTTGATGGGACCTTTAGCTGGAATTGGAGATAGTATGCTTAATTTTACATGGATGCCTATAGCAGGATCTATAGGTGCAGCTTTTGCTATAGATGGAAACATACTAGGTGCCATAATAATGTTTTTAATGATTAACTGTCTATATTTCCCTGTGAAATACTATGGAGTAATGAAAGGTTATTCCAAGGGGATGGAGATATTAGGGGATGCAGACAATGGTAAAGATATTTTTGATAGATTAGCAAATATGGCAAATGTATTAGGAGTTATAGTTGTTGGCGGATTAATTGCAACAACTGTAAAAGTAAAACTTGATGTATCAATAGCGGCAGGAGAAAATCCTTTAATGCTTCAAGATATGCTTGATAAAGTAATGCCAAGTTTAATACCTCTAGCTCTAACTTTCCTTTGCTACTATTTATTAAAGAAATCTAATGGTAAAAATGCTGTATGGGTAATATTTGGAGTATTAATTATAGCTGTATTATTATCAATGGCAGGAATCATAGCATAAGAAAAAAGATGTGAACTTTGAATGCTTGAAGTTCACATCTAACTTTTAGTAAAAGAAGCAAGTTTATAGAGATTAAATAAATTTTTGTATTAATATATAAATTTGAGTTATTGGGAGGAGAGTTTATATGAGAACAGTTGTAGTTTTAATGGATACATTAAAGAGAAATATGATGGAAGTCTATAATGAAAATACTTGGGTTAAGACTCCTAATATAACAAAATTTTCTAAAGAAGCAGCTACATTCGACAACCATTGGGTAGGCTCAGCACCATGCATGCCAGCAAGAAGAGATATACTTACTGGACGCTTAAATTTTTTAGAAAGATCATGGGGACCCATAGAACCATTTGATATAACACTTCCTAAAGTTCTATCAGAAAATAATGTATTCAGTCACATAGTAACAGATCATCCTCATTATTTTAGACTTGGGGGAGAGGATTATGTTCAGCAATTTTCTACTTGGGATTTTTATAGAGGACAAGAAGGGGATCCATGGATATCCAAAATAGATGATCCATCTTTTATGCCTGATAATTATTATGGAAAGCTAAGAAAGCAATATCAGTGGAACAGAACTAAATGGGAGAGACATGAAGATGAATATCCAACTCCCAAAACATTTAACGCAGCTTGCCAGTGGTTAGAGGATAACAAGGATCATGATGATTTCTTCCTAATGGTAGAGACTTTTGACCCTCATGAACCTTTTGATGTACCAGAAGAATATATGGAAATGTATGACTGCACATATGAAGGGCCGTATTTTGAGACGCCTAACTATAAAGAGGTAGATGTGCCAAGTGAAGCTTTAGATTATATAAACAAAAGATATGCTGCATTACTTACAATGACAGATAAACATTTTGGAAAGCTTATAGATAGACTAAAATCACTTAATATGTATGAAGATACATTAATAATAGTTACAACAGATCATGGATATTTCTTAGGTGAGAGAAATTATTTTGGAAAGAATTATATGCACATGTACAATGAACTTTCTCATATTCCTTTAATGGTACGTTTCCCTAAAGGAGAAATGTCAGGAAAAAGAATTGATGTACTTACTCAAAATATAGATATTATGCCTACAATTTTAGACTATTCAGGTGTGGAGATTCCAAAAGATGTACAAGGGATGTCATGGAAGCCAATAGCAAAAGAAAGAGCATTTAAAAGGGAATATGCACTATATGGTTATCACGGAATAGCTATGAATGTAACTGATGGTAAGTACACATATTTCAGAGCACCAAACAAAGAAAATAAACCATGCTTTGAATATACATGCATACCAACAACAATTAGAAAGTATTTAGGAAAGGGAAGAGAGTCAGAAATAGAAGTTGGCAGATTCTTAAAGAGGACTGATTATCCTGTATATAAGATACCAATAGAGAATCCTTCAATACTTGACAATGTTGATGATGCTTTAAAATATACAGCTGAAAGTAAACTTTTTAATATAATTGAAGACTATGAGCAAGTCAATCCCATAAAGGATGATGATTTAGAAAGACAATATATAGAACTTTTAAAGAGAGGCTTGGAGGAGATGGATGCTCCAAAAGATCAGTTTGAAAGACTAAATTTGAAATAATAGGAGGATTTTCGATGAAGGTAATAATTGCATCAGATAGCAAAAGCGTAGAGTTTAAAAATGGAATAAAGGAAGATTTAATTAAAAAAGGTCATGAAGTCATAGATAAGACTGAAGGAAAAGATGTAGATTTTTATGATGCATCAAATTTAGTATGTGATTCAATTCTTAATAATGAAGTCGCTAGAGGAATTGTAATAGATGAGTATGGTACAGGCTCTTTTAATATATGTGCAAAGCATAAATATATAGTTTGTGCTCAAGTGGCAGATGAACACTCAGCTAAAATGACTAGAGATCATAATAATACTTCGATTATAGCAATGGGGTCTAAGGTTACAAGCTTAGAGATTGGAAAGAGAATTGCAGAAAAGTTTGTTTCATCTGAGTATTCAGGCGGAAGACATCAAATAAGAGTAGATATGTTAAACAAAATGGCATAGGAGGAAAGTAAGATGATAATATCAGTTGGATGTGACCATATAGTTACAAATGTAAAAAATAGCGTTGTAGATTATTTAGAGTCAAAGGGACATGAAGTAATAGACAATGGAACTTATGATAATGTAAGAACTCACTATCCTATATATGGCAAAGCTGCTGCAGAAAAAGTGGTTAATGGAGAAGCTGACCTTGGAATAATAATTTGCGGCACAGGAGTGGGCATAACAAATTCAGCAGCAAAAATTAAGGGTGCAAGAGTGGCACTAGTAAGAGATGTTGAAACAGCAAGATACTCAAAAGAAGAGCTTAATATAAATATCCTTGGCTTTGGTGGCAGAATCACAGGTATAGGACTTATGGAAAATATTATTGATGTATTTTTAGAAACAGAATACAAACCAACAGAGGAAAATAAAAGACTGATTGAAAAAATTGACAATATGATTGAAAAAGATTATGCAAATGGTGATGAACACTTCTTTGATGAGTTTAACGAGAAATGGGAAAGAGGAGAATATCACGACTAGAATTCAAGGAGGGGTTAAGATGAAGATATTATCGACAAGACAAATGCTTTTAAATGCACAAAAGGATGGATATGCAGTACCTGCATTTAACATACACAATTTAGAGACTTTTCAAGTGGTTGTAGATACAGCTAAAGAAATGAGATCACCAGTAATAATAGCAGGAACACCTTCAACTATAGAATATGCAGATGGAGAATATATAAATGCTATGGCAGAGGTTGCTGCTAATAAATATGATATTCCAATAGCTATTCATTTGGATCACTTTGAAGATGTAGAAGCTATAAAGAAAAATATAGATATAGGTTTTAGATCTTGCATGATAGATGGATCTAAACTAGAATTTGAGAAGAATATAGATATTGTAAAATCTGTAGTAGAGTATGCACATAAGTTTGATGCTACAGTAGAAGCAGAGCTTGGCAAATTAGGAGGACAGGAAGATGACTTGGTGGTAGATGAAAAAGATGCTATGTACACCAATCCTAATGATGCTGCAGAGTTTGTAAGAAGAACAGGAATAGATTCTTTGGCAGTGGCTATAGGAACTGCCCACGGTCTTTACAAAGGTGAGCCTAAACTTGACTTTGAAAGACTTAAGGAAATAAGAGAAAAAGTTGATATTCCATTAGTATTGCATGGAGCTTCAGATGTACCTGACGATTTAGTTATGAAAGCAATATCTCTTGGAATATGCAAAGTGAATGTGGCTACAGATTTAAAAATACCTTTTTCAGATGCATTGAAAGAATACTTCAATGAGCATCCAGATGCAAATGACCCAAGAAAATATATGACTCCAGGTAAGAAAGCTATGAGGGAAATAGTTAAGCATAAAATTTCAGTTTGCGGTAGTGCAAATAGATATTAAAAATTAAGGTAAGAGAATGATATTAGTAATAAATCTTAATGCATCTGTAGATAAAAGGTATGAAATGAAAGAACTTCTAAAGGGAAGTGTTATGAGAACTTTTAAAGTCGAAAATACGCCTGGAGGCAAGGGTGTGCACGTTGCGAATGTGTCTACAATTTTAGGGGAACAGTGCATTGCAACAGGATTCTTAGGGGGTAAAACTGGGGAGTTTATAGAGGAAAAGCTGGCAGAATATAAAATAAAAAATGATTTTGTAAAGATAAAAGGTGAAACAAGAGAATGCTTAGCCATTATTACAGAGGATTTGGTGCAAACCGAAATACTAGAGCCAGGACCTGAAGTTTCAATAGAAGAGCAGATGGAGTTTATAGAAAAGTATAAAGAACTACTTGAAAATAGTGATATTATAGTAGCATCTGGCAGTGTCCCAAGAAATGTTCCAAAAGATTTTTATAGCCATCTTATTTTTATAGCGAAGAATAGAGGAAAGAAGTTTTTGCTTGACACGAGCGGTGAACTTTTAAGTAATGGAATAAATGCAAAGCCATTTTTTATAAAACCAAATAGAGATGAAATAGAAGCTTTGACAGGAAGAAAAATAGAAAGTGATGAGGATGCTGTAGAGGAAATAAAGAGATTTCAAGAAAATGGAGTAGAACTTGTAGTGATTTCCCTTGGCAGCAAGGGAGCCATAGCTGGCTACAAAGATGAGTTTTACAAGGTAACAGTTCCAAAAGTTCGGGCTGTAAATCCTGTAGGATCTGGAGATTCCTATGTGGCAGGAATTGCTGTATCCTTAGAGAGAGGGTATTCTATAGAAGATATGTTAAAGTATGCTTCAGCTTGTGGAACGGCTAATGCCATGGAAGAAGAGACAGGCTCTGTAAAAGAAAGCATAGTAAATGAATTGTTAGAAAAAATAAAAGTAGAAAAATTATAAGATAAGCATAAATTTTTAGGGTATCGGCAAAGTCCGATACCTTTTCTATTCTTTGACCTAAAACAAGAAAGCCTAAAAGTATAAAAAGGTGAGTTAAAGCTTTTTATCTTATGATAGTAGCTATAGAACTTCACCGAAGTTAAGAATTCATTTTATACAGAAATATGGTAAAATAAAATTATAAAACTTTTGGGGGAAGAAGGATGAAAGATTGTTTATTTTGTAATTACGATAAAAAAGAATATATAGCAGAAAATGAGATGGGCTTTGCCATTTTTGATCACTTTCCAGTGAATGAAGGACACGCTCTTATAATTCCGAAGAGACATTTTCAAAACTTTTTTGATGCTACTGAGGAAGAGATAAAAGGGCTTTATTCTCTGCTTCATGAGGTGAAGGAAATAGTAGATGAGAAATATAGTCCAACAGGATATAACGTAGGGGTAAACGTAGGATATGATGGTGGACAAACCATAATGCATCTACATATTCATCTTATTCCAAGATACAAAGGGGATGTAGAAAATCCCAGGGGAGGAATAAGAAAGTTTAAGAAAGAGTTGGTGCCTTATAATGGGTAGATAATTCTTAGATAAAGATTAAATCAAATAAAAGCATATGAAATTATAAAAAGAGACAATCCCTAATTTCTACAGAAACAGGGATTGTCTCTTCTTTTATTTACGCTTGATAAAATAATATACAGGTAATCCAATCAATGTGATGATAATTCCTACAAGTGATTGTGTTGGATTAGATATCACTGTGCTGATTAGAATATATAGTCCACCTAGAATTCCTACAATTGGGGTGATAGGGTAGAAGGGAACACGATAAAGTCCTTCTTTTTTAGGCATATGCTTTCTAAGACGAAATACACCAAAGACTCCCATGGTAAAGAAAATCCAAAGTACAAATACCAAAAGATCTGTTAATGTATTAAATGTTCCAGTCAAAATATAGACTACTGCAAGAACACTTTCTAAAATTAGAGCATTGGCAGGTGTATGGAATTTCTTGCTGACTTTTGATAAGAAGCTTGAGCCTAGAAGCATTTTCTCTTCGCCCATGGCGAATGGAATTCTGGCACCAGTCATTAGGAATCCATTTAATGCACCGAATACAGATACCATAATACCAGCAGTGATAAACATAGCACCGTTCTTACCAAATAAGGCAATTGCAGCATCTGCAGCAGGTACAGAGGAAGTTACTACTTCATTAATTGGAATTGCTCTGAATATGGCAAGATTAAAAATTGCATATACAACAACAACAAATAGTACACCAAGAGAAATAACTCTAGGCAAGTCTCTAGTAGGTTTTTTTAATTCGCCAGCCATATTGGTGACACTAATCCAACCTTCATATGCCCATAGAGTTCCAAGAATAGCAACACCAAATCCGTTTCCGCCAGAAATAGTATCGGTACCTGTTATTTGGAAGGAACTGCTGTTGATTATACCAAATAGAATAATTGCGACAATTGGAACTAATTTTCCTATAGTAGCCACTACCTGAATAATTCCACCATACTTAGTAGCAAGAACATTCATTAGCAAAATAAAACCTAGAACACAAATAGCGACTATTTTTTGTTGAGCTGCGCTGATTGGCCAGAAGAAACTGGTATAGGTGGCAAAAGCAATTGCCTGAGCTGCCACAGAAGCAGGATAAGAAATAATAGTTTGTACCCATCCAAGTAGGAAACCAAATACGTCACCGTAGAGATCTTTTAAATAAGTATATAAGCCACCAGATTTTGGTATAGCAGCAGCAATTTCTGCAATGGTTAGTGCAGATGCAAGGGTAATTATACCACCTGCAACCCATGCAGTAATAGCTAATGCTGGTGTACCTGCATTTTGAAGAACAATACCTGGCTTTAGAAATACACCAGAGCCAATGATCATTCCAACGACAATAGCCATAGCTTCTAAAAATGATATATTTTTCTTGAGTTTAGATTCACTCATAATTAAATCTCCTTATGAATTCTTTTCTTTATTATAAAATTTTATATATTTATTGATTGTCTAAGTTTATCGTTATAATCTTATGATATATTTTAGTAGTTTTACAGAATTGTTTAAATTTAATAGAAGTGAATTACGGTACGTTATTGATTCTTAGAATTAATTTTTAAGTTTGCCTCGTTTTTTCTACGTCTATTGGAATACTCTATATCACTTAATATTAGCTACTTCATACCTAACACCGCCTTTCATTTTCGTAATTTTATTTTACCACGAAGATTATATGTCGGATAGTAAAAGTTTAATTAGTTTTAATTAGAAATTATTGTATAAAAATTTGGGTTTTTGTAGTTTGATAAGAATATATGGAGAAAAATTTTGAAATAAACTAAAACGTCTAGGGTTTATTATTAATATAAGAAAAATTAACATATATATTAAAAGTACATATAATGGAAATGAACATTTATTTTTTTATAAATTTTTAGGTGTAGGCTAAAGAAAGTATCTTTATATCCGTATATTTAAAATAATTAACGTTTTGAGGTGGTTAAATGTTAAATAGGATACAAGGTTTCAATAATGATATGAGAATGTCTAATTTTAATAATATGAATAGTCGAAACTGTAATTTTAATTCAGGAGCATTTGAGATTATGCTTATAACTCTTTTAACTGCTTTAAAGGAGCAAAATAAAGTGACGAGGAATGAGCAGGAAAAAACATTAAATAGAAGTGTCAATACTTTAAATAGGATGAACTTCACTTCACAAAAGCTTGGTGTCAGTATAGATGAAAGAATAGAAAATGCTATATCGATTTCAGCAAAAAAATATGGGGTAGATGAAAAACTTGTAAAAGCAATAATAAAAATTGAATCAAATTTTGACCCTAAAGTTGTATCTCCAGCAGGGGCGAAAGGGCTTATGCAGCTTATGCCTGAAAATTGCAGGGATTTAGGGATTAGTGATCCTTTTAATATAGAGCAGAATATAGATGGCGGAGTAAGACATATAAAAGAATATTTAGATAGATATAATGGAAACATGGAGATGGCTCTTATGGCTTACAATGGAGGTCCTACAAGGATGGTGAATAGGGGCGTGCGATCTATGAATGATATCTATAAGATGCCTAAGGAAACTCAAAATTATGTGCCAAAAGTTATGAGTTATTACAGAGGATTATAATATGAAGATTCAAGGTGTAAATTCTAACAGAATGGTGGGAATGAAAGATAATAGGATTCAAACCAAAAATGATTTTTCGGATAATCTTATGAAATCTTATCAATCTGCTACAAAAGAAGAATTAGAAAATTATATAAAAGAAATTAAAAAAAAGGGGAGCCGGCTAGCAGCTACAAAAAGTTATGTTGATGTTAAAAACTATAAAGAAACTATAAAGAAGTATCTTAAAACTGTGGTGGAGTATACTTATAGTCTAAATAAAAATTTAGGATTTTGGGAAAATCAGTATTATTCTACGGTGGATACAATAAATGAAAAGCTTGAAGAACTTACAAAAGAGATATTAAAAGAGGAAAAGGAAAAATTAAAAATATCATCAGCTATAGACAACATTCAAGGACTGCTAGTTGATATATATAAGTAAAGGAGAATAAAATGGAAACTAGACTTAAGGAAAAGGTTTATGAAGTTGAATTCGAGTCTTTAAATATAAAAGAAGTAGAGAAATTTGAGAATAACAAGGCTGTACTTAATGCAAAGGTAGATGTAAGTGTAACTATAGGAAGCTATAGGGGAACTATAAAAGATGTTCTCGACTTAAAAGAGGGAGATATAATTTATTTAAATAAAACTGTAGATGAAGATTTGGATATAAATATCAATGGAAAAAATGTTGCCTTGGGAGAAAGTCTTAAAGTGGACGATAAAATGTCAGTAAGGATATTGGATTTTAAAAAATAAATAAGATTATAATACGGGTGCAGAGCTTTAAATAAAGCCTGCACCTATTAAATTTAAAAAAATAACTACATATATCTAAATAAAATAGTTATGATGTCGATAATTATAATAGGGATACAATGGAAAGTATATGGAGGGAAATGATGAAAATAAATTCTATACAGACCAATAATGTTATAAATGCTTATGGCAGACAAAAGCAATATGCTAAAGGAGAATCTGAAAGCAAACAGGTTAAGGATAAGGTCACTATATCTGAGGATGCAAAATATCTTAGCAAAATTACCTCTGATACAGATAATATTGACATAAAAAAGATAACTGAAATAAAGAAAAAACTGAAGAGTGGTACTTATAGCATAAATTCAAGAGAAATAGCAAAAAAGATGGTGGAATCTTTAAAAGGAGAAGAGAAGGAATGAAGCCAGAATTAAAGGTTGTACTATTTGAAGAGAAAAAAATTCTTCAAGAGCTTCTTAGATTGTTAGATGATCAGCACGGAGTCATATTAGCTAAAGATGTCATGAGTTTAGAGAAGCTTACAGAGAAATTAGATCATGTGGGAAGAAATCTTGCTTCTGTAGAAATCAAAAGAAGAAATCTCTTAGAAGATGATGATTTCAAGACTCTTATGGATAATAGTGATGATGAGCATATGAAATCCGTATATGAAGAGATAAAAGAAATCTTAAAGAATCTTGAGATTCAGAAAAAAGTTAATGACACTCTTATAAAGCAGCAGCTATTTTTCACAAGCAAGATGATAAATGTTATAAGACCATCTAAAAATATTGGGACATATAATTCCTATGGGAAGATAGGAAGATGATTAAGGAGGAATTATGGCAAATTTATTAGGAACTCTTCACTCAGCTTCATCAGGCATGAGTGCAAGTCAAGCAGCTATACAGACAACATCTCATAATATAAATAATTTAAACACCCCTGGATTTTCAAGGCAGAGAGTGGATCAGACGGCATCAAGACCTTTCAGTCAACCTGGTCTTAGCAGCAGCTATTTGGGAGCAGGACAGCTTGGAACTGGAGTAGAGGTCAACAATATAAGCAGAATAAGAAACACTTTTTATGATTTTCAGTTTAGAAATGAAAGCCATATTTATGGTGATATAAGTGTTAAATATGATTACTACAAAAATATGGAGAATATTTTTAATGAGCCTTCAGACAATGCAATATCATCATCTTTAAACAAGTTTTTCAATGGCTGGCATGAGGTTTCAAAAGACCCAAACAATGTAGGCGCTAAAAATATAGTTATAGAAAATGCGAAATTTCTAGCTAATAATATAAGCCAGTCTTATAGCAAATTAGAGAAGCTAAAAGAAAATATAGATAAGCAAACTTCTGATATGGTAAATGATATAAATTCTATGCTTAGTTCATTAAAAGATTTGGATACTAACATAAAGGCTATAGAAGGTAATGGTAAAACTCCAAATGACTTGTTAGATGCCAGAGACAAAATTCTAGATGAACTTAGCTTCAAAATTAATATAAATGATGAAGCTGTAAAGAATGCATTAAGTGATGGATCTGTAACTATTGATGAACTAAAAAAAATAGATGTATCAGGTGAATTAAGCGGTGCTTTGAAAATGGGCAAGGAACTTGATTCATATATGAAGGAACTAAAGGATTTATCAAAAGGGATAGCAGATAGTGTGAATGATATTTATAATGACGGTTTGGAAGCAGGGGATATAAAAGACTTATTTATATTTGATGATAAAAGTAAACCTATATTAAAGATCAATGAGGAATTTTTGAAGGATTCTAATAAGTTAAAGATGACTACAGAAAAAAGTTTAAAGCTGTTCAATCTTAAAAATGAAAAAATAAATGTAAACGGACAGGACATAAGTATAAACAATTATTATAATTCTATAATTGAAAAATTAGGACATGCAACTCAAACAATAGTAAGAGAAGAGAAAAATCAAAGTCAACTTATGAAAAGTATAGACAATTCAAGACTTAGTGTGTCTGGAGTTTCTTTGGATGAAGAAATGATAAGTTTGATACAGTTTCAGCATGCTTATAATGCAAGTGCAAAAGTTGTTTCTACTATAGATTCACTTTTAGATGTTGTTATAAATGGACTCGTAAGGTAAGGGAGATGATGAGATGAGAGTAACAAATAGAAGTATGAGCAATACTTACTTAACAGATGTGCAAACAAATCTTCAAAGTATAGATAAGCTAAACAAGCAATTAAATACAGGAAAACAAATAAATAGAGTATCTGATAATCCATATGAAGCTATAAAAATACTTAATATGCAAAATGAAATAAATGATGTTGAAAGATACAATTATAACTGTGATGAAATATCTGGCTGGCTTAATTCTACTGATGATGCTTTAGATAAAGTAGGAAATATAACAAGTGAAATAAAAGTGCTTTTAAAATCTATAAGTGGAGCTTATGGTAATGATGAAATAGGTGCAATAAAAAACGAAGTAAATGAAAAAATAAAGCAGATAGGGGAAGCTCTTAATACAACCTATGCAGGAAGATTTATTTTTGGAGGAAGTAATACAGATGAAGCTCCTATAGAGATATTTCAAAATCCTGATGGTATGGTCCAGTTGAAAGTAAAGTCTAATGTAAATGATGAACAATTAAAATCAGAAATATCAGATGGAATATGTATAAACTATAATTTGACATTATCAGATGTAACAAATAAATCAGCTGGTTTAGACACAATAAACAATATCGTGAAGGAACTTTCAAAATCTCCAGCTGACCTTGAAAACTTATCTCAGCTTGATGATGATCTTAGTAAATATCTCACCCATATATTAGACAATAGGTCTACAATTGGGGCAAGAAGCAACACTGTAGAAAATGTAAAATCAAGCAATGAGGAGGGTATACTTACTCTTAAAGGATTCTATTCAAACATGCAGGATGTGAATTTTACCGAAAAATATATAGAGTTAAAATCAGCAGAACTTATATACAATTCATGTATGCAGGTTGGGGCAAAGCTCATACAGCCAACATTGCTAGATTACTTGAGGTAGGAGTGATACTTATGGAAGTGCTTTTTAAAAGAGGAATACCGGGATTAGACCATCTTAGAAGATTTAAAATAGAAGAAATAAAAGATAATGAAAAATTTAAACTTATATCTTCTCTAGAAGAAGAAGTAAGCTTTGCAGCCGTATCTCCTTTTGACTTTTATAATGACTATGAACTAAACTTAGATGATGAAACTATAAAAGAGCTAAGTATAGAGAGTCCAAGAGATGTTTTTGTATTAAATATTTTAACTTTAGGAGATACAATTGATAGTTCCACAATAAATTTGAAAGCTCCTATTATAATAAACGTTAAAAACAATTTAGGTAGACAGTATATAATGCAAAGTGATACCTATGATACAAAGCATCCTTTAATAAGGAGAGAGAAAGATGTTAGTAATTACTAGAAAAAAAGATGAATCTATATTAATAGGAGAGGATATAGAAATAACGGTTATAAAGCTTGATGATGGAAGTGTTAAACTTGGTATATCTGCACCTAAGGATAAAACAATACTTAGAAAAGAAGTTTATGAAAAGGTGAAAGATGAAAATATGAAGGCTGTACGCAGCAATTTGGATATAAGTAAATTATTAAAATAATCATTAGGGGGAAAGGCAGATGCAATGTGCGAATCCATATAATGTATACAAACAAAATTCTATAAATATGGCATCAAAGGAAAGTCTACTTATTATGCTTGCAGATGCAACCGTAAGATGTACAAAGATTGCTAGAAAAGCTATAGAGGATAGGAACATTCAATTGGCCCATAAAGAACTTACTAGAGTTCAAGATATATATATAGAGCTTATGGCAACCTTAAATATGGACGGAGGAGATTTCACAAAGGATTTATATAAGTTATATGAATTTGTAAAGGATAAACTTTATGAAGCTAATATAAAAAAGGATGTAGTTATAATAGATGAAGTTATGCCTATCATAGAAGAGATAAGAAATATGTGGCATGAAGCTATCAAGCTAGCTGATGCTAAATAGGAGGGGATAAATATGTCTTCGATAAATTCTGTTAGGATACCAGGATTAGCAACTGGTATGGATACTGATCAAATGATAAAAGATATGCTTACTGTAGAACAAAAGAAAATTGATAAAGTTATGCAAAATAAGCAAATGGTAAAATGGAAACAGGAAACTTATAGGGACATAACTAAAAACACAAAGGAATTCTATGACAAGTATTTCAGAGCAACATCTAAAGACTACATACTAGGAAGTAAAAGCTTTAATACACTTAATATATCAAGTTCTAATGATAATGTGATAACAGCTTCTGGAACTTCATCAGCAAATAGTATAAATTATAAATTTGAAGTTAGCCAGATGGCAACAGGAGCGTCAATGAATTCTGGGATTGCATCTAATGGTACTATTATAAAAAAAGATAGTAAGCTCAAAGAACTAGGAATTACTGCAGAAATAAGCTTTAAATTAAATGCAGGTACAGGAAGTGATTCAAAGGTAATAATAATAAATCAAGATGATACTGTAACTGATTTAGTGAATAAGATCAATGACAGCTTTTCTGGAGAAATTAAAGCTTATTTTAGTGATATGACAGGGAAACTTACAATTCAATCAACCACTACAGGGAAAGATTCTGTAATAAAGGTAGTAGATGTAGAGAAAAACGCAGATGGTAAATTTATTGATAAAGGTACATCTGATGCTTTATCCTTTTTAAATATGACTACAACTAATGGAAAAAGTGCAAATATAACAGTAAAAGATTCAAGTGGAAATATCATAAAAGAATTAAGTGAAAGTAAAAATAATTTTTATATAGATGGAATCATATATAACGTTAAAAATATAGGAGAGACTACGTTAACGTCTACTCAAGATTGTTCAACTGTGGTTGATAACATAGAAGGATTCGTAAATGACTACAATAAAATAATTGAAAAAATCTATGATTTAGTCATAGAGAAAAAGACCAATGGATATCCGCCACTTACAGAAGCTCAGAAAAAAGAAATGACTGAAGATGAAATTAAAAATTGGGAGAAAAAATCAAAAGAAGGTATCCTAAGAAATGATAGTGAACTTAGATCATTTATTGATGATATGAAAAAAGCATTATTTTCTCCAATTCTGGGATCAGGGAAAACATTAGCTGACATAGGCATAACCTCTGCAAATGATTACAACAAACAAGGTCAGCTTGGAGTTAATAAAGAAAAGCTTACAAAGTCTCTTCAGGAAAATGGAAATTTAGTAGAAAGAGTGGCTTTGGGTGTATTTGGAAAAGCTAAGGAAACGATTTACAAATATGTAGGTACATCTAATAGTGTATTTGCCAAAAAAGCTGGAATTGAAAATACTTCGTCTACAATAAATAATCTTTATTCTGAGCAGATAAAAAAACAGGAAGAACAAATAAAAATACTAACAAAGAAAATGAAAACAAAAGAGCAGCAGTTGTATTCAAGGTTTGCAAGATTAGAATCTACTATGAACAAATTAAATTCGCAAATGAAATATTTTATGAATTAATAGGCAGTGTGAACCATGAATAAGGAAATGGAGCGATACAAAGAAGTATCCAAATCAATGCTAGATGCTCTAGAAAAAGAAGATTACGATGAATTTGATTCGCTGCTATACAAAAGACAAGAAATTATAGATTCCTTTACTGAAAATAATGACTTTGATTGTTTTAAATCTTTATATGATGAATATGATATAAAATCTATAGATATGAAAATGAAACAACTTTTAAGTGAATATATCGAAAATACCAAGATAGAAATAAAAGAGTATAAATTGAAGATGCAGAGCAATGAATTATACATGAGTGTAAAAAAAGAGAATATAAATATATTTTCAAAAAGGGTATAAAGTATTTTTTTATTTTACCGATATATATAATATAGGGTTCTTCAAGATGAAGTTATAGCCTTATAAAATATAAAAAGACAAGGATGTCGTTAAAAAAACTAGGGAGGGTTTTACAATGAGAGTAAACACTAATATGAATGCGTTAATAGCAAATAATGCTATGGCAAAAAACACTGCGTTAGCAGGAAATTCAATGGAGAAAATATCTTCAGGATTAAGAATAACTAAGGCTGGAGATGACGCTGCTGGACTAGCTATTTCTGAAAAGATGAGAGCTCAAATTAGAGGACTTGATCAAGCAGGAAGAAATGTTCAAGATGGTATTTCTTTAATCCAAACTGCTGAAGGTGGTATGGAAGAAGCAACTAATATCCTTCAAAGAATGAGAGTTCTTACAATTCAAGGAGCAAACGGAACTAACACAGCTGAAGACGTTGCAAACATTGAAAAGGAATTGTCAGAATTAGGATCAGAAGTTGAGAGAATTAGCAAAACTACTTCATTTAATGGTAAGAATGTATTAGATGGAAAAACTGCAACAGTTGATATTCAAGCAGGAGCTAATAAAGGTGAAAAGCTTACAATAAGTCTTACAGATGTAAGTACAATAGCAAAAAGTGTAAAGGATTTAAAAGTAGGTGATTTAACAGCTGCTAATAAGTCTACAAGTATTTTAGATGCTAAGTTAAAGGCAATAAATACAGGAAGAGCAACATTAGGAGCTCAACAAAATAGACTAGAGTATACTCAAAATAACTTAACTACTTCAAGTGAAAATTTGACAGCTGCTGAAAGCAGAATAAGAGACGTTGATGTTGCTAAAGAAATGGTAACATTATCTAAATTAAATATCTTAGGACAAGCAGCACAGGCTATGGTAGCTCAAGCTAACCAACAACCACAAGCTGTATTACAATTACTAAGATAATTTATAAAGAAATAATAAAGAGTAAAGTATATGCTTTACTCTTTATTAATATATAAATAATGTTTTTAATATATTGAAGATATTATTTATATATTAATAAGGGAGCTGAAGATATGATACTCAGTATAGTTATGATAGTGAAAGATGAAGAAAAAAATATAAGAAGAACTTTAAGTTCTCTAAAATCAATAAACAACTTTATAAGCACAGAACTTATTATACTTGATACTGGATCAAAAGATAATACGGTGAAAATAGCACGAGATTTTACTGAGCATGTTTATTTCAGTAAGTGGAATCAAAATTTTGGTGATATGAGAAATAAATCTATAAGATATGCAAAGGGAGAATGGATTCTTATACTTGATGCGGATGAAGAATTAGTAGATGGTACAGAATTGATTGATTTCTTTAAAAGTAATAGATATAAAAAATATAAGAGTGGATATATTATGCTTAGAAATTTGACATCCAACGAAGATATGAGTAAATATACTCCATCAAAGGTATTGAGGTTGTTTAAAAATGATAAGGACTTTAAATACATAAATACAATACATGAGCAGCCTCTTTATAAAGAACCTACATACGAAAAGTCCTTAGGAGAATTTAATCATTATGGATATTTATTTGATGATGAGGAATTAAAGCAGAAAAAAATGAAAAGAAATGAGGAACTTCTTTTAAAAGAGTTGAATGAAAATCAAACAGATCCATATGTGAATTATCAGCTTGGTAAAAATTATTTTATTTTGGGAGAAATAATAGAAGCATGCAAATATTTTGAATCCTCATTAAGGTTATATAAAGGAATGAACTTAAACCCTGATTATGTGTATGAGAATTTGGCGCATATTTATTGTTTAAATGGTAATTATGAAAAATGTATAAAGATATGTGAAGAATATATAAAAGATGTAAATCAAAGCAATATAGATATATATTATTTTTTAGGAAAAGCTGAGCAAGGATTAGAAAAAAATGAAGAAAGCAAAAAAAGTTATGAAAAATATATCTATCTTATAGATAATTATGAAATAACAAGACAAAGTGAAAGTGTTTATTGTGAATGTACTACTTTAGGATTAAAAAAAGATGCTTATATAGAAATAATAAGGTTATGTCATAATCTTGAAAGATATGAAGAAGTTATACTTAATTATAATAAACTTAATGAAAATGGAGAAGAGACCAGCAAGGTAAACTATTTTCTAATAAATGCTTTATATAAAACTGAAAATTTAGATAAGGTTAAAGAATATTATGATGGTTGCAAAACTAAAAGTGATAAAAATATGTTTATTATTGATATAGAAAATTTCATTTTAACTGTAATTGAAGAAGATAAGAAGAAAATATATGAAGCTGTAAAGAAGATTTCTGGTAATTATGGAACGCTTAATGAAATAAGACTTGGCACTGAAAAAGATATGGAGGTATTTAAAAAGGTTTTAAAAGAAGAAAGACATAGCTATTATGGAGATATAGTATATAAATGCATAAAGTATTCTAAAGATATAACTGAATTATTAAAGGATATAGAGGATATATATATACAAGAATATATAAATTACATAGTAAATTATAAAAGAGATGTGATAATGGACTTATATGATTATTTAATGTCTAAACCTATAACTTTAAATATTAAAAATATAAAAATCTATAAACAAATTTCAAAATCATTGCTTTTAAATGGAGGGATGGTTAAAGAGAAATATAAAAATATGTTCTTTACTTATAATACTTATACATATTATTTCTTAAAAAACCTATATAATCCTAATTTAAATGATAATGAATTATTAGAGATGATAATGGATTCTGACCATAGATTTGTATTGAAATTAAATATTATGGAGAGCATTAAGAAAAATGATAGACTAAAGTATATAAAATCTTTAAGAGAATTAGTCTTAGAGTATTCTGGTTATAAAAAGGGTATTCAAATTTTTATAGATAGATTTCATAAAGAAATAGAAATGGGAAAAGAATTTCAAGAACTTAAGATTCAGTATAAATCAATAATTGAAAATAATATTAATAGCGGTAAAACAGATGATGCATTAAAACTTATAAGAGAATATGAAAAAGTCTATGATGATGAACCAGATATATTAAATATGAAGTTTATAATAGGACTTTTAAATAATGATTTAACTGAAGGAGAATCTATATTAAAAAAATCATTATTTTTAGATATGAATAATTTTAACACTATGTTTAATATAGCTTATTTAAAAGAGATGAACGGAGAATTTGAAGAAGCTATTATGTTTTATGAAAAAATTCTTAAAGAATGTACTGAAGAAGAAATAGTTATAGAAGCTCAGGAGAAGATAATGATGATTAGAAATAAGGTAAAGCTAAATCAAAATTAGTATAGAGAGGAGGATTATATGAACACATTAAAAATTATAGAAGATTTCATAATAAATAATGATATAGAGAATGCATACGATACTATAATGCAGAATGAAAAGGATTATATAAAAAGTGCTGAATATTGGAATTTAAGAGGTATGCTTTGCTTTAAGATTCAAGAGTACAATGTAGCAATAGGATGCTATAAAACATCCATAGCATTAAAAAATAATTATACTGACGCATACTTTAACTTGATTTTTGCCTATATGGTTATTGGCGAAAAATTAAAGTCAGCTTTATATGGTGGAATATCATTAAGGTATATTGATGACGAAGATTATGGAAAGGATATAGAAAATCTTTATATCAATGAAAAATGCAGTGATAAATATTATGAATTCGTGCAAGAAGTGAATGTAAATACTCTTATATATGGCAATGAGTTGGATTTTGCAAAATACATAGGGAGCCAATTTCATAATGTAAATAAAGGTTATATTGATACCTTATCTAAAAATAAAATTTTTGACAACTGGTCATATGTGAAGAAAGACACAATAATAACAATGAAAGAAATATCAAGTATAGACGAATTCATAAATCGTAAAGATATAGATTTATTTAATGTCATAGTCCCTTATGATGTCAACTATGTAGAGGTTACAAGGAATCTAGCTTTCAATGGATTTCGCAAATGCTTTGTGTTAGCGGAAACAGGAAATGAATTTGAACTTATTGACATAAATGAAGACATCATGAGTTCATTGAGAAAAGAAGAGTATAAAAGAACTGTATCTATGAATAAATTCAACGCTGCGGACTCTAATATAACAGCACTTATAAAATATATGCCTGAAAAATACAAGGATAAATATAAGATTAATGTGATAGATGGAAGAGATGTGTTTGAAACATCAAATATAGTTAAGGTTCCTTTAATATCTTCTGTAACAGTTTCAGGGTTTAATACCTTTGTAAACTATCCTAAATTTACATATAACATAGATGTTGGACATGGTGAAGTAGCATTTAAAGCTTGCGGTCTTATGGATAAGAAAGATAAAAATTTTGCATATACACCTGAAGAATATGAAAATATAGACAAAGTATGCGCATCATCTAAGATGTCTACTGTGATAAAAAGTGCTTTTTCAGCTATACCAGAAGACAAATATGAGATTACAGGAAGTCCTAGGACAGATTCTTTATGTCTTACAGATGGAAGAAAGAATTTAGAAAAGCTTTTAGATATAAAATTACAAGAAAAGAAAATAATATTTAATATGCCTACTTTCCATACACATGAAAATTCTGGATTGGTGAATGGATCAAAAGAATTAAACGATAGCATAAAGATAAAAGACTTTGATTATAATGATTTTGATAAATTCTTAGGTGAAAACAATCTCCTTTGCATATCAAAGGTGCATCATGCGGAAGAGAGAACTGTAACAAACAGAACAAAAGACAGAAAGCTTAAAAATATGATATTTATATCAAACTATGACTTGGACAGATATGAACTTGATTTATATGAAATTTTGAATGGAGCTGATCTTTTATTAACCGATTATTCCAGCGTATATGGAGATTTCTTATTTATGGACAAGCCAACTTTGTTTATAGATACGGATTTAGAGGAGTATAGGAATGAAAGAGGAATAATGTTAGAACCATATGACTTTTGGGCTGCTGGTCCTAAGGTACAGTGTGAAGAAAAATTAAAATCAGAGATATTAAAGTGCCTAAATGATGAAAACTATTACAAGAAAGAAAGAGAAACTATAAAGGATATATTTTATTATTACAAAGACAATAAAGCTTCTCTTAGAGTGTGGGACATTATAGCTGACATATTAAGATAAGAGGGAGATGACATTATGCGGAATTATAGATACATAGGAGATAGATACAATATTCAGAGACATATGGATAATTTTAAAGCCATAGGAAAGTTCTATGATTCTTTAAATAAGAAGTATGTTCCAGTAAATGATATTATATCTGCAATAAACTCTCTAGCTGATTTTATTCAAGAGAACTCTTCTTTATATAAGGAGCAACATTTTTTCAATGAATTAGTTGAGGAAACAGTAAAAATTATTGAAGCTTTTAACAATGGCGATAAAGATTGTATTTCTATAAATACATTAGTTTTAATTTTGAAAAGTTTTTATGAAGAATTGGATAGAGTACCTGTTAATGTATTTTTCTATGGAAAAGACAAATATCATCTTTTAAAAAATTCCTCAAAAGTAAAAATTAAAACCATAAACAATATAGATACATACATAAACTCTTATGAAAAAAAGCATGATATGAAAATTGATATATTGATAGTAAGTGAGGAAACTTCAAAAGAAGAGATAGATTTCAGATGTAATTTCAGCGATGTTATATACTATGACAAGCTTATGAATCTTCTTTTCAGTATTAGTGAGAAGATATATTACAGCAACTATGATTATAACTATTTGATGGAATCTCTTCAGCAGTCAAGTTCATCAGAGATAGAAACTATTATAGTTGGGAATTCATATCCTTTAACAGGAATAGATGTGAATGTCTTGAACAGTAAGTCCGTGAATCTTGCTTTGTCTAGTCAGGATTTATATTATTCTTATAAATTGGCTGAAACTGCTATAAAGAATAATTTTAATATAAAAAAATGCATTATAGGTGCTGGATACTATCTTGTAAATCATGATTTATCAAAGTCTAAAAATGAAGATGCTGTATATAGAGTGAAAAATGTATACTATCCGATTTTAAGAGATAAGCATAATTCAGAAAATGTAGAAGAAGTTGAAAAAACAAATATATCTGAAGTACTAAATGATGAAATTATAAGTTTTATTTTTGACTTGAACTTTTTAGAAGAATATTTTAAGAATTTAATTTATAGAAGCAATGATGGGTATTTTAATGAAAATTTTACAAGAGAAATGAACAGCATTATGAAAAATATTACACTTAGTGATATTGATGAAGAAGAAAAATGGAAGTTTGGCAAGATTAGAGCAAACCAGCATAATAAATTATCCAAATATACTGAAACATCAAAAGAATACTCTTCTATATTCAATAAATTTATGAATTTCCTTAGAGAGAACGATGTAGAACCTATAGTAGTTGTATTTCCTAATACTAAATATTACAGTGAATATTTAAATGAAATTTATGAAAAAGAATTTTATAAAATAATCTCCAATAAAAAAGAATACAGAGGTTTAAAATTAATTGATTTTTCAAAGCAAGATCTATTCTCGGAAGAAGACTTCATAGATTTTGATCACATGAGTAAGAATGGAGCAGTAAAGCTTACTAGGGAGTTGAACAAATTAATATAGAAGAAAATCAATATTTAAGGAAACATGGAGGAAAGATATGTAAATGAATATTGAAGAAAAAATAGCTGATTATGTAGATAAAAAATCTCAATATTTGAAGGCCTCTAAAGTTGATATAAGATCAATAAAATTAGAAGAGAGAGTGAGACTTCAGTGTTTTCATTGCGAAAAGTATGAACAAAAATGGACATGTCCTCCAAGAGTGAACAGAATTAATTTTGAAAAAGTTTTTAGTGAATATAGTAATGCAATGATAATATATTGCAAAATTCCATATAGAAATAAGACAGAATACGTTATGGTTAGAGAAGACTCTACAAACCTTGTACATAAGACATTGCTTGAATTAGAAAAGATTTTATATAAGAATAATCAAGTTTTTGCTATGTCATTTATAGGTGGGTCCTGCAAGTTGTGTAAAGATGGATGCTCTAAGAAAAGGTGCAGGTTTCCTAACTTAGCTAGAATACCATTAGAAGCAACGGGAGTTAATGTTATGGATTTCGTAAAGAGGGAATTAGGCATAGAAATTAAGTTTCCATTGGATGGCTATATGTATAGATTTGGTTTGCTTTTGTGGTAAAGAATAGAATTATATTAGGAGGGAAAGTATGAAAATAATTATTTTGGCAGCAGGAATAGGAAGCAGATTAAAACCGCTTACCGAAAATACACCCAAAAGTCTATTGTATATTGATAATAATGTTACAGCTTTAGAGAGAACTATAAAGATGATAAATAGAAATTGCAAGGCTGATATAGTGATTGTTACAGGATATTATAGAAAGAAAGTGGAAGAATGTGTATCAAAGTTTCCAAATTGTAAAACTATAAATAATCCATTCTATAGAATAACAAATAGCATAGCATCTTTATGGTTTGCAAAAGAAGAGCTCAATGATGATACAATAATAATTAATGGAGATATAATACTTGAAGAAAATTTATTTAAGCATATTCTTACAATAAATTATCCTGCATTTGTATTGTATGATTCATCTATAGGCAATGAAGCTGATTACAAGGTGGCAGAAAGAGATGGCAATGTTATAGTGATGAGTAAAGAGCTAAATTGTTTTTCTGGTGAATATGTAGGGGTTACATGTTTGCATAAAAGTGAATCAGAAAAAATACTATGCAAAGTAGAAAAAATGGTTGATGATGGATTATTTAATGAATGGTATGAAACAGCATTAGTAAATATGATCTTCAATGATATGTTTAATTTAAAGGCTATAGATGTTTGCGATTACAGATGGACTGAAATTGATAATGTAAATGATCTTATAAAAGCAAAAGAGATAATATCTTATGAAAAACTACAATAAGGAGTATAGTTAAGATATGAAAGCTGTATTGATAACTGGTGGAACAAAGGGAATAGGAAGAGAAATTGCAGAAAATTATTTAAAAAAGGGTTATTTAGTAATTGTAAACTATGCAAATTCAGATAAAGATGCTGAAGAATTTAAAGATGATATGATAGGTTACAGTGGTAAACTATTTATTGTTAAGGCCGACCTTTCAAAGATAGAAGGTATGGAATTATTGGTAGAGGAGTTCTCTAGGCTTAATGTAAATTTGGATATATTGATTTTAAATGCAGGTTTTACAAAAAGAGAAAGCTTTGAGGATATATCTTATGAGAGCTGGAGCAGAGTGATAGATGGAAACTTCAACATTCCATTTTTCCTAGTTCAAAAATTAAGTAATAACATAAATGAAAATGGAAGAATAATATTTATAAGCTCTGTTTTAGGTATAAAGGCAGATGCTTCGTCAATACAGTATGGCGTATCAAAAGGTGCTTTAATGACATTAACTAAATATCTAGCAAAGTATTTTGCTTCAAAAAAAATAACGGTAAACTGCATTGCGCCTGGTTTCGTAGATACATCTTGGCAGAAAAATAAACCTATAGAACAAAGAGAGAGGATTAAAAATAAAACCTTAATTAAAAGGTTTGCTTATGTTAGTGAAATTGCGTCTGTGTGTATTACTTTAGAAGAAAATGAATATATAACAGGACAGACCATAGTCATTGATGGAGGATATTCCTTAAACTGATAAATAAACAAAAGAAACGACTTTAATTTTAAATTTAAAATGACACAAAAAAATAAAAAAATACATAGAAATATTGTAAAATATATAGAAAAAAATCTATTAAAGGTATATAATAGAATTATAAAAATTAAATAGGGCAAAATTAGGGAAACCTAGTGACGCAAAGCTATAGGGGCTAAGATGAAAATTATGCCAGCCAGCTGCCAAAGAGTCAGTGTACTTTTTGTTCTTTAAGACTATGTTTTATTAATGATATTAGGAATTATTATGTACTAGTTTGTTATAAAACTCTATGTATTTTTATTTAGAGTTTTACGGGCTTGTATAAAAAAGATTAATATAGGGTGAAACAAAGCCTTTTTAATGATGCTACTCTCTTTGGAGGGAGCATTTTTTTATTGTCTACTATCAAAGAGTATAAGACTTAATATATTTTAAATTATTATTACTAAATATGGGGAGGGAAAATTGTGAAAGTATATGACCTTATAAAAAGCAGTTTAAATGCTACAGAACTCAGGGGGAGGACTATTGCAAACAATATTGCAAATATAAATACTCCAGGATACAAGAGAAAATATGTTACTTTTGAAGAAACTCTAAAGGATGAAGAGATGCAGCATAAAATAGAAGTTAAAGAAGATAAATCAAATTCGATGAGAATCGATGGAAATAATATTGATTTGGAAAATGAGAAAGTAAATCAAGCTGCTAACTCTCTTATGTATAACGGTTTAGTAAGTATAACTAACACAAAGCTGGCCATAGCTAAAAGTGTTATAACAGGAAGGTAATTATTATGAGTATATTTGGTGGAATGAGAATAAGTGCAAGTGGATTATCTGCTGAAAGATTAAGACTTGATGTGATATCATCAAACATTGCAAATGTAAGAACAACTAGAACAGAAAAAGGCGGGGCATATGTACGTAAAACTGCTGTGTTTTCTGAAAATTATGATAGGAATATGGGGATGCTTGGAGTAAAGGCAGTAAAAGTAGAAAAAGACAACTCTCCATTGAAGAAAGAATATAATCCAACACATCCAGATGCTAATGCAGAAGGGTATGTGGAATATCCTAACGTGGATTTGTTAGTAGAGATGTCAGATTTAATATCAGCTTCTAGGTCATATGAGTCCAATGTTGATACATTAAATGCTCAAAAAAATATGATTTCAAAAGCATTAGAAATAGGAAGGTAAGAGGTGAAATCTATGAATGTACAATCCATTGGAACAAGCTCTCTATTAAATAATATAGAAACTAAAAAAACATCTATTGAGCCTGAAAACGAAAACAATTTTTCTAAAATGATAAATGATGCTATAGGAAAGGTAAATGATTCTCAAATAAATGCAGACAACAAAATAGAAAGCTTTGTAAAAGGCGAAGATGTCAACATGCATGAGGTTATGCTTTCTATGCAGGAAGCTCAGATTTCAATGCAGCTTTTAATAGAAGTTAGAAATAAGGTAGTTGAAGCTTATCAAGAAGTAAATAAGATACAGCTTTAAAGATATCTGTTAAGAGGTAAGAAAGAATGCAGAAAAATTTTATACAGAGTCTCAAAGATTTTAAAACGAAAGTAATTACAGGATTTAAAAATTTAGATAAGAGAAAAAAATATGCTATAGGAATAGGATCAGTAGCAATAATATTAGCGATAGTATTTACTATAAGTTATAGTACAAAAAATAAATATGGTGTCTTATTTTCAGGGCTTGATGCCAGTGATGCAGCTAATATATCAAAAGCATTAGAAGATAAAAAAGTTGAAACAAAGATAAAAGGTGATACCATATATGTTCCTAAGAAAGATGTAGACAAGCTTCGACTAGAACTATCACCAAGTATAAGTAATGGATCGAAGGGGTTTGAACTAATGGATGAGGGTTCTAATATATCCATGACTGATGAAGAGTTTGAAATAAAAAAACTCAGAATGCTTCAAGGGGAATTAGAAAAAACCATAAAGACTTTCCCACAAGTAGAAGATGCAAGAGTGCATATAACTCAAGGTGAAGAGTCTGTATTTAGTAAGAATACAAAGCAAGGTAAGGCGGCGGTTTATGTATCTCTTAAAGCTGGAAGAAACTTAGAAGAAAGTCAGATCAAATCAATTATTTCATTAGTTTCAGCTAGCAGTAGAAATATACCAAAGCAAAATATAGAAGTTATAGATCAAAATATGACTCTACTTTCAGAAGGGATATATGATGAAAACGGAAATGTTATAAAAGGTGGAAGTGGAGGACTAGCTACTTCCAGAGATGCCGAAAAACAGCTTGGAAAAGATCTTCAAAAGTCGGTGATATCCATGTTGGAGCCTATATTTGGTAAAGATAAAGTTAAAGCATCGGTAAATGCAAGTTTAAATTTTGATACTGTAGAAAAAAATGAGGTAAAAATAGATCCAGATAAGGTTATAAAATCTGAATCTAAAAGTGAAAATTCATCTACCGATAAAATTCAGACAGGATCACCTGTGGATAATAATATGACTAATACAGCACAAGGTAATGACACCAATATTAAGTCAAAAGAAGAAAAAATCGAATATGAGGTTGGTAAGACAGAAACAAAGACAATAACAACTTCAGGAAATGTAAAACGTATAACTGCTTCAGTAGCCATAGATGGAAATCTTATACCGGAACAGATAGGAAATGTTGAAAAAATGGTATATGCTGCTATAGGCATGGATAATAACAGGGGGGATCAGCTATCTGTAGTATCTATGAGATTTAATAGTACAGAAGATAATGTGTTTGACAAAGAGAAAAATGCTGCAGAAGCTTTAAAACAAAGAAAAATGACATATGGTATAGGTGTAATCATAGTATTAATAGCAATTATTGTAGGGATTATTCTTTATAGAAGAAGAAAGGCAAGAAATGAGGAAGAAGATGAACTTGAAGATTCTAATGATTATCTTGCAAATATTATAAAAGAAAAAGAAATTGAGTCAGAAAAAGATAAATATAAGGAGCCAACCTTAGAAGATCAAGTTAAGAGTATAGTTTCTAAGAATCCTGATGAAGTGACAAAATTAATAAAGACATGGCTAAATGATTAAAGGCAGGTGATAGGAATGTACAGTGAAGTTTTAAAAAGTGGAAATGCTTATGATTTAGGAGAAATTAATAAAAATACTATAAGCGGTGCCAAAAAGTCAGCAGTGCTTTTAATGACAATAGGACCTGAACTTTCATCAAATATACTTAAGGAACTTACAGACAAGCAGGTCCAGAAAATTGGTGTTGAGATAGCTAATCTTCATAAGGTTACAGCTAAAGAAAGAAGAGAAATACTTAATGAGTTTCTTGATATAAGAAGTAGAAATGATTTTTCAATAGAAGGTGGAATGGATTACGCCAAAAGTTTGTTAAAGGGTGCATTTGATGATTCAAAAGCAAATAAACTTATGGAAGGAATAGAATATGAAACCTACACAAAAGTTTTTACTTCAGCTAGAAAAGCAGATGCAAATCAGATACTATCTTGCATCCAAGGAGAAAGTTCTCAAACTATAGCTATAGTACTTTCCCATATACAGCCGGAAAAGGCAGCTCAAATAGTATGTAAATTAGATGAAAACCTTCAAAGAGAGGTTGCCTTGAAGATGGGAACTATATCAAATGTTTCATTGGTAGTAATAAAAGCAGTTGACAGCATTTTAGAAAGGAAACTTTCTAGTATAGGAGATGAAAAACTTAACTCATCAAATGGATTTGACAGTCTTTTAGACATATTAAATAAGGTAGATGGAAAAACAGAAAAAAATATAATAAGTTTTTTAGAGGATAAAAACAGTATTCTTGCAGATAAAGTTAAGTCTAGCATGTTTGCTTTTGAAGACATTGTTACTCTTGATAGTATTTCAATTCAAAGAATATTAAAAGAGGTGAATTTAAAAGATATAGCTATAGCTCTTAAAGGCGGAGATGATAAAATACTACAAATTATATTAAATAACCAATCTAATAGAGCATCTGAGGTATTAAAAGAAGAAATCAATCTTCTTGGACCGTTGAAATTATCTCAAATAGATGAGTCAAAGAGAAATATAGTAAAGATTGTAAGAAAATTAGAGCAAGAAGGTTTGATAAGTCTAGAAAACGAACCGGAGGATGAGCTTATTGTCTAGAAATAAAAGCATACTTAAAAATAAAGATATAGAAGTAAGTGGGAAAATAAGTCTTAATATATCTTCATCTGAAGAAACTTTAAATATAGCAGAAAGTCTAATTAAAGAAAAACATGATATAGAAAAAAAGATTCTAGAAGCATCTAAAGAGTACGAAAAAATAATTGAAGAAACAGAAAATAAAAGAAAAGACATAATAAGTGATGCTAAAGAAAAGGCAAAATCTATAGAGAAAAAAGCTTATGAACAAGGTTACGGAGAAGGACAAAAAAATGGGTATGAAGATGGATTTAAAGAAGCATATGAAAAGAATATAGAAAAAGCTAGAGAAGAAAGCGAAAAAATAAAAGAAGAAGGATACAAAACCCTATTAGAAATAAAAAATGAAGCAGCTAACTATATGAAAGAAAATAAGGCAAACATTTTGAAGATATCAATAAAAATAGCAGAACAAGTCTTGAGAGATAGATTAGAAGATGAATCGGTTATGAATGATCTTCTTGAAAATGTGATAAAGGAATATGACTTGAAAAGAGATTTGATTATAAAAATAAATCCTATCTATGAAGAAAAAGTAAAACAAAGTTTATGTGAAATGATCGGAAAGTTTAATTCATCTCAAAAAATTTTTGTAATGTCTGATTCTAATATAGCAAAAGGAAATGCTGAAATTGAAACTAAAAGTGGAAAGCTTATAGTAGGGATAGACAGCGTATTAGCTAAGGTCAGAGAAGAACTGCTGTAATGGAGGAAATATGATTTCTATTGATTTTGATAAAACTTTAAAAAAGATTACAAATATAACACCATATATATCAGAGGGAAAAGTAAAAAAGGTAATAGGTCTTACAATTGAAGTTGAGGGGCTTAAGACTTTTGTAGGTGAGTTATGTACTATATATAATCAAAATAATAATCCGGTAAATTGTGAAGTTGTAGGTTTTAGAGAAAATGAAATAATACTTATGCCTTTAGGAGAATTAGTAGGAATAGGACCTGGATGTAGAGTTGTATCTAGCGGTCATCCATGCAGTGTCATATGCAGTAATGAACTTTTGGGAAAGGTTATAGATCCTATAGGAACTCCCATAGATGGTAGCAGAATATATGATGGTGAGAGATACAGTTTATTTAATAAACCACCTGATCCTATGAAAAGAAAGAGAATAAAAACGGTTATGCCTACAGGAATAAAAGCTATAGATGGATTTTTAACATGTGGGGAAGGACAGAGAATAGGTATCTTTGCAGGAAGTGGTGTTGGAAAAAGTACTACTTTAGGTATGATTGCCAAAGCTGCAGAGGCAGATGTTAATGTCATAGCCCTCATAGGAGAAAGAGGAAGAGAGGTTATGGATTTTATAGAGAGGGATTTGGGTTCTGAAGGAATGAAAAAATCAGTAGTTGTATGTGCTACATCAGATAATTCACCACTTTTAAGACTTAAAGGAGCTCTTACAGCTACATCTATTGCAGAATACTTTAGAGATCAAGGTAAAAAAGTAATTCTTATGATGGATTCAGTAACAAGATTTGCAATGGCACAAAGAGAAGTTGGACTTGCTATTGGAGAACCACCAGCTCAAAAAGGATATACACCTTCGGTATTTGCAGAACTTCCAAAGCTAATGGAAAGAACAGGGTTATCTGATAGAGGATCTATAACAGCATTTTATACAGTGCTTGTAGATGGAGATGATTTTAATGAACCTATTGCTGATGCTGTTAGAGGAATACTTGACGGACATATAGTTTTATCAAGAGAATTAGCTCACAAAAATCATTACCCAGCTATAGATATTTCAAATAGTATAAGCCGTTTAATGAATGATATATGTGAAGAAGAACATAAAATGGCTGCATCTCATGGAAGAGATATAATTGCAACCTATAAAGAGTCAGAAGATCTTATAAATATAGGAGCTTATGAACAGGGTTCAAATCCTAAAATAGATGAAGCAATAGAGTATATAAGTAAAATTAACAACTTCTTAAAACAAAAAACTACTATAAAGAGTTCTTTTCAAGAAAGCATAAAAGATTTAAAAGACATATTTAATTAAGGAGGAGAAGTATGGAGAACTTCAAATTTAGACTTCAAAATGTTCTAGATTTTAAGCTGAAAAATGAAGACCAGTGCAAAATAAAGTATTCTAAAGCACAGAATGAGAAAAAAGTCGTTGAAGAAGAACTAAAAACTTTGAAATCAAATTATGAAAAATATGCTTTAGAAATAGATGTTGAGGATACAATTGAAAGAAGGATAACCTCTAATTATTTAACGTTTATATCTAATATGATAGATAAAACAAATTTGGAATTAAATGAGAAGAAACTTCTTGAAAATGAAGCACGATTAGATTTGCTTAACAAACAAATAGAAAGAAAATCTTTAGAGAAGTTAAAAGAAGATAAGTATAGTTCTTATAAAAAAATAGTTGCTCAAAAGGAACAATCTATAAATGATGAGTTTGGAATATATTCTTATTTTAGAAATGCAGCTCAAGAGATTTAGGAGTTTGATAAATATGAAAATAGATGTTTTAACAACAAATCTCAATATTAATAAAGAATCAGAAATTAAAACAAATGGAAGCTCAGGAGATTTCTTATCACTTTTAGATAACTGTATAGAAGGTGTAAATATAGAGGAGGATTTAAAGAATTCTAATGAAAAAGAAGAAAATTTAAATGCTTTAACTGAGGCTATATTAAGATATCTAAATATATATATTACTCAACCAAATGAAGAAATGTCGTTTATATCCAATTTTAATAAAATACAAGAAGAAACACCTTATAGTAAACCAAATTCTTTAGATATGGTAAATTCGTTTTATGAAAAAGATGATCTTTTATCTTTATTAAAAAACTTTATATCAAAAGAAGAGGCTGTTCAATTAGATGGACTTTTAGAAAAAATCATATCAAAGAATTTTGAAAAAGTAGATCTAAAAGATTTGTTTTTTGGATATAGAAAAGCAGATACAAAAAAAATACAAGAATTAAACATTAAAAATGAAGATATGTTTTTTAGAAATAATAGTATGAAAAATAATGTCATATCTGATTTGGAGTTGTTTAAAGAAAAAATAAGTTTCATAAATTATAATGGTAGTTCTTTTAAAGAAGATGAAGTAGATATATTAAATTCAACCAAAAAGATTGATAGTAAGGAAATATTTAATGAGAGAGAAATACATCACTATAGCAGTGAATTTGGAATACTAAAAGAAATAGCATATTCAAATTTAGATAGGGATAAAAATATAAAAAACTTTCAGCCTCTATTAGTAAGACAGCAATATATAATTGAAGATATTTTTAAAGCGACACAATATATAGTAAAGAAAAATATAAAAGAACTTAATGTGAAAATGAGTCCTAAGGATTTAGGGGATATGAATATAAGGTTTATAAAGAGTGATGAGGAAAATAAGTTTATAATTACACTAAATAAAAAGGACGTTTTAGGATTATTGAAAGAAAATTTAAATGATATAAAGACCTATTTGACTGAATTAAATGGCAGCACAAAACAGGTGTCAGTTGAGATAAGAAGTGAAAATCAAAGTGAATTTTCACAAAATCTAAACCAGCAATTTCACGAAGAAAATCCTAAAAAGCGAAGGGAAGAGAAAGTTTCAAATTTAGGTGCAAATGGTGAAGAAAAAGTTTTGGGATTAGATGAAGAAATCAATTTACTCATATAAGGAGAAGGGCTATGAAAATAAATAATAATATAAACACTGCTTATAAAAATTTAACTGAAAACGGAACTCCAATAATAGAAGCAGGAAAAGAAGTTGATAAAAATATTTTTCTTAAAATGTTAGTGGGTCAGATGACAAATCAAAACCCATTTAATCCTCAAGATCCAACACAGTATGTAACTCAGCTTGCTCAGTTTTCAATGCTTGAGCAAACTATGAAGCTAAATTCAAGTATACAGTCACTTCTTGAAGTGAACAATGGAGTTTTAGCAAATAGTTCTTTACAAACTTCGGCATTTTTAATAGGAAATCATGTTGAAGTTTCACTTAAAAATGAAAATGCTGACTTGAAAAAATATTCGGGTATTGTTAAAGGTGCAACTATAAAAGATGGTATTGTGCATTTAGAAATAAAATTGGATGGAAGTGAGGAAGTTAAAGAATTTCCATATTCATCATTAATAAAAGTAAATAAAATTAAGGAAATAGTTTAGATATTAAAGTAAAGGAGAGAAATATAGAATGCTAAAGTCAATGTACTCTGGAATAAGTGGTATGAAATCCAACCAAACAAAAATGGATGTTATAGGTAATAATGTTGCTAACGTCGGAACTACAGGGTTTAAAAAATCTGGTGTAAGATTTACAGATGCTTTAAATCAAACACTAATACACGCTAGCTCACCATCAAACGGAATAGGTGGAACCAATCCTGGTCAAGTAGGTATTGGATCTAAAGTTTCAGGTATATTTAAATATATGAAACAGGGATCATTACAGCCAACAGGAAGAGTAACAGATATGGCAATAGATGGAGATGGATTTTTTGTAGTTGAGAGAAATGGTCAAATAGCATATACAAGAGATGGATCATTTTCTTTAGATAAAAATGGAGATTTATTAACTAATGATGGTTTTAGAGTTCTAAATGATAAGGGAGAGCATATAAAAATTCCTACTAAAATAAAAAATGGAGGAGGAGATAAAAGTGTGACCTCTGTTACTGTTTCCAAGGATGGAACCATATCCTTAGGTTTAGAGGATGGATCAAAAGTTGAAAATCATGCAAAACTTAGAATTGCAGTATTTCAAAATCCAGAAGGATTAAGTGCATTATCAGGTAATTTATATTCTGAATCGGCTAACTCAGGAGCAGCAGTTTATGATGCAAAGTATGGTTCTATAATTCAAGGAGCTATAGAAATGGCAAATGTAGACTTGTCAGAAGAATTTACAGATATGATAGTTACTACTAGAGCGTTTCAAGCTTCAAGCAAAGTAATAACAACAAGTGATGAGCTATTACAAGAAATAATAAATTTAAAAAGATAAATAAGAGGATAATTATGAAAAGAAAAGATATATTGACACCTATAGGATTAATATTGGGAATAGGATTTATCGTGATAGGTATATCCAATGGAGATGTTGGATTAAATGGATTTTATGATCTTATGTCTATATTTATAACAATTGGAGGATCTTTTGCTGCTTTGCTTATAACATATCCATTAGATGAAATTATGTTACTAATCAAAATGACTAAAAAATTATTTGAGACTCCAAATATATCTAAGATTTCTATGATAGAGACATTTAAAGATCTATCTATAAAATCTAGAAAATATGGAATGCTTTCAATAGAAAATGATATTGCAAAATTAGATGATGATTTTTTTAGAACTGGAATGGAACTAGTTGTAGATGATGTTGATGCTGATTTAATAGTAGAGATTTTAAATAATAAAATATCAGAAGTTGAAAATAGGTATGAAAAAGGAGCAAAAATATATAAAACATGGGGATCATATGCACCTGCTTTTGGTATGATAGGAACATTGATAGGTCTTATACAAATGTTGGCTATGCTTGATAATCCTGATGTTATAGCAAATGGTATGGCAAAAGCTCTTATAACTACATTTTATGGAGCAATACTTGCCAATTTAGTATTAAATCCAATGGGATATAATCTTCAAAGTAAAGCAGAAAGGGAAGTTGGAAACAGAGAAATGATGTTAGTAGGTATCTTAAGTATAAAAAATGGCGAATCTACAAGAGTGCTAGAAGAAAAAATTATGAGTTTCTTTAGTGAAAAGGAAAAATCTAAATATTTAAAAAATAGAAGTGTGGATAAGAGGATAGAAAGAAATGTATCGTAAAAAAAGAAAAAAAGATGATATAAATTCAAACTCATGGATGGATACATATGCAGACACAATTACATTACTTTTAACATTTTTTATACTTCTATATTCTTTTTCAACCATTGATAATGAAAAATTAAAAGCTGTAGCATATTCTTTAAAAAGCCAAGTAAGTGGAGAAGAACCTATTACAATAGACGAGACAGATAAAAATATAGATAATATTACTCCAGGAATTGGAGCAAAGAGTGAGTATGATATTTTGGTAGAAAAAATAACAAAGCTTTTACAGCAAAATGGACTAACTGATTTAGTGAAGATACGTGAAGAGGATGCAGGGGTAATACTTCAAATTGGAGATAATATAATGTTTGATACAGCAGATGCAAGATTAAAAGGTGAAAGTAAAAAAGTTCTCGATGTTGTAAGCAGTTTAATTCCTAAGATTAATAATGAAATCATGATTCAAGGGCATACAGATAATAGACCTATAAAATCATCACAATATGAATCAAATTGGGAATTATCTACTGCAAGAGCATTTGCCGTATTAAAATATTTTATTAATGACAAACATTTAGATCCAAAGAGATTTTCTGCCACAGGTTATGGTGAATATAGACCTATAGTAGAAAATTCATCTGAAGAAAATATGGAAATTAATAGAAGAGTTGATATTTTAATAGTTCAAGAAAGAGAGAAGGCACAATAAAATATGGATAAAACACTTATAGAGTATTTAATTAATATTATTGTATTAGTACCTGTGGTGTTAATTTTGATTGTGATATCACTAAAGCTTAGTAAAAGTAGCGTAGATAAATTAAATTCTGGATCTTATGTGAATATTATTGAAAAAATTAACATATCTAAGGACACGAGTATCTATGTAATAAAAATGGGATCAACAGGATGTGTAGCTGTAGTTTCACCAGGCAACACAGAAATAATAAAAGAACTGAATGAAGAAGAATTAGAAGAAATAGTGGACAATAAAAAGAAAAAATATAAAGCCATAAGTATAGGAAAGCTGTCCTTGTGGAATAAAAACAATATTTTAAGAAATAAACTTGTAGGGGAAAAGCATAATGGATATGATAAGTAATTTTTTAGCTAACAATGCAAATGTAACCCCATCTATGCAGATGCTGTTTCTAATGACAGCCCTAATATTCTTACCAACAATAATATTTATGATGACAAGCTTTGTAAGAATAATAATAACTTTCTCTTTTATTAAGTCGGCATTAGGTGCTCAGCAGACAATTCCAAATCAAATATTAATTGGACTTGCCTTATGCTTAACTTTATTCATTATGACTCCTGTAGTTGACAAAATATCAGAGAACTCTATAGAGCCATATATAAAGGAAGAGATAACTTTAGAAAATGCTTATTTGGAAGCAAAAAAACCTTTGGTAGAGTTTCTATTAAGTCAGACTAGAGAAAGCGACTTGAAGCTGTTTATAGAAAATTCTAATAAGAATTTTGAAGACACTCCAACTGAAGAACTTCCTCTTAGTATAATAGTACCTTCTTTTGCAATAAGTGAGCTTAAAACAGCTTTTCAAATAGGATTCCTTATATATATACCATTTCTTGTAATAGACTTAATCGTGTCAAGCACACTTATGTCTATGGGAATGTTTATGCTTCCACCAGCTATGATTTCTTTGCCTTTTAAACTTTTATTATTTGTAATGGTTGACGGATGGAATCTATTGGTGAAGTCTTTAATACAAAGCTTTGCAGGATAGGAGATGTATATATGAGTGAAATGGTAATAATGACAGTAATAAAAAAGGCATTAATAGCAGGGATTATGGTGGCAGGTCCAATTCTAATAGTTTCATTATTAGTCGGTCTTATAATAAGTGTATTTCAAGCAACAACTCAAATACAAGAGCAGACTTTGACTTTTGTGCCAAAGCTTATAGTAATAATATTAGTTCTTGTTATTGGAGGCCCTTGGATGTTAAACAAATTAGTTATTCTTACTACTGAATTATTTAATATGGTTTCAACCATAACTAAGTAAAGATAATGATATATGTTTTTTTTAGAATAACTGCATTTTTTTTAGCGGCTAATGTAATTTTTCCAAAAGCCACACCAAGAGTTTTCAAAGTGAGTTTTTCAATATTATTAGCTCTTTTAATAGGAATTAATGTAGAGTTGGACATATCTATAGCGAATTCCTACGAACTTATAAAATACGCAGCAACCGAAACAATCAATGGACTTATTTTAGGATATATAGTTAGCATATGTTTTTATAGCCTTAAGATAGCTGGAAAATTAATAGATAACCAAATAGGATTATCTATGGCAAGCACTTACGATCCTAATACTGAAAGCCAAGCTACCTTTATGGAAAATCTAATATATTTTATTGGAGTAACTGTATTTTTTTCCTTAAATGCTCACCACATATTAATAAACTCAATACAACAAAGCTTTGAAATTATACCTATGGGCTATTCTATAATAAGCTACAACATGTCTTATATACTCAAAGTATTTATAGAATATTTTATTATAGGTATGAAAGTAGCAAGTCCAATAGTTCTTATACTTGTTATAACGGATTTGATGACTGGAATAATATCAAGAAGTATATCAGGTCTTAATGTAATGATAATAGGTATGCCGCTTAAAATGCTTATAGGAATCTTGTTTTTTATAGGTACATTGCCTTTTATGATAAACCAAATACATGATATATTTAGAAGTTTAAAAGATGTTTTAGGTGGAACTTTGGTATTCAATGATAGTTTTATAGTGCTTTTAAATATATTTTTCAAAATCAAATGATTGAAAATTTTATTGATGTGAAACTAAGGGAGAGAGAAGAGCTTTGGCAAATTCAGATAAAACAGAACAACCTACCCAGAAAAAGAAAAACGATGAACGGAAAAAAGGAAATGTAGTAAAGAGCCGTGAACTATCAAATGCATTTACTCTTGCTGGAGCAGTTTTATGTATCTACATAATGTCAGACAGCGCTATAAAAAGTCTAAAGATATTTATAGCTTCATTTTTAAATAGAGATTTTAAAAATCAACTTAGCGGAAATATAGTAGGAGAAATATTTAAGAGCGGTATTCATACATTTTTAAAAGTTTTTTTACCTCTTGGAATGGTAATTTTAGTATTGGGAGTTGTATCTCATGTGGTACAAAGCGGGTTACTGTTTAGTAAAGAAGCTATTAAGCCTAAATTTGCCAAGCTTAATCCTATTAATGGATTAAAAAATATGTTTTCACAACAGGCAGTAGTTAGTTTATTTAAGAATACAATACTTTTAGTAGTTTTGTCTTATATAGGATATTCATTTGTGAAAAATAATTATTTCAATATATTAAAGATAGAAGATGTATATTTTCCATATCTTATCTATTCAGCAATAGATATAATAAAAAAATTATTCAACATAGCTTTAATCATTGCAGTGGTATTAGGAGCAGCAGATTTTGCATATCAAATTTATGCCCATAGGCAGAAATTAAAAATGACTAAACAGGAAGTAAAAGAAGAGTTTAAACAAATGGAGGGAGATCCTCTTATAAAATCTCAAATAAGGCAAAAGCAAAGACAGCTTTCAGGAAAGAGAATGATTCAAAATGCAAAAGAAGCAACAGTTATAATAACAAACCCTACCCATTTATCTATTGCAATAAAATATGAAAGAAATATGGATTCAGCACCCATAGTTGTGGCAAAGGGAGCTGACATACTGGCTATGAAGATAAGAGAAATAGCAAAGGAAAATGATATTCCAATAATTGAAAATAAACCTTTAGCTAGGATGATATATAAAGAAGTAGAGGTAGATGAAGAAGTTCCAAGAGATATGTATGAAGCAGTAGCACAAGTGCTTGTTGCTGTATACAAAATAAAAAATAGATATAAAAAGAACAGGTAGGAGAAAAGGAATGAAAAAACTAGGCATAAAAAATAGATTTGACATATTAATAGGTTTTGGTGTTATAGGAATAGTTCTTATGATAATAATACCACTGCCTCCATTTATTCTTGATGCATTATTAGTTTTAAATATAAGTTTATCAGTTCTTATACTACTCATGACAATTTTTTCAACTAATGTGCTTCAACTTTCAATTTTTCCTACAATACTGCTGATAACTACGCTCTTTAGGTTAGGACTAAATATATCTTCAACAAGGCTAATACTTAGTGAAGGCTATGCAGGCAATGTAATTGAAGCTTTTGGAAGTTTTGTTGTAAGAGGAAATTATGTAGTTGGAATAATTATATTTCTTATAATAATTATAATTCAGTTTGTAGTAATAACTAATGGTTCTGGAAGAGTATCGGAAGTTTCGGCAAGATTTACACTAGATGCAATGCCTGGAAAACAGATGAGTATAGATGCTGATCTTAACGCAGGAATGATTGATGAAAATACAGCTAAAAAGAGAAGAAAAGATCTTCAAGAAGAAGCTGATTTTTATGGTTCTATGGATGGTGCATCTAAGTTCGTAAAAGGAGATGCTATAGCAGGAATAATAGTAACCCTTATAAACATAATAGGCGGAATCATAATAGGTGTTGTAATGATGAAAATGACTTTTTCAGAAGCAGCACAGAATTTTATAAGGCTTACCATTGGTGATGGTCTTGTAAGCCAGATTCCAGCTCTTCTTATATCAACTTCAGCAGGTATTTTAGTAACTAAGGCAGCTAGCGATGACAGCTTCGCTAATCTAGCTGGAAAACAGCTTACATCAATTCCAAAAGCCATAATGATGACAGGAGCCGTTCTGTTTGTATTAGGAATTATACCAGGACTTCCTAAAATGGCCTTCTTTACTCTTGGAGTTGGAGCAATGCTTATAGGAAAAACCTTAATAAATGAAGAGAAAAAAATGGAGAACAAAGATGAAAATACCGTTACATCTACCCCAGAAACAAATTCTATAAATGAGGTTGAAGATGTATCTGAACTTTTGAATGTGGAGCCTCTTGAAGTTGAGATAGGATATGGACTTATACCTTTAGCAGATGAAAGTGATGGTGGAGATCTTCTTCAAAGAATAGCTTCTATAAGAAGACAATGTGCTATAAACATGGGAATAATAGTTCAGCCTATAAGAATACGGGATAATCTTCAGCTTAATCCAAATCAATATTGCATAAAGATAAGAGGGAATAAAGTAAGTACTTATGATTTAATGCCAACAATGCTTTTATGTATGGATCCTATGGGATTAGGTCTTGAGATGGAAGGAATAAAGGCCATAGAGCCAAGTTTCGGATTGGAAGCAGTTTGGATAAATAAAGACAATGCAGAAGAAGCAGAACTAAGAGGGTATACTATTGTAGACCCATCTACAATATTGGTTACGCATTTATTAGAAATAATAAAAGAAAAGTCTCATGAACTTATGGGAAGAGAAGAAGTAAAACAGATCATAGATGCAACCAAAGAAAAGTACAGCGTTATTGTGGATGAGCTTATACCTGATCTAATGACATTAGGTGAGGTACAAAAGGTATTTCAAAATCTTCTTAGAGAAAAAGTTTCTATTAAAGACAGAGTGACAATACTAGAGACTTTGGCTGATAATGCAGTTAATACTAAAGATATAGAGCTTTTGACTGAATATGTAAGGATGGCTTTAAGCAAAAGCATATGTTCAGAATTAGTAGATGAGACTAATTATATCACAGTATCTACATTATCAAACGAAGTAGAAAGGATTATTTCAAATAACCTTCAAAAATCTACGAATGGCACTTATCCAGCGGTGGATCCTGAAAGTACAAACAAGATATTCAGAAGTATAAAAGAAATAACTGAAAGAGTAGATTTTTATAATAACAGACCAATAATATTAGTATCTCCAAAGATAAGAGCTCCATTTAGAAAGTTAGTGGAAATGGTGTTCCCAAGCATCACCATACTATCTTTAAATGAAATACCAAATGATGTGCAGATAAGAGCACAGGCAGTAGTTAATATATAGCAGGAGGTAGTCAAAATTGATTGAAAAGGATAGAGAGAAATATATATTAGATAACCTTAAGTTAGTAAAATACATAGCATCAAAATACTATACTGATAATTTTGGAATAGACTTTGATGATTTAGTAAGCTACGGAAATATGGGACTTATAGATGCTGCCAATAAATATGATGAAACAAGAAATTGTAAATTTTCAACATATGCATCATTGAAAATACGTTCTTATATAATAGATGAAATAAGAAGAAACTCTCCGATTTCAAGAAATTCTATGGCTAATATAAATAAATATAACAGTGCAGTTAAAGAACTTCAGGTAAGTTTATTGAGAGAACCTAATGAAAGAGAAATATCAAAATATCTAAAGATACCGCTAGATGATGTACGAAAAATAGAAAGTGATATTTACTCAATGACTATCACATCTCTTGATACTGTTATTTTTCAAGGAAATAATGATATCAGTTTGATGGATACAATAAAAGATACTGAAGAAATGTCTCCTACTAACATAGTAGAGGAATCGGAGAAGATAGAGATACTTACAAAAGCTATAGATATGCTGAAGGAAAAAGATAAACTAGTATTATCACTTTATTATTATGAAGAACTTTCTTTAAAAGAAATAGGTAAAGTTTTAGAAGTATCTGAATCTAGAGTATGTCAAATCCACAGTAGAGCCATAGTAAATTTAAGAAATGTAATAAAGAAATTAAATTACAATATAGCTTAAGGAGGAAATGTAATGCTAAGAGGTATGTATTCATCAATATCAGCTATGATAAGTTTAGAGGCAAATCAAAAAGTAATAACCAACAACATAGCAAATATAAATACAACAGGATATAAATCAGAGACTATGATGTATAAGAGTTTTGATGAACTTTTACTTAATAATAATGAAATGTACATAAATGGAGAGGGAAGGACACAGGTACTAGGAATAATGAATCCTGGGGTGTCTATAGATGAAGTAGTTACAAATCATACTCAAGGGATTATAAAAAGTACTGAAAATGATAGTGATTTTGCTATAAATGGAAAAGGATTTTTTACTATAAGAGATAATGAAGGCAATATTCGATACACACGAGATGGAATCTTTAAAGTAAACAGTAATGGTTACTTGGTAAATACATCGGGATACAATGTATTAGGAATAAATCAAAGAACAAATAATTTAGAGCCGATTTATGTAGGAAATCAAAAAATTTCTATGGATAACAACAATAATTTGCTCTTAGACTCTAATGCAACTTACAAATTCAATATAGTTGATTTTGAGAATTACGGCAACTTAAAGAAAATAGGAGAAAATTTATTTCAAGGAAATGATGCTATACCGGCAAAAAATTATTATATACAAAATAGAGCAAAAGAGACATCAAACGTGGATATTATAGATGTCACTACAGCTTTAATGTCAAATTTGAGGGCTTTTGAAGCTAATCAAAAGGTCGTTCAAATTATGGATTCAACGTTAAGTAAAATTGCCAGTGAAATAGGGGCAGTTAGATAGGGGGAATCAGTATGTATGGCATATTAAATATAAGCAAATCAGGTATGAGTTCAAAACAAAATAAAATGGATACTATATCAAATAACATTGTAAATGCTAATACAACAGGATACAAGAAATTGGAAACAGAATTCCAAGATTTAATAAGAGAAACTCTTAGCAGACAGTCTTATCCTACAAATTCATTTGATATAAACAACGGCACAGGAGTTAAATCTACAAATGCAATAAGAAATTTTAGTCAAGGAAGCTTGAAATCTACTGGGATTATGAGCAATCTTGCTATAGATGGAGAGGGGTTTTTTAGGGTTTTAAAGCCAGATAACACCTATGTTTATACAAGAAATGGAGAATTCAATATAGATGCAATGGGTAAAATTGTAGATGATAAAGGAAACATGCTTGATATACAATTTTATGGCGGAAACAGTTATGATAATCTATCAATAACAAAAGATAATCTCACTGTAAATAAACAAGGAGAGGTATTTGTGAATGACAATCTTGTAGGTAAAGTAAACTTGTATAATTCTAATGGAAATAATGATTTTATATCTATAGGTGATAGTTTATTTCAAATAAGACCTGAGTCAGAACTATTTGTACAAACTGACTCAAATATAATACAAGGATATAGTGAAATGTCAAATGTGAATATAGGTGAAGAATTTACTGAACTTATATCAATACAAAGGTCATTTCAACTTAATAGCAAAGGAATAACTGTTGCTGATGATATGTGGTCAATGATAAATAATCTACAATCAAGATAATAGGAGATAAAAATTATGGAAGATATAAAATTATATGACTTCAAGAAAAGTGAGAAGTTTTCCATAGAAAATATAAGATATCTGATGCTCATGAGTGAGGAATTCTGCAAAACTTCAAATATGCAAATAGGATATGAAACAAAAAGCGAAAACTTCAAATTTGTAGTTGATAAATCTAGACAAAAAACTTATAGTGAATTCATCGAAGAATTAGATAATGATAATGTAGTAATAGAATATAATGTAAATCCTTTAGTAGAAAATTTGACTTTATTTATAAACAAAAGCATAGTTTTAACTATCGTTGACCTTTTACTTGGAGGTGACGGTAAAGTAGATAATAAAGAAAGGGAGCTTACTAATATTGACTTAGAATTATTTAAGTATTTGGCTGATAGTCTTTTAAAAAGACTATATATACCTTATAAATATGACAGTATAAATCTTATAAAAATATATACTAGTGCTGTAAAATATCAGCGATTAAAGAATAAAGATATAATATTTGAATCTAAAATAAATGCATTATTAGGAACTGAAAAACTTGGAGATATAAGATTTTGTATACCTTATCAAAGTATGGAGCCTGTAGTAGGTGACTTGGTGAATTCTTATAAATATAGAAATGTAAATCCAGCATCAGATGATGATAAAAATATTTTTTCTAAAGAAGTATTTGATTCTGTAAAGAATGTTTATATTGATGTATGTGCAAAGCTTGGAAGTGTAAAAGTAAACATAAATGATCTTCTTAATTTGGAAAAAGGCGATGTAATACTTTTGGATCAACGAATTGGAGAAGATATAAAAATAAGCCTAGGTGATGCAGGAATTTATAAAGGAAAGCCGGGACTTTTAGGATTAAAAAAAGCAGTTGAAATAACTGATATAATTGATGGGGAGAGATAAGATGAGTGATAAAATAGCTAGAATACTAGATATACCTATAGAAATCACAGTAGTTTTAGGAAGAACTAAAATGACTTTGAACGATATCTTAGACTTAGGAAAAGGCTCAATAATAGAGCTAGATACACTAGATAATCAAGAAGTTGAAATATTAGTAAATGATAAGAAAATAGCTTATGGACAAGTTATTGTAGCAGAACAGAATTTTGGAATAAAAATAACTCATGTGATAGAACAAGATGAATTAGCTAAAACTTTGAAATAGATATAAAAAGGCTATATAGATGAACCGACCCCCAAAAGTTAGACCAAAAATCTAACGAATTGGAGGTCGATTTT